>Ga0255146_1000089_pt1 | contig 43636 bp, 60 predicted proteins | sample Atl_Cont_RepC_8h_FD_188424 | JGI IMG/M metagenome (GOLD analysis project Ga0255146, IMG submission 188424) | Freshwater microbial communities from Altamaha River, Georgia, United States - Atl_Cont_RepC_8h | ecosystem: Environmental > Aquatic > Freshwater > River | place: USA: Georgia | collected...
ACTGCGCGGCAGTGTTATACAGTTCGGGCGGTTGATGCTGAAGACGTAGCCCAACATATTGAAAAAACTTTACTGTAATTTTAAAGAGACTAACAATGAATTATCTCATAAAAGAAATGATCAAAGCTGCAAAGCAGACTTCTAAGTCAACAGATTGGTATGAACCGGTGTATGTCATGACCCCAGAGCAAATGGAAAAATTCACGCAATTGATCACTGAACAGTGTGCTGAACTATGTGATAGATTTGGAAAAAGGGACATGCATCCAACCGAATGTGCAGGCGCAATGCGCCAAATGTTTAAAGATAACAGTTGAGTTAGGAGGCACGCTGTATGGATGGTTATCATGGCTCAAACGATATTGTAGAAAAGTTGGAATTCGCATGCTATGACACTTTCGCCGATTTATATTGGGGAGAGGCAATGCGGTTACTTGAGGAAAGTCTTCAAGAAATCAAAAAACTAAGACAGCAACTTGCAGACAATTCGAGAGATTGAATTTGTGCCATTCTTCAGCGCCTACAAGGTAAAATCCAAGTAACACCCCAAACCAGATGTTCCTCAGCCTACATTCAGGCGCATAAAATTGTTTACATATAAATTAGTATATGATACAATTACCATATTGATTGAAAGAGGTGCATCATGAAATACTTCTATAGAGATGTGAAGGGCGTTAACGCCGATGTTGAACGCCATCGGGCACGAGAACAAGAGTTACTTCAAAAGATCTCTGAGCTCGAAGGCAAAGAAGATGATATGAGCATCGCAGCGACTCGCACCTACCGCCATCTGTTAAATCAACTGCTGCAGAGTAAAGCGGCTGTTGTTGCAAAAATTGGCAAAAAGAAGAAATAACAACAAAGCAAATTGACACACGGAATCATCTGTAAATTAATATAGATGATTCCGTGTTATTTTAGTTTGAATAAAGGCATGCTATGATTAAATTAAATTTTTGTATTTCAAATCCATTCAAAGAAATAGGTTTTTCGAATATCAAGTGGTGGGCTGGCAAAACATTCATTCCTGATAAAAATTGGGAACTTCAGTTATTGAGATGTAATAACATCATAAAAGCCAGCGTTGAAATAATGTCACCTAGATCATTTCATCAACGAGTTATAGAAGTTGAATTCGGACTTTTGACATTCAATTTTATTTTTTTGATTTATGATACACGACATCATAAATGATAATCAATTTTAAAATTATCAAGTTCATTATATGTCAAAAGAACATTTAGGAGTTAAATCATGATCTGGGTACCTGTAATTGCGGGCCCAATCCAGCGCCGCTACCCAGCTGCGCCGAAGCTTGTTGAAATTGTTTACCGTTGTGAAAATAAGATGATACTTTTGCAAGATATTCACGAAAGAAAAGCAGAACGAGAAATTGAACTACACGGTATGCGCTGGAGTGCGTATAAATGGCGATATACTGATAGCTGGCCCGATGATTGGCAGTATGTAAATGAATGAACGTATTAGACGCGTTTACGTAATGGCATGTTTACATCTTACATTTTTTAATGTATAATTGTTAATCTACGGTATGTATTCTGGAGGCTGACTGTGAACAGACGAATTCAAAAACTTGCAATAGAAGCTGGCTTGAGCCATATGCCAAGCAATTGCCCTGATATGGCGGACTTATATAAGGGAGCCGATTTTGAATTAGAGAAATTCGCCGAGCTGCTTGTTTCTAAGTGTATTTCGGCAGTTTATTGTTCCAACATCAAAGAAAAGAAACAAGAAGCAGTAATTAGAGATATGCTGCATAACGTTTTTGGTGATGCTTATTATCAGCAAGAGGAAAGTCAAACATGAATTCCTTAAATGAGCAGTTGCAACAGCTAGCAGATGACGCAGAGGACTATGCTGATGACGCGGTTGACATTGGAGGAGAATTCCATACAGCGTACACCAAAAAATTATGTGAGTTGATTGTTAAACGGTGTTGCGATGTGCTGTACGACAATGAACTTGGAAATTATCAGGTTAATTACGTGTTAAAAGAACATTTTGGAATTGAATGATGAACATCGGAAAACAGTTAATTCAAGAACTTTCCGAACAAGCTAAAAAATATGCTCGTTCACATGTTGCTGATTGTGAGAGATATGGCTATTATATGGAAGACAATGAATTTCAATTAAGATTTGAAGAAAAATTCGCAGAGCTTATTGTTAACGAATGCATCAAATGCGCTGAATGGGAAGTTATTAGAAATGGTGACACTGAACATAATCGTGCGTGTGGTAAAGTGCGCAGTTCTATGATTAAACGTTTTGGAATTGAATGATGATCTCAGTTAATATTCTAGAAGACCTGGACAAAATTGAAAAAGATGATTGGGTTCGACAACTCAACTTAATCTATACGGGCCAAAGTGATTATCTGCAAACTAATGCCACATACGGTGGCATGCCTATGAACCGTATGAGGTGGATACCTGCTTGGGCCTTTTGTCCCGCTTGGGTAGGAAAAACAGTAGGAGAATTTAGACGAGAGATGTTGAAAAGAGACAGGCATGCAACAGAAATGAGCGATTACGAATTTGTCCGCGGTGACGTGCCGAAACGACATAAGGAGTCGTTGACAGCAGAAGAAATTAAAATTGCTCGAATGATTTGGGAAAAATGATGAATAAAAATTTACGAAATATGATTGAACGTGCAGAAACCAAGGAACATGGGTATTATTTCTTTGATAGAGAAAAATTTGCAGAATTGATTATTGAAAGATGCATTGATATTGTCAGCAATGGTGGAGAATTTGCTAGTCGACCCAAGTTAGTTGAAAAACTTAAAGAACATTTTGGGGTTAAAGAATGAAAAAGCAAGAATTTAAAATTACAAACATTAATTCTGGATTCAGTACTTACTTTTTCGAACACGACTTACATTCGGCAGCCTATCATGTTGAGCGATATATCGTAAGAAACAAGGGCAAGTTTCGAATGGCTGTTTACCGTGTAAATGAATCATCTTTTGGGCCTAGGTGGATTTTACTAAGAACAGAATAATGCAAAACAATATTTATTTTAGCTGAGGCTTTAAGTAGCAGCTTACGTGTGCAGTAAATTAATAATTTTCTACCTTAGTAATTTCTAGTATCTCAGGATTAAAACAGATGAAGTGTTTAACGCCAGCACTTGGTAGAATAAACCCATCATATTTAAGATTTGTCGTCAAAATATTCAACCACTCCTTTGGAGTCTCTCTGTAAAAATCGTACCACACCTGTTCAAGCATTTCGCGAAATTTATTAGGACCCCAGCGATCATATATTGCTCTTGATGCTTTTGCGATAGCAATTTCTGGTTTTTGGTCCCAGTCCTGAAGAATATCTTCTTTATTCGGAGATAGATTAATTAGCTCTTTAATTGTTAATATTGAAAATGATTTTTTTTCCGGAACAAGTCTTGGCGATCTAATTGTTTTTACGGTGTGTACAATATTACCATAATGCAGCGCATCATCAATTGAGTTCGTTAAATAAATGCCTGGACCTTCTTGATCTGTTGCATCAGCTTTGCCAACATTGTCAAGATTAAATCGCTTTATTTCCGCGGTTGAACCGTGATACCATGTCTCATTGTTTTCGGTTAGTTCACATAATAACATGTTTAATACTTTCTTCCAAAAATTATAACTTGGTATTATTTATATTTTGGAGTACCTTTATACCGCGAATAGCGATCTACGATATTCTTCTAGATGAAGAGCATGCCAGAGAGAAGGCCATTTATTAGAAAAATGCTCTGTCACAATGTGAACTAGTCAACATTTTTAGTGTACATTTCTCATGCTTATGGTATAATATGTCTATTGACTAATTCATTCGGAAGATTGAAAATGAGCATGAATGTTTTTATCGTTGCTGAACGTGAAATCTTCTTTAAGCTGGCAGATGGTTCAATTGGCCACGATGTTCAGCGACTTAAGTTTGATGCATGGCAAACCAGAACTGAAGAAACAAACCGTATCCTGGCTTCCGAAAACCCTGCAGCTGCATACATTGCATGGGTTGAAGCCCGCAACAATCCTACAAAAGTTCCAGTCTTTGCTGATGAAGACATCTTTGGTGAAGGCGAACCTGTAGGTTTTAAGACAGTGTGTGAAGCCACAGAGCATGTTAAATGTCTTCGAGACTGGATGAGTGCAGCAGAAGCTAAGGGCTACGTCGTCAAATTTGAAATGATCTGAGATTTGGGAGTCTGCTGAAATCAATGAATAAACTAATTCAAAAACTTGCGTATGAAAGTGCACGGGCAGTAGACGTAAACTTGATGACTCAAGATCCAGCATTTGTAGAAAAATTTGCCGAGTTACTTATTCAAAAATGCGCTCTAGCTCTAGATGAAACAATAGCTCCAACAAGCTGTCCTTTAAATGGCATTGGTTACAAATTAAAGAATCATTTCGGGATTGAATAAAGTAAACAAACATGAGTAACTATACGCCAGACCGATGGGTGGTGATCAAGATTTCTCACGGTGAAAATATCGTGTACAAAGTATTTGCATGTTGGTATGGCGGCTACGCCGGAGGAGATTCATGGAAGATGAATTCGGGGATCACCGGTGTAGTAGAAGAAAACAATTACTACGTTTTTTCCGGCGCCAGCGGGTCTACATACACCTGCCACAAGGAACACTATGGGGTTAACCTGTATGGACAAGGTGTACTCAGCAGCTTGATCGCGCAGGCAGGAGAACTTGGCGCAACCATTGAAATTATGCATGAGGATACTGTTTTCACTGAGATGATTTTTCCGATTTAGCAAAGTTCACCAAATTGATTAGTGTGAACTAGTCAACATTTTTAGTGTATATTTCTCATGCTTATGGTATAATAGGCCTATCGATCAATTCATTTGGAAGATTGAAAATGATGAACGAACAAATCAAACAACTTGCTAAACAGGCTGGTGGAGAATTTTACGAAGGATTTGCTGGAAGCCCAAACTCCGTCAAGTTTACAGAAGACGAATTTCAAAAGTTCGTCGAGCGGCTTGTTCGTGTATGTGCTGGCGTTACTGAAGAATATCGTGGCACTGCATGGGGCAAGGCCGCTGAATGTATTGGTGATTCAATCAAACAACATTTTGGAGTTGAATAATGAACGAACAAATTAAAGAACTATGGCGTGAATCTGTATTGAAACACACAAAAGATCCCATGAACTGGCAGACTGTTGCTGACGAATTTGCCGAGTTGATTGTTCGGGCATGTGCTCAGTTTGTTGAAGATAAGTTTGATTTTGTCGGTGAAGAAATCCTCGTCAAAGAAAAGATGTTGGAACATTTCGGAGTTGAAGAATGAACGAAGAATTACTACAACGATTAGAGAAAGAGGCAGAAAAAATAACTCTTGATATGCCAGCAAGTTTGCATGATAGAGAATTCACCCAGGTATTTAATCTGGAGTTTGCTAGGTTAATTGTAGAGGAATGTGTCAACGTATGCGATAAGATTTATTTTGATCGTTACGCCGATGCCGAAGATTGGGAACGTAGTGAAGAAGGTGACGCTATCAAAAAACATTTCGGAGTTGAAGAATGAACGAACGAATTCGTGAACTTAAAGAGCAGGCTACTAAAGAAATCTGGGGTAATGACCCGTTTAATGGTGCTCCAAGTTTTGAAGGGTATGAATTAGACGAAGAAAAGTTCGCCGAGCTGATCGTGAGAAAATGTGCAAAGGTTGCCAATGAAAATGTAGGACTTTTCACTCCAGGTTGTGGTAATTCTGTGTTAGAACATTTTGGAGTTGAAGAATGAATAAAAAACTTAAAGAACTAACAGAAGTGGTAAGATTTAATCTTGATATGGATGGATCAATGGAACCAGATGAACACGGTCGTTGGATCCATTATGATGATTTAGAAAAGTTGACCGAGTTGATTGTGAGAAAATGTGCTAAAGTTAGTGAAGATGATATTACTGACGGTGATGCATGTTGCACCAATACTGCATATCGCATTGCCAGACAGATTAAGAAACATTTCGGAGTTGAAGATGAGGTTGAAGAATGAATGAAAAACTTAAAGAACTTGCGCTAAAGGCTGGTCTAGGCGATCATCTTTGGTTGGATATTCCAGGATCAGAAGATGTTCAAGTTACAGAAAAGTTCGCCGAATTGATTGTCAGAGAATGTGCAGATATAGGAAATAAGGCCTATAACGATATTGGCAATTACACTTATATCGGCGATAAAATCAAACAGCATTTTGGAGTTGAAGAATGAATAAAAAACTTAAAGAACGTGTTGAACAGATTGATCCAACAATCTATGACCAACTTGATGCCAACGTGTTAGATCCATTTCTACACCAGTATGCTGAGGCGCTGGTTGACGAAATTTATTCTAAAGTGAGAGAAGAACTGATTGATGATGCAGACATTATGGCTCAACCAGATCCTGAAGATAGGCGTTATTTACAAGGTTGCAACGGCGGAACGGTGGATGCGTTATTTCATATTATGAATGTTTTACATGAAGATGAAGACGTTTAATCAATGAATAAAATTTTTCAAAAATTCTTTAGATCTATCCACTCATCCTGGATATTATATGGTTTTTGGGGATACATATTTGTTATAGTGCAATGCGTATACACGCTAATCACAAATGTTGTTGAAAAAGTTTATGAAATCAATAACAAACTTAAGATACAATATCTCATTGTAAAATATCCTCACCTCAAAAGATTGCAAAAACTAGCAGGGACTAAAAATGAAAAATCGTCATGGAAATGAATATCATTTTGAAAAGGTTGATGAAAACGTTTATACTATCGTCGGCGATCTTGATTATTGGAGATACGGTGGTAGAGAAGGTCAACCTAACATTGACTGGAATGACCTAGGATTTGTGGATCCTAGCGGCGGGCCATTTATTGGCCTCGGCAGCCTGATTGATGGCCGCAAAATTACTCGTATTCGCGTAGAGAACGAAAAGATTTTGTTTGAAGTAGAATAAGAAGTAAGACAAATCATAGTTCGCAATTCCAAGACTGAAAATTAGAACTCTGACTAAAAGTATTGTACTTTTTTCATAAAGTATGATAGGATTCTACATATGTGTTTAGATAAGGAGATAGTGCCATGAGCGGCGGCCATTTTGACTACGATCAATATCGTATTGATAATATTGCTAATGAAGTTGAACAATTGATTATCATGAATGGTGTTGAACAAAATACAGGCGAAAATTGGTATGATTATACATTTGTGCAGAATTACTCGCCAGAAGTTATTGAAGAATTTAAAAAGGGTTTAAAAATATTGCGTATGGCAACAATTTATGCACAGCGAATTGATTGGCTTGTGTCAGGCGATGATGGTGAAGAACAATTTCTTAAGCGTCTAGCGGCAGACCTCGATGAGTTGGAAAACAAAAAATAATAGGCGCTTATCATGAAACAATGGACAGTAAAAATATTTAATGGATTTTCTACTAGTGAATTCCAAAGGTATGGCACGTATGAATATGTGCGTAATTCATTGATCATGCTTCCGCCATCGCATATTTGGAGTATTCAATAATGAAATCACAACCTGCCCTTGGCCGGCTTGGCATCCTCATGTACTCAGCGCTCAATAATAGCTATTTTATTAGAGTTTACGATGAAAATAAACTTAGCATGTTTAAGGACTATGACTTAAAGTTATCTGATTTATGTTTTGAAATTGCAGATGAGGATGCGTATCTCTATGAAGATGGTGATAAACTTTGGATTGATTACAGCCCTGAGACACTTGGGATAAGCACAGATGAATAGTTTAATTAGGCAAATTACGGAAGACGTCATTTCTGACATTGACGTCGTTTATGAGAACAATCCGTTAAATGAAGAATTAGAAAAAATGTACATCCCAGATTGCTTCATTCAAAAATTTACCGAAGCAATCGTGAAAAAGTGCATAGAACAAATTGGGTTAGAATGTGAAGATTTTGAAAATGGGAATGTTTTTGGAACGCCAGCTGGCGAGAAACTCTTCCAATCAATTACTCGAGAATATGGCCCAAACAAAGAGCGTGGCTTCAATCCGGTAGCCCTCAGCTTGCATTTTGAAAAAATGCTAAAAGCAAAATTTGGAGTTAACGATGAATAATAAAAAGTTCAAGCAGCTCGCAACAGAAGCCGGATTATTGACTTATAATCCTACCGGCGAACATACAAAATTAGAAAAATTTGCAGAATTTATTCTTAGAGATGCCATACGTCAAATTGAAAGGACTGGCGTTTTAGAACAAGATTCTCAGGCGCATATGTACGTAGATACGCTAAGAGACTATTTTGACGTATTTTGAATTATAATTAACAGAATATTTAATTTCATAATAGGCATAAAATAAGCAAATCATGACCGAAACGATGACACAACCAAATGAGTTGCTTGCAAAGCTGCTTGCGGCAGAAGATATTTCCGTGCGTTTTAATTCAAATATTGAAAGCTTGGCAGCCTTTGACTTAAAATCAAGGGTTCTTCACGTATCTAAGCTCAACAATGAAATGCAGAAATTCATGCCAGCGCTATTGGTTCATGAAGTTGGTCATGCTTTATACACCAATATGCCCGAAGATGTTAAGCCAATTGACATTTTTAATAACTGCCGCTTTCTGCAAAATGTCTGGAACGCCATCGAAGATGGATATGTGGATCGCAGAACTGGTAAAAAATATCCAGGAATTAAGCAGAATAGAACTGAGTTGTTTGATGAAATATTCAAGAATGATGAAAAAGAAACATGCAGAGCAATTGAGCTATTAAATTTATTAATAGCAAACTGCAAGGGATTCCCGATCGGGAGATTTTTCGATTGGCCGGAATATCTAACACCAGAGCATCGCGAATTATTTAATCAGGCGATATTTCTCAATGAGCCAGAGTTAATGGCAAGAATTTCATTTTCGAATTTGGTGAAAGAGGCCATATCAACTTATGGTGATGCCACCGACATCGGAGATGGTGATATCATTCTTTCGCCAGACGATGATGGTGCTCCAAATGGAAGTCAGCAATCAGACACTGATAAAATGGGGGACGGAAAAGGTCAATCCAAAAAACTGACAGATGAGCAGCTTGATGAAATTTTGCAAAATAATAAAAACGATGTTCTGAATGATGACACCATTAATGAAAAATTAAAAGATCAAGATATTAATAATCGAGAAAAATTTTCGGGTAATACCTGGATTGAAGAGGATATTGGAAATTTACGTTTTCCATCACAACAAGATATTCTAGAATTAGCAGATATTTTTGACATTTTTGAATCTAGGGATTCAGATAGGGCCGCCTATTCTGATTATGGTTATCCAAAATTTTTAGATATTCACCCGGTGTTTTCTGAACTCAAACACAATTTCACCAAAGTGAACAAAGACGCAAAATCTACTGCGCAGAAATTGTTCTCCGGATTTATTAAGCAAGTAAAGGCATTCAATTTTGCTTCAACCGGTTTTAGAAAAACCGGAACATTAAATCCAACAAAAGCGAGCCTATATCAAATTCAAGATGACATATTCATCAGTCGGAACATTCAGCCAAATCAACAAAATCATGCATACATTGTTTTGTTAGATTGGAGCGGCTCAATCAGAAAAGATCTTGGCGCATTAATTCATAGAGCTTTTGAATTAACTCACTTTGCGGCTCTTGCTGATATTGAGCTTGAAATTTGGCTTTACACTGATACCAGCAGTAATCCTGCTTCATTCGCCAGCCGTCTTAAAGACATGTCTGTTGATCAACAAAATCGTTATAAGGGTTTATTGTTTAGGCAACCAAAAATTATTAAGATTCTAAATACTAAGAAAAATAAATATGAATTAAATGACAGACTGTTAAATCTTTTTATTTCTGCGCATCTCGCAATTTCTGAAATTTTTAAATTCTGTAACAAATCCACCGCAGCAACAACAATAACAACAAAATGGAAATCCATGATTGCTGGTCATGGAGTGTTTAATCTATTTGATAGTGGAATTGGCTCAAGCAGGATTAAGATGAGAGAAAAATATAAGTCGGTTAAAGATCAAATTATGCAAATATTTGAATTGCTGTCCGAAGAACAGCGACTAGATATGTTCAAAAGCATTCTGAAAATGACTGACCTGAATGGCACAACAATTTTTGAAGCCATGAGCTTGGCCGGAAAACAATTAGAAAATATGAAAGCTGAAGTTAAAAATATCATTTTATTGACAGATGGCGATGATTCAATTTTTTATGGGGTGATTGGAAGATTTAAAAGTATTTTAGGAAAAACACAACTTAATTGTGACACTACGTTTGGTATTACCCACGGCCTGCCGTACAATATAATCAAAAAAATTTCAAACGGTGAAGAATCATTATCTTATGATGGCACGCAATTGTCACAAAAAGACTTTTTATCTCTGTATTCCGAGAGAGTCGCGTGGGGCGAGTCAAATACGAAAAGAGTTGGTTTAAAATTAATTCTTAAAAAATTAAAAAAACAAGGCATACACGTGAACGCCATAGGTTGGAATTTAATTCCAACGCTTGAAATGCTAAATTCGCATTTATTTGGAAAAAATTCTGTAAACATTATCACGCGTACCAGAGGAACATTGCATCGTTACACTCAGATGGACAATCCATTTATTAAAAATATCATCAAGTCTCTTCTTAATCAACACTAAAATAACTATTCAGGTTGTGCAATAAAGATGATACAATCTAATTTTATCGGAAAGTTAAATTGAACGATTTTTCATCATTCGAACAATTGATTCGCGCAAATGTGTTTTTGAAAACCCCAAGTGCCACTGGGTTTGAAAGAACAAAGTGCGCCATTTGTAATGATTATAAGGATCGTGGTGGCTTTAAATTTGAATCTGGAAAAATTGGATATTCATGCTTCAATTGTCAATTTAGAGCAATCCATGATGAGACGGCCAACAAGGTTTCAGGAAATTTTAGAAAGCTGTTGACCTCATTCGGAATCTCAGAAGAACATATCAACTCAGTAATAGCCACAAAGTTTCTGACTAAAGAAGAACCAGAAATAACACTCAAAGCTTTAACTAAGCCAAAACAGGGCACCTTCCTAAGAGAGGTAGCATTACCTACAGAAGCTAAAAAACTAAATCCTCTAGAGCCCCTCGATGACCTGGAGCAGCAAACCGTGGAGTACCTGGAAAAGCGTCGGGCGCTTAGACCAGATTTGACGTTCTTCACGATCAAAGAAGGTAAACTTGCAGGCCGGTTGTTGATACCATGTTACTATCGAAATAAGTTAATTTTTTGGACTGCCAGATCTTTCAACGAGGCAGAAAAGCTTAGATACATCTCATGCTCCGCACCAAGCTCGTCGGTCATGTTTGGGATGGATGAACTGCATCGCCATACACAATTGCCATTGTTGGTTTTTGAAGGAATTTTTGATGCGATCCCATTTAATGGCATAGCATTGCTTGGAAGTAAATTGAGCGAAAGCAAAATAGAATTATTAAAAACTACTAAAAGGCGATTAATTTTCGTGGTTGACCGAGACAAAAATGGCACGATGCTTGGTGAAGCCGCAATCAACGCCGGCTTTGAAGTAGCTTTTAATCCGCCAGGTTTCAAAGACACTAATGAAGCATTAATAAAAACCGGAGCTCCATGGGTTGTATATAATATCATGAAAAGTATTCCACCATCTACCACAGAAGCATTATTACGATTAAAATTAAATATCATATCGCCAAATGGAACCAAATAAACAACAACATTTAGTAAGCTGTCTTGCAAGTAATCCAGAATTATTTGCCATCTGCCATTCAATCATAAAGCCTGATTATTTTGATCCAAGCGTGCGTAAAGCCGTTAGGTTCATGCAAGAATTTTTCAGCAAGCACAAAGGATTGCCATCCATCAAAGCAATCAAGGCTGAAACTTCAGTTGAGCTCGAAAGTCTCCAAGTACAAAAAGCCGAACTTGATTATGTTGCGGCTGAAGTCGAAACTCTATGTCGCAACCAAGCTATCACCTCCGCAATCATTAAATCTGTAGAATTACTCGAAAAACAAGATACTGGCGCAATTGAAAAATTGATAAAAGAAGCAGTATCTCTTGGATTGACCAAGGATCTTGGCGTAGATTATTTCGCGGATCCTGAAAAGCGGATGGCCGAAGCAGAATCTGCTTTTAAACCTATGTCGACTGGACTGACTGAACTTGATGATGTTATTAACGGTGGGTTGATGCGGCAAGAAATTATTCTCTTTATGGCAAACTCTGGCGTTGGCAAGTCAATATTCTTGGCAAATATTGGTGCTTATCTGGTAGCTCAAGGATTAAATGTTGTGTATATCACGCTTGAGTTGGCAGACAAAATTGTTGCGAAACGTTTTGACTCGATGATCACTGGAATTGAGCAGTTCAAGTTGCAATCCAATAAACAGATGGTCATTGCTGAAATTGAAAAGCGGCGGGAAAGTTATGGTAAACTCCAAATCAAAAGAATGCCAGAAAGCGTAACATCCGCAAATCAAATTCGAGCATACGTAAAGCAGTTACAGCTTGAAGCTGGCTGGGATCCGGATGTCATCATCATTGATTATCTTGACATCATGGCTACCAATAATAAAGTCGCTGCAGATAATCTCTTTATCAAAGACAAGTATTTGACTGAAGAAGCACGGGCGCTTGGTGCCGAATTCAATTGTGCGGTGTTATCAGCTTCACAGATGGGCAGAGCTGCTCTTGACGCCGAAGAAATTAATCAAGGTCATATTCAAGGTGGTATTTCGAAGGTTAATACTGCAGACTTTTTATTGGCAATCATTCAAGATAATTTAATGAGAGATGCCGGTGAATATGTAATCCAAGTCGCAAAAGCGCGGAATGCGCCAACTGTTGGCAAAACCGTTACGCTGGGCTGGGATGCAAAAACTTTACGTGTGACTTCACTTTTAAATGGTGGCCTTAAGAAGCTATCCCCAGAACAAGCCAGAGAAGAAAAAATTAAATCATCAAAAAGTTTATTAGACTTGATGAAAAGTTGAAAATTCTATTTAATAAATATCTTGTCCCCGTATCCCATATCATAATACATAGGAGAAGTATATGACACAAGAACAAAAAGTTCCAACCGTAATGATTGATGGTACCGATTATGAAATTGACAAGCTAACCCCAGCAGCCAGGACGTTGATTTCATTTTATCAAACCTGGAGCAATGAACTGGCTGTTGCGCGTTTGGAAGTCGCAAAGCTTGAAGCTGCTCTACGTCAACTGTCAACAGAAATTATTTCAACTGTTAAATCAGAAGGCGATGCTACTACAGCCGCAGAATAAATTTCAATAATTACAAAACGTAATTAGCTTAAGCTGCCCAATTAGGGCAGCTTTTTATTTTCTAAGATGATTTTAATCAGATTATATTGAGATTTGCTTAATACTGAATTGATATTTTTAGAATTATTATTTGTTCAGCAGAATATATAAATAGATTACTACAAGCAGGATAATTTCCTAGAATTTCGGAGATCTAGAATGGCTATTTTGTTCAACGAGTATCTCATAAAAGATGCTTTATATTATAATTTGACGCACAAACATACGCGTGATAGAGATAATGATGTAAACAACTCAACATATGCACCTTTTGGTACCGGTAAAACCATATATCTTTATGATAGTTCTGTAGTGCCATACCCAGCAAATGCAATTGATAGCACGTTTGAAACCTATAGTCCCGGCGGTAACCCAATACTTGATGATTATCTTTATTCCCAAGCTTTTGATTCCAACATCACCATCGATGATAATGCTACACGAGGAGATGTTCGTGATGATAAAATATATTTCAACACTGTGCTTTTTTCAGCTACTAAATCGGGCACACCAAATTGGTTTTTAATAAAAGCTGGCGGCAATGATCCAACAGATAATAGCGTAGTTACGATTTCTGATTCTGTTGGAATTCCAGGAACAAATAGCCTATTAACTGTTTCAACAAGCACTGTTACCACAGGCCAAGCGATTATATGCTGGTTTAATTTGTCTATTATATAAGAGAGAAAAATTATGGCAACAATTAAATTTTCTAAAAATGCAGCATATTTCATGGGCGCCGGAAAAGCATGGGATGTCCAGCCAGATCCTCAAAATAATAATCATCGTGGCTATGGTTTATGGGATACAACAGCATCATCTGCCATATTTGGGGGCCCAGCTGGAACAAGTACGATTCACAGCGTATTAAACATTTATAAAGGAACAGTGCCTGGTGTTGACGAGTTTAAAGATTTGGCTTCAAGAGAAAGTGATTTATTAATATCATTTAAATTTTATGGTTATAGTTCGAGCGTCTTATCTTTGGGATTTATTGATGCGACTGATTCCCATAGATACGTTTGCGGAAGGCATTTAAATTTTGTTCCAGCCGAAAGATCTGGACAAGCTACATGGTTCGCGGCAGTGAATTATCGTGAACAAACTGCGTTGCATAAACAAACTGTTGCGACTAGCACATGGGTTGTTTCTTCATCTTTATTGACTAACACTAAGTTATTCAATGAACCGATTTTATTTGGTACGCCGGACGCATACACGGCAGTAACTGGCACTGTCGCAACACTAACAACTTCATCGGTTTCAGGAGATAGCGCAACATTTCAATTTAATGTGGCAGCTACCGGAACTGTCGCAATGTCATATACCGCAACATTCTTTGGCGGCGGATTTGGTGGACAACCAACAATTAGTCCTCTAGTTGGAACAGTTACATCAGATTCTTTCATTTATGGAAATTTCACAAATGCGATGAACGCATATAATTACACTGGGGCTGCGCCATATGCGCATTATCGTAGAGGCGCAATGATAGGAACTGTTGGGCAATTATATACCACCGCGGATATGCAGATTTTAACTACTAACATTGTTGCTGGTCAAAGGTATAATTGCGCCGGAATTTTCTTGAATTTTCCACAGGTATGGACAATATAAGATATGCGCCCGGTCATTCTGATTTGGCGGCCCTCAAAGGCTCCACTTTGGGGACCGGAGAATTTTACAACAACTGATGTTTTTCTAGATATTCCGGTAACATTTACGGCATCTGAGATATTCACATTTTTAGATGTCGATTATTATAACCAAGTACCGTTAAATTTAGATAAAAATGAAATATTAACATTTCTTGCTGAAGATTATCAGAAGCCCGTACCAGTTTCTTTCCAAAAAAGTGAACTATTAACTTTTCTATCAAATGATTATCTAAAACCAATTCCTACATCTTTCCAAAAAAGTGAACTATTGACTTTTCTATCAAATGATTATCTAAAACCAATTCCTACATCTTTTGAGAAAACTGAATTATCAACATTTGTTACTAACGATTATCTAAAACCAATTCCTACATCTTTTGAGAAAACTGAATTATCAACATTTGTTATTGTAGATGCGCTCAATCCTTTACCTATAAAATTGGAAAAAACTGAATTATTTTGCGCAATAGATATTAATCAAACGCGCGTTATTCCAATTTCTACGGTCAAAGAAGAAATTTTTACATTCATTGCCGATAATAATAAAAAATCAATTTCAGAGTTTCAATCATTCGACAAAATTGAAATTCCTGTATTTCTGGGATTGGAAAATTTAGTCAATTTGCCGGTAAGCTTTAATATAGAAAGCTCTGACCAATTTGTGAGTTTAAATAATTTCAAAAATATACCAAATCAGTTTAATATAGAAAGTTCAGATGAATTTTTAAGTTTAGATAATTTAAAAATCTCTCCTATAGTTTTTCTAAAGAATCAAGCAGGTAATCACTTTATTCCTAATACTACGAATAATATAATTATTCCGCCAGTTTTCTCAGGACAGAACGATCAGTTTTCCACAATCTTTAGCAGCAACGACCCTTTAATTAGTGCTGATATAGAGTTTGATACTGATAATCAGATGTCAAATTCATTAGTATTGCATCAAAAAAATACTGAAACAGTGCCAGCTTCATTTTCTATCCCGTCATTTACTGTTGAAATTCCGCCATTGAGCGGACCAGAGACGATATCTTCTACAGATCCAGATCTTTTCTTATATAAAAATTCTCTGCATTTTAAATTTGAGGGTGATGCTGGGCAGACATCAATTACTGAGTTGACAGAAAAAATTGTAACTTCAAACAGCATGCAATTAACTAATGCGACAAGATTTACAAATGATCAGAATAATTCACAAACTAAGGCAGCATTAACACGCGCTGAAGGTGCGTATGTTAGTGTTGGTATATCTGCAACCGCTTTTATTGATAGAAGTTCTAATACTACATTAACAGCCTACGGTTCACCACCAGTTTATGATTTTGGACCATTTACGTCAAATTTGGGATCATCCGTGTATTTTGATGGAAATGGTGAATATTTAATTACAGGCTATTCAGCAATTTCAATAACAAATCAGGATACCGTAACTTATGAGTTTTGGGTACATCCTAAGAAAACAGATTTTGTTTATGAAAATGTAATATTTCTGAATTATTATAATTCTCAGAATAATAAACATTATTGCTCAATTTCCGCAGCTGGAGATTCTCTAATTTATTCAGAAGATACATCAGTATCTAGTACGCTTAGATTAACTACGCCAGCGGGGTCTTTGCAAAACAATGCATGGTCACATGTGGCAATTATTAGGAAACCAGCGGCGCCGTATGTCAAGATTTTTATTAATGGGGTTCTTTCAGCACAAACTTCAACTGGCACACTCTTATCAGCAAATAATCATTATTTCATAATTGGTGGCAATTCACCAACATTATCTTTGCGTGGCTATCTTTCTAATTTTAGAGTAGTAAATGGCGTAGAAGTTTATACATCAAATTTCGTTGTTCCTAAAAGAAAATTGCCTGTTATAGCTGGCACACAACTATTAGCTCTACAAGATGAAAGTAAAGTATTAGATTTAGCTGATAAAAATTTTACTATAGAGGGCTGGTGGAGTCCATTTAGATTGTCAAGTGGTGGTGCTTTAGTTGGAATATGGACAGACACCACAGCAACATCGAGCTGGTTAGTTTCTCAAGGCTCTGACCCGTCTCAGTTAGCATTTTCAATTTCTGATGGTTCTAACGTCACGTCATTTGAAGCAAAAAAAGATAATGCTGAACATTCATCATTTTCAGCATTAGGTTGGTATCACTGGGCAATCGTCAGGCGTAATGACATGATTCAGGGATTCGTGAATGGTAAAAAAATTAGCTCATTTACCGGGTTTTTTGATGGCCTAATTAATCCTCCGTCAACTTCTTTGCGAGTTGCAACAATTTCTAATAATAATAAGCCAAGCCTTGGAGTCTTTGACGATATTAGAATAACACGTGGAATAGCCAGATATTATGATGATTTTACTCCATTTCGGCAAACATCAGTTGAACCGCCAATATTGCCTCTGCATTTATTGCATTTTGATGATACATCATCAATGCAATTCATTGATGAAATGCAATCAAATTGGACATATCATAGTGTAGGTTCTCCGGCGAGTTCTGCTACTATAGTGTCAAATGCCGCGGCATTTGGTTCCGGAGGTCTATCTGTAGCAGGTGGCTCCGGAATTAAAACCACGCCTAATCAAAATGTCTTAAATTCAGATTTCACCATTGAAGCATGGATATATCCAAGATCATTTAATACTGGCTCTGTTAACACGATAATTTCCCAAGATTTGACGTCTGTCACGGGATTCACAATATCAATAACATCAAGTTCAGCTACGCTTTCTTATCATTCTGATGGAAATTATACAACTGCTACAAACTTTTCAGCTAATTCATGGTACCATCTTGCAATTCAGAGGAAAAACTCTTCTCATTCATTTTTTATCAATGGTAAAAAATATATCCCAACAGGGTCTGGTAATAGATTTTCAAGTGCGACATCTACTCTGTATGTTGGGGCATATACTGCGAGTAATGTTTCATTCAATGGTTATATCGATGAATTGAGAATTTCAAATTTTGCAAAATACACTGAAGATTTTAATTTGCCGGCACTAGCATTTTCAGAAAATATTAATCAGGAAGATATTATTCCTAGAAATTTACTTCTGTATTATGACCCGTCAAATTCATTCTCATACGATAGAAATGAGCCAGGCGTAGCATTAAATATTGTTAATGACCAGACAGAAATGTCCATCGGCGGCGGTCATAATTTTGTTCACGCCACTTCAAATGCATTTTCATTTTCATGTTCTGAATCAGATGGCACATCAACATACGTAATTGCTGAAAATATTGATATCGAGACAACTGGCGATTTTACTATAGAAATGTGGTTAAAATCTGATGAAAACTCAAATTGTATATATTCATATTCTTCAACTAATCTGATGCTACCTGCTACGATTTCTTCAAATGCACCAACTGGTCTACCAAATGTTTGGGATCATATTGTTCTTTCAAGAAATAGCGGCGTCGTTTCAGGATATAAAAATGCGACGTTGTGGGGTACTGGAAATGATTTCTCCGATATTTCAAATATTCAATTTGGCTCAAGAACTATTAATTCTATTTTAGATGTTGGCCTAATGCGCGTGTATAACAGATCACTTGCGCTAGCTGAAATCACACAAAATTATAATGCACAAAAAGATAGATTTTATAAACCAGAGCTGATAATTAGATTAGAGTACGAAGAATTTCCTAATATTTTTGACACTTCTGCTTATAATTATCCTGTTAATTTAATTGGCTCAGCGACCATAACAACAACCGATTATAAAAAGGGTTTATCATCTTTTTATAATCCAGATTCATCATCTGGAATTTATTTTGAAAAAGGAATAGTTAAACCATTAGAAATCGCAGATTTCACATTTGAAACTTGGTTTAAACATGCTGGTTCCGTTGGCACACAGACACAGTATATTTTTTGCATGACTTCAGATCCAACCAGCGCTTTAGCTGATGCTAGTGACATGTCAGTGAGCTTAGAAACTGTTAGTGGAAGTCTTAGGCCAAAATTTTCAGTTAGAAATAATGGCGCGTTAACGTCAGTATTAAGCAGTAACTCAGCTCCACCGAACATTTGGAATAATCTTGCTGTTACACGAAGCGGAAATATTTTTAGGGCATTCCTAAATGGAACTGTTTTTGCAACAATTTTAGATGTTACTACGAATTTTTTAAATTCGTCATGGCACTTTGGAAATTTTTATAAGCAGGTTGGTGGTAATAGATTGGGATTAAACGGTAGACTAGATTCTACAAAATTGCTAAAAAATTCTTGTTTATATACAGGTGATTATAATGTTCCTGATTCCGAAGTTGAGCCTTTGGAGCCTTTAACTTTAGAAGGAAACTCCATAAATGATCTAGATATATTTATGTTTGACCAAGTTGGCGAAAATTCATTTTTCGCGAAATTTACTTCACCTTTAGATGTTAAGATGATAGCTTCATGGTCAGATACAACGAGCTCAAATACACCATTAACATTAATTATGCCAGACGAAATAGTGAATAATTTAGACATCACTATGACGTCTATCCCAGCTAGTGGTGAAAATGCAGTATTGACTTTATTTTCTCCAGATAGTGTTATAACAAGCTCAATAGATGTTATGGCGTCATCTCTTCCTGCTGATGGCCAATCAGCAGTACTGACACTATTTTCACCAGAATCATCGTCGCCAAGTGAATTGCCAGTTTTCTTAACAAGATAATTTTAAATAATATTGCATTTAAGATAAAACTTGACATTAAATGCCATTTTCGAAAATGGCATTTAATTTGTATTATTTTGTTGTTCTAATAAATAACAGGTACCTTTTACCTAATTTAACCTTAGGGGAATTCAATTATGTTAGTCGACGGCCTTAATCTGGTGGAAGGTTCCACCGCAACAAATTTAGTCCTGGCCTCAGGAACTGTAAATCCTTCAAATCCTAATGTTGGCGAATTGTTTTACAGGACGGACAATCAAGCAATCGTAGTTTATAATGGTTCAGCATGGGTTGAAGTTGCTGGTGGAGGAGGTGGATCAGGCTCAGTAACTTCCATTAATGCTACCTCATCAGATATCACAGTTACTGGCGGCCCAATTACTTCATCAGGCACCTTAACATTATCTCTTAACAATTCTGGCGTGTCTGCTGGAACATATACTAAAGTCACTGTAGACGCAAAAGGCCGAGTAACTTCAGCAACAACATTATCCGCAAGCGATATTCCATCCCTGTCTGATACTTATCAACCTCTTGATGCCGATCTTACTGCAATTGGTGGATTATCTGGCTCATCAGGTATTTTAAAGAAAACAGCAGCCAATACTTGGTCTCTTGATACTAACACATATCTGACTGGCAACCAATCAATTACTGTGTCTGGTGATGCCACTGGTTCTGGTGCTACAGCAATTTCATTGACATTGGCCAATTCTGGTGTAAACACAGGCACATACACTAAAGTTACAGTGGACGCAAAAGGCCGAGTGACAGCTGGAACCACATTAACAGCCGGAGATATTCCTACATTATCTCAATATATGTTAAAAGAAGGAGATGTAGCTACTGGCACTATGACAGTCACAAATCTCGTGCTAGGCGGCTCAGCAGAAATTAAAACTTATACGGAGACATATTTTTCTGTAGGCAGTTCAGCATCAACTACATTAGATCTTTCTTCAGGTACTACTGTTTTATTATCATTGGGCACAAGTATTACCAACTTAAGTTTTATTAATGTTCCGCCTGCACCAAAAGTGTCAGCCTTAAATATGTTCATTGAACAAGCTGGTGGCGGAAGTAAGACAATAACTTGGCCAAATACTGTTAAATGGGGAAATGGCACTGCACCAACGCTATCAACGACTGCGACACGTGTTGATATTATTACGCTAATTACTTATAATAGTGGAACATCTTGGTTTGGGTTTATTTCTGGATTGAATTTTTCATAATCTAATTCAGAGATAAAAATATGTTAGCGTTAAAATTAACAACTGCCGCTGCCGGGAAAATTCTGTTGGAATCAGGACTGCCTGACTTGACGCTAGAGGGAAGCGCTATATCTGATTTAGAAGTATTTGTGATTGGACAGATTGACACGAATACATTCTTATCTGGACTAATTTCACAATTGGATGTTAGCGCAGATTCTCTACAAGCAACTGGCGTGAGTTCAGTTAAAACGTTATTTTCACCATCTGAGAATGTCGCTGATATTATACCGCTGTCATTATCATCAATAGTAGAGTCAGGAAGCTCAGTGGTTGCGTCATTCTTCGCAACCTATGATAGTACACCAAATGAAATACAAATTTCTCTAAAATCATCATCGGCGTAATACCATGATAATTAACAAGTTATAGGAGTATATTTAAAATGTCTCTTCTTTATCATCCGAATATTAAAAGAGTTTTTGCTGAAAGGGGTATTAGACTAGGTCTTTGCGGATCTATTACTGTATATTCCGGAACACAACCAACTCCTCAGACTGTAATAAACAATTGGACACAATATAACGCGAACTCATCAGCATGCTTGTGGCACGGAACTAATACAATCTGGAGTCTTCAGAACTCTTTAGTGGTATATGCATCTACGTTGCCAAAAGCTTTTACTCCTTACAGGGCAGGAACTGCCACATGGTGTATTTTATGGGGTATTAGTACTGTTGCTGGAACAGCTATTTCTGATGTATATTATGGAAATAATAATGGCGGGCTTCAGGCAGTTACGCCACAAATAGGTTCATCAACTATAGCCACCACAAAATTCATAATAGCGGACGTGTCAAGCAGCGCCGGAACTGGCGTAGTTCGTTTTTCTTCAGTCAATTTCACTACCGCATCAGCAATACAGCCTGTTGATATCGGTATTACTATAGCGTGAGGTGGATAAATGGGAACAATATATTTAAGTCCAGCATTTGCGGCCGGCGACATATATTCAAGTGCTAAAAGAATATTTGAATTAACAACTTCAGCAGCTATTACCACAGGCACGTCTCAGGCTATATTTCAGAGGCAGATAGGTTCCGGCTCAACACTCTATCCAATTGGCAGAATAACTATCCATAGCGGTGTTATGCCAACCTCTATTTCGACCGTTACGTCATTTGCATCATACACTTCTACAGTTTTATGCACTTTCCGCAATGATAACGGTGGTGTAACCTTTGCTCCTTCAGACATATCATTTTATGGCACGCCATCAGTAATAACGTCCGCGTATGTCACAGCAACCATGAGCGGCACTGCCACCTGGTTTTTATTATCATCAGCTGCAGCAAGTTCAAATACCTTTGACAATGGATTATTATGGCATCAAATAGTAGGTTCTGTAGGTCCAATCGGCGGCAGTGATGACCTCGTCATTTCAAACGTGAATATAACAGCGGGCCAATTAGTAAGAATCTTTAACTTGAGATTCTCAATTCCAGCGACATATACGTTCTAAGTTTTTTAATAAAAACGCGAAATAAATCGGGGCATTAAACGCCCCCGATTTGATAAATATTACAACATATACCTATTATGCCCAAAGGATCTATAAAATGCTCGCGTTAAAATTGACTACTGCTTCTTCTGGTAGAATATTACTACTAAGTTCTTACACGCCTCCAGGACCAATAGAGGTATCAACCGGCAATGAATTAACATCTTTTTCAGTATTCTTTGATGGGGAAGTTGGTACTACTGCTACGCTAAATAACACGTATATTGATTCTTCACCAAATAATTTAACAGTAACTGCTTCTAGTAATTTGTGGGGTCAAAGTTCTTTTAGTCCATTTGGCAAACAAGGGTGGTGTGCCTCTTTTGATGGGTCCAATTCTTTAGTTTCTTTTGGCAACACACCCGTCGGCGTTAGGTATCCGCAATTCAGTTTCATGCATAATTCAACCGCAACATTCACTTATGAGTGTTGGATTTTCAGAGAAACTAGCGTTGCTAATACATTAATAGATAATACTGATAATACTATAAACACGAATACAGGAACTCGAATTGGTATATATGCAGCTAGCGTAAACACGACAAGTAATAAATTATACATGCAAGTAGTTGGTACTACAAACACTCTCGCGGTTGATGCACGTTCTTCATCAGAAATTGCACTAAACACCTGGACACATATTGCAGTCACATATGATCGCTCAATTATAACCGGTACTGCAAAAATTTATATCAACGGAATTTTAGATGGAGTAGCAGACAGAGGACCGGGTAATCCTAATGATTTAGGTTCCAGGTCTCCATTATACATAGGTCTAAGCAAAGTTAACGGCTCTGGGCAGTTTCAGGGCGCAATGTCTGATTTGAGAATTTCAAATACTGTTTTATATAACTCAAATTTCACGCCTCCGACTGCACCAGTAACTGCGTCGTCAGCAACTACTGCACTTTTAACTTTCCAGCATCAAAATAGTAGAGTTGTAGATAATAGTGTGAATAATTACACTCCTGACAACATGGTTGGTAATAGAGCAGACCAAGGCACTGGTTCTAAGTTTTCTATTTCTCCTGGGAGTCCATATAAATTTTCATTATACACGTCTTCCACAGGCGGTTCTATGTGTTTAGCAAATGCAACTTATCTAACAGTTTCGTCTTCAACGGCGTTAGTTTTAGGTTCAGATGATTTCACTATTGACTGTTGGGTCTATACATACACGGCCGGCGCAGATTTGCCAGAGTATGATCCACCATTATTATCTAGATTAGACACTAGAGCAAATCGTAATTTTTATATATCTTATAATAGGCGTTTAGGTTTTGGAACTTCTACAGCGCGTACGTTTGAATCATCGATAGAAGTTCCGGGTGATCAATGGACGCATGTCGCTGTTGAAAGAAGTAGCAACACCATGAGACTTTATATTAACGGCGTGATCGCCGGCACAACAACAACAAATCTTCCGGTTTTAACACAGCAAAATAATTTGATAATCGGTCGTGGTGCGGATCTATCTCGTGGAGCGATTGATGGATATATTAGCGATTTTAGAATAACCAAAGGTGTTGCGATGTTTAATGGAGCATTTACGCCTCCGACGAGCATGGCTACAGCAACTGCACAGACAAGCTTATTATTGAATTTTACAAATGGCGCCGCGATTGATGTGACAGGTAAAAATGTGTTTAGTTTCCCTGCTACTCCATTAGGCTCAAATCAAACATTAATTGATTCTTCAGTTAAGAAAAATGGAAACGCGAGTTTGAGATTTGGCGACGGAGGCTATGCACAAGTCAAGCCGGGAAGGAGTACTATAAACTTTGGAACAGCAAATTTTACTATAGAATTTTGGGTCAACTTCAGGGCGCCGTGGGCAGCAGGCAAACGCCTAGTATCATATAACCATGCCGGCAGCGCAACAAGAACTAATAATCCACTCTTGATTCAAACGGAAACAAATAAAATCGGATTATATGCAACTTCCGATGGTTCATCATGGAATATCGCAAACAATCTTACTGTTTTTTCTGGTACGCCAACAACTAGTGTGTGGCACCATTTAGCTGTAACACGAAATGGCAACACAATAAGAACTTTTGCAAATGGAACGCTGGTGAGCAGCACGTCTACATCATTGGCACTGGTGAGAGTAACAACTCCGGTGTTAACATTTGGTTCTGCAGAATGTTATATTGATGATTTTAGAATTTATAAAGGCTACGCAAAGTACATTGACAGTTTCACGCCAGAATAATTCATAAAATCATTTACGTTTCATAACTCAATAAACGCTTCATGAATATTCATGAAGCGTTTATATTTATATTAAAGCTTCTCTTTTTAATATAAATAAAAGTGTCAATTAATAATTAACCCGCCTTTTAATAAGGGACTATAATGTTAGCACTAAAATTAACTGTCGCTTCTGCCGGAAGAATACTGCTGTTGAGCGCTTATGCCCCGCCCGGCCCAATACAAGTTCCAACTGGCGATGAACTAACGTCTTTTTCATTATTCATCGACGGTGAAGTTGGCACCACGGCTACGCTAAATAACAGATTTATCGATTCTTCACCAAATAATTTAACAGTGACGGCAACTTTTGCTACTGAACAGATATCGCAGAGCGCCTTTAGTCCATTTGGCACTCATGGTTGGTGTGGACGTTTTGCTTCCGGCGCTAGTTATTTAGAATTTGGTCACGCCGTGAGTTCTAGATATCCGCACTTCGATTTTATGCATAATTCTACTGCAACATTCACATTTGAGTGTTGGTTTTATCGGGAAACAGACACTGAGTCTAGATTAATAGAAAATACTATGAATCTGAATACTAATACTGGAACTCGTATTGGCATATACGCAACCAGCGCGAATACAACAAGCAACAAACTATTCATGCAAGTAGTTGGTACTACAAGCACTCTTGCTGTCGATGTTCGTTCTTCGTCAGAAATTGCACTAAATACATGGACACATGTTGCTGTCACATATGACCGCTCAATTATAACAGGCACTGCAAAAATTTATATCAACGGAATTTTAGATGGAGTAGCAGACAGAGGAGCCGGTAATGCAAATAACGTGAGCGCGCGATATCCATTGGCTGTTGGTGGTTCTGGCAATATAAGTTCAAATGGCTACACAGGCACGATCGCAGATTTGAGAATCTCAAATGCCGTTTTATATAATTCCAATTTTACTTTGCCAACTTCACCAGTAACTGCGTCATCAGCAACTACAAAACTTTTAATTCTACAGCATCAGAATAGTAGAATCATGGACAACAGTATAAACAATTTTACATGCACGCAAGTCGCTGCCTCGTTCGCGGGTGCTATTGTGCCTGGTAGCCCATACAAATTTACAATGTACTCATCTTCAACTGGAGGGTCTGCTTACATTGACGGCCAAGCTTTAATAGTTTCATCATCAACGTCATTAGTTATAGGCGAATCCGATTTTACGATCGATTGTTGGGTATATATGCGATTGACGAGAACCGGTTCTGGTGTATCTTTTGATCCGGCAATAGTATCAGGTTTACATTCTGGAGTTAATCGCAATTTTTATATTTCTGGTGTTTCTGGCAGTTTAGGGTTTGGCACTTCTACAACACGAACGTTCGAAACACCAAATCAGATTCCAATTTATCAATGGACGCATGTTGCTGTAGAAAGAAGTGGCGGCACAATGAGGCTTTATGTTAATGGGAAAACCGAAGCTACAACTTCAACAAATCTGCCTAATTTAACGCAACAGAATAATTTAGTAATTGGTGTAGGTAGAGATTTATCTACGGGAAATCTGCGTGCCCATATTAGTGATTTGCGAATTATTAATGGGCAAGCATTATTTAATGGCGACTTTACGCCACCAACAAGCATGTCTACCGCCACTTCAGGAACAAGTCTATTATTGAATTTTACTAATGGCGCGTGGATTGACAAGACGGGTAAAAGTACGCTGTCTGTTTATGCTGCTGCTGGCGCGGTGACAGGGATTAATTCTTCGGTTTATAAAAATGGAAATGCTAGTTTAAGATTTGCAAACGGCAACTTCGCGTTCATTAGACAAGGATTAACTACTATAGACCTCAAAAAATCAGATTTTACTATAGAATTTTGGATCAACTTTGTGACGTATCTAACTGGTTCAGCATCATCAAATAGGAAATACTTAGTGTGTTATAACAGGAACGGTGGCGCAACAATAACTAATAATCCACTCTTGATTCAAACGGAAACAAATAAAATCGGATTATATGCAACTTCCGATGGTTCATCATGGAATATCGCAAACAATCTTACTGTTTTTTCTGGTACGCCAACAACTAGTGTGTGGCACCATTTAGCTGTAACACGAAATGGCAACACAATAAGAACTTTTGCAAATGGAACGCTGGTGAGCAGCACGTCTACATCATTGTCATTGTTAACGCCTGGCGCAGATACAGAAATGACAATTGGTTCTGCAGAATGTTATATTGACGATTTTAGAATTTATAAAGGCTACGCAAAGTACACTGATAGCTTCACGCCTGAATAATATTATCTCGCAATAAAGCAACCGGGTTATTTTAAATAATCCGGTTGCACTTTTATAAATAGACAATAATTCTGTTTATAAAGGCGCTATTACATGCCATTAGAAATCTTAACTGAAGCTATTGCACATATTGAGGATTTAGCTCCAGAATCTTTTCTTGAGGTCATCCAAAATTTAGAAAAATATATTGCTACTGAAAAACTCGATGGCTTTAATTTTCGTTTTGGGCTTGATTCTGCTGGCAATTTATACACTTCTCGTGAAAGTAAAGGCCCAAAAGATAGGATTTATGATGCTGATGATTACGGAACTTCCGCCGCGCAATTAAAATTTGCGGCAGCTCATCGTGCAATCGAAGATCAAGCAAAAGTAATTAAATCAGAATTAAAGCCAGGAGAAGCAGTAGAAATAGAAGTTTTATTTGGTGAACAGCCAAATGCAATTACTTATGGTATCGACAATAAGAATCATATTTCGCTATTAAGAATGGTTCCTGGCGATATTGAAGAAGTAGATCAGAACAGACTTAAAGATATTTCAGCCGCTTTACTTGGAAAGACTTCAAAAATCAGAACCCCAATTTTGGATACCGATGATGGTAAACATCTCAAATTTATACCAGTAGACATGACTTGGGAATTCGTGCCGGCACAAAAAATAGACAGCGCAGAATTGAAAAGCATTGACGTGTCAGCTGAAATAGAAGAAATGAAGAATTATCTAGATTCTAAAAATGAATTGATGGACATCCCAAATAGAGAAGTTCTTGGATTAAATTTAAGCTCAGTGCCAAAAGAAGAACGTGAAAAAGCAAAAGAAGAAAGAGAAAGAGTTAAAAATGAGTTATTAGACAATTTTAAATTGCCTATTAAACAGAAATTTCTATCACAGCTTATTAGTAAAATTGAACCCAAATTACAGAAAAGTACAGTAGATCCAAAAGAAAAATTTGGTATCGAAGGAATCGTGCTGTTAGATCCACAAACTCAGGATCAAGTTAAGCTGGTTGATAAAGACACATACGGCGAGATTAATTCTTTTAATTTTGCTGCGAGAAAGAAAATATCCGGGGCGGTGAAAAAGGCAGACGTTGATGCTGAAGATGAACTATCTGGCGGCATTGAAGGTAGGGCCATGATTAGAATTGCTGAACTTTTTGGCAATCCTTTACTTGCTGTCTCTATGCAGGCGAAAAGACAAATTGAAAAATTAAATGTTGACACAGCTGAAGAAGCCGCAGCAAAAATTGCTGAGCAGACTTCAGCAAATTTCATGGATTTAAAAACAAAGATCCTTTCTGTACTAGCAGCTGCAGAAAAAGATATTAACGAAGAACTCGAAAAGTTCAAACGTGAAGCTAAAGACTATAAATTAATCCTAAAAGATGGGCGAGAAGTGAAATATACACAAGAAATAATTAAACGCACGCTAGTTCAAATTGCGGAAACCTTATCAAAAATAAGTCAACTTGAAGGGCTAATTAATAGAGCTAAATCTAAAGAAGGTTTAGTTGCAGCAATTTATGGTGAAAAGATTAAAAAGGTTTTTGGCAAACAGCTCGAAGAAGCGGTGAAACCTCGTAAAATGAAAGTTCCGTTATTACAATTTTCTGATAGATTAGCTGCGCTTTCACGGATTACTCCAGAACAGGCACATAACGCGTATACCGCGAATTTGTTGGCAGCCCTTCTTTTAATTGCAACAAATTCTAGAACTGGAATTAAAGAGCTGCATGATCCTGACCATGCGAGTTTGCAAAAATTATCTCCAGAAATGAGCGATTTAAACTTTTGGGGCGCAATTGTTTTTTATCCAGACAAGAAACACGTAAAGCCATACTTAAGTGAAGAAACAGCTGCGGCGTTGTGGAAATCAGCTAAGCGTATTTTTAAAGACAGAATAAGAACAATTCACCGCACTCTCTCAGCTGATATAAGTTATAATACTGTTAATTGGGAAGAACAATCAGATAATATGAGAGTGATCACTCTTAGGTTTGAAAATAGAACAAAGGCTATAAATATTATTCGAGCTGGAATACCTAATTTTGATTTCCTAGATCAGGCAGCGCAAAATGATGTTATTCAAAAAACATATATGTTGTTGCTAACGCATGACCCAGCATCAAGATTATTGTCAGAATTAAGAAAAACACAGAACACAAATTTATTAGGAGCAGCTGGGGTGGAAGCTAAAAACAGTCTCATCAGAAGCGTAAACAAAATCGCTGAAGAAAACCAGGTTAAAGAAACAGCAGCCGGTGCAACTGCTGCTGGTGCTGTCGGTGGAGCAGCAGGAGCTGGAACTGGCCCAATGGTTCATATGGCGCCAGCTGATATTCCAGCTACAACGGCTGCTTCAATCGCGAGCTATCCTAGTAAAATTTTTAATGGTGTAGCTATTATACGAAGAAAACGTAATTATCAACCTACTTCCAAATTCATGAAACCAGTTAAGGATAAAAAATGACTCAAAAAAATGATAAGCCATTGAGCGAAACTGCCGCTGCTGGCACACAACCAAAATTGAATCTTTCCCTTTTGAGCCAAGTAGATAACGCTCAGGCCGCCAAAAAAGCAGGGCATGAATTGTCAACCAATGACGTTCATGAAATTTTATCTGCCGCACATGAAGCTGAGGAAGAAGTTGAAACTGAAGCGTTCGGTCTAGAAACAGACGAAGGCGACATCGTAAAAGTTTATGTGAACATAAAAGATAGCGACGGTTTTGAAAAAGCTCTTGCTGATATGTTAGGAACTGAAGATGATATTGAAACTGCGCTGGAAAAACTCTCAAAATCATTTGATATCGTAGACGTGGAATGGCCAGATATGGAAGAAGAGGAAGAAGAGGAAGAAGAGGAAGAAGAATGCGAAGAGTGTGAAGGCGAAGGCTGCGAAAAATGCGAACCAGAATCAGAAGATGATTCTGAGGCAGAATTAGAATTAAGTCCAGAAGATTTAGAAAAGGCAGCTGAAAAAGAGGAAGAGGAAGAAGAGGAGGAAGAAAAAATGAAACAAGAAGAAATAAAAACATCATCATTTGGACAGAAATTTGCTCAGCGTCTAATGGCATCTTTTGGCGATACCATTACTAGTAAGTCATTAACTGAGGCCGTAGAGAAAAAAGAACTTCTTTTTGATTTATCAGACGAACAAAAAGATCTTGAGCGTAAATTCCAAGTACCTATGCAGCGCAAGATTGTTCAAACAATCATGTTAATGGGTTTCCCGGTTTCTCAATTGAAGCTCAAAATTTCAGCATTCCGCGATAGCGTAGAAGCTGCACACGATCTTTTATTAGACAATCCACAAGCTTTACGCTATTTTAAAGAACTCCATAAAACTTTAGGCCAAATGGTTGGCGCAAAAGAAAGCAAAAATGTTGAAGTGATGGAAGCAGAAAAAGAAGCCCACTTCTCTTCAATTTATCAACAGAAAATTTATGATCTGTACAAAGTGCTTGGTGTGCCAGAAGAATTATTAGGACAACAAAAGAAGACACGTTTTATCGAGCAGCTAAAAGATATGGCAATTTTAGTTATGTCTTCACCAGAACTTCGTCGTATAATTAACAACTTAGAAAAAGCACTCGGCAAAGAAGAAAAAGAACTTAGTCTAAAAATGAAATCAACAGATCGGCCAGTTGGTGAAAAAATAATGGCAGAAGAAATGTTAGCAGTTGATGCTTTAGGAAACTCACCATTTGCTCAAGCTCTAGTTAATCTCTTCAACGCGTTGGAATTAAGTGATTCAATTAACAAACAAGACGTACTTCAGAAATTGAAAAAACAAATCAGAGACGATAGGATGGAATTAAAAGGAATGTCAATGATTGTAACTAAGCTTAATTCTGTTGTTGATTTAATTAACAAGGGCAAATCAAAACCTGAAGGCGCCGAATAACTCTAATAAGGAAAAGTGAATTAAAATGGACAAATCAGTTAAATCACTTTTACAGCAAATTAACGAAGCTGCCCGCGTCTTTAAAAGGCGCGGGCAGGAAATTAAACGCGCATTTGTCTGTGCAGGTGGACCGCGCAAAGGAAAGTCTGTAAGCAAATTGACTGCCTGTTTTAAAAAGCGTAAACCATTAAAAACCCGTTTAAAATTGCGCCGGGCTGCTCGGAGAACTAAAGCTCAACGCGCAGTTAAGACAAAATTAGGCTTAAGAAAAGCTACGCATTTTAAATTGGTTCGGCTGAATAAGGCAATTAGAAAAAGATGACATCCTTTAATTATAAAGACTATAGCACTGTTAATTTAAATAACATGCGTTTTTATGATATTGAAGGGTGTCATTATCCGTCTATAACCACTGTTTTAGGTAATACGATGGAGCCAGAAAAGAAAAAGTCTTTAGAGAATTGGCGCAATTCTTTGGGTGCAGCTAAGGCAGATAAATTCTCTAAAGATGCGGCCGACCGAGGAACTCAAATTCATTTGATGTGTGAACGCTTTCTAAAAGGCGAAACCGTGGTTCAAAAACCAAATGAATTTAGTCCGCAAATAATAGGCATGTTTAATGGCCTAAAATTGAAACTCGGAAAGATAAAACAAATATGGGGTCAAGAAGTTGTTCTTTTCTCTCATGATTTAGAAGTAGCTGGCCGCTGTGATTTGATTGGCGTTTATAACGATTTCCCTGCAATAATTGATTTTAAAACCAGCACGAGGTTGAAGGATAAATCAAAAATTGGGGATTACGTATTGCAGATTACCGCATATGCAAAAATGCACAATGAAATGTTTGGCACCGAGATAAACAAAGGTGTTATTTTGATGATCACTGAACAGGGATTTCCGAGCGAATTTCATTACACCACTTCTGAACATACTTTAGCACTAGAAAAGCGCGTTAAAGAATTTTATACACGCCTTCTTGACGCATAATGGAGATTAATATGCCTCTCAATACACACCTTCAAACATTAGCTTCTACAATGCCACCGCTTGGCGCTGCCCTGGTTAACCCAGCACCAGCAGCTGAGGAACCAAATATGTCAATGGTTGCCGTTGAACCAAGCAGCGAACCACAATATCTTACTAAAGATGAAGTTATGGCAGCAGCTCAATCTGCGGCAGAAGTAGAAATGACGCCAGAAACTGATTTGCCGGCAGAAACCCCACCTACCCCTGGGTTCAGCATCCATTTAGCAGACACGATTCAATATAAGGGTGGTTCACAAGATGAACCTCAACTTAAATTCAGCGTCATCTTTAATGTGTATTTGAGTGATGGCTCAATGGTTCCAGTAAGTAGAACATTTGAGATCGATAGTGCAAATCTATTAGAAGATGCGTTAAAACAGCAAGATGGAAAAGTAATTCGTGTAGAAAGCGTAGAAAATAAAAATAGTGAATCACAAGCTAAAGTAGCAAAAAGAATGCGTGAATTAGCTGGGATTCCTCATCGGGGGAACTTCGTATGAAAACCTTAGTCCTTTCATTATCCATTAAGGATGATTCCTTATACAGCGAAATAGTTAAAATGCTAGGTGAGCATTTAAAAGAAAAGGGAATTAACGTTCTTCAACAGGCTGGGCCAGGATTAACTATTCTTAGCGGAATACAAATTATGCAGCCAGAAGATGATAAAGAGGAAGAAGAAAAAGAAGACGAAGAACAAACTCCTGAAGAACCAGAACCATCAGATTCTGATAACGAAATGGCTGAGCCAGCTGAACCAGAAGAAGTTGCTTCAGAAGAACCTGAAGCCGAAATGACAGAACCAGAAGCCGAGCCTGAGGAAATGACAGTTGCCGCTGATGTTATTGAAAGTGAAGAAGTTCCTCAAAAAGAATTTATCGAAGGTGTGCGTTCCTTCTACCTAGGAAACAGTGAATTAAAGACAGAAAAAGGTGTAAACGAATCTATTCTTTTTGTTGAAAACATCTCAGTAGATATGCCTTATGTGTCATTTAAATTCAAGGATACAACATATAGATATCAGGTTAATGAAAAAAGTGAAGAAGGTACATTTATTGAATTAAGTTGTTATACCGAGGAATTGCAATTGCAGCGTATTAAGTGTTTGCTTAAAGAAAAACAAGATCAAGAATTAGACCTTGTATTAGGCACGCAATCATGAAAAATAAAATAATTTTTCCAGAGTACGCGCAAAATAATATAAATTTTAGAATAGTATCTTCACATACTATTTCTAAATTTAAAGAAGCACAAGCATTTGACTTTAATGAAATAAACACAGCTGAATATAAAGATAAATTTTCAAAATCAACTCGTGAGATTGTTTTAATCGAATATGATTATTGGTTTAATTTTCTTTTAGAAGTTGAAAGATATTTTTTGCAGTGCGGAGAAGAAAAAAAATTACAAAGCTGTTGCGTGCCGCATGTTAAACCAATTTTAGATCAAGTGTTTAATTATATAGAAGACATTTTAGTTTCGCATGATGAATTATTCAGTAGTTCTTTAATTGAATATGTTATGAGGATTCATCGTATTGCAAGAGAACCACTCACTGACATGTTAAATGAGTTGGAAGGTCAGACAATTTTTATAGCGTTTCCGCTGGTTGCAAAAATCGTTTCTGCATATCTGCAAATGATCATGTTCAGCATGTTTGAATTTAACCATAATGTTATAAATAGCAAAATGGAAAAAGAAAAGATTTTATGTTTTACAGATTTATTAGATTTTGATGCAAAATATGAGAAGATATATGCAATAACAGAACGCGCGTGTTTGATGAAAGAGCTGTTTGATGTTAAAGAATTCGCAATAAAAAATTATAAGCATGTCGATGCGCCTCATATTGAGGCAGTGTTTAAGCAACTCGCAGAAAAGGGAATAAAGATAACAAATTTATCTGATATACAGGCATACCATTTAATGGCCGCGTAATTTAACTAACCCTTTTTGAGTTTAATATCATGGAACTTATTTTAAAACTCTTTACCAGCATCGCAAATGTGATGACACTTGAGATGTTCATCTATTTGGTTGCAATAATAATAGCTGTAAGCATTTTAGTCGTAAAATTGACATTAAAATTTTCAGACGCATTTAGAGAAGTTTTTAAATCCAAAAGAGCTGCGCAAGAAGAAATAAAATCATTTCTTGGTGAAGAACTTCAAAAAATTCAAGACAATTTATCACAGCAGATAGGTGATTCTGATCAACAGATTAAATTTGATGATGAAAGAATTAAAGAGATACTTCAGCAGAGTGTTCAAGATATCGAATTAGTTAAAGAGAAAATTGAAAGTTTGGAAAAAACGTTATTTGTTTTGAATAAAATGGTTGAAGACATTTCAGAAGATCAGAAGCATGTACATGCTGAATTAACTAGAAATATTAATGATATTGGAAAAACTTTAGCAACTTTACAAGGAATATTGTTAGTTAGCAATATGACAGTTCAGCGCTCAAATTTTGGTTGAGCAAAAATTATAAATAATAGAAAATAGTAATTTAACGAGGATGTGATGGTTAAAAGTCCGTTTATTGTCATTGAGGAATTTATATCCCCAAAACTATGTGAAGACATAGTTGAAAAGATCTGGGTTGAACAGCCAGACGTTGACAAAGATGGCGATCCAATTAAGATGGAGCGCTTCAATGAGGCGCTCCAATCTTCTCTTTACAATAAAATATCTCAGTTAGTTCCCACAATCGAAGAGACATATGATGTAAAATATCGCGGGAGCGATAAGCTGGTTTTTCAATATTACCCAGAATTTAGCAAACGTGCAGCCGAGGCTCCAGGTTGTGAAAATTCAAAATATATTCGAAAAAAGTGGGTTAAAGTAAAAGATGTTGATTTAACTGCTATTATCTGGTTAAAGTCTTATAACAATCAAATTCCATTGGATCCTGCTACTGAAGTATATGGCGGTAAATTAGAATTCCCGGCATACAATTTTTCTTTATTGCCGCAAAGAGGCACACTGGTCTTATATCCTGCAGGCCCTCATTTTATTACAGCTATTTCTCCAGTTTTGGTTGGTGATCTATATCAGATAAAACTTAATATAGCAGTTCAGCCTAAACAGGGTGGAATTTGGTTGTATAATCCGGCTGAGTTTCCTGGCACCTGGAATCAATGGTTTGAAAATTTCTTTTAATTTGTTTTCTTCCAAGATCCATCAGTAGTGGAAGCTCCCTTCCATTCTAAAAGTTGTTCTACGTTCCGCATACTTCCATTTTCATTTTCAACACTCATAAGTAAAAGAATTGTCCTTGAAGGACCAGTCTTAATTCCATTTGGCGATGATCCTGGGCCATCTGCTCCGGTTAATTTAGTTTTATTAAATTCCGGAAATTTAAAATCTGGATAGAACACGTCAGCTGCTGTTCTTGTGTCTCGAACATCTGTTAACTCGCCAGGCGGATCAATTAAAGTAACTAATTGACTTTTACTGTTAACATCCTGCGAAATGGCCTGAATATCCAAATGTGCCAGACTTCCTAGTGAAGGCGCAGGATATTGATATGTTTCGTATGGATAGCCAGCTAAAAAAGTAATTGTGTCAGTTCCTGTATTTGTTAATGAAAAATCTTTCAAACCAAAACACACTGAAGATGATCTAAAATAGCCGCCAATATTAAAAGTGCCAAGCGTTCCAAGAAGTTCATCTTTCACGACAGCAGTTGACGTAGTATAAAAACCAACTGTAATCAATCTTGCTGGCTGTCTGCCGGCTATTGCACCGATCAAACTGCCTGAAGCGCCAGAAAATTTTATTTTATCAATTGTTGCGATTTCAAGAGTAGCAGTAAATGAAAGAGTTTGTGTAGTGGATAATGATGACTCTACGGTTAAAAAATTGCCATGGCGACCAGGATATTTTGCCCTAATAAAAACCGGACCATCGAGCGTAGTTCCAGTAATTGCGGCAGTGCCAGTAGTTCCAATTAAAACTGTACTACGTTTCTCAGAAACTACTTCTAAATTAGGTAGATCTCTTTTTGGATCAAACTGTGGAATATAAGCCATTATTAATTTATAAAAACTGTAGGTGAACCCTTTTGCACTTTACCAACATGGCATGATCTGGAACAATGTTGTTCAGCTGCGTCGCCGACCCTCGTGGCTGCTCGATTGTTTATAAAAACATTAGATGAACCTTCGACCAATTTAACACTTCTCCAAAAATCGCGGCCGCTCGAATGACTGGTAGTAATATCATTTTCTCGAGCGAGTGGAAGCCCATCAGCATAAACGTCTGCTGAACCAGTTTTTATAAAATCGCCACAAGATAATCTATCTGATATTCTACCGGCTGCTGGCATACGTTAGTATTCTCTTACAAGTTAGTTATAAAAAGGTATATAATATATTTATTAAATTTGGCGGAGCATTTTTATGACAAAATTATTTGAATTTGGTAAACAAGAATATGATTTGGGGATTGTTTTAGATTCTGGAAATCAAGAACACCCATGCACGCTTTCGTTATACGCATTTAAATATTTTGTTACAATCAAATTGCCAAGGTTGATTTGGCCTGCCAAAGCACGTCGTGATTACACTTCAATAGATGGAAAACGAACAACATATTTTGATTTTCACAACCGGGTATTTGGCTTTGTAGTTTATGAAGAAAATGTTCACGCATATTATGGTAAAAGATCATTTGATTCATGGCTTGATTCAAAAGTTAAACTGTTTGGGATTCCATGGAGGCAAACGCGAAGAGTCAGATATGATTTTTATACGCCAAATCAAGAACATTTTTGTTCCATTAATAGTGAATTAAAGTTTGACGATGAATATTCTGCAATCAAAGAAGCCGAGAAAAAAGTTCCAAAGTTAGTAATATCATTTGATGATTTTGATGGTGAGAAAATCATAGCGTGTTGTTATATTGAAGAGATGGAATGGCGAAAAGGCACGGGTCTTTTTAAATGGGTGAACTATATCACTAAACCAATAATTGCGCGATCACTCGTGTACGTATTTAATAAAGAAGTTGGAAGAACAAAGAATAGTTGGAAAGGTGGGATTGTTTCTAGTTCAATTAGAATAAAAGAAGGTGATAACATTCTTGAAGTTTTTGAAAATCATCTCAAAAATGGTAAAGTATTTAAAATTGAGTCACCAAACTGCAAAATACTAGGTTAAGCGAAATCGGTTTTTCTCTTTTGAATGTATTGCGCCCCCTGTGTATCAGTACCTGCAATCATTGCCGGTAAACCAGCATGGTGGAATGCATAACACCATTCCGCTTTAGTATAATTTGCATATCTGATTATTGCATTTTCAGATTGGATAGGCTTATTAAAAATACGTTTTTTTGCACTTTTTATATCTATATAGCTATTCCATGCTGGCCTAATTTCTTTTCTGTACCACGCAACCATGGCGTGAGTAGCGTAAGTCGGATTACAGCGATTTTCACAAGTGGGCGGAATTCCAGCTAATGCCGGCGATTGAAATTTTCCGCCACCATAAAAAGCCCGTGCTAATTGATCTAAAAACTGATAAAGGCCAGTAGCTGAAGATGTTCTATTTTTAGCATAAGGATCATAATTGCTTTCTATTTGTGCAGTAATATGTATAAACAGCCTATCACTTGCGTCTAATCCAGCATCATCAATCGCTTGCGTTGGATCATATGGATATAAATCCAAGACTGCGTCAATTTGTGCTTTTATTTCAGCAGCAGATGGAGTAATTGCAGGAGCGCAAGGTGCTCTAGAAGCATATATTTGCTGCGATGGCACAAAATTCACAGAATCATCTTCTAAAATTGGAGTCACTGCTGTAGCAGAAAATACCGGACATGGTTGAGCATTTCCTCTTTCTGCCGTAATTTGTACATTGGTGTTCGTAAAAACAGTAGGCGTTCCAGCAAAAACGCCAGGATTTGCTTCACCGGATGGATCAACGCCAGCGACATCTAATGTTATTTTTCCATCTAAATATGGCAAAGGATCAGTACATCCTTTTCCAGGCAATCCTGGTAGACGTACTTCATAATGAAGATGCACTCCGGTTCCTATGCCTGTCCAGCCGTATGGTCCTCCTAAATACCCAACCGGCGTTCCTGCAGCAATTTTTTGCCCCTGACCAACAAGAACTTTACCTAAGTGAGCATATGCAGTTCTGCAAACGAGTTGACCTTTAGCATTTTGGTGTTTAACAATAACTATATTTCCATATCCTGATTGAACACCATTAAATTCTACTGTGCCATCTGCTGAGCATAATACTGGTTTTCCAGAACCGTAATTACCTTGTCCATATGAAAAATCTAATCCTCCATGCACGCTGGAACAACCAGAACAGGGTGATTTTCTTGGCCCAAAGCGTGATGTATTTCTTGAACCTGGCATTGGATGTAACAATTTAATATCTTCACCTTCTACACATCTTTTTGGTACAACAGTATAAGAACGTGTATCTATCGTTGCGGTGCCACTGTACGCGGTAATATAAAATGTGAATGTTTTCTTTTCGGCCGAATCCGCAAATGTTCCAGATAACGTTCCGCTTGCCGTATTAAATGATAAACCTGGCGGAGGCGGAGTTGTAGCAAATGAACCATCATGAAGTTTCCATGAAGTTACGGATGAAGTAGATGCGGCGAATGTTACGTTAACTGCCATTTCACAATTAACCGCAACTGAATTTGTAGTTATTTTTCCAGGCTCATCTTCAGGGGCGCCGCGATAATCTCCAGATGGGTTTCCTGCTCGATTCACATAACAATCTGCAGATTCACCAGGCAGCATGAATGTTGGCTGTCTAAAGTCAGGAATTGGCGTCCACGCCGTTGCTGCTGAAGCAGTACCTTTATCGCAGCAACTCACTTAGCATTTCCCTCAAGTTGTTCGATCGTGACATCATTAAATTCCTTAATAGCCTCAAGCTTTCTTTCTAATTCATACATTCTTCTTTCGGATTCAGCGATAAACTTTGATACATCGGCTTGAGTCGCTGATTCAACATCAATCCCTTTTGGATAAGGAGGAATTTCCATTAAAGATTGTGGAATTTTCAATTTAATAACTTCAGTTTTAATAACTATTTCTGGCTTTTGTCCAAGTGAAGCACAGCCAGTTAATAGTGCTGCCAAAATAAGGATACCTATGAGTTTCATTTTGCCCGAAATAAGGTTACCTATGAGTTTCATTTTGCGGCCTCCTTGGTACGTACATCACGTTCTTTTTGAATAGTGTCGACAGTATCTTTTAAAACGTTTGCAACTGGGCCGTCATCTTCTGGTTTAACCTTTGAAATTTTATCCATTAAAGAATCAATCTTTTGCTGATCCTTTTTCATTTTATCTTTAAGATTACGTTCTGATTGTTCTTTCAGCTTATTTGCATTTTCTAAACGTTTAATAGTCTGTTGATTTTCTACATTAACGTCAATAGCTCGTTGAAGATCGATGGCCAGCGCAGTATTCTTTTCAATTAATTCTGCTTTTTCTTTTTGGAGGGAGTGAATTTTATGTTTTACGAATAATACGCCGCCAAGTACAACGAATACAGTTACTGCGAGCACTATTAATTTAATTCGTAGTGAAGAAAACGTTGAAAGTGATATCATATTATCATATTCCATATAAAAATAAGGCCAGTATATACTGGCCTTATTTATAATAAATTAAAGTTAATTTACGCAACTAAACGAGCAGTACCTGAAGTCGCAACTGAAAATGTGATAACAACAGATGATGTTGTTGGATGAGTCACATTTTTAGGTAATACTTTACGCCCGTCATGAAGAAAAACATCACAAATTGGATATGAACGTAGGGAATGATTAATTGTCCATGTAGTTGATGCAGTACTTGTTGAAAAAATATATGTAGTGTCAGCCATATTTATTTCCCCTAAATCACACGAGCTACGCCGGTGCGTGGACTCGTAAATGTAATAGTTACAGTGCCAGTTGATGTTCTAACAACTGATGCTGGCATAATTTTAGTTTTAACACCATCAACATCAATAAGCACGTCGACAACAGGATAACCATCAAATCCATAATTAATAACCCAGGCGTTTGACGCTGTTGTTTGGGTGTGTAATACTGAGTGACCAGGTTTATAGGACATTTTTATCTCCTTAGATAAACTTAGCAACACCAGTTTGCTGTGATGAGAAAGTTATTGTTGTTCTGTTCACAGTATTATGCGTAATTGAAGCTGGCTGAACTTCCTGATCATTAATAAACACGCGAACATCTGGTTCATATCCTAATCCGTGATCAATAACCCAGGTTGTTAATGCGTATGACTGTGTGTGCTCATATGAATAAACTGGTTTTTGATTACCTTCTGTACTACCAGAAACCACAAATACTGTGCCTGTTGCAGCAGAAGCTAAAGTTACTTGCACCGTATTCTGATCGATAATCTCAATTTCATCAGGAATGATAGCTTTCTTAAGACTGTCAAAGACTTGCACTGAAACAGTACCGGCACGTAAATTATGAGTTACGGTCCACGTGCTCGATGATTGTGTCTGTGTATGTGCATAAGATGTTATTTCGCGCGTTAATGGCACCCAAACAGGTAAATTATTTGAGAATCCAACCACAATGTAAACTATGCTATCCTTGAAAACAACTTGTCCCAGTACTGGGTTAGCTGGAAATGTATCTATGACTTCCAATGCTGGATTCTGTAACTGATTTTTCTGTAGGTCGGCGTGGCCATAAAATTTCATGATTCAATTCCTTAGTTAAAAAGTTAATGACTTTTTATCATATGTTATTCTGTTGGTGCTCTCATGCCATCAGTATCGCCAGCTGAAATAATTGCTCTACCTGTCATAGCAGCTGATAACGTAACGGTTGCAGTTGTTTTGCTTGTAAGTTGAATCTCGCTAGGGATTATCATTTTGCTATTTTCATCATAAACGGTGACACTCACAATATCACAATTCAAATCATGAGTAATTGTCCAAGTAGCGGTTGATTCAGCTTGATTGTGTATATATGATTCAATATCGCGTGTCAATGGAACCCAAACTGGGTAGTCTTGAACATTAACACAGATATAAACAGTATTACCTTTGAAAATAAGTGATCCAACCACAGGATTCGCTGGAAAAGATGAAACAACTTCCAGAGATGGATTTTGTAATTGGTTCTTTTGCAAATTTGCGTTTCCATAAAATTTCATAGCAAAGATCCTATTTTAGGCGTAAGATGTTTCTTCAAAGCTATTTATTATATTTTTACTAATTTTATGTTTTATGGAACAGTTTTCAATTTATTAGAAATTTTAAGACCGAAACTTAAAAAGGAGAAGGACTAAGTCCTTCTCCTTTCCTTACTACATTAAAACAGCTTAGGCTGTAGCGATACCCATTACAACAATCTTACATGCAATAGCGGAGTTGAACACAACTGTGAGCTGTGTTGAGCTATTAAATGTGATTGATTGTGGGATCACAACTTCGTCGCCAGCATCAACAACTGTTACGTTGCAATACTTCTGGCCAAGGCCGTGTGTAACAACGTGTGTTGTAGCTGAAGCGCCATCATAGAGATGGAACATCTTGGTTGTACCGAAGGTGTTGTCACCCTTAACTGCGAGGACTTCACCAACTGTAGCTGTTGAGGCTGTACCAACATCACCAAGGTCGCCAAGCTTAACTTGACCCATGAGTGTTGAAGGAGCAACAACTGTCCATGTGCTGCCATCTTTCTGGAGGAGTGACTTATCAGCACCGGCATCAGCACCGTCGACATTGGTAAGATCGTCGAGGGAAGCTGCGAGGCTGACTGCACCGCTTGACACTGAGAAGAAGTCGCTGCTGAAGCTTGCAACACCTTTGACTGAATCGGTAGCAACTGCAACTGAAACAGTAGCGGTTGAACCAACAACAGCTGTGGAGATAGCGCCTGAACCCTTAACATCAAATGAACCACCAAGTGATGTAGCGGCTGAGCCAGTGTCACCACCGAAGGTCATTGAAGAGTTAGCAAGTTGAGCATTATCGATACCAGAAGCTTTCACAGTGACTGTACCGTCAACTGCAACGGCGAAGTCATCGCTTGAGAACTTAGCAACACCGAGTGCGGATGTTGTAGCTGTTGCGACTGTGATTACAGCTGTTGAACCTGTTACGGCAACGTCAACACCTTGAGCAGCTACGCCGTCAAATGTGATTGTGCCACCGAGAGCTACTGAACCAACTGTACCCTGGTCACCAGCGAGGCTCATTGAGCTGTTAACAAGCTTGCCATTCTCGATTGAGCCGGCCAACATAGCGTTGGTGACACCGAGAGGAGCGATTGCGAGTTGTGCAGCTGATGATGTTGAAGCAGCTGAACCGTCTGTTGTAAGTAAGAGACCGCCAGCAGAGTAGAGATCAAGACCGACTTCATCAGTTGGGAGCTCTTTGACACCAGCACCGAGGTTAATGTCAAGAACGTTACCAGTTTTGGACATACCGACACCGGCAGTGATCTGACCAGCACCAGTAAACTGAACCCAGGCGCTGCCTGAATATACATAACCAGTTTCAGTTGCACGATCAAATAATGCCCAGCCGTCAGCTGGAGAAACACCTGCATCCCATGTGTTTGTGGCTGTTGCTGTATAAACTTTGCCGTCGGCAGTGTTTAAGAAGCGATCACCAGTTGTAGCTGTACCTGGTAATGATGTACCAACGCTCTGCACTGGCTCTTTCCATGACAGACCTGAGGCTACTGAATCAACATATGACTTGTTGGTAGCATCGCCAGGGTTTGATGGAGCGCCAAGGCCAGTGATTAAGTTGCTGCCCATTGCGAGGTTGCCAGACATTGAATCACCAGATGCGTTGACGTATGTTGCATCAACGAGAGCTGTGATATCGCTTGTTACTACTGCGGTTGAAGTTGTTACGCGGCCATAGGAGTCAACGGCAAATTTGCTGAATGCAGCTGTACCAGAGAATGGAACAACAGCGAGGTCAACAAGAATGTCGCCAGCGTCTGTGCCTGAACCGTTTGTAACAACAACACGGTTAGCTGTACCAGCAACATCTTTACCAACCATGGTGCCATCAGCCTTACGGATCATGATGCCATCGTCAGTTGTGTTGGCTAAGCTAACAAGTGTTGCGTCAAGTGAGAGAGTGATGTTTGCAGAAACACCTGTGCCGGAGCTGACAGCAATACCGTCAGAACCAACAACTTCACGGGTTACAGCTGAACCGTCACCTGTACGGACGATAATACCTGTTGTTGAAAGACCTTCAAGAGCTGCGAGGTCATTTGCGAGAGCGATTGTTGGGTTACCAGCGACGCCATCAGCATTTGTGATTGACATACCAGTTGGCACAACGATTTCACGTGAAGCAAATGTATCAGCGCCTGTTTGAACAAGAATACCTGTTGATGTCTTGTCAGCAAGGGCGTCAAGACCGGCGTCATACTTCTGAACACCTGAATCTGAACCGATTGTGACGTCTGTCCAGGTTGAACCAACTAACTTGATTAATGAGCCAGCAGCTGCACCTGTAAGATCTACGTCGCCGAGTTGGTCGAGTGATACTTGACCAGCGAGGCCAGCAACAGTAACATCTTCCCACTTGCCTGAACCGCTGTTGTACTGGAGTAAACCTTTATCAGCAAGACCAGCAACATCAACGTCGTCAAGCTCAGAGAGTTGGTTGTTTGAGTTTGAATAGATAGCAAGCTTGTTGATAGCATCGGTAAAGCTTGTTGGAGCGCCGCCA
>Ga0255146_1000151_pt1 | contig 29735 bp, 35 predicted proteins | sample Atl_Cont_RepC_8h_FD_188424 | JGI IMG/M metagenome (GOLD analysis project Ga0255146, IMG submission 188424) | Freshwater microbial communities from Altamaha River, Georgia, United States - Atl_Cont_RepC_8h | ecosystem: Environmental > Aquatic > Freshwater > River | place: USA: Georgia | collected...
AGAAGGCTTGGACAAAATCCAGAACGTTTGGTGCTGGATTCCAGAAAGGATTAATGATGTTAGATATTATATTAACAATCGCTTTGTTACTAGAACTCATTGTCTTACTGCTAGCCCTCGCGATATCAAGCGTGGCACTTGGTGCGATGTTGGGAATAGATTCCTGCCATGCCTTTTTAACGAACTTGTTGAATTCGTTGAAGTAGAGCAAGCATGGCATCATTGTGTATGGGATGATGAAGCTCGTAAAAAGCACAGCTATCCTTGGTGGCGTCGTTGGTATCGAAACTGGCGTTGTCCAGAAGCTGGTGTTGACTACTTGAAGTGGGCAATGACTCTAACCAATAAAGAGTTTATCGAAGAAGGCGAACAGGAAGAACCTACATATCAAGCCAAAGCTGCTAAAGAAATCCTAGAGCTTTATACTTGGTGGAAGGAAGTTTATCCAAATCGCCCAGATGTTCACGATGCTAGTGGTTGGACTGCTTACTGCAATCTTCGCCGCGAAAAGGGTTATCATCTTTTAGATATGGAAGATAAAACTCCCGAAATGGCAGAAATGTGTAAAACTGCTCTTGACAAGAGTCGTGAATTGGAAGCACAATACGAACAAGAAGATGAAGAAATGATGATTCGTTTAATTAAAGTAAGACAATCACTATGGACTTAAAATTTTCTCCGTTTAGGAATTGGGTGCGAAATCTATGGTTGGAAAACTGTGACGAGCACCTCGATGCTAATTTGCCAAAATATTCTTACGAAGAATATTTTCAAAAATTTAAATGGTGGTTGAAAAGAGAATATAAACATCAGAGACAAAAAAATGCTATTCAATGAAAACATAGGCGGTGAAGAACATAAGACAGAAGAATTGTATGCTAAGTATCTACAGTTTACTGGACTTATGTTAGAGGATTATAGTTCGCTAGAAATAGCGGCAGTAATGACTACACAGGCCTTGAGTCTTTATAGGACATGTATGAGCGAAGAAGACTATCAACGCATTGTCAAAAGCATTTATGATAAACGAGATCAAGTTAAAACATTCGATAACTAATATGAAACTACAAACACCAGCAGAAGGTATATTAAAAAAGAACGATTGGGGTGATACCAAAATGTATCACGTTGTTTGTGAATGTGGTTCGGAAGACCATACTCATGATATTTGGATAGAAGCAGAAGATATAGGGGTCAATGTTACAATATATGCAACCGTAAAATCACCTTGGTGGTCGATGAATCGTTTCAAACAGATCTGGACCTTACTTACTAAAGGTTACTTAGAGCATCAAACTGTATTAACAATGAATGAACAAACCGCTTTCAACTATGCCGAGACTCTAAAGAAAGCAATTCAAGATGTCAAAGATTTCAAAAAGCCCTGAACGACATACCTTCCAAAAGGAAGGTTATGTAAAGCGTCAGGCAGAAAAAGGCGAACCTGTAAACGAGGCCTATCTTGACATGTTCGATCAAATTCTCAACGATCATGAGCACAAGTTTGACGATCCCCAAAGTAGAATCAATAACATGGAATACGATCTCCTAACCACTGATTGGATTTTAGAGAAAGTTCGTGCTGACGATGCTTATGCTCAAAATTTGTATGCGGCCATGTGTAACAACGGGTTCATTAAATTAGATGTTATTCCCATCCTTAAAAATGAAGAGTGGGGTGCTTCTTGGCGTTATGCCGGAGGCATCGTTGCCGACATGCAACAAAAAGGTGATTATATCGATTGGTATTGTTCCGGTATTCGAGATGTAGGAGTATATGCTCCTGCTAAAGAAAACGAAGAATTTACCGAAGAACAATTAGCTAGAAAGTCTGTTGTTGACAGATACGTGCCGGAAGGCTGTATAACCGACGAGATCCGGAATGATCTCCAACGTCTTGGTTGGGCAGTGGCGCCCGATGGAGATTGGACTAAGTTTGATTAACCTAATAGGAGATTAATATTTTATCATGACCTGGGAACTTTACGAGGTCTGGGGTGTGGACGAAGCCTTTCACGAAGAATTGCTAGAAACCACCAGTAGCAGAAAAGAAGCATTAGAATTGGCCAAAGCCAATCTAGATCTAGGATATTTCCAAACTATCGTTTATCAAGAAATTGACGGCGATTTGGAAGAAGTAGAACGATTTGAGCAAGGTTGACAACATGTCTATTTGGTGCTATAATATACATATTGTTAAACGAATAGGAGTGAATCCAAATGGCATCTAAGCTCAAAAAAGCAAGCATCGCTATCCGTCAGAATAAAAACAAAGATCTCAGCCCACGTTGGGATGGTGCAGAGGACTGGGATGCTGAACAGTTTACTCGTCACTTTCGAGTAGCTATGGAATATTATCGTTTGGAATTTAGTTCTAAAGACCTCAAACCTAAAGTCGTTGAATGGATGAAAGGCCAAGGATGGCATCCTGATAGCGTTGCAGAGTTTAAAAAGACCAAAGATAATCGTTGTTCTGGAACCATGGGCGGGTTGGCAGCATGTCTACTTCGTGGCATGCCCGAAGTTCATGCAGGATTTAACGAAGGTCGTGATAGTGCCAAATGGTTAGAAGAAGCTATCAATCGAGTCATTGCAGAAGGTAAAGAGGACACAGAGGAAGAAGAAGTTACTGAGAAAAAAGAAACTGCGATCGTAGTTTCTATCCAAGATCGCGTTCGTGAAGCTGCCTATAAAATGACTGAGGAAATCGAAGATGCAGTTGAATCTTTTAGTCTAGATCCCGAAGCATTTGATCCAAAACAGTTCAAAGTTCTTAATTTGCTCAAGGGCAAACAGGCCAAAGCCGCTCATGCCCGTATTATTAAAGATGTATACAAACGTCAATATGACGAGTATATCGAATTGCAAGAGGGTAAATGCGAACAGCTCAAAGAAGGCTACAGTCATTTGAGCAAAGCACAGATTAAAAAAATTGTTTCTTTTTATAACGATATTCTTAGCGCCTGCGATATGCTGATGCAAGAAGCCAAAGTTAATAAAAAGCCACGTGCTCGCAAGGCTGTTCCTGCAGAAAAAGTTGTGGGTAAACTCAAGTTTATGAAAACTGAGCAAACTCTAAAACTGGTTAGTATCAATCCTACAGATATCATTGGTGCTAAGGAATTGTGGGTTTACAATACTAAAACTCGCAAACTGGGCAAGTATGTTGCCGGAGAGTTTAACGAGCTTGGTGTCAAAGGAACTACTATCACAGGCTACGATGAAATCAAGAGTGTGCAAAAGACTCTGCGCAAGCCAGATGAACAGCTTAAGAGTTTTAAAGATTCGGGCAAAGTAGCTCTGCGCAAGTTCCTAGAGGACATTAAAGCAGTAGATATTAAGCTCAACGGCCGTATTAACGAAGAAACTATACTGCTCAAAGTAAGCTAAATTCAAAACTTTCTAGGGATTGATAAATATTCATATGAATAATCAATCCCTAGATCAATCTATTGACGTTTTAGCACAAGCCCTAAAAGCCATTGCCGCAGATAAAACTGCCGCATTTGATAAGCCTTTTCTAGATTTTCATGCACAACAAGGCGAAACAAATTACGGAAAAGGCATGATTTTTAGTGGTCACGGCACTACAAAACAATTTCTTTTAACTGAACCAGATCGTTTTGTCTCTTCTGAAAACATCGAAGTAGCAAAAGACAAGGGGTTCTATGCTAACGGTATTAAAGTTCTAGATTCAAAAGAACTAGGATCTACTGTTACAAAAAGTTCTCTAAGAGAAGTAGGACGACTAAAAGGTCTTATCGTCGATGGCTCTGTAAGCATAGACAACTATCTATATTATAATTCAGATATCAATAGATTAGGGTTTGGAACAGAATCACCAAACGCTGCTCTTTCTGTAGCAGAAATGGGCATCGAGGTGATGTTAGGCACTTCAGAAACTTTCCACGGAGTCGTAGGAACTTTTGCTTCAACAGATTTCGATATAGTAACTGACAATACTCCTAGAATCTCAGTAAAAGCCAACGGTGATATTATCCTAGGAAACTTTAATCGAACACCAATTCAAGTAACGGTAAACGGCAAACTATCCCTAGGTGTTAAGACACCGGATCCAAATGTCGATTTACACGTTGCCGGTGCTGTAAGATTGAATAATAAATTACATATGGTTTCAGAATTACCACCAACTAAAGGTAACTTTAACAAAGGTGATATCGTCTGGAACTCAAATCCACAGCCGAGAGGTTGCATAGGATGGGTATGCACTCGTCCAGGCGATCCTGGTGAATGGAATCCGTTCGGCACAATAACCTAAATTGAAAATAGCAGTGTTAGGCAACGGCGAAAGCCGTCGACATCTTGACCTTCACAGTTTAAAAACTGATCATATAATAGTTGGCTGCAATGCTATTCATAGAGATCTAGTAGTCGATCATTTAGTATGCTGCGATCGAAGGATGGCTGAAGAAGCTACAAAAAATACTCCCCCAGAAACGTTGATCTATGTTAGAGAAGATTGGTATCACTACTTTAGAAAGATCAAAAAGAACAAAAGCATACGTCAAGTTCCAGACCTTCCTTATAAAAGTATAGATAGGCAAGACCAACCTTTTCATTGGGGTAGTGGCCCTTACGCTATTTTGATAGCATCATTATTAGAGTCGTCAGAAATACATATTTTTGGTTTCGATTTATATTCGTCAAATAATAAAGTTAATAACATTTATAAAGGCACAGAAAACTATTCCGATCCAAACAGTCAACCTATTGACCCCAGTTATTGGATTTACCAAATATCAAAAATATTTGATAAATTTGTAGATAAAAAATATATCATTCACAATTCTAAAGATTGGTCTATGCCTAGAGAATGGCAAAAAAATAATGTGAAATTCGTTGCATTATAAATACAGTCGTAATATAATTACATATACACACAGAGGCACAGCGGTCTTCAATGGCATTCACCCCGCTTTATAAATTCTGCATGTCATCAAACTTACTCGCTTGATTTACAGGAGGCAAGAGATGGCGAAATTTTATTCAACAAAAACTTACGGCAACGACAGAGGTCTGTCATGCTGCTTTAGACAATGGCGTGCCACACACAGCCATTGCTCAACACTTCACGGTTACTCAATTGGCATTAAACTCATCTTTGAATGCGACACACTAGACGATAAAAACTGGTGTATGGACTTTGGTGGTCTTAAGGTATTCAAAGAATGGGCTGACCATATGTTTGATCATACTTTGGTTATTGCCGAAGATGATCCTATGTTAGATCGTTTTAAAGAAATGTCAGGTTGGAGTTCAAATCCAGAACACGATGGCAATCCAGAACGGGTTCAAGTAGAACCATATCGTCGACAGGGCATTTGCGATTTGCGAATCGTTCCTGCTGTTGGTTGCGAAATGTTTGCTAAAATGTGTTACGACAAGATGGCTGAACTATTAGCCAGCGGTAATATGCGTTATCCTATCAATCCAAGTGTCAGAGTTAAATCTGTAGAAGTATTTGAACACGGTGCTAACTCCGCGACCTATGAGGGCGATGCGTAAGATATGGCGCATCTGGGCTAAAGCCCTGGGAGAAAAAGCTGGTGCTACTCGTCAGGAAGCTGATTGGGTAACACTAGTTCGCACTCTAATTATTCTTTCATACCTAATCACAAACTGTTTTATTATCGCTGGTGTGATCAGACACTGGTAAATAATAATATGCGCACATTTAATATTAACCGAATCGTTGCCGGCAACGACAATAAAATTTTTATTATCGCCGGACCCTGTCAAATCGAAAGTCAAGATCATGCAGAATTTTTAGCAGGTAGCATAAAAGAAATCTGTGATGATTTAGATTTAGATTTGATTTATAAAAGTAGCTTTGATAAGGCTAACAGATCTAGTATCTCTACAAAAAGAGGTATAGGTATTGACGAAGGTCTAAAAATTCTAAATTCGATCAAACACGAATTTGGGATTCCTGTTCTTACAGATATCCACGAATCATATCAAGCAGAGCTAGTCGCAGATGCTGGTATCGACGTTATACAAATTCCTGCGTTTCTGTGTAGACAAACCGATTTACTTTTAGCCGCAGGTAAAACAGGCTGCGCAGTAAATGTCAAGAAGGGACAGTTTCTTGCTCCCCATGACATGAAAAATGTCGCTGCAAAAATTGCTTCGACAGGAAATGAGCGTGTGATGTTATGTGAAAGAGGATACACTCATGGATATAATAATCTTGTTGTTGATATGCGTAGTCTACCCATTATGGCAAGCACCGGGTATCCAGTGGTCTTTGATGCTACTCATTCTGTCCAACAGCCTGGAGGAATGGGAACAGTCTCAGGCGGAGACCGCGAAATGGTCCCATACTTGGCGAGGGCCGCTGTAGCCACTGGCTGTGTTGCCGGAGTGTTTATGGAAACACATGAAGATCCGGATAATGCTCCTAGTGATGGGCCTAATATGGTTCGCCTAGATAAATTAAGAAACACATTAGAAGAATTGGTGACCATAGATGGATACGTCAAATCCAGAAAATCTCAGTAAAGAAGAAAGAAAAAGACTCAAGGCTATCCGACGTGCAGAAAAAGATGCAGAGGTAGCTAGAAAGTCTTACGACCCTAACACTAAAATAACTGTTCTTTGTGTTAGGTTCGGCAATCGATACGGCATGGACTATGTTGAACGCCTAAGAAATATGGTGGCTCGAAATATGACCATCCCATATGAATTTGTATGTTTGACTGACAGCAATCATACCATACAAGGTGTAAAAAATATAACGCAACCTAATGCAGGATACTCCAAAGGATGGTGGCATAAAGTTCATATGTTTGATCCTAGCTTACCTATATCCGGAAGGATTTTATATTTTGATCTCGATGTAGTTATACACGCAAACATTGATAAATTGGCTACAGTATGGACTACTGATTTCTTGGGTATTCGAGATTTTAATCGACATTTTTATCCTTCATGGCAATATCTTAACAGTTCTGTCATGGCATGGAACCACGGAGAGCAAAGTCATATATGGAGAGATTTCAAAAGAAGTCCGTCTGATGCTATGCGATTACCCGGTGACCAAGATTGGATATGGAAAACTTCAAAGGATAGAATCAAATGGTGGCCGTTGGAATGGATACAAAGTTACAAATGGGAGATCCGAAGAAGAGAAGATCTCACAATCCAAAACGGTAAAAGAAGATTTAAAAATCCGCTACATACTGTAAATATCCATCCAGAGTGCTGTGTGACAGTTTTCCACGGTGACCCTAAACCTCAGGATGTTACTGATCAATTTGTAGTAGACAATTGGAGATAAAGTGTTAGGTTGGTTTAAGAAAAACAAGAGTTGGGTAAGATTTTATTCATTAGATCCTAATGTTGCGATCGCTTATCCGATAATTAATACTTCTGAAGTTGATAGAGACTGGAACGGACTAGGCAATACTAAACGTAATAGACCCGAACAAGGAAAACAAACAGTTTTAAATTGTCCTGCGATTAAAACTATCACTAATACTGGATATGTTCTTAGAGCACCTGCAGATTTTATTATTAAAACAGGAGCAGGACATAGAGAAATAAGTTGGGAAACTCCATTTCTTTTTAAAAGATACAGTGACAGGTATACTTTTAGTAACACAGATTACTATGTAAGCTGGCACAGTCCAGAGCAGACTGAACCGTTATTACCTAAAGAAGTAGCACCAACAAATAAAGAATATCATCATTCTGCAATCAAAGTAGAAACTCCATGGCGTGTCAAAGCCAGCGATGATATATTGCTACTACAAATTCCAGTTACCTATAATAACGAAGATAGGTTTTCAGCAGCCATTGGTATAGTTGATCCAAAATACATGCATGCCGTAAGCGTTCAATTATTTTGGCATGTTATAGAAGGCGAAACATTGGTCAGAGCAGGAACACCTTTAGTTCAATATGTTCCAATTTCTAGATCAATGTTACAAAAAAACAATGTAGAATTTATTGTCGATACTTCTTCCAAAGCAGAAGAAGAATTGGAAGAAGCTTACACATTTGTGAATCATAGTAGATTTCCAAAAGCAGATAATGCCGGAAACAAAGTAAGAATGATTACACAACTGTTTGACTATTTTAGAAAAAAATATCCCAAGAAAAGAATTTGACTTTTAATACAAGTGATGCTATAATACTTTTATGACTAAACGTATTGGCTTTGCTTGCAAATGGATTGACCGTCCCGATCAGGTAGACGGCATCAAACCTAAAGACGAATGTAAAAAATTTAACACTGGTGCTACTACTGTAGCCTGGTTAAATAGACAAACCAAGGATGTGGCTGTAGAAAAACTATGGTCATTAATGGAGCAAAACATTGAAGCTAGCCGTCTCCTTGTAGAACGTGTAGGAGAATTAGATGAAAATCTTAGAATGGTTCGACTCAGCAGTGATATACTACCTGTATACACTGAGCCAACATGGAGCTGGTTTTGGCGGCTTCCCGATGTTCGAGCAGCTTGTGAAAGAGGATTTCAGCAGGTGGGAAATGTGGCTCGCTCGCGTGGCGTTCGCCTCTCTTTTCATCCTGGCCAGTTTTGCGTGTTGGCATCTGATAATCCAGATATTGTAAACAGATCAATTGAAGAATTTGAATATCATGTGGACATGGCTCGTTGGATGGGCTACGGTCAAACGTTCCAAGACTTTAAAATCAACGTCCACATCGCAGGACGACAAGGACCGATGGGCATCGTTGCTGCGCTGGCTCGCATGACTCCCGAAGCAAGAAATACTCTTACAATCGAAAACGATGAAATGACTTGGGGTATTGAAGATAGTATTGAGCTAGTCAATCATTGTGCCTTGGTCTTAGATATTCATCATCATTGGATCAAAACTGGAGAATATATTGAAACATCTGACGATCGTGTTAAAAGGATTATTGATAGCTGGCGTGGTATTCGTCCTGTCATACACTACTCTGTTTCTAGGGAAGATATACTTGGAGACCATTCCAGAGACACCCGTCCCACTCTTCAGACCCTCTTAGAATCCGGACACAAGAAAGCAAAACTCAGAGCACACTCAAACTTCTACTGGAATACAGCAGTGAATCAATGGGCTCTGAGTTTTAGGGATAACTTCGATATAATGTGCGAAAGCAAGGCTAAAAACTTAGCCTCATTTGCACTTTACGAAGAGGCAAAGTAAATTACTGAGCCTTTGGTTTGCGACCTGGCTTTTTTGGAGCTGCTTCTTTTTTAGGAGCGGCTTTTTTTGCAGGCGCTTTTTTTGCAGGTTTGGCGATAGACTCAACCGCAGCTTCAGTTGCTTTTGCAGATACTGGAGTTGGAGTTGGTTCTGGTGCTGCTACCGGCGCTTCAACTTTATATGGGGCTTCCGCAGTTGCTTCTGCTGGCTTACCGCCAAATAGTTTCTTTAATAATCCTAGCATGATTAAAATCTCCTTGTAGGTTATTTATACGGTAAATATAGGATGGCACTACATTTTATAAAAAGTTTAACAGAATCAGAAGATAAACGTGAAATACGGCAGGACAAGCTCAAATTTGATAAAAATGAGTTAGATCCTGTTATGAGCGAAGCTACTCTAAAATATCACTTTGATGGGCTAGCTGCCAAGTATTTCGATCGATATAACAAAGGTGAGGGCGATGCCGATTTTAACTACGGTGGCGCCATGCTACACAATATCTTCTTTGCGAACTTGACCCCGCCAAGAGCTGCGAACAAACCAGAGGGGCTCAGTAAATCTTTAATAGATGAAAAATACGGTAGCTTTGATAAGTTCAAAGAAGCCTTTGAAAAAGAATTTATGGCAGCACAAGGATCCAACTGGATCTATATGGATTACAACGGTGATATAAAAACCATACATAATCACCAATACCGTAAAGGTATGAAGATTGCTCTGTTGGTAGATGCTTGGGAACATGCCTGGGCGTTGGACTACCAACAGGACAAAGCCAAATACTTAAACAACATTTGGCGCATAGTCAATTGGGAAACCGTTGACATTCGACTACAAGGAGCGTAATATGTTAGATACAATTCTATTATTATTGGTAGGTGCATTTATTGGTTGGCATTTTCCTGAGCCTAGTTGGGCTAAGGTTATCAAAGCCAAAGTTTTATCAATGATTAAGAAATAAGGAAACAGCATGGCATACTCAGAGAAAGTAATTGATCACTACGAAAACCCTCGTAACGTCGGTAGTTTCTCTAAGGATGAATCCGGGGTGGGCACCGGCATGGTCGGTGCTCCTGCCTGCGGAGACGTAATGAAACTACAGATAAAGGTGGATGATGATACAGGTATTATTACAGACGCTAAATTTAAAACGTATGGCTGCGGCTCGGCGATCGCAAGCTCAAGCCTCGTCACAGAGTGGCTCAAAGGAAAAACTATTGACCAAGCAGGAACAATCAAAAACTCAGAAATAGCAGAGGAACTGGCACTACCTCCTGTTAAGATACATTGCAGTATACTGGCCGAAGATGCTATTAAAGCGGCCGTAGCAGACTATAAGGCCAAATATGTTAACAGTAACTGAGTCAGCAAAAGCTAAGATAACAGACATTTTAGCAGAAGAAAACAATCCTAAATTAAAAGTCCGAGCATTTGTGCAGGGAGGCGGCTGCTCTGGATTCCAATATGGCTTTACACTAGACGAAGAACAGAATGATGATGACTTTGATTTTGACGGTATATTGATAGATGCTATGAGTATGCAGTATATGAATGGTGCTGTCATAGACTATACCGAAGATATTCACGGTAGCCAATTTACTATAAAAAATCCTAACGCTGTTACTACCTGCGGATGCGGATCTAGTTTTTCGGTATGATAAACGTAACTGATTCAGCTAAAGAAAAAATCGTCCAACTATTAAAAAATCGAGGTAAAGGACAAGGAATACGCATAGGTGTTAAAACCACAGGATGCAGCGGACTAGCTTATACCTTAGAATATGTTGACGAATATACATCCGAACCAGGTGTAACTAATTTTGCTCAACCCGAGTTTGTAGTATTAGTTGATCAAAAGTCTCTAGCTTATCTTAACGGACTTACTGTAGATTGGGTTAAGAAAGGACTTAACGAGGGTTTTGAGTTCGTTAACCCTAACGAACGTGATCGTTGCGGCTGCGGCGAATCTTTTAGAATTTAGACACAGGCAGATCTAAACTAGCCGGCATATCCCATATCTTCTTACGCTCAACACCTTTACGTTGGGCGAATCTTTTTGCATCACAGTTAGCACAACAATGGAAATAGTTGTCGCTTAATCTTTTACGGTCAACATGTTTTAGATCTCTAGTAAATTCTGTTCCGCAATTGTCACACAGAAATATAGCTAGAGTTTTTTTACGCATATAAGAATGTGTTGATCCCAGCTTGCTGGTTCTTACATACTCAGATTCAACAATGGATGTCTTAACAAACATAGTGTATTTACATTCGGCTTATAAAATTTTCCGATAAATAAACGAGCAACTGCTCATTCTAGGAAGAATTATGGCAAGAAAAGTTATTGATATAGGTTCTGTTGGTAATGACGGGACCGGTGATAGTATTAGAGACTCGTTTCGTAAAGTAAACGACAACTTCAGAGAACTTTACAGTTCTTTAGGTCTTGGTGAACGATTAACTTTTATCGCACTAGACGATACACCAGCTACTTATGTTGGACAAGAAAACGCTGTTTTAGCTGTTAATAGAACCACAGACGGTTTAAAATTTAAACAGATCGCAGCTGGAACTGGTATCGTTATTGACAACATCACCAACGAAAGCGAAATCAGAATCAGCACACAGTTCAGCGAGATTTCCGGAGACCCTAGTCCACAACTAGGTGGAGATTTAAGTGCTAGGTCTGGTGGTAATCAATGGCGCATCGAGGATCTAACTACTCCTGTATCGGCCGACGAAGCAGCTAACAAAGGCTACACTGATACTAAAATTTCCAAAGCAGGTGTCGATGCTATCGATCCTGCAACGGGTCTTAAGAATCCGTCATTTGGTAGAATGACTGGCCCGTTGATTTTATCAAGAAACCCGGAACCAGAAGACGATACAATTTATGGCGGTTTAGTTGCTGCTACTAAAGCATATGTAGATAATTCTTCGTTCGGTTCTGTAACCAATCTTTATGTGGCATTATCAGGACAAGACGACCGCCCTGGTGTTAGTCCAACATTGCAAGGTCGAGCCCTAGCATATGCCTTTAGAACTTTAGAAGCTGCTCTTAAAAAAGCAGAAGAAATACAATTAGAATCTAGACAAGAACTTGGTCCGTATCAAAAATTATTAACCTTTAATAACGGCACCGGGACTTGCACATTAACAGATATCGATAGTTCTCCATTATCAGGAGCAGGATTCGCTGCTACTGTTAAAATGAGTGTCGACACTATCACTGCAAACAACAACGGTGTAAACTATAACGTCGGTGATCGATTAACTCTTTCGGGAGGAACTGTTGCTTCAGGCGGCGGTCCAGCAGTCATCGAAGTATTATCCACAGCAACTACTCCAGGTGCTATCGTTACATTTAGAGTTGTATCAACTGGTGTGTATACAGCATTACCTGGATCAACCGGAGTAACAACTACAACAGACAGTGCCTTCGGTAGTGGTGCTACATTCAATGTTACATATAAAGTAAACTCAGTAGCAATTACCAATGGCGGAACAGGATACTCATTAGTTTCTGTTCGTATTACCGGTGGTGGTGGAACAGGAGCATTCGGAACTGCTGTAGTATCCGGAGGTGTTATAGCTTCTATTGTTATCGACGATCAGGGATCCGGTTTTACAACATTACCGACTATCGTAGCAGACTTACCAAGATTTTTAATTAGAACGGACAATTACAGAACAGACTTCACAGGCGATGTCTTAACTAATACTCCGACAGCATATCGCGGTCGAGACATTAGAGAAGGTTTGTTCCTAAAAGGTGTTAACTCAGGTGCGCTGGCACAGATACTATCTCATAGCGGTGCATTAGACAGTGGCGGTAACGAAATATTTGATTGCGATATCAAATACGGTGCATTCGAGCTCGGCGAGCCAATCATGTATGGCGATGCTGCAAGATCCACTCAAGTTACTATTTTAGTAGAAAGTGGTATCTATGAAGAAAACTATCCACTAAGAGTTCCTCAAAACACATCTATCGTCGGTGACGAATTTAGACGAGTTATCATTAGACCAAGACAAGGAACATCATCAAGTCCTTGGGCCTTTATGAAATTCCGCAGAGATTTAACCAATGACGGTTTAACTACTGCAACACAAGAATTTGGTTATCACTATCTACAAGATAGTTCACAGCCAGTTTATCCAAAAGTGGATAACAAAGGTGCTTATAAATTAGCTGCGGCATTATTAACCTTAAACAGACAATTCCTTGCTGAAGAAACAGTAGCATGGATTGATGATCAGATCACTGCCGGAACTGCTCCGTTTACCACAACATTTACCTACAATAGCAGAACCTGTAAAAGAGATGCCGGATTAATCATTGACGCCCTTATCTTCGATCTTAAGTGGGGCGGCTACAATAGAACAATTTCAGCAGCATTAAAATATTATCAAAACGCCAGCGGTTTAATTGCTATCACAACTCAACTATCACAAACATTAGCTGCTGTCGATAGATTAAACGTTATAGCTAGACAGGTTGTTAATAACGTTGCTGTAACTAGAAATCAAACAGATTACGATCAAGTCATCGATACTGCTTATATTGCAGAATCTGGTGCAATTGATGTTATTGATGATTTATTTGCTGCATTAAAAGATGTTATGGATGGTTCAGGTTCCGTTAACTATCCTAAAGAGAATGATCAAATGGACGTATTCCTTGCTAACGATGCTGTTCGTTGGCAGGCCATTACTGCTCAAGGTCACGGTGGATTCATGTGTGTCCTTGACCCAGAAGGTCAAATTCTTGCTAAATCGCCATATGCTCAAGAATGTGCATCTTTCTCCAAGAGTATTGATGCTCAAACGTTCGCTGGAGGTATATTCGTTGACGGTTTCGCAGGTAACCTAGAATTTAAAATTACTAGTGTAATAAGTCCTACTAGATTAGAAGTTACAGGTTTAGATAGATATCCTCAACTTCCATGTAGCTTTATCTATCTCGATACTGTATATAGAATAAACTATATTAGAGACTTTGTTTATAATAAAGACGGATCTACTGCTACATTTGTTCTTGATGAAACTACACAGTGGCCTTATTCAGTATTCACATATAATGAATCAATATGTAACAGAGACGTTGGATTAATCATCGACGGTGTTGGGTATGATGTTGTTTTCCAAACAAACTATCATGCTAGAAAATCTGGTTCAACTTATAGATTAGCTAATGCAGAAGTAGTCATTGATAGTCAGAAAGACTTAACAGTTAGAGCTATCACATACGCTCACGAATTAGCCAGAGCTGCTGTATCAGATACCACTTCACAAAATACTATTGATAATAGTTCAACAATTATTACCAAAATTGTTAATAGAGGTTTGGTTTATTCTCCAACTCTAATATTAACAAATCCACCGGGATTATCGACTAATTTAGCCAATGCCAAGACCTTGTTGTTGGCCAACGTAGATTACATCAAAGATGAAACAGTGGCTTGGATCAATGCTCAAATTGCAGGCAATATTGCTCCGTTTACTACAGCGTTTGTCTATGATTCAATCACCTGTGCTCGCGATGTAGGATTTATCTGTGAAGCTGTAGCCTACGATTTGATCTATGGCGGTAATAGTCAAACTAGAGATGCTGGTTTAAAATACTATGACGGTGTTGGTTCTGCCATAACAAATCAAATTGTTGGACAGGTATCTCAAACTGCTGCGGCATTAACTTATACAAAATATCTGATCAAACAGGTTATTCAAAATCTTGCGCCAGCAACATCATATTCTACAACTCCTAGAGTAACAGGAACTGGAGCTAGTGCTACGGAAGCTGCTACAGTAGAAACATTGATGTCAAACCTTGTAGCAACAGTCAGCGGAGGTGTTGGATCTGCACCGTCAGAGACACTGCCAAATCTTAGTGCTTACTCATACACCGCAGCATTAGTTACTGCTAGAACCGCACTACAAACAAATAAATCAACCATCCAGACCCAGACTATTGGCTTTGTGAATACTAATGCTAATAGATTTGAAATATTGATGCCTGGTAATAGATCTATTCTAGGTAATGACTTTACACAGGTCAATGACATGGGCTACGGTATTTTTGCTACCAACGGTGCTCTAGTTGAAGCTGTGTCGATGTTTACCTATTACTGCTATACATCATACTATTCATTAAATGGTGCGCAGATTCGTTCTGTGGCAGGTTCATCAGCACACGGTGTTTATGCTCTAGTGGCAGAAGGATCAGACCCGTTAGAAGTTTCAACTCCAACGACCATGTATTTCGATATGGCCCAAAGAGTTGACTGCTACTACCCAAGTCCAAGTTTTGCTAACACCACAGGTGGATTGTTTATCTACGTAACCAATTACGATTACGAACCTTTAAACAATTCCGAACTAGAAGTAGATCACGGAAACTTAATTTATAGATACCCAGTAACTTCTGTTACCACAGCCGATCTTCCTACAGGTGTCGCTAGACTAAACTTGACCAGTGATACCACAGGAAACTTTGACGGATTATATGCATCAGTATCTAATGGAACCAAGATGTCCATTAGAGCTAATTCGCAAATTATTCTAACAGGCGGATTACAAGACGTTGCTGTTAGACCGTCAACTGGTTTAAGACTTGCAGAATCAGACGATGTTTATCGTGTTCTTCAATTTGAAGAATACACAGACACAACCAACGAACCATACGGTGTAAGGTTTACTGCTGGTTCACCTGGAACAGTTTCTTTAACTACAACTGTTACAACGATCGCTACAAATGTCTGCACAACCAACACTAACCATAGATTAAGAATCGGTGATAAGTTTATACCTACTTCAACAGCCAATGGGTTCACCGCAGGAACAACTTACTATATTATCAGTATACCTGCTTATAATCAATTTACTGTGTCAACATCACCAACAGGCAGCGTAACAACATTAACTAATGGCACTGGACTTACAATTGTCGGTCGAAGAACACATCGATTCTTGGAAAAATTCACAGTTAGCTTTACGACTACTGGAACACTGCCAACTGGTTATTCTGTCGGAACAACCTATTATATTATATCAGATGGCTTAACAAATACTGATTTTAGATTATCAGCTACTGACAACGGTGCTCCAATAACGATTCCATCAGCTGGATCAGGAACACATAGACTATTCTTAGAAGGGTTAACCAAAACTACACTAAGAGAAAACTACAATTATATCGATCTTACATATTATCAACCTGCAGAATATGTTAGTGGAACTACTGCAACCTGCACAATCACTATCGCATCACCGGCTGTTATAACTAGAGCGAGCCACGGATTTGTTGCCGGTGATGTTATAAAATTTACCACAAACGGCGGTTTACCAACTGGTATCAGTTTAAGCAAAAATTATTTTGTTATCTCAACAGGTTTAACGTTAAACACATTTAGAATATCCGAAGCTCCAGGCGGCACAGCCGTTGACACCAGCGGTATTCAATCAGGAACCCATACTGTTGGAAAAGTAACAGGGCGAGCAGGAGATACTAACTTTGCGGTAGTTGCATTAAGTCCTAGCGATACTGCTAGAGCTGACGGTGCTAAATTTGTATTCAAAGGCGAAGAATATACAATCTCTAATTATGAAAACGAAACCGATACAGGTCAACCTTATGGTAGAGTAAATTTAAACAGAGCTTTAGTAGATCCTATTAACGCTTATCAAAACTCTCATACTATTAAAGCTGCTGTGCCTATTAGAACAGATGGTGCGGACGGAACACTAACTATTCGTATTTCGTTAACTCGCGTAACAGGTCATGACTTATTAGAGATCGGAACTGGATCATATGCAGATACTAACTATCCAAACGAAATTTATGGACCACCGGTTAATGCTGTAAACGACGCTAACGAAACTGAAGAAAGAGACGTCGGTCGTGTGTTCTATGTAACCACAGACCAATTCGGTAACTTTAGAGTTGGACCATACTTTGCTGTTGACCAAGGAACTGGTCGAGTATCGTTCTCAGCGGCGATTGCTCTAAGTAACCTAGACGGTATCGGCTTTAAACGAGGTGTGCCAATTTCAGAGTTCTCAACAGACTCTGGCATGACTGACAATGCCACAGATACTGTTCCAACAGAAAACGCTACTAGAACTTATATCGATCGTAGATTAGGTTTATCACATGGTGGTTCTCCGATAGTTGGCACAAACTTAATTCCTCCTATAAGCGGCGGATTCATGGCACTAGACGGACAGTTGGCTATGAAGGGTGCTATGGATCTTGGTAGCAACAAGATCATTAATCTTTCTAATCCTACTAATCCGCAGGATGCTGTTAACCTAAGAAGCTTGACATTTAATAATTTACAAGAGTTTTCAGTCACTAATGTTCAAGCAGCAGACGTTATTGCATTCACCGGTGCAGGTAACAGTGCTATCAATGCTAGAATCACTGGCGATATTACTTTTGATCTAAGACCAGGTGTTGACAGTGCATTAAATCAACTAGATGCACAGATCAATGCTGGCGCAATTTTAAATGCGGATATTAACGCATCAGCGGCCATTGACCAAAGTAAATTGAATATGACCGCTGCCTCAACTAGAGGTAACGCTACAGGTATTACCCAAGCAGACAGAGGATTGGCTAGTTTTGATTCTAATCAGTTTAATGCTACCAGCGGATGGATCAGTCTCAAAGACAATGGAATATTAGCCAGCAAGATTGAACAGATCTCTACAAAAACTGTGTTGGGTAATTCGACACTGAGCACAGGTAATGTTAGTGCTGTGGCATTCACCACAGTGATCAATGACGGTGGTGCTGTTAAGAAAACACAATATAGTTCGTCAGGTTTCTTAAGAAGAACAGGCGGAACTGGAGCATCGGATGGTGACTACACCGTCATTGATGCTGCTGCTGGTTCAAGTTCCAGTGTAGAGGCTAGCAAACTTATCCTTAGAGATACCAATGGAGACTTTGGTGCTAGAACCGCTGACCTACAATCTATCAAAATCGATACTAATTTAGCTATCGATACTGCCACAGCAGGTTCAGGTGGATACATTAGATTCTATGGTTACAATACAGCGGGCGGTATTTTAGTTTCCGACGGAACGTTGGCCATTGATAAAAAGACTGCTTACTGGAATGATTCTCATCAATTCAAAACACAAAATGGTGTTTCAGATGCTCCGATAACCTGTTCAAGTATTCAAACGCTAGCATTGACTACTGGTGGTAATACCACTTCAGGAACTATCACAGGACGTTGGACACTAACTGGAACTTCGCCAAATGAATCGAGATTACAGGCAACATATTCCGCTGACTTGGCAGAATATTACGAAGGCGATAAAGAATACGATGTAGGCACAGTTCTTGTATTCGGCGGAGACAAAGAAGTTACTACAAGTAATATTAAAGGCGACACACGAGTAGCAGGTGTTGTATCAAATACCGCAGCATTTGTAATGTATGATGCATGTCCAGGATTTAAAAACTTGGTTGCACTACAAGGTCGTGTTCCATGTCGCGTAGCTGGAAAAATTAAGAAAGGTGATTTATTAATTACTTCGTCCATAGCCGGTGTAGCCATAGCCGCTGTAGGCGATGTGAAAGTAGGAACAGTAGTAGGTAAAGCACTACAAAACTACGATTCAGATCATATCGGAACAATTGAAATTGCGGTAGGGAGAACATAATGCCATTAGAACAGATAACATCAGGCTCACCACCGTTACTATGGAGTAACGTTAATGACGCATTTACAAAAATAAATGCTAATTTTGAAACATTAGCAGCGTCAATAGGTGGCGGTGGATCTTTAATTGATTTTGAACAGTTTGATAACAATGTTATCCCTGCTACATCAAATTCTATTAGATTAGGTGATATCATTAAGCCTTGGAAACGCTTACACGTTGACAGTTATCGAGACAACCTAACAGACACAATGAATGGACTTTGGTTAGGATCAGCACATATCAAAGGAATTGATACAAGTGTGGATCTTCCAAGTGGTTCAACTGTTGCTGGTAATTTGATCATTGATCCAGAGAAAACATTTTTCAAACGTGTGTCTGTAGATGATTTCAACGTTGTCGAAGCCAACGAATTTAGTGATACATTAAATCTCGCAGCCGGAGCTGCTATGCAGTTAGTGGTTGATTCATCTGCAGAGAGAATTACAATTAATAATGCAGGTGTAACTGGTTTAATTGGCGGCACTGCAATCTCAGTGAGCGCAGCTACAGGAAATATCACAGTAACTAATACAGGTGTTACAAGTTTATCAAATACAACAACATTACCTAGCGGACTAACCGCAGGATCTGGAATCACAGTCAGTGCCGCTAACGGTGCTGTGATGATCACTAACACAGGTGTTTTACAAGTTCAACAAGGTTTCGGTATCACTGTATCGACTGATGTATCTACAGGTATTGCAACTATTTCAAACTCTGCTCCGGCACAGGTTACATTTAGAAACTATGTGATCAATGGTGATAATTTAAATCCGATCGTAGCAGACAGCACATCCGATACCCTGTATATCAATACCGGTTATGGATTAACCACTACCAAAGATCCTTCTACAGATACTATTAATATTGCCCTAAATCAAAGAATAGATATTTTAGGTTCTGTGTTCGGTGACGATAGTGCTCTGTTAGTTGACGGAGTTATGGGTAGAATTATAGCACCGGTTTATACATCAACACTTAGAACTTCGGAAACAAAAATTGTATTAGGCTTAGATGCTGGAGGTGCTGGCATAAATGCCATAGCCATAGGAGAAATGGCTGGGCAATATACACAAGGTAATAGAGCGTTGGCTGTAGGATTCCAAGCAGGATTACAGAACCAAGGTGTAAGAGGTATTGCTATCGGTCAGGCCGCAGCTAATAGTAATCAAGGTGATAATGGTATAGCTATAGGTGAAACGGCAGCTGCCTCTGCACAAGGAATCAATGCTATCGCTATTGGTCAAAATGCAGGAATTACAAATCAAGGTGCCAGTGCGATAGCCATAGGTGCGTTTTCCGCTGGTGATAGTCAAGGTGCTAATGCTATCGCCATAGGTAGATCAGCCACAGGTAATAATCAAGTAGGCGGCAGCATAGTTATAAATGCCAGCGGTGCAGCACTGAATTCAACTGGTGCAGGATTTTATGTTAATCCGGTTAGATCAACTACGTCATCTGCTAGACCATTAGTATACAATGCATCAACTAGCGAAATATTTTACACATCAACATTAGAATTTATAAACAGCACTATTTCAACAACTGACTCTTCTGGTTTGACCGTAGATGTTCAGACAACATTTAACTCAGATGTGTTGATGGAAAATGATCTAACAGTTAACAATACACTACTAGTTAGGGGCAGTAAAATCATACTGTTAAACGATTTTAAATCGTTGGTAGCAGCCAGTGTCGATTTCGCTGACTTCAAAGCAAGAGTAGCTGCATTAGTATAAGGGGCGCATAAATGACTAAACAAACAATTAACGTAGGCGCAACTGCAAATGATAGAACTGGTGACAGTCTAAGAACTGCTTTTAACAAAGTCAACGAAAACTTTACAGAATTATATGTTGCTCTAGGGCTAGATAACAATGGTTTAAATTTAGGAGCATTTACATTTACTGGTAGTGTATTAAGCACAGACGACAGCACAAATATCACAATAGATCGTCCTGTAACAGTCAATGGTGAAATAAAAGTTCACGGAGATATTACTCCAGAAAGAAATGATATCAATTTAGGAAGCTCATCTAAACCTTTCAAGAGTCTGTATGTTAGTAACAATACAATTTATATCGGAGGTTCCGCTCTAGGAATAAACCAGTCAGGTCAACTCACTGTTGCAGGATCGGAGGTTGGTGGTAGCACAGATAGATTATCTAACGGTGGGGACGAAGTTGTGTTAATCGGTGGTGCTAATCCCTACACATTATTTCCTGCTATAACAGGCGGGGATCAACTACAGATACAAGGTGCTGAAGTTAGTTCAGTATCGGGAGGTCTTGCACTTACTTCACAAGGTAACCTAAATATTATATCAAATGGTTCTGGCACGGCACCCGGGGGATCAAAGAATTGGACATTTGGCAATGATGGTAATTTGTCGTTACCATGGGGCGGCAGTATTTTAGCCTACGACACAGGTGCTGTCGATTTAGCTGCGGCCACCGGCACCGACAGTTATATTGGTATGACCTATGATTATCGCAATTGGATGTGGGTAGACACTGATGGGGCCTACATTCGATCTAGTAACGGTGATACCATAAAAACTTGGACCTTTGGCACAAATGGTTCATTAACATTCCCAAACTCAACTGTGCAGACTACTGCTTGGACTGGAGATCAAACAGTATCCACTACATCAAGTGTGAAGTTTAATACAATTAGGTCTAACATTCTAGCACCCCTGACTACAGGTGCTACACGCTACACTATTGCTAACATCGCTCCTGAGTCTCCTTGGACTAATCCTGTTATCACTATTACAGGCACCATTGGCCCAGAGTGGGTTAACGGATCACAACTTGAAATCACAGGAGTGACTACACCCACACAGGCCAACGGCACTTGGTATGTGCAGTATCGTAGTGCTAACTCTTTTAGATTATTCAACGATGCAGGACTAACTAGTTCTCCCAATGCATCGAGTTGGGCAGCATATACCGGCAGCGGGATAGTTAAACTACCAGATAGTCCTGCTAACCTCACTGTGGTTAATAATAGCAATACCTGGACATTTGGCACAAATGGCAGTCTAACATTCCCAAATGCAACTGTGCAGACTACTGCTTGGGCAGGAATACCCGGACCATATGCTGACGATAGTGCAGCGGCTACAGCAGGAGTTGCTGTGGGATATCCTTATCATAAAACAGGAACTAGCGGACAGGTATTTGTAAGATTGAGTTAACGGTTAAATATTAAAAAGAGAGCGTATTATGGCAATTCAAACAATCAACATAGGTAATCAAGTAAACGATGGTTTAGGTGATGACCTACGCACGGCCTTTGAAAAAGTTAATGCTAACTTTACTGACCTTGTTTCAAACGTGTTTACCACAGCATCTAACATAGGCGACACCGGAACTGGTTTATTCAAACAAAAGGTCGGAGCAGATCTACAGTTCAAGAAATTAGTTTCTGGAACAAAGATTTTAATCGATGATGCTCCAAATTCTGTTATTATTAACAGCACAGCAGCAGATGCGTTTACTAGAATTGATACTAATGCAGGAACAGTTAATGCTAGCACCTTCCAACAAATTACTGTTCAAGGTGGCGACGATGTCGATGTTACCGCATTAGGTTCTGTGATCACAGTCAATAACGTTATACCAGTAACAAAAATTTTAACCACCTACGACTTTGGGCCAATAACTGGAGCATTTACAAATACCTCACAACTAGCACTAGCATTTTCAAACGTAGACTTTGGAACTGTTACACTACCATCTACAGTCAATTTAGATTGCGGTAGTATCGTTTAAGGAGCGGCTAGATGGCTATTACTTGGCTAACACCAGCAGGAAGCCTAGGAATTATCACTGAACGTGTGATACAAAATATCACGATATCTGCATCTACAAATACTGCAAATCCAATTACCTATTCAGTAATTACAGGTAATCTACCAAGAGGTCTAAGATTACAAGGAAATCGAATAGTCGGTTCCCCAGTAGAAGTAAGAAAATACACAGAAAGCAGATTTGTTATACGTGCTTCAGACGGAGTAGATCTTGAGGATCGAACATTTTCTATATCAGTAGACGGTTCAGATGTTCCTCAGTGGCTTACTAGAGAAGGATTCCTTAATGTAGGTTCGGGTGATGCATATTTTGTTTTAGACAACAGCTACGTAAACTTTGCACTTGACGTATACGATCCAGATTTAAATGCTGGCGAAACTTTAGAATTTTATCTAACTCCTACAGGCGGAGAACTTCCTCCAGGACTAAGTCTCAGCAAGGACGGTATAATATCAGGATTTACTGATCCTATCTTTACAGTAGAATACAGCAGTAGTTTCAACGGTGCTTATGATACCGGAGCATTTGATATCGCACCACTAGACATCGTTGAAGCTAGATCAAACGGCTTCGATAGCTATTTCTATGATACACAAACTTTTGATTATTCAGAAGGCAGCAGAGGTCCAAGACGTCTAAGTAGGATTTATACATTTGCTGTATCCGTCACTGATGGCATCAATACAGTTAATAGACTTTTTAAAATTTATGTAGTCACTGAAGAATTCCTACAAGCAGACAATAGTATTTTACAAGTCGATACTAATCTGTTCCAAGCAGATGCTTCAGCTTATCGAGTTCCTTTATGGATCACTGAAAGCAATCTAGGCAGATACAGAGCCAACAATTATCTAACAGTGTATCTAGATGTATATGATCCTCCGTCATTGTCGGGAACAATCACATATATCCAACTACCAACAAATCCAGATAATACTACCAGTGAGCTACCTCCTGGACTAGAGTTAGATGCAGTGACTGGAGAAATAGCTGGTAAAGTTCCTTATCAAGCAAGATTATCACAGACATACAACTTTACTATGCTGGCTGTGAATTTTCCTACACAGTTAGCTAATGTAAATTATGTATGGAAAAACAATTGGAATTCTACTTCTAACTATTTTGTTAACGATGCAGTTAGTTATCTCAATGAAATTTATATCTGTATAGCTGCTAATAGAAATAAAATTCCAGATGAAACTTCCGAGTTCTGGGTCAAAGGGACAACCAGTGCTGCTAAAACATTTACTATAGAAATTATAGGCGAGATAGAAAGTGCTATTAATTGGATCACTCCTAGCGATCGTGGAACTATCAAACCTAATCAAGCCAGCACACTTTATGTTGAAGCAGAAAGTTTGTTATACGGCGGAAAGGTAGTCTATGAATTTATATCAGGAAAATTACCGCCAGGGTTAGAATTATTACCTACAGGTTTGATTGAAGGTAAAGTCAAACAATTTGCAGATTCAACTGGTCTAGGATTAACAAGATTCTTTGATCACGATTCAAGTTTAGTTGATTCAACAGGATCTAGATCGTTTAATACTTCCTTCGATGGAGCAACTACATCGTTTGATAAAGTGTATACCTTTACTGTTAAGGCTAGAGATTCTGCTAATTTTTCAGAATCAACTAAAACATTTACGATAACTGTAATCGCTGATAACACTAAAACTTATGCTAACTTATATGTAAAATCTTTACAGAATAAACAAAAGAGATTGGCTTGGTATAATTTTATCACAGATGTTACTATCTTTACCCCCGACGACATATATCGATATGGCGATGAAAATTTCGGAATACAAACAGATCTTAAGATGTTAGTGTTTGCCGGTATTGAAAGCACAGAAGCTGTAAAGTATGTCCAAGCTATGAGCAGAAATCATTATCGAAAGAGATTACTATTCGGAAATGTTAAATCTGCCAAGGCCAAAGATCCTATGACACAAGAAACAATCTACGAAGTAATTTACGTAGAAATAGTAGATCCATATGAAAAAGATGGAAAGAGTATCAGTCAAACTATAGAATTACCAAATACTATAAAAAGTAAAGTTTTGATCAGCTACGATGCTATCAAAGTAAGCAGCGATATTCCTTTAGTAAGCGACAGCGATCATCAAAGAATATTTCCAAATTCTATTAAGAATATGAGAAGTAGAGTGCGTGGTGTTGGGGATAGAGATCGAGAATTTCTACCTCTATGGATGCGCAGTATTCAAGACCAAGCCACTTCTGAAACAGGATTTGTCAAAGCATTAACTCTATGTTATGCTAATCCAGGAAAATCTGATGCTGTTATAGCTAGAATCAAAGCATCTGGTTTTGACTTTAAAACGATTGATTTTGAAGCAGATCGCTACATAATAGATATTTTAGACGGAGAAATAGAGGATAAATACCTTGCATTTCCGCAACGTGGAGAAAAATTACCGTGACCAGCAATATTAACTATCTAAGCATTAATGAAAACTTTCCTGTAGCAGGAGAGGACAATGACACACAAGTGTTCCGTGACAATTTTGATACTATCAAAACCAGTCTAAGAAACGCCAAAGAAGAGATTACAGATCTACAAACCAACACAGCTAAAACAAATCTAGATAACGATTTTGGTTTGTTTAAAATTAGCAATGCTCTATTGCAAAATAATAGACAACAAAAATGGAATGGTGGTTCTGTAACCGCTAGTCCAACAACTATTGATTTCGAACAAGGATCATATCAAATTTACACTGTAGGCGCAAACGTTACATTTGACTTTTTAAACTTTCCAGGCGACCCGGTCTTCACGGCAGAACCTTCTCCAATTGGAATGGGCAAAGTCACTTTAGAACTTTACAGCGACGGTTCATCAAGAACTGCCAGTTTTTCTACGTCAGGCGGAACAGTTATCAAATCAAATGGGTTTCCTGGATACGCAACAGGAAGTCCAATTTTGACCTTGACTTCAGCTACAAATCCTGTTATCATTGAAGTGTGGCGACATAGTCAAGAAATAATCTTTATGAGATATATAGGTCAATTTGCATAATGTTTCATCCATTTGAAGGTGATTTATCCGAACTTAAAGACGCCGAAGTTGAACAGCGTCTTTTAGAATTGAACAGAAAATACTTTCAAGCATATCGTCTGGGCAAGCCAGAACTGTTGACACAACTCGCTACTTTTGTTACAATATATAAAGAAGAACTTCAAAAACGCCATGCGGCGAAACTGAAGGACAATTTAGATGGCGATTTGGATCAACTGATCAATGTGGAATAAATTCAATACTGAGCAAGAACTAATACAAGGCGTGATAAATCACGGACCTGATATTCTCAAGCATTGTCTTTGCTCAGACGATCTAGCACAATATAAAAAACGCATATACCAAGAGCATTTACATTATCCAATTCCACCGAACGAGATAAATCCCAAACATTGGTTTATTCCGGAAGATTATTGTCCAAATCTTACCGAGATGCTTTATGGAATGTGCGAAACTGACGAGCAAAGAAATCGAGTGAGTCAGGAATTAGAACTATATATTAAACACGGAATATATGATGTATTGCATGTCATCAAATATATTGTTGATACCCTCAGAGCTAATAACATAGTATGGGGTGTAGGTCGAGGTAGCTCTGTGGCTAGTTATGTGCTCTTTTTAATAGGTATCCACAAGATCGACAGTGTTAAATATAAACTACCAATAGAAGAATTCTTCAAGGAGATATAAAATGGGTAAAGTATATACCAGCGTCAGAGGTAAAGAAATTGACATGGAAAAGCTATCGCTTAAACATGAAACATTACCTGCTGTCGGAAATCTAAAAGTAAACGCTCGAGGCGACGAATTAGGCCCGGGAGGTAAAATTGTAAGAACTAGAGAACAGATTCTTCAAGATTATTACAAAAATAATCCAAGAGCTATTCAAGAAGAACTAGTAACGAGAAAGAAATAAGATGAATCTATTACCGCATCAAATCAAAATACGAGCCCTGCACGACGATGTAATCATCACGGAAATGAATTTTGATGAAATAAAAACCACCGGCGGGATTATCCTACGAAGTGACAATGGTAAAGCCCACGGTGTTCGTCCAAGATGGGGTAAAGTGTATGCTATCGGACCTGAGCAAACAGATGTTAAAATCGGTCAGTGGATCCTCGTAGAACACGGTCGTTGGACTAGAGGAATCAAAATTGACGATGGTGACGGCGAAAAAGTAATTCAAAAAGTAGACGTTAATTGCATAATGGCTGTCAGTGATCAAGCCCCTTCATTTGCAGACGACTATATTCCTGATAGTATCTAATGGGCTTACGCAAGAACTGGGATGTAGCTGATATCGCCAATCAGCTACACTCTCTATCAAGAGAATGTAACAGCAGTTACACGGATGGTTTCACATCATTCGAATTCAAAAAAGAACTATATCTTATCAAAGAAATCGTAGACCGCGCTCTAGAATCTGCTCCAGACTTTGGAGAATTGGAGCAACGATGGTTGACAGAACAAGAACAAAAGCGTATCATTAAGATTCTAAAGTCTTAAGGAGATACTAATGACTAACCCTTTTCGGGACCAAGAAAAGTTCATGCGGGCTTGCGACCAAACAGTAGACAATTATAACGTTGATCAGTTTAACCTCTATGTAAAACTCATAGAAGAAGAATGGAAAGAACTCACTGTTGCTATCAACAATGTTGATAAAGTAGAAGCACTCGATGCACTAACTGACATTCTAGTTGTTACTATCGGTGCCGCACATAGCATGGGATGCGATATTGAAGGTGCATGGAAGGAAGTTATGCGAACTAATTTTGCTAAGATTGATAAAGACACTGGCAAAGTTCGTAAACGTGAAGATGGCAAAGTTCTAAAGCCTGTTGGCTGGGAACCTCCAAATTTAAAAGATTTCATGGAAAAGAAATGAGAATCGGATTTACTTGTTCAACTTTTGATCTGTTTCATGCTGGGCATATTATGATGCTCAAAGAAGCAAAAACTCAATGCGATCATTTGATTGTGGGTTTGCAAACTGATCCCACGATCGATCGGCCGGGTATTAAGAACAAGCCTGTTCAGAGTGTATTTGAACGTTATGAACAACTCAAAGCCTGCAAATATGTTGATGAGATTTTGGTCTACGAAACAGAAGAGGACCTTGTAAATATCTTGCTTTCTTATCCTATTAATGTTAGAATACTAGGACAGGAATATGAGCATGAAGATTTTACAGGACGCTATGAATGTATAAATCGTCATATTGAATTTTATTTCAATAAACGTGAACATAATTTTTCAACCAGCGAATTACGACAACGTGTAATTGCCGCTGAAATAAACAAAGGATTGAAAAATGCAGGATGAAGATTATCACGAACCGCCCGAGCCTTGCTATATAATTGAAGGCGAATGGGCCAACGACACAGAGGAAGAAAATGAAAGAATTATGGGTAGAGAAGTATCGTCCAAAAACAATTGACGGTTATGTATTTAGAGATGCACATCAGCGAAAGCAAGTAGAAACTTGGATTAAAGACAAAAGCATTCCTCATTTACTACTAAGTGGTAGTGCTGGTATAGGCAAAACTACTTTGGCTAAAATATTGATTAGTGAACTAGGTATTGAAGATTACGATGTTCTAGAGATTAACGCAAGTCGCACAAACTCCGTAGATGACGTTCGTGACAAGATCACTAACTTTGTGCAGATGATTCCCTTCGGTCCTTTCAAAGTAGTTCTACTAGACGAGGCCGATTATCTATCACCCAATGCGCAGGCCGCACTACGTGGTGTTATGGAAGAATATCACGCAACTGCTAGATTCATTCTTACTTGTAACTATCCTAATAGAATTATTCCTGCAATACATTCTAGATGTCAAGGGTTTCATGTTGAACGGACTGACATTACTGAGTTCACTGCTCGTGTTGCCACTGTGTTAGTGGAAGAGGCAGTGGACTTTGATCTAGACACACTTGATAGCTATGTTAAGGTAGCATATCCAGATCTAAGAAAATGTATTCAACTTGTTCAACAAAACAGTCAAGACGGAAAACTCAATCCTCCTAATCAAGGCGACTCTGGTGCAGCTGACTGGAAATTCGATATGATTAGTTTATTCAAGGCTGGTAAAATCACAGAAGCACGTAAAATGTTGTGTGGCAAATTACGTGCAGAAGAGATGGAAGAAGTTTTTGTTTGGTTATATAATAACCTTGAAATTTTTGGATCAGAAGAAAACCAAGATAAAGCAATCGTTATTATCAAGCAAGGACTCGTCGATCATACTCTTATTGTTGATCCAGAAATTAATTTAGCAGCAACACTGGTGAGACTTTCAAAGTTAGTATGAAACAAAAGTTTAAAGAAGCATACATGAAAACTGCGGAAACATTCGCAGGTCTTTCACACGCTCGTAGATTACATGTCGGTGCTATCATTGTAAAAGATGATAGGATTATTTCAATCGGTTATAACGGCATGCCTGCAGACTGGGATAATGATTGCGAATACAAAGATTATATGAGTCGAGATGCAGGTGGCTGGTTAAACCCGGACGAAATTGAAGAACGCTGGCCCTTTGAAGAAAAATGCAAAGGCGAAGAAGAATCAGACCTATACGAATATACTAGACGATATGCTTTAAAAACTAAGCCGGAGGTGTTACATGCTGAAACGAATGCAATCGCTAAACTTGCTAGAAGCACTGAGTCTGGCCTCAATGCTACTATGTTCATTACTCATAGTCCTTGCCTTGATTGTGCCAAGCTCATTTATCAAAGTGGCATTAATGCTGTCTATTATCGTGATGCTTATCGTAACGAAGATGGAGTATCGTTCCTCAAACAATCAGGAATTAAAGTAGAACAATTAGAAAAGGACGCCTGAGCGTCCTTTTTTTAAACGTCTTTGTAAATCGCTAATATCTCCTTTACAGCTTCATGACGTTCGACATCACCTACGGTAAAGTGACAAACGTCTACATAACGATTGTTTTTAAAATCTTTAAAGAGTTGTAA
>Ga0255146_1000164_pt1 | contig 28570 bp, 58 predicted proteins | sample Atl_Cont_RepC_8h_FD_188424 | JGI IMG/M metagenome (GOLD analysis project Ga0255146, IMG submission 188424) | Freshwater microbial communities from Altamaha River, Georgia, United States - Atl_Cont_RepC_8h | ecosystem: Environmental > Aquatic > Freshwater > River | place: USA: Georgia | collected...
AATTCATGACGCCGGTGGTGCCACGATTTGGCTCCTCGAGAAGGATCAAACCTTCTGATTCAAGATCTCGAGGCCAGAAATCTGGCTGATAATGAGAGGTGATTCGGCCGCCGTCTTTAGTTACTTCGTTTTCTGGCAGACCGATAAGATCGGGCGCTTCCATGTATGCGATACGAAGATCGATAAATCCGAAGTTTGGATTTTTTTCTCGCTGCTTCTTAACCCATTGCTGAACGATTTGAGATTTGCCCAAGCCAGCTTCGCCGGTGAACATTGGATTGAATACTTCGCCTTCTTTTCTTGCTGCAAGCGCAGTATCCATGATAGTAGTGATATGTGATGGTTTCATTTTTCCTCCATTTTAACCATTTTGGTTGTGTTATTATATTATCGGATATTAGTGCAGTTCTCTTGAAGACGGTTCACCTATACCAGTTAGAGCTCTTATTCTTGAAAATAAGATTGCACTAAGCTCAGATCTGGCAGTAAAAACAGCTTGACTCTTTTGATCTTTAGAATCTGCAGCATTTACAGCCATTTGGTTGAACAGCTCTTTAGAGAAAGCTAGTATCTGTATCATAGACACAACTTCATCTATCGACATTACTAGTGTATAGTGGCCGTCGTTTATCGGCGGCATTTTTTCCGCTTTACTCTTACTCTTGGGCATCGAGAGCCTCTTTCATGAACTTGTCTAGAAGCTCTTTTGGAAGAGCAGACAAGTCCAACGCTTTTTTACCTTTGACCACCTTTTTTACTTTTGTCTTTTCTGCTCCGCTGTAAAGTTCAGCCTCTTCCATTGTGATAAAATTGACTGTTGCGCTAGCGAGCGCCTTAATTATTTCTGGTTTACTAGCATCAACAGATGGAATCTTTGTGATGATTCCACCTCTTGCCAAGAATTCTTCTACTGTTTCACGCTTCATATTATCCTCCAAACGTTTTATATTATCGGATTCAATCATCGAGTATATGGCGATCTAATACATCAGGAAAGACAGAAGATAGCTTTTTCAAGTATTTCATATGCTCGTTCATCTCGTCTCTTTTTACTATAAGATCTTTAAGTTTTACTATCTTTTTTCTCATCTTTCTAAGCTTAATAAACCTCATTTTAACTATGATGACTGAATCAGCCAATGAGGTACAAAAACTGCCTGGTGCCTTGTTATACACAAAACAGGTAATTTCTCCCATTGATTCATTTAATTTTATCGCTACAGCACCGTGATTATTTGGGTCGTCAACTAAGGAATTATCTTCGTCACCCATTTGTATTTTTGGCTTCCACATTATAGTAAAATCAAATCCATAGTTTTGACTAGCGAACGGTGTATATATTAACTCAAAGCACTCAGGAGACTCGCGAAATCTTTTGTGGAGCTTGTCAAGCGTTATCTCTACTAATTCTTTTTTAGTCATTTATAGATTATATATTCTTTTTAATTAAGTTGGTAGCAACTCTCACCTTGTTTCAAAATAAAAGGTACAATAGACTACGAGAGGTGTTATGAAAACAGAAGCAAATGACATTCTGATGCATGGCATCGATCTAAAAAATAGAAGAATATATTTCGGCCACCCATTAGACTCTAGTGAACAAGGTGGACAATTTACTGAAGTTTCTGTAGAGCTTGCAATAAGAGCAATGCAATTAATGTCTTCAGAGATGCCTAAAAAACCCATAGAAATTCATATGTTTAGTTACGGCGGCAACGCATATGAGATGCTTAGACTGCACGATGAGATTTTAAGTTGCCCATGTCAAATAAAGTTCTATGGTGGCGGAGCTATTATGTCTGCAGCAACTTGGATAATGGCTGTATGCGACGAAAGATATCTTTATCCTAATGCCACTATAATGGTTCATGATGGTTCAGAAGGGTATGAAGGAAAACATACAGACGTTCAGATTAATGCTGCAGAATCCAAAAGACTTCAAAATCTACTATACGATATATACGCAAATAATTCAAGGATGCCTAGAGAGTTTTGGGAAGACGTCTGTCAAAGAGATCTATATCTTGAGCCAAATGAGGCAATATCTCTAGGTCTAGCGGACAAAATAGTAGAACCTAAAAAACGCGGTAACTTAAGAAAGATAAGACAAGCTTCGCTTAGAAAGCCCCCTGATTCTCAGGAAATGAGGCGCTTGCTTAATAAGTTATACGCCAGAGTTAATAAAGTTAAGATACCTAAAATCGAGCTGAACCCTGTAATTAAAGAAGCTGCAGATCCTACTGTAGTAGTAGACGAATCTCCAGCAACAGCGTCATCATTGTCAATTGAAGAAATTAAGACCACATAATAATAAAGGCCGGTAATTTCTTACCGGCCTTTATCGTTAGTTGTTTAGTTGAAACCAAGACTGTCTTAGTAAGAACCCGTGTTCTTCCTTACCTTAAGAGCATTCAACAATCGAGCTTTTGGAGAAGACCCGTTTGCATGATTGCCATTAAGAATAGAAAAAAGTTTACCGTTCAAGAATCGGTTCAACACTACAATCTTTACGCTATTTTGTCCCTTGCGAGGACTAAGTGCTCTAACAACGTCTTGCGTAGTTCGTGCATTTGCTTGAGGAATTCTTGCCACTTGTTTCAAGAACATACTAAGCGTATATGCTTTAGTTTGGACAGAATTACTCGTTCGCGTTTTTTTGGTTTTACTTTTACTCACAGTCTTACCTTTCGTTTTGTTAATTAACACTTGCGTGTTATCCCATTGGGAAGTTGAAAATGGTCCGCCACCGTGGAATTGAACCACGCACCCCAGGTTTATAAGACCCGTGCTCTAACCGATGAGCTAGTGGCGGATTTATCCACTGAGCACATTTTAATGGTCATCTCTGGGGTAGCCGTACTTACAATAAATTATACAATCGGATAAAAGTGCAGTTAATTAGCCAACTTCTTCGATAGATATAATAGTATTATATGTATCGATTAGTTTTTTGGCATGCTCGAGCGTTTCAGCGTAAATAGTATATTTTCTGTTCATGAGAAGAACGCAATCGTATGTCGTAACTACAAATTTTTTCATATTTATTTAAGTGGGAAAATTGCCGTTAAGTCTATCAACAGCGTTTTTAATTATATCTGAACTTACAGCTATATTTATTCTTACGTAGCCAGGTTTTCCAAACGCCTCGCCGTCTATAACGTTGACTTTTGCGCTAATGCTGTCAAATTTTGGACCCTTTTTGCACCAAGCAAACATGCTGTTAGAGCTACATTGCTGTAATTCTAAATATTCTGGATCAAGCTTTTTTAATTCTTCTCTTGATTTTTCTATTTCATACCTGCACTCCTGATAAAAAGGAACTAACTTCTCTGGGTTTTCTTTAAAAAATTTTTCTACTTCATAGGCTATTTGTTGCGATGCTGTGCTAACCCCACTTGAGGTTTGTTCTATATACTCAGTTATTCCTTGCAACAGAGACTGATTTTTAATTACTAAATATCCAACTCTTAATCCACTTAGTCCCCACATTTTAGCAAAAGAAAATATAGTTACATCTGCGTGCACTTCACTAACATCTTCATTACTGTATATAGGTGTATAGTATGCCGCATCGTGTATAAAGATTAAGTTATTATTGGCCGCCCTCTGTGTCTTTTTAACTAATTCATCTTTTGATATTTCAAAGCCATCTGGATTGTTAGGTGATGTTAACAAAAAAGGGTGATTATTTTCTGAAGTTAAATCAACAAATCGAACATTTAACCCCTGAGATTTTAATATATTTGGAGTCGCTGTCCAATACGGAGAATGCATAAAGCATTCATTGTGACCCTGTTTCTTTATGGCATACATAACAGCTGCAATACCATGTCTGGCACCATTACATATTACTACAGTGTTGGCGTACTTTTGCTCTAACAAAGAAACTAATTTAGGTAGGCCCTTTGGAGGCTGATATTCTGAGTCCAAAAGCTCAGCCTTCGATGGTATATTTAAGTCAAGCATTGTGTGCTTAATAAAAACATTTCTTACAGAAAGAGGCTCTCCGTATCCCAAATCTATCCAGCCTTTACCTAGATCTACTCGTGCCAACTTTAGCTCATAATTATCCATTAAATAATTATACAGCGTGTTTGTGGCTATTTTAGTTGCTAATTTTCCCAACCAGATCCAAGCAGCACATCGAGATTTTCTTTTAGGTCTTTTGGTATGGTATCAAAGGATATTGACGCCTTTTTTACTCTAGGCGCCCTTGACACTGCTTGGCTTGTACTAGTGCTTGTGCTAGCTATTCCGCCGTTTAACTCTTTTGCCTTTTTAAGATGATTCATAGTAACGCTTCTGGAATATGCCCTTACCTCAGAAGACACTAAAGGTTTACCATATTGAATTTGACCAGCCATTATTCCTGCGTATACCTGATCTTTGATATGTTCTAAGTTAGCTGAAGTCAAAAACGTCAAGGCAACATCTTTTCCATTTTGAAAGGAAGTTGCCTTAAGTGCATCAAGCGTGAAACTTACTACTGCTTCTTTTTGAGACATCGCCATAAATTCTCCTTATTAAAAATTATGAGTAAACTCTTTATGCGAAATATTTGACACTATTGTCAGTTTTATTCTTTCAATCGGAAGCATAGTCCATTCATATTCCAATAATTGAATCTTGCCTTCGCTTGAAAGAGTGTTTAAAATCATGTAAACTTCTTTATGCGGCTCTGAAGAACTTCTAACACCTTTAATAGTTTCTATGTTAACAAGACCTTCAGATAATAAGTGCTCAAGTATTTGATCGATGCCTGCCTGCAGTTTATTAAGTCTAGATAAACATTCGATCTGCTTTAGCTTACTCATTATTTTCCTCTATTTCAAGTAAAAGTGATCCCCAGCTTGAAACGTACTTTTTGGCTCTGTCTTCAGCATCATATCTTGATGAGCACAATATCATTTCATGTATCAATCTTCCGTCTTTTGTCAAAAGATGCCATACGTGATTATTTATTTTTTTAAGAACCAGCGAGTAGCAATAAGTCACTTACTCACCAATATCTTTGGGATCTCTAAAGCCCTTCCATATAGGAAGCCTTGGAAGATCTTTTACTCCGTGCGGTTGATATTTATATGTTACGATCTTGCCCACATATCTATCTTTATTAAGCCAGATAGTCTTTCTTAAATCTTCTGTTAGTCCTTCTCCTGTTCCTATGAAGAACTGCTTACCGTTCCATGGCGTTGAACCTCTTTCTACCACTATAAATTTACCTAGTGTGTTCTTATTTACCATACCGGAGATCTGTTTACTTCTTTTAATCTTACCAAAAGCGTCTTCTTCGGCCTTGTTTGTGTTTTCCATCTGTTCTTCAAAGCCTACTATTTCAGCCTCAGAATCTTGAAAGCGCTTTAGTTTAAGTAATAAACCTTCTTTTTCTGTTGATCTACCGCATTTATACTTTCCGCCAGGTTTTCTTAACATGACGCCTTCAAAACCTTGCTCAAGGCAGGCTTCTTCGTACTTATTGAGTTCGTCTGCGTTATTAACTTGATGCGGCAAAACCAATCTACAAAATTTTGGCAAAGTTAAGTGTGACAAGTCTTTCATTCTGTCAACATACGACTTATTTATATCATCTTTAACATAATCAAACACGTGAAATTCGAAATTTGGTTCGCCGCCTTCAGACATTATGGCGCTTTGAATTTGATTAAAGTTTGCATCAGGTACAATTAGTTCTCCGTCTAATCCATCAGGCAGATCAGACATAAGCCTCCTTACATGCACGTTAGGTATGAGTAAGAACTTTCTTGATAAGACTTGATTGTTTATCTTCAAGCATCTTATGCCGTCTAGTTTTGGTGTTGCTAAAGATGGGAAGGATAACTTATTCAAGTCTTCTAAAGAACCAGACAGCATTGGCTTAGTTATCATTAAAACCTCTTACAAAAAATATTTAATCGGATTTAGTACAGCAACAGTAGTCTTCTAACGTCTCTAAGCGAAACAGCATATCCCCAACTAGTTGCATCGGCCGCAAACGCCACTCCAGTAACTTCTCCGTATGCGTTTACCATAGGCGATCCACTGTTGCCAGGAAATATGAGAATTGTGGTCATAAGAGCGGCCTTAGTAACATTTAAGCACAGTTTGATAGGTATCTTAACTATGCCGTACATGTCCATGTCTAAGCTTACTATCTCATTTTTAAGCAATGAACACCTCTGCTCGTCCTCTGGAGAATTTATCTGAGCTACAGCAATCTTAACATCTTTTAATCCTACTACTTCGCCTTCTGATACACTAAGAGGTCTAAGAAGTGGGTGTCCAACTATAAACCCAGTGTCTCCTAACATAACCGGACTTTTTGCTAATTTGAGCCCTTCGACACCAGGCATTCCTTCCAATAAACAAAGATCGGTAAAATCTGAATTCTCTAATACTCTTCTTCTTATATAGTTGCCACTATCATCCATTACTATTAGTGAATCTTTATCCTCGCTCTGCGTTAAAGCACCCTCGCAAACGTGAGAATTGGTCATTATGTACGTTTGACCGCTTGGGGCCAATATCTGAAAACCAGTTCCACCGCCTCCATCTTTCTTGCCTTTTATCATGAAGGTTCTTGATCCAACCTTATGTCTTAAATAAGCTCGATGTATTTCTGGCGTCTTTATAATTCCAACGCTTAACACTGTGGTTATTGCCACTACTGCCAGTGCTGCTGCTGTTTTCTTAACATATTTAACAATGCGATCTTTTGTTTGCGACATGTTTTCTCCGGGTATTTATGCATTATACCTGAAGAAACTTTTTAGTGAATTAGTTTAATCATTTTTCCAGTAAAAATAGCAGTTGCTTGAGAAGTGCCGGTTAATTGTCCAGTTTTTCTATTGGGAAGAGTTGAGAAAACATCTGTGCCAATTTCCCAGTTTTTAACTATAGTTCCATAGTTAGAACTTTCGTTCTTAACTTTAAGCTTATTGAGATTACCAACCACGTACAGTCTACTGTCATAACAAGCAGGAAAATAGTTGCAATCCTTGTCGAGATTTGTTTTTTCGTTCCCAGCAGCAACAACAACCTTAATTCCATTGTTAAGAGCTTGAATTATTAGATCCTTCTCTTCACTTATTGGGTCAAGACCTCCGCCGCTTATATTTATGATATCGACTTTTAGATCAATAGCTTTTCTTAGAGCAGAGATCATAGCCTTAGATGAGGCACCGTTAATCATATTAGGATCGTAGTATTTTAAGTTGTATAAGCAGAAACTACTATTGCCGGCGTTCTTGATAATTAAGCCTGCAATATGCGTTCCGTGGCCATTTGAATCGTGCGTGCCTTGATCTGAGAAATCTATGTTGCCATTGTTGCAAATCTTGCCAACGTAATTATCGATACCAGTATCTATTACGGCGACCTTTATTTCTTTAGCGCGACATTCGATTGCCCAAAAAATAAAAACGCTTAGGATAAGTTTAGTACTTAAAGTTTTCATCACAATTTTTGGCTAAATATATTATTGCCTCGATAATTTTTAATCGGAAATCGTGACTTTCTTGCTTTTGAAGAATAAACTTTTTTTGGCTTTCGTACATTTTAGCTATAAGCTTATTTTCAACTCCCATTTTTTTATGGTGAGTAAACTCTTCATACGCATAGTTGTATATAGAGTTTTTACATCTTATTCTATCGTATTCATTAAAACCCATAACTATCCAGACAATAAATCATTACATTCACGTTGAGTATATGTATCATACCTAGCTTCAGTGGATATAGTAGATTTTACAACCGGTGGAGCCAACGATGCTTCTATTAAAAGATTAACTTCATCTTGATCTATTAGATATTGAAGTTTTAATTTTTTTCTTACTATTGCTACCGGTTCTTCTTCAGGTAAGTCAATTGACTCTGAATCAAAATCTTGTTCGTTCGTATCTTTTGATTTGCGCTTGTCTTTCTTTGACGAACGCTCGGCCTTAGATTTTAAGATCTCGCTTAAAACTTTCTCTATATCCCTAAAAGATAAGCCATCTACATCGTTACATATCTGTTGCTTTAAATCAGAGCTTTCTATTATTTCTTGTGCTAAGAGGATTCTATCTTCGCGGCCCAAATCGGAAAGGCCGCATGCTTCCATTACGCGTCTTTTAAGTCTTTTTGTCAGAGATAACACCTCCAAGTTAAATTATATCACCCAACTAAGGGTGAACTTATTTTAACTTAAGATGTTATTCTTTATCGTCTTTTAAAGACTCTTCTAAGTCTTTATTAAAAGACATGCCGTATGCAACATGTCGACATTCTTCTGCTATTTCTTGAAACAACTCATCCTTAAAAGCATCATGGTCACTAAAACCTATAGTCTTAGTGAGTTGAAGTTTAAGTTCATTTTGAGTTTCTATAGATGGAGATTCTACGAAATCTTGAAATGCCTTCTTAAGTTCGTCCGGCATAGGAATCTCAAATTGAGTCCAAAATTCTGCCGCGCTCTGGACGTCTTCAGGCGTAAGGACAAGTTTATCCTCAACTCTAAGCGGATTATTTTCTTCCATGTCGCTCATAATATATCCTTTATTATTTTCGGATTTTTTTCTTTTTAGGTTGAGATTCTTGTTTTTTAGCTTTTGAGCTAACTACTTTATTTGCTTTAAGTTTCTGCGGAGCAACAAGTATTTTATACCCAACTGCTCTTTCTATTTTAGGGAGACCGACTACGTCGACTAACCCGAATTCCATAGCTTCGGCCGCAGTGAGATAAGTATCTCTTCCGTCTCTATCCTTTATCATCTTCCTAAGAGAATTGTACCCACCCTTTATTCCGCAGTTAGACGCCAATAGTCCCATAAAATGTTCGTTTAATCTTTTCATTTCAAGGGCATCTGCATGAACATCGTGGACGTCTCCGCCGGTACCGCCCGATACTTCATGTATCATGATCCTTGTATGTTTACCGCAAAATCTTACATCGCCGTGAGATAACAGTACGGCGCCGCAGCTCATAGCTTTACCAACAGCCACTGTTATAACTGGGTTTGGGATTTGATCAAGTGTCTCTATCATAGACGCAAGAGAATCAACTTGTCCACCGTATGAGTCTATGTAAATTATGACCGGCTTATTTGGGTCACCTTTCGCTGCGTCTATGATGCTGTCTCTAAAATCGCGCGCAGACTCTTCGTTGAATTCATTTACCCAAATTTCGTCGGAATTTCTGTCTCGAAGCATTTTGTCTAAATTCACATGAACTCCTTTCGTTTATTATACTTCGGCATTTGTTTTGCAGATATAGTTATTTTAAGTTAAGTTCGCTTGATAACAAATATCTTGGTATTATTATATAACACGTTTAACACCAAAGAGGATCTTCATGAGTTTATTGATACCCCGTCCAACTTATGCACCATTTGAGTATGAGAAAGCCTACGAATACTGGGAGCTACAGCAACAAAGTCATTGGCTTCACACTGAGATAGCTATGGCAGGCGACATAAATGACTGGAAATTGACTTTAAATAACTCAGAGAAAAATGTCATCGGCCATATATTAAAAGGTTTTACTCAATCTGAAGTGTTTATTCAGGAATACTGGTCCCAGATGGTGGCAAAATGGTTTAAAAAACCAGAGATACAGATGATGGCGGCTACATTTTCTGCATTTGAATCCATACATGCCGTTTCTTATGCTTATCTTAATCAATCGCTTGGACTAGAGGATTTCTCTGCGTTTCTTCACGAATCTACAGCTAAAGCAAAGATAGATAGACTTATGAGCACCAAGGGAAAGTCTAAAAGAGAGATCGCAAGATCCTTAGCTATATTTTCAGCTTTTAACGAAGGCGTAAATTTGTTTAGTTCTTTTGCGATTCTTCTTAATTTTAGTAGATTTAACAAAATGAAGGGCCTTGGTCAGATAATAGCGTTCTCTATTAAAGATGAAAGTTTGCATTCCGATGCCGGTTGTTGGCTGTTTAGAACATTCGTGTCGGAGAATCCGGATATATGGGACGACTCTCTTAAAAAAGATATATATGAAGCGGCAAGAATAACAGTAGAACTTGAAGATGCTTTTATAGATAAGGCCTTTGAACTAGGATCGATAGAGGGACTTGATCCTAAGGATCTAAAGGCATTTATAAGGCATAGATGTAATACTAAGTTAGAAGACTTAGGATTAAAGAAAAACTGGAAGAACATAGATCAAGACGCTCTTCGTAGAATGGAATGGTTCGATGTAATGAGCGCTGGTGTAAACCACGCTGATTTTTTTGCCCAAAGAGTTACAGATTACTCTCGTGGACACCTAGATTTTTCAACAATTTGGAGTTAATCATGACGTTACAGCAATTAAAAGACAGTGGAGAAGCGCCGCTTTGGATGGAAGAAGCTGGCTATAAGACTCTTTCTGGAGGCTACATGCTTCCAGGTGAAACCCCTAAAAGCATGTATAAAAGAGTTGCCAAGGCAGCCGGATCTTATTATTCAGACCCAAAGTGGGAACAAAAGTTCTTTGAAATAATTTGGAACAACTGGCTCTGTCCAGCTACACCGGTTTTATCAAACATGGGTACAGATAGAGGGTTGCCAATAAGCTGTAATAGCATACATGTTGGAGATAGTATAGACTCTATCTTTAGCAAAAACCATGAACTTGCTATGTTATCTAAAAATGGAGCAGGTGTTGGAATATTTTTAGGCGACATACGAGGTAGAGGTGCGCCAATCAAGGGCAACGGTAGATCTGAGGGGATAATTCCATGGTGCAAGACGTACGACACCACAACCAACTCAGTAAACCAGGGTTCAACTAGACGCGGAGCATCTGCTTTATATATACCTATAGAACATGAAGACATAGACGAATTTATCAATATACGCAGACCCACTGGAGACATGAATAGAAGATGCTTGAACATAAACCATGGTATCTCTATATCAAATCAGTGGATGTCTAGTATGTTAGCTGGAGACACTAAAAAAAGAACCCTGTGGCAAGAGATATTGAAAGCCAGAGTTGAAACAGGTGAACCTTATATCATATTCACCGATAACGCAAACGATCAAAATCCTGATTGCTATAAAACCAACGGTCTATCTGTAAAAACTTCAAATATATGTACCGAGATATTTCTTCATACTGATCCAGACCATAGTTTCGTGTGCTGTCTTAGTTCGCTTAATTTAGTTAAGTGGAACGAATGGAAAAACACGGACACTGTACAGACTGCCATAAGATTTTTAGATGCCGTCATGGAAGAATATATCATAAAGTCTAAAGACAAACCCGGTCTTGAAGCTTCAAGGCGCTCTGCTATAAAAGGTAGGGCCGTTGGATTAGGCGTACTTGGCTGGCATACACTGCTACAGGTTAACATGGTGCCATTTGATTCCTTTGACGCCATGATGCTTAACTCTCAGATCTTTTCTAAGATAAGATCTGACGCTGAAATGGCAACTAAAGCTCTTGCTTTAGAGCTCGGAGAACCCGAGTGGTGTGTTGGACACGGTAGACGAAATACACACCTGCTTGCCATAGCGCCAACTGCTTCAAATTCTACAATATCCGGAGGCCATTCTCCTGGTATAGAGCCCATACCCGCCAATCTATACTCTCAGAAAACTGCAAAAGGTACTTTCATAACTAAGAATCCAAATCTTGTTAACGTACTTGAAGCTATAAATAAAAACAATCAGGATGTTTGGAAATCAATAAATGAGTATAATGGTTCTGTGCAGCATCTTGATTTTTTAACAGAGCACCAAAAGATGGTGTTTTTAACTGCAAGAGAGATAAATCAGCATGCAATAGTTAAGCAAGCGAGTCAGAGACAGAAATGGATAGATCAGGGACAGTCCGTTAATCTATTTTTTGCAGCTAACTCTAGTCCGAAATATATACACGAAGTTCATATTGCCGCATGGGAAGGCGGCATGAAATCTCTTTATTACCTGAGAACTGAGGGAGTAATAAGAGGAGATCTTGCTTCAAGATCTAAAGAAGAATGCAGTTCTTGCGAGGGATAATATGCCGTTAGAAGCTAGTTCAATGAAAGCAAAGTTTAAAGATAGAATATTTCAAAGTTTGAAACGTGAGTTTCAAAGTGAAATAAGTAAAGGCACGGGTTTTCAGCCTGAAGCCGAAAAAATGTTACTCAAGATAGCAAGCGCAGTATCTGATATAGCCATGGATATAGTTCAAGAGCTGCAGACTAATGCTCAGGTTGCACCTGGTCAGGCAGTCGTAACCTCAATGGGACCTGGATCTACCGTAAGTCCTGGAAGGATAATTTAATCTTTAAGGATCAGTTCTTGCGTTTCTTCGGTCGTGAGAATTGGGTTTCTATTTTCATGAGCTGGAAATATTTCAAGACAATACTTAATCTTTTTATCTCCAGAGTATCTGCTCCATTTTTCTACACTTTTAGTAGATTCAATGGTCACTGACATTGTGCCCATTATTGAGCCTTGTTCTATATTTTCTTCTGAGATACAGACTTCTACGACTTCAGTATCTGAGCAACCAGATTCATATCTAAAGAAGTCTATCGCATCCTTAATTTGCTGTAATCTAAATTTCATTTTACCTCTAGGTTTCTATTCTAACTAAGAAAAAACCGTCTCCACCCGTATCTACACACGCAGAGCAATTAGGTAGTTTTGTTAAATTATCTGTGTCTTTTAAGAAAAGATCCCACTTTTCGATTATGTAACAAGCGTCACCAACATAGTAAGTCTCATCATCTTTTTCTGGCGAAACGACACAATCTAGTTCACCATTATAGGTATCTTCTACTGTTAGTTTAGTGTAACCGTTTACGTCGGTCAATGTAACAAACAGTTTATCATTTTTCTTCCTGATTCCGTATTTTTTTGCAAAACTTTTACTAAGTATACTGATATTGCCAGCATCGACTGACAAGCTAAAAGCCTTCATTTACTCTTCTAACCTTTCTACTGTAATTCCATTGTTATCTATAGCATCATACAGCAAAGAAGTGCATATGTATGTTGAACCTAACAATGCCATAACAAGCAGCATCAACAGGTCAAAGTCATGTTCTCTATTATTTTTCTTGTCTTTTTTCATTGTCAAACTTATGAGCGTGATGCTCCGCGAATTTTACAAAATTATTCAAATGGCTAAAGAGCACTAAAGCTTTTTTACCACCCATACTAATTAACGGATATTTACCCACTTTCTCATCTTTATCATCTACTTCCCAAATAGAAAACATTGGGAAGCCCTTAAAACTCTCTTCGAAAACCTTAGTCTTCATATGTATGCCTCCGGAGGATTTATCTTATCGGTAATTAAAACCTTTTGCTTATCGAGATGGCTGCATCTGTGACGTGATCAAAGCCCAATAAAAAATGAGTTTTATAGTCAGAAAAGATCTCAATTCCAACAAAAGGTAACCCAGGAAACTTCTTCCTTTTATGCGAGAGAAGTTTAGCTGCGTCTTCTGGTGAAAGATTTCTTATAGCCTCAAACGCTGTTTTAGCTCCTTCAACGTATGCTCTTCTATTTACATTGTTTTTAATTTGCGGTGCAATATGTCTGACAGTTGAATTAACGAGAATCTCGATGAGATCATTTGCATCGTTCGTCTTTTTTAAAGAGCTCATCTATTAGCTTCTCCTTTTCCTTGCTATATAATTTAATCGGATAATCTGATGAGTGCATGATTGAAATAGGCTCTTCGTTTTCTTCTACGTCGCAGTGGTCTCTGTCGTTTAAACAGTGAGCCAGCTCATGATACAGCAGCATTTCTCGCTCTTCTTCACGAACAGAGTTAAAGAAACTAGAATCTATGATAATATGGCTGACACCGCTACGGTCCTCGCAGTAGCCAACAACGTTGTCTTCCAGTGTTTTGCCAAACAATATCATTATCTTATCTTTCTTTAAAGACACGTTTCTTTTGCTTGCTTCCTCTATATATGAATCAAGGTACTTTTTTAAAGTTGAATCAACGTAGTCATGCGTCACGTGGTAATAATCACTGCATACCTTTGCTATATTAAGCATACACAGGATATAAAGTGCACAGAGTAAGACATCTATTCTTGCCATAACTTAACCATGTGAGATAATGTCATAATGACGGTTTGCTGTAAGTGCAACGTAGCCATAATGCTACCACACCCAGAATTAGCGTTTTGGCATAAATGTCCAATATGTGGATATTGTTGCATTTTATATGAAGAACTTTCAGAGAAAGATGCTGAAAGGGCTAGAATAGAACCTATGTGTAAAAGCATAAACAAAATATAACATCATTATTCAAAGGCCCTTTTCTCGTCACTAAAAATAAAAAAACCGTTAATGCCAAACTGAGCTCTGGTATGACTTAGAGTGATCATGTCAATTAGTGCACTATCGATCTCATCGTCTTCTACACCCATATGCAACATAAAATCTGAAGCTTCCTCTATAGAAGGAAACACAGAAGTTCCGGTTCTTAGCGTTTTTACGGCCCAAACATTGTTTTCCATTTTATACAGGTCTAACATAATCACTCCATTTAATCCTGTTAACGTTAGTTGATTTACACAAAGTACACGATTCGCTTAGCCTTGTTACTATCTTTATTTTACAGTCTATGCATTCAACAAGCATCAACTCTGGTTTTGAGGGATTGGCCTTTACACGTTTCTTTTTTGCTACTTTTTTCTTGGCCATTGATGATCCTCTCAAAAGCTTTTTCTGCCTCATATTCCGCCGCTATAACATCAAAATCTTCAAAGTTAAACCATATGTGTTTGGGATGAAGCATATATAAGTGCCTTGATATGATCCTGTGAACAAATCCATCTGCGTTAAGATAATCTATTTTTAGTTCATACTTCTTAATGACTTTTCTAGTAAACGCTTTATATCTTTTAGTTATAGCTGCCTTTTTTGCTGCTGCTTTTTTAGTCAATTTACTATACTTGTTGAAGTTTGAAGCATAGATTTTTATCCTCGATAGCAACTTTTTTGTTTCGACTTTTGTTAAGTTGCTTGATTTGCTAAGCACCTCTACTAGGCTTTTTACTTTTTTGTTGTTGTAATAAGCCTTATGTCTACTTAAATTTCTTTGTTTTTCTAAAGCATTTTTTTGGCTGTATATAAAAAGTAACTTTCTTATGTCTGGATGAATTTGCTCCATATGTTCATATTATATTATCGGAAATAGAAAATGCGGGCTAGTCATTGACTAGCCCGCACATATTACGTTAATCAAAGCATGTGATGAAGTTCGGAGGGAATATCGCCGCTATTTATCGATACAGATTTTTGAGGTGAAATCTCGCTGAGACGCTTGTCGATAAATGATTGAATTTCTGCTACCTTAGAGGGATCGTTTTGCATGGCTTGCAACTTACGAAGAGCTTGAACTTGAGGGTCAGTTGATCCACGGCGAGAACCAGGATTCTTGGCGGCATACTTAGTATTTCCGTTCAACCTTTTATCTTTCTTAAGCCAGTTAGATAACAAGCCAGAGCAATAGGTTCGCAACTGATTATCATTATCAAAGCTTTTGCTAAGCGAAACAGAGTTACTTTTGAAACCCTCAACTAAGATGGAAGTAACTTGAGATCGCAACTCTCGAGTCAACAACGACGAAGCATCTTGACCATCCAAAGAGATTCCAGCTTCGTTTAATACAGACGTTACGGCAGAAAAAACTGCCTCTTTTTGGTTTTGTACTGCACTCATAAAATTCCTCCTTAAGGAAAGAGTGTTAATATTGACAAACGACATGTCTGTCAAAACTTTTTATTTATATCGTTAAGGTTTTTATTTATGTTATTAATGTTATTATAGTTAGATATCTGCATCCAAGTAGACGCAGAGTTATCTACCCTGCCGCCGCCATACTTACGAGCAAGATAAAAACCTATGCTCATTGGAAGCGTAGAAACTAGAAAAACAAAAGGAACCATTGGAACTGATCTTGCACTTTCAAAAAAGAACATGGCTACCAGCCATACAAGCATTACTCCTTGTGACATGTACAAACCTTTTTCCAATAAATTAAACGAAGAAGCAGACATGGTGGCACCTTTTGTTGAGCGAGCTCTAACTCTTCTGGATGAAGAGCCTTTTTTGATTGTTTTAGAAGATGACTTAGTTTTTCTTTGCATTATAATGTCCCTTCTGGTTTATAGCGATTATCGTAAAGACCATAATAAACTAGATTTTTACGAGATACTCTTAATTTTAAGAGTAAAGAAAAAAGTCTATAAGTATATATGTCGTCTACAACAATCATCCGCAAAAGATATTATACAAAATAATTTTATTCATGTTGTGCCAGTTCTTCTTCATAGTAAGTTTTATGCTTACTATACATTTGAGAGCTGAACATATACGGGTTCATGATGCTAGCTGGAAGATAATCTCCGCTCATGTCTATATAATCGGATCTATGTGACCTACCAAGAACACAGTGGCCAAACTCGTGATACATTAAAAGTTCTCTACCGTCTTCATCAAGCTGATTCCAATATACGGGATCAATGTTGATAAGCTTACCTACGCCGTTTTGAGTGTAACACACGCCGACCCTAGGCTCTGGTTGAATAGCAAAGCCTATGTCTACTTTGACTTTTGTATTGTAGGTAGACTCGAACGAGTTTACATATTTATTAAAGGCTGGATCTATCTTTTGAGGCGCCTTGCCGCACGCAAAGATAAAAAGCAACCACCAATATCTCATTACAGTTTACCTTTTGCGTTTACTTTGTGGCCGGCGTTGAATACGCACCTACCTTCGCCTTTTGTTTGATAGCTAACCTTAAGATTGTTGCCAAGGTTGCTACCTTTATTTCTCAACTTAGTAGAATTAGTAATATATGCAGTAAGACCTGGATCTGCATTGATCTGTATCGAGCAGCCAGTCTTGTGATCGTAGATCATGTTGCCGGTATATTTTACAGTGGGTTCGTCAGCACATGCTTGACACACCGTGGCAAGACCTGGCTTGCCACGTCTAGAATTAACATCATACTCGTCGCCACATTTTTTACAATGCTTGTTCATATGTGAATATAAAATCGGTTTTATTTACTTTTGCTTTTCAGTGTAATGAAGATACACTTCAGAAAAAATAATAGCAAAGATGAAAGATGAAACAGTATAACATACAAGAAAACTAAGCATTTTGCCTCCCTTGTTAAATACTTTTTTCGTGCAAAGACTTTTCTTGATTCATCATTTGTATTGCCACAGAAACTTCAAGCATTACCTTTTTAACCTGCTCTGACTCTGAATTAAATCCGCTTTTCTTAAGCTTTCTTCTCGTTTGATCCAGTAGGATCATTGACTCGGTGAGCGTTTTTCTGGATTTACTTAATTTTTTAAGTCTTTTCTCGATCGCAGAAGTAGATTTACTCATGCTTATTTATAATATCGGAAAATGTTAAAATATCCACTTAGGTATTCCAGTAGTTACAACCTCTGCGTCGAGAAGTAGTCTTTTAGGTTTAACAGGAAAGCTTGGCGCCTCGTACTGAGCGTTCAATACAACTTCGTCTAATACGCTTTGAAGCCCTCTAGCACCTACATTTTTCTCCATCGCTTTATCTACTATTAAGTCTAACGCAGTTGGATGTATGGCTACCTGTATTCCTTCAGACTTGAACCACTCTCTCATGGAGTTTAACACGGACCCTTTTGATTGAGTTAATATTCTTTTCATATCGTCTTTAGTCAACGGATGAAGAGAGGTTGTTACAGAAAATCTTCCTAAGAACTCCGGTATCATGCCAAACTTTATTAGATCTGCTGTAGTTGTTCCCTCGAGCCCTACAAACGCGCCAGAGCAAACAAACATTATGTTCTTGGTGCTTATCTTAGTATCGTGAGGATCTTGTTTAGAGCCGCTAGAGGCGAACGAGACTTCTGATCCTTCTAAAAGCTTCAACATCGCTTGCTGAACTTCAGTCCCATTTACGTCAGAAGAACCATCGCCGGTGCTCTTCTTTCTTATCTTGTCTATCTCATCTATATAGATTATGGATCTAGCGGTCTCTTCTGCGTCTTTTTCACACAGATCATGAAGTTCGACCATAATGTCCTCAACGTCCTTGCCAACGTAACCAGCGGCCGTAAACTGAGTAGCATCCACAGTGAGAAAATTAACCTTTAGTATCTCGGCTAGAAGAGATACCATGTATGTCTTACCGGACCCAGTTGGTCCTATTATTAAGACGTTAGATTTTTTTAAGTTACCGCCCAGAGTTATCTTTTTATAATGATTATAAGCAGCTACAGCTAAGGCTTTTTTAGCTTTTTCTTGACCAATAACGTATTGATCTAAGTACTCTTTTATCTCTTTTGGTGTCTTCACTATATAATTTTATCATACATAGTGAGCTTAAGTTAATAAGTTGATCTACGGATTACAACCGCAAGATCCATTCGGACCAGTTTGGGCGGTTTGGCACGGCTAATTAAATTCTCTAGGTGGAAATTTTCTTTTGGCAGGTGCGATTTTTCCTGCTTGAGGGGTATTCGTGTGTTCAGGATATTTCTTTGGTTCGGCAGGTGTGATTTTTCCTGCCGAAGGGTTCATTGGGTTTTCTGACCAAGGCACAGGGGCACCAGGAAATTTGGGTATAGACGGTTGTTTTTTAGGTTTTTGAGCAGGCTCATTAGCAGGCTCATGAGGCGATTCACCTGGGGGCAATGGCATTTTAGGTTTTCTTTTATTGCTTGACCAATCATCTCCGCCGCTACTAGTGACGTCAGCTTTCTTAATTTTCTTGGGCTTATGTGCTTCGATGTTTCGACCAGTCTCTGGGGCATCAGAGTTCATGCTGGCAGGTGTTCTTGTTACCTCCGAGCCTCTATCAGAGGACATGGTGGCTTCTAGCCCTTTTTTAGACTGCTTTGCTTCGTGCATGGAATAAAGAGTTCCAAGCATCACAGCACCCGCAAGCATTGGATTTGGTTTATCTTTTCCTTTAGTTAGCTCCCATTGACCGTTTGACTTTATTACAAGTCTTTCCTTATAATCTTCTGATTTCTTGAGGCATGAAGGGCATTTTTCGCAAGAACACTCTTTCTTAGACATGTCTGCACTGCCCGACATGTTTGGCTCATTTGAGTATGACTCATTTACGGCCTTTTTTAGTTCTTCTGTTAAGGCTGAAAATTCTTCGATTAACTGATCTAATTTTTTGTCCATATAGGACATTTTACCATGAGATCGAGTAAATATCAAGAATTTACTAGTTTTAGTCTAGGCTCTTCCACTACAGAAACATTATAGATTCCAGCAAGCGAATTATGCAAAAGTAAGCATACTTGGTATGCTTGATCTTCGCTTTCATAGAAAAGCGTGCTTTTCCAACTTGACTCATCAGTCGTAAACAGAATTCTGTAAATCTTGTTCCGCAGTTGCTTGTTCATATAAAACCTGAGCTTCCTCTATAGAGATAATGCCTTTTTTTACAAGTTCAGCAAACTCTTCGTCACCGACTTGGTTATATAGGTTATAAGTTTTGTTTTTAAGATTATTCATTTAGTGAACTTACCTTGCTAAGTGCAGCCATGAGTTTTTCTACTTGAAAAACGTGTAATCCAGCGTCAACATGAAAATCGTTAATCATTGTCTCTTGCAAATCAACTGTAGATTTACTATTTGCAACAATATCTGTAAGATCGAGCAACGATTTTCTATATCCCGCTAAAAATTTCTTCTGAAGGTCACTTTCGTATTCTTCCAATGACATTGAAACCGTTTTCATGCTTTGCTCCTTCTATCTTTCTCTAACACAATTAGTATATCTCCTAAAATCTGGATCATATCGGACCTGGTGGGGTAGATCTTGTATTTTTCGTCTGATTTAGCGTATACCACGCTGTAATATCCATCTCCAACTTGGATATGTATGTCATCGCTTATAGTGACCATGTCATCTTCTTCATTGGGATAAAGTGACTCATATATGTGCATGACCGGCAAAGATTTAGTTTTCAAATATTCAGCTAACTGTTTAGTTTTTCTCATTAGTTAAATAACACTCTTGCGGCTATCATTGTTATAAGGCTAACTATAGATATAGCTAACATAATGTTAATTGTCCATATAATTCTAAGCAACATAGCTAACTAATTCGAGATTTGACTTATTAGATTGTTTTAGTAATCTAATAGTGTACGACTCACAATCTTCCATGTTTTCCCATGTTAGTGCGCATTCTCTGTACGAGCCGGTTTGCTTTACTTTATTAGTTTTGATATTTACTAAAACCCAAATACGGTTTGAATTGTTTTTCAATTTAAGTCCTTTATTCGCAGACAATTTCGTTCATGAGTTCGTCTTTTGCTTGAAGCAATCTTTCTTTTGACAACGCTTTCATGAGCGACTCATCTTCTAGAACCGATGTTTGCATCATTTCCAATTGATGAGCAACCAACGAAAGAAGAAAAATCTGTGTTTCTTTTGTCATATCAGGCTGCCTCTTTTTCTTCATACTTTGCGATAATCTCCGATTGAAGCGAACAGATTGATTTAAGGATCTCATTTCTGGCAATCAAGAGGTCGATGCATTTACTCGGCGAAGAATAAGCAAGTTCCTCTGTATTTTCTTTCATAGCTTGAACCAATTCTTGCAACATAACGCTTGAATAATCGCGCATAAAATCCTCCAATGCACATGTGTTTATTGAATCGGAAATTAGTTGCCGTGCCTACGGTAACTTTTCAAATACGAGACAGCCAAAGCCTGGTCTATAGTCAGGAAAGCACTTTCCGTCTAATGGTTTAACTGACGGAGGTTTTGAAAATGAGAGTAAAAACAACGGTATCATGGCAAGTATGACTATTTCTTCTATTTCCATGTTATCCTTAAAATGGCGGTCCCTGGAGGGTTCGAACCTCCGACCCTCGCATTAGAAATGCGATGCTCTATCCAGCTGAGCTAAGGGACCTAATAAATGGTCCGGAGAGTCGGACTCGAACCGACACGGAGCAAGCTCCACGAGTTCTTAAGACTCGTGTGTCTACCAATTTCACCATCCCCGGATTTACTACCAACCGCTCAAAGCGCCCACATGGCAGCAATAACCTAAATTTCTAAACTGTTTACAGTCACAAGCATGAAACTGATCAAGATCGTGATCAATAGACTCTTCAACATCATTTAGTACATGCTCGTGGTTGTATGCACATTTTTTGCACATAGTTAAATCACAAGACTTATACATACACCTATGCGAGTCAAGTATGTCAAAACGTGAGGAGCAGATTTCGCATTTTTTAGTCATATTTTAATCTTGCAGCATTTCCTGCAGTAGATGCTTTCTACCAAGATAATAAGAAATAGTTTGATTAAACTCTTTCTTATCCTTTTCATTAGTTGGTTCCGTTTCTCTAAAGAAAGCGTCGAGCACCAACTGAGTTTCTTCTATCATAGAACTAATTTTTTCTTTGCTCATCATAACCATGGTATTTTATATTATCGGAATAGGTTACCAAGACGCTTGATAAACGACTTGTCTAGTTTCATTTTCGACTTTTTCATTTAGCCAAAATAGCGCATCATTAAATACAGCTAGAGTTTCTTCATCGTAGGAAGAGTCTGACTTGCCAAAGAAAAAGCCGTTTGTTTCTGGCAGGCTATTTGTTCTTACGGCATCCATAATCTTTAGCAGATCTTCTTTAGATAAAACAATTGGAGAACAGTCATCGACTCCACTTGCGAAATTATTAACTATATAGCCATGAAGATTAGGGTGCTTTCTCCAATATCCGAGTTTAACAGTGAGGGAGGTCAAGGGTCGACCATCTTCTGTTCTCTGAGTATTTTCCTCATCAAAGTAGCTAGAAAAAAAGTATTTCTTACCATCTAAGTACATATCAAGACCCATATTTTTCTCCTCCAAGCAAGATTTCTTCAAATAAGACTTCAGTACTTTTGTCTTTTACTGCATTAGCAAAACCCTCTATGTAGAAATGTTCGCGTCTTGGATCGTTAATCACATAGTTCAACAGCTTAATATGAGCATTACTTAATCTACTCACGATTAGTATAGACTCGTTGTAAGTCCATCCTGGGCTAATGTATGTCCCTTCTGCCCTTATATCTTGTGCGATATTGCCAAGCAATATATCTAGAGTGTTTTCTATGTACCTTAGTTCAGACTTTGTCTTAATAATAGACTCAATAGAGTTGCCTGACATCAATTCTTCATATGCTTGTTTTAGTGTCATTTTTTGTTTATCGTTTAAAGTTATTGAGTAACTCATGTAATTACACTAGCCTTTTTTCAAGTGCTTTATGAAAAAACATATTTTGTTTTAGCTCATCGAAGTGCATAAGACTTCTTACATTACCGCCGATGTCTTCTCGCGTCGGCATCCCAGCATCAATCCACGATTCTAACATTTCGCGAGTAACATAGAAGTAAGGAGACCAGGGCATACTAATTTTTTGACCTTTAGCGACATCGACACAATAATGAAAAGTCTTTACGACATCTTCCTCTCTATCTCTGTAGTAGCAATACATATGTGTGCCTGTAGTGAAACCAACTTGTAAACCTTGAAAAGTTTCATCTTCTTCCATATAGCCTCGTTATTTTATCGGATTAAATTATTGTTGATACGTGTTGCTGATTTTAAACAGCAGATCTGAAAGTTCTGGGCCAAGATCCGGCAATTTATGGGCAGAGTCAACGATAGCATGCTCCAAAGATAGCATGTCGTAAAAATCTTTAAAGCACTTTAAGAACACGATATTGTTACTGCTTAATGATAGTCTTAACTCAAATACGTGCGCACAAACGGCTTCAAAGGATAACGAATTGAGTATCGCATTGAAGTCTAATTCGCTGTAATAAAAAGCATCCACTTGATCTATGAGACGAATTCTAGTCAAGTATTGATCTTTTAACACCTGCATTACGTGTTCTTCACCCTTTTCTATGTAGAGCTTATATATTTCGTCAAATATACTCATTACTTATCTTAATATTATCGGATATGAGCGGCAGGAACGAAGTCGTCAGGCGTAGCAGTGTCAGCCGACTGCATATCATCGGGTCGCTGGTCGACCCCTGCGCAAGGCCGACCAGCTCTTGTTGTCCAACTCGACGCGTTTGTAAGCATCAAACACCCAAGGAGTATCGTCGAGTGCGCAGAAAACTTAGGCAATAAATACGCGAAACACAAGCGAATATAGTTCGAAGTATAAAGTAAGAAAATTATACAGCATCATCTGTAGCTGAACCAAGCACAATAGAAATAGCTTCTACGTACGCGTTTTCAAGCTCCTCCACTGTCATAGACTTAATCTGCTTCTTTGAATAGCCAGAACTTAAGAGACAAGAAATCATGTCTTCGTATGAAATAAAGGGAAAACTATTATCCATAAGATATATTTAATAGAGATCGCCAGGTGAAGCATAACCTCACCTGGCGATACAATGAATTTAGGAGTTAACGAGATGACGGAGCTCTACTGGGAGAGCTTCAACATCCACAGTGACTGTTTTAGCTGGAGCAATCTCAGCCAATCGCTTGTCGATATAAAGCTGAATCTCTGCCACCTTATCCGGGTCGGTCTGGATACTCTGCAGCTTGCGCAACGCTTGGACTTGAGGATCAGTTGAACCACGGCGAGAGCCAGGATTCTTAGCGACGTATTTGGTGTTGCCGTTCAACCTAGGATCTTTTCGCAACCAGTTAGATTGCAAGCCAGATACATAGGTTCGCAACGATTTATCGTCGTACTCGCGATCAAGATCGATGCTGCCTGCTCGAAAACCTTCGAACAAGATTTGGTTGATAGAGGCTCGCTGCTCTTTTGTAGGCTCATATGCTTCGTCTTGAACTCCGCATACATTTGTTACAGCTTGAAATACTGCCTCTTTCTGTGTCATTTTACTCATTTTTCCTCCTTGGTTTACGACTCGCGTTATTGCTTGCCGCTGCTTATTTATGAGATCGGTTTTATTAACCTCTCACAAAACTTATAAAGTTATACCGTTCGGCCGCATTACCAGTTGCATCATGCGATCAAGCAACACAACCGAACGGTTTTACTTCTATTCTTTCGGTTGGGGAGCTGCAACCGCATCGATATAGAAGTCGTAAAGATCACCGTCTGGTGCCTTCTTTAGCTCTTCAATTCTCTCTTCTGCTTCAGAGTATTTCTCTTTCAGTGTATAGTCAATCCTAACGTGCTCTCCATCTTTTGAAACCTGAAGCACCGCAAAATACACTTTTTCTTCCATACTGAATCCTCATTTTAGTTATTAACGCGAATTACCGGATGACCCTCATCGAGCACATCTTGAGACCTATCTACTATGATAAGCTCAACATTGACTGAATGCTCATCGTTCAAGGCATCATGAACACAGATATCGCTATCAAGCTGATCTTCGCTTAGGTTTTGTAATGCGGACAATAAATCTCTATATGTCATCGCTCGCACCTTTCAAGGAATATATTAAATCGGCGTAGGTTATCTAACGTCTTGTCGCACAATATACCATAAACAATAAATCTATGGCGATAACCACAAGAATCAAATCTGCCAGTTCCATAGCTCTCACCCCATCTACTCCACGTCTTCTGTGTTAAAACCAAGTGAGTTAAGAAACTTGATACCTTCTTCAGGGATGCTAAAAACTCCATCGTAGTCTACAACTCGCTTGTCTTTGTTATACACAAGACCGATATGTTCTACGTCATCGCCAGCAACGAACTCGATCATAGCTCGACCTTTTCCACTATCAAACATCTCCATCGAGCACGCACGCAAACCTAACCTCCTAGCCCCCCAAGTCCCTTCCAGATAACACTCAGCATCGAAGAAGATCTTTGGCCTGCTATTTTCTTGTACGTTATTGTTTTCCATGTTCTTCACCAGCCTCCAGTTTTTCAAGATACTTGATTTGAGATTCCAGCGCCTCAAGCAAGGTTTTAGCGTCTTTTAAGTTCAGCCAGATATCGTTAGTCTCAACATCTTCTTCCATCTGCAGTGACAAGCACCACCCGTGATCACCTTTATGGACTTTAGAAGTTATATGAGCGTGTCCATGCGGCTCAGCGTGCCACGAATCCATGAGTAACATCTTCTTAGGTTTTCTCATCGCTTTCCTTTAACGCTTCACGGGCGTATTTCTTCATTATTTCGATCTGCGCCCGCTCTTCGTCTAACTTAGCATAAGCAGCATCAGCATAAGCAGCATCAGCATAAGCAGCATCAGCAGCACGAGCAGCATAAGCAGCATAAGCAGCATCAGCATAAGCAGCATAAGTAGCAGCATAAGCAGCAGCACGAGCAGCATAAGCAGCGGCACGAGCAGCAGCATCAGCAGCGGCATAAGCATCAGCAGCAGCAGCACGAGCAGCAGCATAAGCAGCATCAGCAGCATCAGCAGCAGCACGAGCAGCAGCATAAGCAGCATCAGCAGAACCACTTCGTGCTGCTTTTATTGCTTTGCGAGGTCGATCATCACTTGGATATTTGTTTTCGTAAATATACAACACTCTTTCAGCTAAATCAGCAGCTACAAAACGCAAATTATCTTTGTCAATAGATCGAACAAAAACCCATTTCTTATCTTCATGAGTCAATCCTTCAAGATCAAGAAACTGCTCAAGCGTACCGCTCCAGTCTTTATAATGATCGAGGTAGTGCCTATATCTATCTTCACAAGGATTTAGACTTTTTAGATATTCTTTTGTAATTAACATCACCCTTCTCCCCAAACCTTATTAACGCGATCTTTATAAAACTTCAACTCGGCAGTTAGCTCTTCGATCCGCTGGATATGACCTGCATTCTGCTCTTTAAGTTGGGCGTTTTCAGCTTTAAGCTTTGAAAGCAGCTTGTTCTCGCATAATACACATGTATATTCGTTACCCAAGTGATCTAAATTACATGCTTGACATAACATGTGACTTCACCTCTCCACATATAATAAGATCGGGGTAAGTCGCCCCACGCAGTAAGATAATGTGAACTGGGGCCAAGAACAAGCAGCTCTTGACCCCACTCACGCACTCTATAACTTAGTCTTCGTTGATAGCCTTATCAAGGGCGATATTGAAGTCAACGAACTTAGCAATCTCCTTGTCTTTGTCAAGAAGGTCCATAGCTACGCCGAGCTCCCACTCAAGAAACCCGTCGATCGCTGTATCCGGGTCATTGTTCTGGCTCGCCGCGTCGCGCCCGATGAACTCCATCATAGTGTAGTTGTCTGTACTGTGTCCAGCGTTCTCTTGAAGGCTCTCAATAAACTCCTCTTCGGAGTCACCCCACATGATGTCTTTCGGGATACAAGTGTTCTTGACAACCGAGCACATCTGATGAGAGTCATTGTAGCCATTTTTATAAAGCTGTTCATAGTCAACCTCTGGCAGCCTAACAAGGCTAATACAGCCATTTTTCCACACATCAACCCTGAACTCAAGCCTACTGGACTTCAACTTCTTACTAAAAACAACCATATGTTACTCCCTTTGTTACTAACAATCTATAAGTTTATAAGATCGGAATACGTTACTTTGATCCCAGCCGGAACCTCCATGTCCCGGCCAGAACCAACCTTAATTACTCTTCATCTTCGTCTTCTTCACCTTCTTGATCTTCTTCATAAGCTTTGCTGTTCTTGTACTCCTCGTACTCTTCTTCAACCTCGCTCTTCAAAGACTCGAACTCATCTCTACTCATAGCTTTAACAAGCCGCTCGGTCGCTGCATCGTTATAGCCTTCGCTTGAGTTATAGATCTCGTCGATCTCGTCGTCGCTCAAGATCCTGTTCTCCGCAGTGGCCTTGACAAAACAATGAGCCCCTGGCGCACTGTCAGTAGTCCAAAGTTTATTCAATACTTCTTGAACTTCACTATCATCAACCTGTGAATTATTGTGACTCATGCTACTCTATACTCCTTGTTTTAGGGTTAATGACTTGCAATATATCAAGTCATATAATGTATTTATTATCGGATAGGGTGACCCCACCTACAGTAAAAACAAGCCACCGAAGTACCTCTAGCATACTCACCGTCTAGTCCCCACAGCCGCACCCGTAAACTATACCTATCGGGTTACCCATATATCGCACTTAATAGCTAGTATATCTAGTCTAATGGAGAACCTAGAGGATACTAGGATACAGGACTTGTCTGGTCTAGAAGCGGACGTAAGCTGCTGATTATTATAGGTAGGGCAGTTGGATAGGTGGAGATGGGTCGCTCCCCACTATGAGTTCACTTAGTTCCACTATGTTATGGCTGCGCCCTGTCACCTGTCGACGTCCGTGGCTCCCCGCGCGAGACCCACCCGAGATCTGGCCGAGACCCGGACGCGAGCCGACTGCGCCCGGCGTAGCGGTGTCACCCGGCGGGTTCACCGACTTTAAGCGCTGGGCCGGAGCTTCCCTGCTCCGACCCTTTGCTTACCGACCTGCTAGATTAGAGGCCGAACTTGGCGCGAAGCTCGGCTGGGATGGCGTTAACATCGATCGGCTCGGGCTTAGGAGCGATCTCGGCGAGCCGCCGGTCGATGTATACTTGGATCTCGGCCACCTTTGCGGGGTCGGTCTGGATGGACTGCAACTTCCGGAGAGCAGAGACTTGAGGGTCGGTCGAGCCTCGGCGAGAACCCGGGTTCTTGGCTTCGTACTTGGTGCCACCGTTAAGTCTAGTGTCCTTGCGCAGCCAGTTGTTGAGCAGGCCGGAGCAGTAGTTTCGCAGCTCCTTGCCGGTTGGGACTTCGCCCGCGTAGCTGATCTTGCGGTTCTCGAAGCCCGACATCAAGACCTCGATCACCGAGTGCTTCTGGTCTCGAGTGAGCTCGACCGGACCTTCGCCCGACAACTCAAACATCCCGGTAATTGCCTGATAGACTGCTTCCTTTTGGTTCAACATGCGACTTGCTCCTTGGTTTTGGGTTAAAGTTAATTTAATTATTAACTTTTTGCTTACATATATTTATAGGATCGGAAACTTAAGTGCGTATCGGTCAGACAGTCGGGCTAGTGCGTAGCGGTGTCAGCTTCTGCCGGAGAGCGTCCTTACTCTCCGGCATAGCCTTCGGGGGTGGTAGATGGCCGGCGCTAGATCCACATTCGCGCCAGCTGCATGCTTCTATGGGTCCGTTAGGACCGGTAGTGGATAGCAGATAACTTAAGCTTCTTGGTAGGAGAACTCGCCGTCGGAGTCGCCTCGCACAGAGCTGAGCATGGTGATAGCTCGCTCGATGTCCTCTCTGGTCCCGTAGAGCGTGAGCACCACGGTGGCATTTACGGACGGGTCATGGGAGTAGAGCACGTCGTAGAAGTTGCAGCTGTTCGCTGGATTTACCTCGGCCGAGTGCACTGCATTTTCTACAGGAAAGAATTTACTCATCAAAGCTTCTCCTTTATAGGTATTTATGGGATCGGATAAGAGGTGACCCATCCGTGGGTCGAGGGGTAGGATTACTTGGTCAGCATGTTGAGCAGCTCTTTGGGCAAGTTCTTGAAGTCGGCTTCAGTGAACTTGGTCTGCTCGGGCTTCTTGCCTCTAGTTCCCTGGTCGACCCGGTCGATCTTGCCGCCAGCCGCGAGGAAAGCCTCGCGCTCGGCTTTGATGATCTCGGCTCGCTCCACCTTAGTTTT
>Ga0255146_1000166_pt1 | contig 28442 bp, 69 predicted proteins | sample Atl_Cont_RepC_8h_FD_188424 | JGI IMG/M metagenome (GOLD analysis project Ga0255146, IMG submission 188424) | Freshwater microbial communities from Altamaha River, Georgia, United States - Atl_Cont_RepC_8h | ecosystem: Environmental > Aquatic > Freshwater > River | place: USA: Georgia | collected...
AAACGATATCCTTTTATCTTATTTATGTTTTCAATCTTTAACATAGCATTTTAATATAGTTAAATAATGTATCCATACTCTTAATACTTTCAATTGTTAAAGAAACTTGATTATTTCTTTTTGTAGGTGGGCCGGCTAACTTATACCAGCCATTATTGTCCGCTTTCCTTTCTAAGTAAACCGTAATCGTTCTTGCTGGTCCACTAACTCCAATATCCAAAACTCCAAACCCATAAAGTTTTCCGTTTGGGGACGATTCAGCAGACATAATTTCGTATTCATAATCATGCTTACCAACTATCTTATGTATGTTTTCTATTGTTAGCATATTAAATGTACATTTTTTCGTAACCCTTCGTTTCTACAATTTCCATACCATCCTCTGGTTTGAATGCTACTGCTCTTACACAAGGGTATCCATTATCTAATTTTCGTTCTTCGTAAAAAAAGATACTAACATCTTTTGGATATCTGTCACAAAATTCTTTTAATGTACCGCTATAAGTGTAAACACATTTTCCAACAGTATCCAATTCAGTTACGGGATATTCACCTTTTTTCTTTAACAAAACTATAAAGGCAGGTAGTTTTGTTATATATACCATTCTCTTTGGTGCTTCAAATGATACAAAAGGTGCAACTATTAATGATGCGCCGGCAAATCCTATATTCTTTAAAAAGTTTCTTCTATTCACTATACTTTACTTTTTGCTATCAATCCTGCCATTTCACTCAATACGAAATCAATTGAATGAATTTCGTTTGGTAGTATAAAGGTTTCAAATGTTTTATTATGGTCAAAACAATACATTCGGTATCCCCCACTCATCACACCAGGCCAAAGAGTCCTATCCAATACTATTGCCCATTGGTAATGTTTGTACACGCCTACATTCTGCAACCCAAAAAAATATCCACTATCACCTTCAAAGTTACGAATGAAAGCAACTTCCCACTTCTCGTCTATTTGTCTGCCAATTATCTTATGTATGTTTTCTATTGTAAGCATCCGTTTCTTTTATTAGGTCTTTGATAATAACACTCCAATCGTCAGCCCTATCCATTACTACTCTTTGAAACCCTTTTAATACATTATCCCTTTGCTCCTTAGTTAATACTACATTCAACTCTTGCTCTATTTCTTTTATATCGTCTATTGTCACATTCATACGATTAATTTATTTTGATATTGCTTTACTGATTATGTCCACAATTCTATTGATTCGCCATTCACTCTTTTTTTCTTGTATTGTTTTCGGCTCTTCGTCTTTTGTATTGTTATATACATTCACACTACCATAAGATGCTAACATTGATTGCATATACATTTGATGTAAGTGTGGCGGTATATCTTTGAACTCACCAACTATTTCAATTGGCAATACTGAATTAGTTCCGACTATCTTAATTGAACTTTTGATTATAGCTTTCGAGCTACCTTTCATTGTTAAGTGTCCACTATCGAATGTTATGCTCATATAAAACTTTTTTAATTACTTTTTTTACTATTCGGTGTGCCACAAATAATGCAATTAGTGCACCAACTCCAGCTCCTATTAAGAAACCCCAAATAAATTGAAATTCTGCGCTCATATTTTTTATTTTAAAGATTTTAGCATATGTTTAATTAATTCAATCAAAGGTACGATACCCAGTCTCAAATCCCTTTTACTTAATAACTGTCTTATTGGTGTACCATCACTCCAAAACCATAATTCATAAAGTGCCGAGTCGCCCTCACCTATTGCATTTCGTTCTAAATTAATCTGCATCATTTCTAAATTCGGCTTTAATAAGTGAATTAGGTATGCACTATCCAATGTTTCAATTGCTCTAACTCGCCACTCACCAACATCTTTTTTGTAAAGGTTTTCTATATTGATTATTGTTAGCATACTATAAAATTGTATCACTTTTTTTCCAATTGTCCTCTGCCCACAAAGGTTGTAAATTTGTATAATGGCACAACTTAACTACTTCATCTTCTGTTTTAGCAGTTGCTAATGGAATGATATGGTCCACATGCCACTTACCCATGTTATCCCAATTCATACCATTATTAAATTGTTTTTCAAAATGCTCACGAACTATATCAAAACTAGCACCCAATACTTTTTCAGTTTGTGAATTCTTTTTAAATCCCTTTCTTATAAATGAACTTGCTATAACCCCTCTCATTCTTAACTTAAAAGCAAATACAGGATCTTTTTGTGCTTGCCGTTTAGCTCTTGCTGCTCTTACAATATTATCACATGGTCTACATCTACCACTGTATCCATCCGGCTTTACCCTATCGAACCTAAATGATTCTATTGGTTTGACCTCTCTACATCTATAACATCGTTTTTCAGTTTTCATAATATTAAAAAGGTAAAGGTGTTATTAAATCTTCTAAGTGTACTAAAAACTTTTCAGGTGTTTCAAAATCCTTTTTATACATAGGGCTATTCAAACTACCATACTTCATTGTCCAACGATACGGCTTCATTGTATTATCTGATTCTCTTTTTATTTTCACTTCGAATGTTGCTTTACTATTAATATCATTCACAAATATAACAATCCAATGCATCATTGTTGAAACGTTTGCTACATAGTAATCATTTCCAAGCTTTTTTCCCAAAATCTTATCTAAGTTTTCAATATGTAATTTTCTACGCTTCATTTTGAACTAATATATAACGGTATCCACTTTCAGTTTGTTTGAATTCACCTTGCTTTGATATTAATTTCACTAATTCAATTCCACCGTTATTGGCTAATAGTGTAATTGTATCTTCTAAATAAATTATCGGCGCCATTCCTTTCTATGTTTTATAAACCAATAAATATGAATCATTAATACACAGCTATTAACTACAATCGTAGGTCCAGCCATAATACCTAATCCGTACACTATCCAAAACATCGAACCGATTGAATTTATTAAACGTAATCGGTAAATGTTTTCTATTGTAAATGAATATAGTACTACAATCGTACCAATGTATCCGAATATATCCCAATTCATATTACTCAAATAAATCTTTAAATAATCCAGCTTCAACTCTTTTACCAAATGCTTCACCCAATAATTGAGCTTGTAATTCGTCAAAGTGTTTTCGTCTTTCTACTTCTTGCTCAAATTTTTCAGGTGTTAATTCATCCAACTCTTTGATATTGAAATGCTGAGTAGGTATTGTAAACACTACATACCCTTCGTTTGTTTTACGAATATCAATCCCGTCCTTAATCCATTCTTTTAACTCAATCACTTTATATATTTATTTAATTACCTCAATTGAATGAATAGCATCACCTTGTCTGATAAAATCAATCACTTCAATACCTTCAATTACTTTACCAAAGCAAGTATGATTACCGTCTAAGTGTGCAACTCCTGCTCTATTGTGGCAAATAAAGAATTGTGAACCGCCTGTGTTTCTACCTCTGTGTGCCATACTTAACACTCCACGATCGTGAAATTGTTTTGGTGCACTTACTTCACATTGAATTGTATAACCAGGTCCGCCATCACCTCTACCATTTGGACATCCACCCTGAATCATAAAGTTTGGAATAACTCTATGAAAATTTAATCCATTGTAAAATCCATCATTGATTAACTTTACAAAATTGTTTACGGTGATTGGTGTACTTTCATCGTACAACTCTGCTATCATGTCACCTTTTGCTGTTTTAAATAATACTTTTGTTGCCATAATTTTATTTTATAATCATTAATAGTTCTTGCTCTCTAAATAAATAATACTCTTTGTTTTCCAACTTTACAGTTTGTGCCGTACCAATTTGTGGCATCATTACTTTATCCCCTACCTTTACACTCATTGGAATTAAGACACCATCGTTTGTGTAAATACCAGGTCCAACCGATACAACAACTCCTATCTTTGTATCTTCACTTTGCGCCGTTTCAGGAATTATAATACCGCCGGCTGTTTTTGTTTGTACAACTTCTTTTTCAATAAGAACTCTATCTGCTAATGGTTTAGCTAATTGAAATGTTTCTTTACTCATTTTCTTTTTTCTTTTTAGTTACTTTCTTTCTAGTCTTTACAAATGGTTTACTTTCATCCACACCATCTGCACTTTGCTTTGGATTTCTTTTTTTAGTTTTTGGTTTTTCACTTTCAATCAAAGCAGCAAACTTCTCAGCATTTTGTTCTAATTGTTCGGAAATATCTTGCTTAGCTATTTCAGCCATCTTTTGTTTTGCTTCCTTAGATACTCTACTCATTGGAACTGATGCCAATGGGTCACTATCACCATAATTGCCACCAATTGTAGTTAGCTTTGCTGTAATTACAGGTATAGATGGGTCTGGTGCTGGGAATTCACTATTCTCAAATTCTTTTTTAAGTTCCTCTACAATTTTATCACCTTGAATATTGTTCTTGAGTAAAATTTGACGTAACTCATCATTTTCATTTACAGGTGTAATACCTGCTAACTTTTGAAATTCGTCTTTGTCAAATCCAAACATTTGTGTTTGTGATTGTTTTTTATTTTGTTGAATGTCATAAATTAATTTTCCAATTAATCCTAATACTGCTGCTGCGAATCCATATAGGATAAGCGATGAAATAAATGTTCCCATAATATATGTTTTAAAATATTGATTTAATAATTTGCCAAATGAATACAAATGCAAAAGATAGTATTCCAATTGATACACAAGCTATTCCTATATAGCCAATCCATTCAAATAAGTTCCCCCAGTTAAATTTTTTCATAGTTTTATTTTTTAATTCTACCTGCTCCTTTGTATGCATTTTTATAACGTGGTTCTAAAAGAGAGCTAACTTTTACACCTTCGTATCTATTTGCTGCATGTACAATCATAGTTTCACCTATGTATGTTGCACAATGCCAACGTGATGGTGATTGTCTACTTCTGAAAAATACTAAATCACCAATTTGTAAACTATCCTTTTTAATCCTTTCGGTTTGATTCCATTGAGTAGCACAGGTGTTTTGTAATTCTATTTTATAAACATCCATAGCCAAACGTTTATTAAATTGAGAACAATCAATTCCCCTTTCAGTACGTCCACCCAACTTATAAGGTTTACCAATCCAATGTAGTATAAACGAATTAAGTGCCGTATCAATTGTAAAGATAGGCACCGAATCAATAGCTGGTAATTCTTTTTTAGTTTGTGAATATCCCAATACTGATACCAATAGTAAAAATACTAATATTAAAATTCTTTTATCCATTCATTCTTTTTATAGTACAATCTTCATATCGGCAATCGTAATACTCTTCTTGATTATCAGGATTAATAACTAACAATCTTGCTCCAATCATTTTGATAATTGCCGGCTGATATGTTACTGGTTGTAAAACTCTATCGCCTACATATTCTTTAATTGATATTTTAGAATTATCAAATCTAATTATTTCAATATGTTTGCTATTCATTTCCTTTTTATTTATATTTTTATCCCAAACTTCTCTTTGAGCTAAACTCATTTAGTTTTCTTTTTTGGTGTCTCAATTATAATAGCTTTCTCTTTTGGTTTCCAATATTCATTAAAAGGTTTTTTAGCTTCCCCCTTATCAACCATATCATAATACATTTTTAAAGCGTAATTACGGCAAATAGTTCTAATCCAACCATCATTCCAAGTTCCAACTTCAACTTCAGAACCTGTTTCTTCGCACACTGCGTAAGATTTTTCTTCTGCTTTGTGAATTAACTTCCAATTCTTATCTGATGTGCCCGTAACATAGAATCGTAACCCACCGAATTTTTCTTTACATTGAGTTACCTTTGTAATCCAATCACCTTTTTTTAGGTCATTTACTCTAATACTATGTACCAATTCATATACAATTTTAAACCAACCATTACCAATATCAAATGAATATTTGTATGGATTTACTTGTCCAAAATAATCAAATCGGCGTGTGAACTTAATTTTCTTTTGTAGTTCCCACAATACTTTGTTATAAGCTTTTTCAAATATATTGTGCTTATAATCTCTAAATTGGAATGTAAACATTTCTGGATACAATTCCACAATTTTCATACTATTTTCCTTTTTCATCTTTTACTTTTTTCTTTTTACCCTTCAATTGTTTTTCAGCAATTGTTTCACCATCCGCTTCACTCTTTGTTTCTACTACTTCATTTACTTTTACTTTACGGGTTGCAGCTTTCCATTCGTTCTTAGCTACATAACTCCATGCATTACCTACTCTATTGTAAGCTTCTTTATCGGCTACTCTTTCAATTTCACCTGTTTTGTTGTTTTTAATACACTTCATAGTTTATGTTTTTTAAGATGGGTTAGTGTGGTGAATCAATAAGTTAATATGACTATCGTATTTTAAGAATTTTGAGTCTTTTGAAATTGCACGATTGTTGACCCTATCAAGATTTGAGTGTTTGAATTTATTTAATCATTATCGTTTAATACTGTTCGGCGTTGCCAGAATTTGTCAAGATAATAATAGAAACAAATCTCATCACTCACACCTTCCCAATTATTTAATTAATTTGAGTGATTGCATTGTGAGTATCTAGCTCATCTTGCAATTGTTCAATTTCAGCTTCCAAGTTTTCAATCATTTCGTTTCTTAAGACGATATCAATTTCAACTTCTTTTATTGCCTGAATTGAACCATACCTTTCGGTAACTTTACCTTCCTCACAACTAATTGCTTTTAGTTGCTTTACTCTACCCTTTAGCTCTGCCATCAGGAAGATTTTACCATACACCGGCTGATTAGCTGTGTGTATTTTTGCTTTCAAATCAACCAATTCTCTAGTTAATTCGTTAGCTTCATTCAGTACTCCGATTACGGAATATCTGCGTGGATTACCTTGCTCAATCGAGTTGTTATCTTTAGCGATGCTATACAACTCTTTGATTTTAGTGGTAAGTTTGTTTTTTGCCTTTAGGGCCTGTTTAACATTCATCTTTTATCCTTTTAAGTTTTAATTTATACAAATATACAAATATTTTCTGAATTGTCCAAATTTATTTATTAAGTTTGGTTACAATACTATTCCATTGTTGAACATCAATTTTATCAGCGTTATACATTTCAAACATAAACTCATCAACATTACTTGGTATTATCATTACGTGATAGTCATCATTAATATTATCTTTGGAAATAGTTTTTCTTATTTCCGCCAGTTCAGTATTATTAAGACTAGCCGGTACTCTAATTATGAATATAGGTTTTGTTTTATTACTCACATATTGTATCGGTTGTTGATTTAATTGTGTCAACACCTGTTGTGCCATTTGTGTTGGGTTCATATTATGCTATAAAGTGTCTAATTAAGACGGTTAATGAAATAATAACCCACAATGAATTAAAGATAATCAATGTAGGTAAACTCTTTCTCATTGATGCCCAAATCAATAATGAAGATGTTGCCAATGTTATAAAGTGTCCCCACCATAACTCAACACCAAATATCAAACCAGGTACAATGATAATTGCTTTAGCCATCCAAGCAGCTAATTCAATTATATTGTAATCAGTCCAATAACTTTTATTCCTATACATTAGTATTCTACGTGAAATCTTTCCCCACCCTACAATAGTGTAGAGTGCGGAAAGAAATACTACAAATGTAATTAAATATATCACTATTATTGTATATTTTTAAATAAGGTAGGTACTTGTCCATATACCGGCAACTTGCCATCCCATTTATTTACATACTCCAATTGAATTAACAATGGAGTCAATGTTGCTTGTTTTAATCTATTTGCTTCTGCTTCAGCTTTAGCCGATGTTAATAAAGCTTGTGCATTACCTTCAGCCGTTGCTACCTTAATCTTAGCTTGTGCTTCAGCCGTTTTCACTTCGTTCTCTGCTCTTAATGCTGCTTGAACGGCATTATTCTTAGCTTCAATAGCCGCTTTGAATGTTTCAGGATAAACTAAGTTAGATGTAAACTGATTAACAATAAAGCCTTCATTCAATAATTGCGTTTCCAAAATTCTACGAACTTCAATTTCGTATGCTTGTCTATTACCAATTAATTCATCCGCTGTATATTTGTTTGTTGCTAATCTGAATGCATCAAATACAGATGTTTTCAAAAACCCTTCCTCAATTTGGTCTAAGCTTCTACGATACTTAGCGAAGATAGCCGGAACTTTCTCTCTCTTTACTGAATAGTTAATGATAGGTGAAACGTGAAACTCCGAACCATCTTTTGAGTTTACTACGAATGAATTATCACCTGTATATTCTTTGTGTTGAATAAATGTAGGGAACTCATAAATGTTATGTGTGATTGGATTAAAGAATACCATACCCGTAACTTCAGTCACATCACTTACACCTTTGTTATCACCATATAAATTTACTTTAACACCAACGTGTCCTGCGTCAATCCTTTCGCATGATTTGAAAAGAATGATTAACGATAGGAATGCTATGATTCCACCAATAGTTGTTTTTACCATTTTGTTTATTTTTTGTTTTTGTTTTAAATTAAATTCTAATTCCATTTCATCCAATTCGGCTTCACTTCTACGATTACCTCTTTCATCGTATCGGTTAAAATACCTATCAAACTTTGCCATATTACTTTGTTTTTGGTTTATACAATGATTTTCTTACCTTCTCTTTGTTATTAAGTTGATACTCTCCCATAACCTTTTCCTTTTTAGGTTGTGCTTTAGGTTTAGGTTTTGTAGTTTCTTTTGTAGTTTCTACTGAAACTTTTACTCTACCTTCAACAATTGGATTAACTATACCTTCAACTTCATTCCAATTTTTAGCATTAGTAACATCAATCTTTACTACTGATTTCTTTTTAGGAGCTTTAGCTTTAGTTTCAGATTGAACCTTCTCTAAATGTTCATCCCATTCTGCCTGAAATTGTTTTAGTTCCGGCTTATTATCCGATGTTATATATCGGTAAAGTTCCAGTCCACCCCAAACAATCAATAACAACAAACCAATACCAGCTAAGATATTAGAGAATGTGTTAGCGGCTGTAAGACCAGGATACACTGCGAATTCTAAAATCAAAAATATCGTAATGATATTAAAGATTTGTGTTTTGTACTTTTTTAAAAAGTCTTTCATTTTATTTTATTTTAATTGTTTACAAAAAACAGTTTACTTTACACATTGTTAATAGGAATAGGTTCTTACGGCAATCCATATCTGCTCTACTCATAGCCAAATACAAATTGTTATCAACAACTGCCTGAACAAATCCACCACCAGGGTATGAACTCTTATCACGTGTTGCCATAATAGAAACCATAACGTCAATGATGTGTTCACTTACATCTTCGTTCCATTCTTTAGCGAATTGAATAGCTCGCTCTCTATATTGTTCTCTTATATCCATAACTTATAATTTTTTATTCGTAACTATTTCTATCAATGTTAATCACAAATGGAAAACGAGGAATACCATCCGGCGTTAAATTAAAATACTTAATCGTTGCCTGTTTACCTATCAATTTCTTTTTGTTCTTTAACATTTCAGCCGTTTCTTCCCAAGTTCCTTTTACATTTGATTTGAACGGTTTACCATCTGCTGTTTCAAATACCATATATCCAGCAGTTCCAGTTCTATTACCCTCACCCTCACAAATATCTTTAATGGTATATTCCTCATCAATGAATGATTTATGCTTTAACAAACTTTTAGTTCGTTTGTTTTCATACTTAGCATCTAATCTTAATATCTGACCTTCGAATCCGTCATCAACATATTCGCCATAAAATTCCATAACATCATCTTCGTTCTCACAAATTTGAGTTGGAACTAATACACAATGTTTCTCAAACGCATTTAAGTAATCATCAAACAATTCATCCAAATCAAAACCTCTATGATTGAATGTTTTATTTGAACTTGGTATATCATAAATCCAATACTGAATGTTCTTTTTACTTTCTTTTAAGTCCGCATCGGTTGGTTTTGTTTTCTTAACCAATGATACAATCTTATTGAAATCATTAGCGAACTTATCAGCGTATAACTCACCATCCAATATCAATGTAGGGTGCTTTTTAAATACACTATTCAAACTCTCTCTAATATGTGGTGCTGAAATAATTGGTTTACCATTTCTACTAAACATACCATCATTAGTTACAATACATCTAATACCATCTAACTTAGGTTGCGAAAAGATTGGGTATGTAACCTTATCTTTGTAATCTTCCCACTTAGAAGCTAACATCGGTTCGAAGTATTGACTCTTACCAATGTGTTTAATGTTCTCAAAATATCCACTCTCTAATTTCTTAGTTCGTTTAGCTTCAGCTTCTTTAAGAGCTTGCTCACCATCAGTAGTACCATTTGCTTTACCTACGTTCTTACCATACACTACAGTCCATTCGTTTGTAGTAATAGCACCACCAACTTGTCCACTATGAGTTCGGTACTTATTACCTACTACTTCAATTGTCCACTCTTGGGTTGCCCCTGTCTTAGTTTTTTTGTAAATTGTTTCTAATTTCATATTTTTAATTTTTATATTGTTGTTGCGTTATCAAATAATGATGCGATACGTTTCAATTGATTAAGGAAACCATCCATTGTATCAATTTCGTTTATACTTGCGTCAATTGTAAATGAACCTTTGTTTGTAATCATACCGGTAATATTAAACTTACCTGATTTATATTCAATAGTAAACACAATATAATCGGGCATACCAATATAAGGTGTCCCGTTATCAATGTATCTACATCCCAATACACCATACCATTTGTTCTCATCACCTTTAACTTCGTTTACACTATCAATCCTAAACATCGCACCACCGGCGTTCATTATAGGAAAGTTAAACTCTTGTTTTATTAATTTATCAAATCCTTTTATCATAACTTAATTTTTATACCATTGGAAATCCAGCTACCGAATTTGTTGTTGAAGGTAATTTCGGAGCCCATCCCTTTGAATGATTACTGAAATGTTTAGTATATTGTGATGCTAAACCTCTACCTCTAATTTGTTGTGTAGGTTGTCCGATACTATCCCAACTACTTTCCCATCTATCCGGCAACACTCCATCTCTAATTGTAAGTTCACAAATAGCCGTAGGTCTGAATTCAACAATATCTTTACGGTTCACCTTACGGAAAATATTTTTACGATTAGCTCTATCCACTTCTATAAAAGAAATAGTACGAGCTTTAACCGTACATACTTTCAATTCCTTAGTACTTTGTTTACCATCCTTAGAAACGTGTACTTTACAAACTAAACCTTTGATAAATGAATCCGGTAAAATAACATTCGTTTTTGACATATCTTTTAAATTTTTGTTACATTCAAAGATACGAAAAATACCCGAAACTGCCAAATATTTTTTGAATTTATTAATAGAAATAGGGTAATTTAGGGGCTGTTAAACGAACAGAAACCCCCCAAATTTCCCTTTAAATACCCAAGTAAGGTCAATATATCAACCGATATATTACAATAGTTTATATACATAACACATTGTAAATCAGTAAGTTATAACTGATTGATTATCAACGAGTTATATATTCAAATTAGCCTTCCAAAACTGCCACCATTTTTTCTTTATTGGCGGTACACATTGTGAAAACGGATTATCCCCAAACGATACCGAGTCAGTATATTTAGCACAAAAGATATTAAAAAATACTTCGTGATATTGTTCTGGGATATTACTAAAATCAGCTATTATTTTTACTTCCATCGTTTGATGTTTATCATCGCCTGTTTTTAGTTTTAATATGTTTTTTGTTTCAATTGTTTGGGCGGTTTGTACATTTACATAACCACCATTCAAATAAATTTCACCTTCCTTTTTTGCCATAACTTATTATATTGTATGTTGAATGTTTACTCTTACACAGCTTTGTGGTAATCGGCAACTCATTAAATAATTGTTGATATATCCCATAATATTAGCTGAACCAATTGGATTGGCTGAATGTGTATAGATTTGTGGTAGCGGTATGTTTTTAGTCATACTTTCCGCAACTAACCATTTAGCACAATCATATCCAGTTTTTTCATTTACTATATTATCATAGTTCAAAGTATAATTAGGATGAACATTGTTGTAAAACTCATCCATAGCTTGCCTACCCAAATCGTGGTCTAATGAAATCACTTCATAATTTTCTAAACCATTCAATCTGATATGTGATACAAACTCATCGTAATTTCTTACAACTTGCCACTCATCAATTCCATCTACCCATTCGTTATTTGGATTCTTAGGTGTCCTAACATCATCCAAATACAATCTTATTTTTTTTCTTTCCATAACTCTACATTAAAAATTCCAACTCCCCAGTTTCAAAATTGTAATTGAAGCTGATTGGGGCATTCTCAGCTTCATATCTTAGGTTACAACTACATCCATTGAATGTTTGTAAATCGTACCATTCAGTCAATCCCATAGTTTTGTGCCCATAGGCTTCGTGTATGTGACCGGCAAAATGTAAGTGTGGTTTCACTTCTCTTAATCGGTGATACAATTGTTCACATCCTACATTTTGATAATTGTTCTGAGTCTTATCATTGTGACCATAGATAGGAGTATGTGTAATAACAATATCAGTATCTAATGGAATCTCACTCCATACTTCGTTTATATCAGCACCTCTAGGTTTATTGAATGCCCAACCATATCCAAATGATGGACTGATAGGAGAACCCCATATATTATAGCCTTCAATCTTAACACTACTATTCTCTAAGTAATGAACCCCATCGGGCAAGTCCGCTAATAGTTCTTTCAACCAATCAGGCTTCCCATCGGCACAAGGTTCATCAAATGTTCTACCTTCAAAGTAAGCTGCTTTATCTCTATATAAAGATTCTTTATCAAATACTAAATCGTGGTTTCCAGCAATAAACACTTTGTGTCCATAATTCTGGTCACCAAACCATTTGATAAAATCTTCCACTTCGTGCTTCCTACCAATAGACGTAAAATCACCTGAATGGATTAACAATGCTCCACCTGGTAATTTACCATTAAGCTTTTTGTGCTTATTGTGCGTATCTGAAATGTGTGTGATTCTCATAACCTTTATTGCTTGTGTACAAATATACAAAAAAATTACGAAAGTACCAAATTAAAGTCTTTCGTAATTCTTTCCGTATTTATTTCTCATATACTCATAATATCTATGAGTCTTATTTCCATTGTATAGGAAATAGGCGATATAAATATCGAACCATTTTTCTAACTTGCGTAACATATTAATTTAATTTTAGAAGTGTAAAGTTACTTCATCATTTTCGTTATAAGTAATATTAACTGTATGTCCATTGTTTAATATTCTTTGTATTACAAATGAAGATAAATCACCATCTGTCAATGTTTCATCAGTATTAACCTGGCCATCAATTGTGTGCTTAATATTTGAAAATTCAAATACTTTTAATGTATCCACACATTGTAGAACTGGGTGCTCTTGCTCCCCAGCTACTGCTAAATTAACTATTCTTGCTAATTCCATTATTCATCGTTTTTTATATAGTGTAAAACCAATTCACCAAAATCATTTTTTTGGATTTTAAAATCTAAATTCTCAGAAATTATTTTCTGAAAATCTTTTTGATTAACATGTCTAATTAATCCTTCTTTTGAATATCTACCCGTAGGTCCATAATAATCAAACACATATTTCACATCAGATTGACCGTAAGTCTCACCACTATGCGAAATAGTAATTATATTATCCTGTCCTTCTGGCGTTTCCGTTAATGTTGCTTTTAAAGCAGCGTTTGTTGATAACATAAGTTTTCTTTTACATAAGTATTAGTTCAAGCAAATATTTTTAAGAATATCTTCACCATCCTTAATTCTTTGTATCTTAGCTTTAATTTCATTCAATACACCTCTTGCCGTTTTTACACTTTCCATCAACTTTTCACGATAGTTTTCAATATCATGTTTGGATTCTACTTCATAACAAAACTGGTCAATAGCATTATTGATAAGAGCCTTTAAAGGGTCATCATCACCATCAATCATACTCATTTCCATCATATTAATAAGTGATGCAGCAGTTGCTGATTTGATACTCATACTCACCCCATTCTCAGCTTCCAATAGGTTACATAAGATTACGGTCATAGCGAACCTTTGTTCGGTTGCTTTTATACCTTTCTCAGCCGCTGTTAGTTTCTTTTTTCTCATTTTAAAAGTTTTATAAGTTGAACCAAATAATATCGTGGTACTTCAAATTGTGCTCTAACAAATAGGAAAATCTGAAATGCTGTCACAAATCTAACCTTATCATCATTTTCTTCCATTCTCCTATTTACCATTCGTACAATAGGAAAACTTAATAGAATCCACACCAATATAAATGTCAATCCATCCATGTTTATAAATATTTATCAAACACCTTTCGGTACTCTTTTGTTAATTGTTTAAGAACCTTTTTAGGTACACCTCTACTGAATTTTGTATATTCACTATGCCAACATAGGTAAGCCTGAATCTCATCGTAAACCACACCATCGGTATATCCCATCTTAATCAGGTTGTTTCTGAATTTCATACGAATATCCAACGGAATAGCATCGGTAATTTCATCCATCAACTCCTTATACTCTTTATTAGTAAAGTATAAACCATGCGCCACTTCGTGCTGAAATGTATCACCTTCCATATCGTTAGCTCCGATAATGTAAGCGTTCATATCCCTTTTATTCTTTTTATTGAACATACGGCTTTGAACATTCCAAATGATATCTTTCATACCTTCATCCCATTTACTTTTCCAAGTATCAGGCAGAGAACGAACACCATTGTAACTTTTCTTTGGTGCTTTATCGTTACCTTCGTAACATTCCCAAGCAATAGGTAAAGGAATATTGAACCCACCCCAATCAAATGGGTAAGTGAAAGCATCTTTGTGCTCTTTACTATACCATTCGATAAAGTCCCAAATGTTAAAGTGCTTACCTCTAAATTCAGGGTTAGGTGATTCATAAAATTCCTGTACTCTACAAAAGGTCATAGCCCTATCATAGTGATTAGGAATAACTACAGCGAACACTCTATCTTTAACCTCTTTTATTTCGTATTTCATACTATCTATTTTTTGTTGGCGTTCTAATACCAACCGCATCAACTTTGTTTTCTTTTAATAAATCTTTACTACCCAACATCTTTGAACATTCACTACATTGGACTTTTGTTTTATCCAATTCGTTATCCCAAACATATTCTTTTGTAGTAGCCCCACATTTACATTTGTAGGTGCGTTGTTTAAATACATTTCCCATCTTTAATGTTTTATAGTTCCTCAATGATACCTAGCAACTCAGCCAATCCAAATGTGATTGCTGAATTACCAAATTGTTCATTGAATAGGAAATAACATGCTCCTAATCTCAATACACTTTTAAATAATGAAATGTAAAAGTGGCTTTTTGCATTACTTGCTTTTGGTTGTGCCATAATTTATATTTTAACTAATTACAAAATCGTATAACTCTCTAGTTGAATAGATACCTTCTCTACTACTCATCGTATCAATGTCCGAAAGCGTTTCTACATTCGTACCTTCTACAATTTCATCATAGGTACAATTGATATTACAACTACCTTCAACACAATACCAACGCTTACCATTGTTTCTTTCATATACTAAAATAGTACCTCTATTTCGGGTACCATAAAATCCATTTACTTCATATAAATTCATATACTTAATTTTTAATGATTAACTTAAATTACTTAATACTACACCTTTATATCCCATACTCTTAGCCTTCTCAATACCTTCCCATTCAAAGAAGTTTTCACGTGGTTGTTCGTAAAGGTACAACTTAAAGTTCTCACAAAACTTTAGAATGTGGTTACACTCACCATTCCAATCCAACTCCATAATATCCACATTCAATGCAATCTTAAACCAATCCCATACATCACAAATGTTTAGAACTGAAAACTCATTTTCTAATTCAGAAACTACTCTATCTCTACCTGGCATATACTCATTAAGTTCATTAAGAACTTTTTGCTCAGCTTCATATCTATCAGCCAAAATTTCAACATCGTAACAGTTATTCATATACTTAATTTTTATTGTTAATTAATTAAAGACCTTGCTCTCTGCGTAAATCATATTCTTCTTTCTCAATTTCGTTGTACTCAACTACTTTTAAGTAAGGTTTGAAATCCGTTTGATAATAACCATTAAGGTTAGCCAAACTAATCATTGAATCAATGAATGACTTACGAACATAAGTCATATCTGAACTACCAAACCCCTGGTCTTCCGGCCAATCGGAGTAATCTTCGGCTACATCATTAAGAGCTTCGTACACCGCATCGGCGTAAGTAATAACTCTCTTTGTAAAACGTCCTTCAACTGGGAAAGCGTTTTTAACTATATCGAACCCTTCTACTAAGGAAGCGGTTGCTAATACTGAATTCAAATTAAAAGGTAAACTCATATCTTATTTTTTTATTTTATTACTTAATAATTTCTGAACGTTCACAACTACCTGTTCTACAAATAAACCAACTCCAATCTTCATTAGAGAAAAATCTATCCCAATTTCTACCTTTAACAAAGTAACCTAAATTTCTATCAAAGGTACATACATCAATTTCTTTTAAACATCTTCTAATTGATGAATAGTAACCGCTCTTTCTATCACCTATCATATCTTCAATTACATCCACCCAACGTGGTTTAGAATTGTTGTTAAATACTCTGATAAGGGACGGGTAAATTCTAACTAAAAACTTTTTGTTTTCGGTATCATAACCTACTTTAGAATCAAATACATTGTGGAATTCTCTTTTATTCATAATCTTAATTTTATAAGTAAAACTACAAATAATACCCGAAACCACCAAATTTTTAAGGTAAAATCTTCAAAAAAAATTCATTGAAAATCAACACGTTACCCGCCTGGTCTCAAAACCACACGTAACGTGTTGATAATCAATTTAATACATATTAGCCACGTTTTAACCGATTTTAGGGGGTCTTTTTGAAAATAAGGTCAATACCCAGCCCAGCACCCAAAACCATCAGGAAACAAAGAAAAAAGGGGTTATTCAACCCCATTTTTGGTATTCCAAATACCATTCAATTCTTTCATTACTCTATTAATAAACCACTGTTCATCCTTTACAGACTTTATAGCAGAAATTACATCAGAGTCCGAATATTTGAGCTTTATACTATCATTAATTTCATCAATTTCAGATTGCTCATAAAACTCAGCTTCTATTTGTTTTCTTTCATTAGCCATTTGCTCCAATACATCGTTTGGAATTTCATCACCATTATCATCGAATAGTGAAAGTTGTTGCCATTTGTTTTTATACTTTTCCATATATTCTACATATTCAAATGCCGAAATTTCAAATCGTTCATCCATTTCTTCCGGCGTTAGGTTATTCAGTAACGTTTCTTTTAGCTTTCCCATATTAAATATTTTCTTCTCTATAAATTGTTTCAAATTTCTTTGGTAATTTATTATAATCCAATTTAAAGTTTGTTGGCATTGCTGCTACAACTCTTTTATTGTGGTATGGCATGTTGTTTGGTTTACACCATCTACGAGTCTGCTTTAACCAATTATAAAACATCAAATAACTATTAGCTTTCTTAATGTACTTATGAACATCAATACTCAATCCCCATTCGTTAATCATTCGTACACTTCTCATTTCATTATCCCTTTCCAAACCAATAGCAATTTCAAATGCTCTCTTTAACGTTTCAGGTCTTTTGTACTTACCTTCCAACCATTCATCAATAACAGGTAATGCTCTGCCGGCTTTTTTCCACAAAGGGAATCCATCTTGCCATTGTGTAAGGTGACAATATTCGTGAACCAATATTTCCAACCCATCATCCTTACCCATCGAACATGCTAAGATAGCACCTTTATCAGGGTCCGCATCATCAAAATATCCACTACATTTAATTGTAGGTGATAACTTTACATACTTCACATCTTTAATGTGGGTCTTTACACCTAAGCGTTTACATTCATCTTTTACGAACTGAATGAATGCCTTATCATTTTTTGTATAACGTTTCATATTAAGGGGTTTTTACAAATATACGAAATTAATTTGAATTTACCAAATCTATGTTTGTAGTTAATAAAGAATCATCACCATCTTCACAGCAATACAATTCAGCCGTACAATTACCACCATTATCACCCGGCTCCATATAATCTTCAGTACCTTCTAAATACTCTTGTTCATCAAAAGTTTCTACACACATATTATCGTGAAATGCCTCAATCATTTCTTTTTTAGCGGCTTCCAACGATTCGGCTTCTACTTCGTGCCATTCTCTTACCCAACTTGTTACTTTACGGTCAATAAAAAATCTATACTGCTCCATTGATAAAAATTTTAGTTAGTACTTTAATTTTGTTTATTTTGTTTTTAGCGTGATTATATGAAAATCCATGCCTCTTTTTAAATTCAATTGTTAATCTATCAGCTTCTTTTGAATATCCAGCTTTTCTTAGGTATAAAATAGCCCAACTATCAGCTTCAACTTCATCATTAGGTTTTTTATCTCCATTGTGTCCCATAACAATATGTCCAACTTCATGCGCTTCCACAATCTTTTGTACATCGCTAGGTAACTCGCCATCTACGAATATTAATTTTTGGTCAGGTGCTACAAACCCATATCCATAATCATTAAATAGTGGTGCTAATTGTTGATACTGATAATCACCACTATCAACAACTGCTACCACCACTCCTTTACGAAATTCACTTTCAAATATCTTTCCCATATTACCAAATTTTAAATCCACCACAGTGACGAAGGAAATTAATCCAACGTTTGATATGTGATAATGAACAACTATGTGCTGATTCTACCATCGTACCTTTTTTAGTTACAACTGCTGAATAAAGAATAGTACCATATTCGTATTGCTCATTCAATTCATTAGCTTCATCCGAATAAAATTTACCAGTTCCAGCTTCACACCAAGCACCCAATACAATTTGAATACGGTCACTATCATCAACCATAAACTCATTGTAACCCGAATCATTACTAAGCATCAATTCCAATGCATCTGCCAAACGGTCACATTGCTTTTGTGTTCTCAATCCTTTACCATCGTTTGAACCCCAATGTTCCATATTTAATTTCAATTTGTACTTATCGTTTGCTATTTCACACATCATACAAATTGGTCTCCATCCCCACCAATTAGAACGAAAGTATTCGCCAGGATTTTCTTCTTCCCATTCTTCGACCTTATTCCAATATTTCTGCTTTTCATCATCGGTAGCAGTATGAAAATCTATTTGCTCAGGTCTTTCTGATTTTGTAATAGGTTTTCTACCATAAATGTCAACTCCCATAACTTATAGTTTAATAGTTTATAATCAATTACCAAGATGAATGATATTCAAAATCATCAGCATCTTTATCACTTAAACAATCTTCAACAATTTCTTTTGTGTTGATAATATCATCAAAGTAATACTCATCGTAATTAGTGTTACCAAAGAAAAAACCACTTTGTGTTGGTAACAATTCTTCAGCTCTACTTTTATCAGCCAATACTTTGTTACATACTTCAAGCAAGTCTTCCAATTTCTCTCTACTCACCCAATAGTTACCACAATCATCGTTACCATCCTGAACGTTATCAACGAACCATTGGTGAATGTGGTTAGCTTTTCTCCAATAACCAGCTTCCTCAACTACATAGGTAACTTTCTTTGGGTCAATGTTTACAGGTTTTCCTGCTTTACTAACTTCTACTTTGTAGTTGTCATCTCCATTGTGCTCCCAATACTTAACGTACGTCTTTTTGTACAAATACATGTCTAATCCCATAACTTTAATTTTTAATTTTTAACAATAATATAAATAAACATAATAACTAATCCTATTAATGCCCAAAATGCTGGGTCTTTTTTGTATTCTAATCTTTTCATACTAATAGTTTTCATCTTCATCAAAAATATCATCTACTTCACTATCATAAAAGTAACCCTGGTCAGGGCAACTATCAGGTCCCCAATGTTGGTAAGTCCATCCTTTAGCCATCTCAACTAAGTTAGGATACTTAATACCAAAAGTATGGTCACCACTTCCATGTCTATCTTCTCTAAATGCCAAATCAATACCTTGCCCTCTCATATAATCGGTATATTGTTCTGGTGACATACAATCATATACATCATCATCTACTTTCACACCATTCATTTCGGCAAGTAATTCGTAATAATCTTTACCACCGAATACGCCATAACCTTCATAGTTATCTTCGGTCCATACATTACCTTTATCATCAATCATCTGAACTCGGAATGTACCCCTAACAGATGATTCGTTACTGATACTCTTGTCAGTATCCATTGTTTTCCAACTAAAAAATCCCATAACTTACTTTTTTGTTTTTATTGATATAATATGTTTACAATCTTTACCACGCCCGAAACCATGCGCCGGGCAGCTACAAGTCCATATACCTTCATCGTTTACTACTTTGTATATGTTACCTTTACTTCCCTTCACTTTGTATTCCTTACGTTCTTTCTTAACAGGCTTTGCTTCAACTTTAACATAATCAATTTTATCCCACATCTTTTCTAACTCAGACCATCCGTAATATCTTTGTACTTCTATCCACCCACTACTTTCTTTACCACCAGTACATACAATCCATTTCTTTTTTGTAAGTGGTGATTCAAAACATATTGGGGGTAATGCTGATTTGATTCTCATTGTATTATCTATATAAGGTTACAAAATGTCCGAAATGTTTATCAAATACTTTGATAAGGTTTTCATAATCACCACTCATCATTTCGGCTTGAATTTTAGCTTTATCCAATCCTAATTGTTTGGCCAAATTACCGGCTTTACCAATCAACATAAAAGCGTTACCATCGGGACCTGTTAAGTCAATTTCAATAGTGGACTTACTCACTTTCTTTTTAATAGCCATAACTTAATATTTACTTATTTTTTTAAAATACTCTTTTACAATCTCAATATTCTTAATAGTCAATATCTGATATGATAATTGAGTTACCGTAGAATAAGGAACACCTTTAAGGTTAAAGGTATCTCCACTTGCTGTTGTTACTTTAATGTCAAATACTGATTTCATATTAATTGTGTTTCATTCCTTTACATACACCATAACCACTTCGTGCGGCCAAACGGTTAATATTATCTGCTACTTCCATTGGTACAATTTGTATTTCGTTACCTGTTTTGTGGTTAGCAATAGCCACACCACCAACTCTTTCTACTGAACTACAATTAACACAATGTTTGTAACCATACTTAGTCAAACGAAGTTCCGGCATATCACCATCACACTTCGTACATTTAATCATCTTTAACTTTACTTTCATATTAAGCAATTTTATGATAAATTGTTTCACCATTAGAAAATTGAGCGGTAACACCCAAAGGGTCTGAATAATCTTTGAACACTTGCTCAATCTCTTTTACAATTTCATTCTTCAAACGTTCAGCGGTATTTTCAGCCAACATAGCGTAAGCTTTAACATCAGCCGGAGTGTACTCATCTTCATTCAAAGAATTTTGTAATGCCCACTCTACACGTTCTTCATAATAATCTTCACAATCATATCCATCAATCTCATAAGAAACGTGCCAATCTAAGTTACAACCTTCGTAATAACCAGAACGAGCAACAGCGGTAACAATTACTTCTAAAGTAAAGTTAGGGAAAGCGGTTACTCTACTAACAGCACCAATTGATTGAGACGGGAAACTTCGTAATTCGTGTGGGTCACTTTTTGTATGTGAAGTATAACCTTCAATTTTTTCAAGACCATACAATACATTATCTTTCAAATCTTCATAATCCCATTCGTTCTCTAAAGAACACGCGAAAATGTGGGTAGCGTTTACATTGTGGAAATTGCTCGTAGCCATAATTTTTAAGTTTTATTACATAGTAAAACTACAAAAAAGGCACGATATATCCAAATATTTTAGGGTATTTTTTTGGGGTTTAAAGCACAACTAATTGATTCTCAATAAAGAATTTTTAGAGCAATATAAGTAATTGAAAATCAACCAGTTATAACTAATTGAAAATCAACCAGTTAGAATTTCTCCTTTTTTACATCCTTTATTATCTGATGAACCGATAATTCTGGATTCTCTTTAGCGTATGCTACAATTCTAAGAATGAATATAGCAACTTGGTCTTTCTTATCTAACTTCTTAACTAATTCAGTTAAGTCAACTAAGTTTTCATAAAACTTACCCATAGGTTATAATTTATAATCTTTATCAAATGTAACAATAATTTCACCAGCATTATGAGCTGGTATTTCCCATTCAAAATTATGTTTGTATAAAATGTTTTCAGTAAGGTTTTTCATTCTAATCGAACTACCTATTATAATCCTAATTGGTAATTCTTTAGCATTAAGTAAAACAAAGTTTTCAACTTCATCTCTAACTTGGAAATGCTTTAATCCGTGTAAATCTAATTCTTTCATAACTTATTAATTAATCAAACCATTGTGAGCGGTCAGTTTTATGATGCTTAACATACAAATCAGGAACCTTAGCTTTAATATCCTTAGCTGCCTCTCTAATCTTTTCAGCCTTAATCCACTCACCTTGCTTACCAACTTCTTTAGCCCTTCTTAATTGCTTTGTTGACATATTACCACCCATAGTAACAGATGCATACTTCTTAACGTGATATTGGTCTAAGGGTACAGATTGTTCTTTTAAGTAAGCGGCTTTAGTATCCAAATACTCAAAGAATTCATCTTCTGATAATCCTTTTAATTGTTCATCCGTAAGTTCGTTCTTAGGATTGTATTTCATAGACGTATAAATATTAGGTTAATCAATTACTATTTCAGCTTCAGGCACTTCGTTTACTAAGTAGTGTGTATCATCCGGTCCTCTCAATAACTTCTCAACACAATAAGCTTCACATACTTCTTGTGCCGTAAATTTGTTTGAGAATAAACCCTGTACGAACCAACTATCCGCTTTAAACTTTCGTTTCACCACCCAAACAGTACCATTAGCGTTTAAAAATTCTATTTGCATATTTTAAACCAATTTAAATCTTCCATTATAAATGCCTGTTTTTCGTATGGGTGATTGTGGTATTCATATCCCATATTGTAATAACGTGTCATCCATTTTGGGTCTTGTAAATAATGTGTATATTCGTGCACTATTGTTTTTGCCAAATCACTTTTTGATGTTATGTTTCTAGAGTAAATTATAAGTTCATTTTCTTCCGGGTCATACTCACCATGCCACTCATTATCTATACCTTCCGAGTTTGGCGTAGTTTCTATAACTAGATAGGGTGTATGTGGATGATATTTACTCTCACCTAAAAGGTCAACGGTTCTATCAAAATATAATTCGGCTAGTCTCTCTACTTCTTTTTTATTCATAAGGGTTTATTAATTCTGATAATAGTATTTTAAATTCACTTAATGTTTTTATATCTCTGAATTTTTGTTCTTTGATAAAAACAGGACTCCATTCCTTATCAACATACATAGCAATCTTAACACCGCTATCGGTTTTCATTAACACAATAGTTTTTGGTACTCCTGATTTACCAACCGTAGGTATCAATCTGACTACATGGTGATGTGGCGCTACCGTCATTTCATCTCTTTCAATCTTATACATAGTATCCATTGTATAAAGAGTTTCACCATATATGCGGTCAAAGTTTTCTATAAATGCCATAACTTATTATTTAATCCAATCTTCATAAGCGAAATGATAGGCATCAACTGGTTCGTGCCCATCTTCGATATATTGTTTAGCAGTTACTTCAACTTCATAACGAAGTCCCCAAGCACCCGCTTCTTCTAATACCAATTCAATATCCATTAATTGTTCTGTAGTTAAATTAGTTTCCATTGCCATCTCTTTTAATAGTTACGTTTGATTTGAATAAAATATGTGTAAGAAAATTAATACCCATAGCTTCGTATAGGGTAATTTGGGTTACACCAAAGATTCTAGGCATTAACCAATTCCAAAGGAACATTGTTGGAAATGCCAAAATGATTGCTGATAATAACAACAATCCCATTACGATTAAAAATGCTTCTATTGCTTTCATTTGTTTTTATTTTAAATTTTATTCACCGTAAGGTGCTTCGTTGAATGTTTTATAATCATAATCACTAACCACCCAATTTGAAGGGTTAGCTAACTTAACTCCATATACACCATGCTTCACTTTGTAAAGGTAACGGCGTGTTAGACGATTCTTATAAGGTATCATCAATGCTTTAATGATATGTGATAACGAATTTGAACCACCTGTGAAAGTACGATATGCTTCATTAATTTCAAAGAAGGTAGCAGTTTTGGTAGGTGATGCTTCAACAAAATCTAATATGAATTGTGATACACCATTGAACCTATCACTCTTTAATGTACGAGCAGAATCACTTACAAAAGTATCTTCATATCTTCGTTCATCCTGCAACATAGAAAGACGATAATCTTCATCAGCTTCTTCGTTACTTACAAAGTGTGAATACCTATCTTTAATAGAAAATCCGGCACTATCAAATTCCGGCTCATCTTCTCTATACTCATCTGCTCTATCTAATATCCATTGTTTCCAACCGTCTTTATGAAATCCCATACCAATAACAATAGTTTCAAAGGCATCAAATACCTCATCCAAACTAATATCACTATGGTCAATTTCCACAGTTGTTTTTACTCCATAATTCTCTCCACTAATAATTGTGGGTTTTTTAACATCTCTAAATGATTGATTATACATAAACTTAATTTTTATTTTTTAGTTTTCCAATATTGATACAATTCTGCCCATCCACTACAAGCATCCCAATTGTACTTATAAAAAGTTTTAGTACCAAAGGATACTGAACCAATACATTCGGCTCTACCACCTAACTTTGATTCGTTCACATCTTTTAACTTTAAGAACTTTTTATAACCATCCAATAATGTTTTACCATTAGCGGATTCTAATAGGTTGCATACTAGCGGATATTGTTTTAAGAAAGCAACACACGCTTTTTCATTTACTTTAAATACTAACTGATTCATATACTTAATTTTTATTTTAACCACAAATTATATACATACTCATAACTCACTTCTAATTCTTCAGCGAGCTTTTCGAACAGGCGTTCTCTTATAATACTATCGTACACATAAAGGTACTCATATACATCGCCACCCACAATCAATTGATTTAACAAACCAGCAAATGTGGCTTTAGGATTAATACCATCACCCAAATCATCGGTTGGGAAAGCCTCTAAATAATACTCTCTAATTTTCATATCTTATTATTTTATTTTGAATAATTTGTACCTTTAACATAAGGACCACCCCATCTTTGATTTTCAAAGATTTCATTCCATAACCAATTTAAATAATCATCGGTTACACCTTTAGTTAAATCTTCGTTGAAAAATGTTAAAGCCTTAACAAACTTCATACGTTTACTAGCCAATTGTGGGTTAATACTAATTTCAATCATCGCATCGTTCAAATGTGAACCAACTACGATACCTAAATTTCTTTCAAACATATTTTTTGATTTTTATTACATAGTAAAACTACAAAATAGTCCCCAAACTACCAAATATTTTAGGGGTTATTTTTAGGGTCTAAATGCTAACGTGTTGATTTTCAATAAAAAACTTTTGGACAAAAAATAACCCATTGAAAATCAATGAGTTATAAGTTGTTGAAAATCAATGAGTTACGAATTACTTATAATTTTCCCAATAATACTGTCTTACAGCACCACCCAATTCCATATCATTAGGATATTGCTCAACTAAGTATTTAGGTATAGTAATCATTTCTCTACCTGCTGAACTTCCTTTAGTATAACAAATTCCACAAAGTTGTCCAACTCCTTCCACATATCCACTTCTCATATCAATATGTGTGCTAGTTTTATATTGTGTTTGCTTTCCGCAAATTACACAATTATCAAATGATTCTCCGTTTTTATTTGTAGTATAATCTCCAACGGATGTAACCATATTGTTTTCATCAATAGTAAGTCTAACGTGTTGTTCTCCCATAAAAAATTGTTTTTATAAATTTACAAAATTATTTTGAATTTACCAAATCTATATTTTCGGTGTACCATTCTAAAATTTCTTCACCTGCTTTTATATCTTTTAAAGCAAATCCGTTATTATCTATATTTACATTTTCTATATTTGGATATGCGGAATTACAATAACTGAATCCGTGGAATAAAAAATTAAGTCCTTTAAATAATCTTAATATTTTAAAACCACATTCACCATTTATAAAATATTTATGTAATAAGTTTTTAACTTCATTTGGTATTTCATTCATTCTATTATTAGGTACTATATACATTCCACTTTCAAATTCCCAAATAGGAAATACTTGCTCTCCTTTATTAATATCTTTAATAGCAAATACACCAACACCATCAATATTAGAAATTGATATTTCAGTTTTTATATTTTTGCTTAAATGATATATAACTTCTTCTGTGATATCCATTATAAACTTTTCTTTTTTAATTTATATAGAAAGTCTTTGTTTGTTAAAAGAGATAATGATTGAATTTTAGATTGTGTTTCAATATCTTTTACTGTTTTTTGTGATAACTCTATTAAAGAATGATGTAATAAACTATCTTTACAGGTTTCTTTTGAAACTAAATCTAAGCCAAGTATAGTCCAACACCAAACACCCCAAGTTGCAGCTCCGTGATAAACATCAAAATCCCAAGCAGATGGTGCTCGTTTTTTACAAACTTCCAAAATATATTTAACCTTTTCAGTTTTTGGTAATTCGTATTTACAATATTTCCAAAACTCACTATCTTCACGTTCTGTCATATAATGTATTTGTAAAAGGTCTCTAAAATCATCCCACATTTTAATAATAGAATCGTTATAAACTTTTGGTGATAGATTAAAATCAATTTTATTAATATCAGAATTGAAATGATGATATGCAAAAATATCTAATTGAATTATTGTTGAGTGTATTGATGTTGCTTGTAATGGTTCTAAAAAGCCAGATGCCAATCCAATTGATAAAATATTTTTATTCCAAAATTTATTTACTCTACCAGCTTCAAATTTTAAATTACGAATCGGTTCTATTTTTCTACCCGTATTTTTTATTAATTCTTCTAAAGCTTTATCGTATGTTGTAAAATTATCAGAATATACATATCCACATCCATATCTTTCTTGTGTTGGTATTTGCCACATCCAACCATTTGGTTGTGCCCAAGCCAATGTTTCAGGTAATACATTATCATCGTGTGGATACAAATATGGTATTGCTGCATTTGTTGGTAAACTTTCTTTATAAGATGTCCAACCCGATTCCATATTATTGGTTAAGATTCTAGCGAAACCAGATGAATCAATCCAAAAATCTGCTTGTATTTTTTCATCTGATTCTTTAATGTTCACACTATTTAAAAATCCAGTTTCATTATTTACATTTAATTGATTTATTGTTCCTTTAATATTTTTAACACCATGCTTTAAACATATTTTTTTAAAATATTTACCAACGGCATGAGCATCAAAATGATAAGCATTTATTGGAAGTAATCCTTTTCCAGTTCTATAACAAGAATATCCATTATCCATTAGAAATCCAGCAGGTACACTATTCCAATATTTTCCATAAACATGACATGCTAATAATTCCATATCAATATTCATATTTGTAGTATTGGTTGGTTGTATTGGTGAAAGATATGTATGATTTAAATTTTTCCAATCTTTAAATTTAATTCCTAATTTCAAAGTAGCATCAGTTTCATATAAAAAATCCATTTCTGATATTCCTAAAGAAGCTAATTTTTTAGATAAATACGAAGAAAAAATACCAGTTGAACCTTCACCGGCTCCTATTATTGGTATATCTTCACTTTCTAAAACAGTAATATCTAATTTTTCAGAATCACCATTACTTTTTCTTCGAACATCGCTTACTAAAAATGTAGCTGCGGCTAACCAACCAGCAGTTCCACCACCCACTATAACTACTTTCATATTTTAAGGTATTTAAAAAATTCTTCGTATGAAACTAAATCAGGTTTTATTTTTTTATATTGTTTTTCAAGTGTTTCCATTTGATTGATAGATTCTTGCCACTTACCAAAATGATTTAATTCATCTTTCATTATATTTCTATCATATAATCCAGCGTTATCTAAAATATGACACCATATTGGATAACCAGCCGTACCATGTATTGGGTCAACATCAAAGGCAGTTGGTAATCTGAATTTAGAAAGATTTCTAAGATACTTATTCTTTTCCGTTAATTTAACTTCATTGTTCATAAATTTCCAAAACGGAGTATCTTGTCTTCCAGTTAAGTAATGCATTTGTAAAAGGTCAGTATAATCATCAATCATAAATCTACACATTTTATTATACTTTTCTCTATCTTCATAGTATGGTACTTCACCTTTTAA
>Ga0255146_1000170_pt1 | contig 27991 bp, 24 predicted proteins | sample Atl_Cont_RepC_8h_FD_188424 | JGI IMG/M metagenome (GOLD analysis project Ga0255146, IMG submission 188424) | Freshwater microbial communities from Altamaha River, Georgia, United States - Atl_Cont_RepC_8h | ecosystem: Environmental > Aquatic > Freshwater > River | place: USA: Georgia | collected...
ATGTATTTACAATATTGGATAATGCTAACCTAACACCTGGAACAAGAACAGTATCTAATACAACAAATGCTGCCTTAGATGGTTTTGTAAAGTCTCAGTTCCCAATTTCAGGAACTCAAGTACAGCAAGATTCTCTTGTTAATTATGAGGTATATGAACATACTTTGACAGTAGTTCCAAATATTGCAGGATTAACAACAGAGGCTGCAAATCTTTTATTACAACAAAACTATCTATATCCAGGTACTACAACTCCAGAAGAAACAACTAATCAATCACTTGAAGGTAAAGTAAAAGTAGGTTCAGTTAATCCATCACAAGGAACGACGGTAGCCAAAGATTCAAATGTTAACTATACCTATTATGTTCCTAATCAGTATACAACTATGCCTTATCTTGTTGGACAATCTTCAACAACTGCATTTCAAATGTTACAAGCAGCAGAATTAGTTGGAGTTGATAAAATAGCATATACAAGAAACTCAGCAAACTTTAATAAAGTATACAATCAAGAATATGCTCAAGGTTCTCAATTACCTGTAGGAACTCTTGTTGATGTTTACTACTACATTGAAGAAGTAAAATTTGTAGTTCCTGATATTAGAGGTGTAACACCTGGCACAACAGGTCAACAAATTGCTAATTATAACTTTACTTGGGGCTCCAATACACTTGCAGCAACATCTACAGAAAATGTTAACTTAATTGGAAAGATTTCTACTCAATCTCCTACTCAAGGAACACTTGCATATTCAGACCCAGTTAATTATGGTCTTTATACTGATGGCAGACCTACAGTTCCAGGTGTTGTAGGACAGACAGAAGCAAATGCAAAAACAGCAATTAATAATGCTGGTTTAAATTGGACTGTTGTTAGTAAGGCTCAGACATTTAATGGTCAAGCCACAGCAGGTACTGTCTATTCTCAGAACTATCCAGAAGGTACAAGATTGGCTTCAGGCTCATATGTAACTATTGAGGTATGGGCTGCTTATGTACCTACAGAAGTAACAAAAACTGCTACTGTTATTATTGGATGGTACGGAGATATTGCTTGGCAATGGCAGGCTTCCTATAGAGATACACTTGCAAATACAGCAGGCGTTACAGATGGCGGATTAAGAACAACTACACAGCCATACTACGCTGGTTATTTTGATTCAACAAATGCTAAACAGCATATAGCCTGTGCATTTAACTATACTACATTTGATAACTGGGTAAAGGCTAATAAAACTGGTAATCGTAGTTATACAATTACATCAGCACAGTTAAGAGTATGGTCAGAAGATGGTGTTGGAAATACAAACTCAAAGAGTTTAAGAGTTGGTTCATATCCAACGAGCACTTCATCAGCACCATCAGTAATGAGAGAATCTGATATCAACACAAGAGGAATAACATTGCCTTTTGGAGGTCGTGGTCAATATGGCTATGCAACAGCAAATTCCACATTAATCTCAGATTGTTTTGTTGCTCCAGTTTATCCAGTAGTTGTATATGCACCAAATACAAGTATTGATAACTATATTAGAAATGATAGTGATATCAGGTGGTATGTAAATATTCAATGGACGGAGTTGGTATAAATGAAATTATATACAGTTAGTACTACAAGAAATGGTGTTGTAACAAATGTTAACTACAACACTATTCCTGCTAATGATTTTGATTCTCAATTAGGAGTTAATTATCATCTTTGGTACCCTGTTGAAATTCCAGAAGGTACCAACTCATGGTTCAAAGGAATTGTAACTGGAGAAGTAGATGCTACAACTTATGGCTGGGTTCCTAATGCGGATATGACAGTTAAAGAAAGTTGTATAACACAAGAAAGATTATTGCTAATTTATAATGATAGCAATCAAACTCTTGATAATGTGCGGGTATTTATATCAGACCAACAACTGACAGGTTCAGTAGCAGAAGTAACTCCATGGAAGGCTAACCTATCTCCTGAGATAAGAAGTTATTCATCATTTGAGATATTGTCTACATCACCAGTAAATCAGTTTCCAGCAAATATGTATCTGAAGGCTAACTTCCAAGGAGCCTTGCCAGAACCAACACCACCACTACCAACAGAAATGCTCATAACAAACATGCAGCCATACTCTTGGGCGGTAGCAGCAGTAAGACTATACATAGTAAAGGACCAGGAAGTACCTGAAGATTACTGTGTTATATCTACTGAAACATTTTAGGTTTCTCAGAAATGCCTCCTGAGAAAGGGTGGCCTCAGTTCCCACGCTGAGGCTACCTCTAAAAATACGGATGAGATAGAATAGGAGAACGATGAACGATAAATTAATGTCCAAACTTCCAGTAGCCTTGCTATTTGTACAGGTACTACTCCTATCTCTTATTACTCAGAGTAAAGACCAGATGATTACTATCATGACTGGCATGTTGGCAACATTTATTACAGGTGCTTGGGTTGTTTGGGAAACCTTAAGACTACACAAGAAGGAGGACAAAGATGGCTCTAATTGATATGATTCCACCTAATCTTGAGTGGCGTGTTTACAAGGGCGACACAGCAAACTTGACCCTAATCGTCAAGGATGAAAATGACGAATTAGTAGATTTAACTGCCTGGACTTTTGCAGGGCACATAAAGAAATCTCCTAAAGATGCAGAACCAGAATTTATAATGGCAGTAACAGCAACAAGTGAAGGTATTATTTCTGTGATTATTGAAAATTCACATGCTTTATATCCACAGATGTATTTTGATATTGAAGGTACACACACAGAAGATGGTATTACTAAGACATTTGTTAAAGGAACAATTATTGCTGAAGAGGATGTGACAGATAATGGCAATTAAAAAGATTGAAGTTTTATCACCAACAGAGGCACAGATTTATGCTGCTAATTTAGGTTTAGTAGTTGGACCGCAAGGCCCAATTGGACCAGTAGGCCCAGCAGGACCAAAAGGTGAAACTGGAGATACTGGTGCTACTGGCGCAACTGGTCCTCAAGGAGTTCAAGGAATTCAAGGCCCAGCAGGTCCTCAAGGATTGAAAGGCGATACTGGCGCACAAGGAATTCAAGGTATCCAAGGATTAATAGGACCAGCAGGACCTAAAGGTAATACTGGTGAGCAAGGCATCCAAGGCATCCAAGGACCAGTTGGACCTCAAGGAGAAATTGGCTTAACAGGTCCAGCAGGTGCTGATGGTATTGATGGACAAGATGGAGCAGTAGGACCTCAAGGTGAACCTGGCCCTCAAGGAATTCAAGGTGAAGTTGGTCCAGTTGGCCCTCAAGGAATTCAAGGAATCCAAGGTGAAGTTGGCCCAATGGGACCTCAAGGAATCCAGGGCATCCAAGGAATCCAAGGAGAAAAAGGCGACAAAGGCGATACAGGTGATGCTGGTGCTGATGGTGATAGATATCACACAACATCAAGTTCTCTTGAATCAATGCCTACAAAGAATTCAATTGCAACTATTACATTAAATGATTTAAATGTAGATTATTCAGTAGGGCAAACAGTCATTGTTTCTCATGATGTTGACCATCATTATCATGGAACAGTTAATTCATATTCACAAGTAACTGGTGAACTTGTTATTTATGTAACAGAAGTAACAGGTACAGGAACATTTAATTCATGGACAGTTAACCTTTCAGGTGCTGTTGGTATTCAAGGAGAGACTGGTCCTCAAGGAGAAACTGGTCCAGCAGGTCCTGTAGGACCGCAAGGTGAAATGGGACCTCAAGGTATCCAAGGAATTCAAGGAGAGCAAGGAATCCAAGGACCTCAAGGAATTCAGGGAGAACAAGGTCATCAAGGAAATGTAGGTGAAACTCCAAAGTTTGCATATAATTTTACTCAAACTATTAATACAACTGGTTTTGTTAGCGGTACACAATTAACAATTTATAAAGACCCACTGTTTCAACCTTACGCATTAGCAAATATGAAATTAACTTCAATAGATGCAAATCTAAACACAATAACTTTGTTTGGTGTGATTGTTGCTTATAATGAAACTACTGTCACATTATCGCTTGGAACATTAGTACTTGACTCAAATCCAATTAGGTCTGAGTGGAGTGTTGGTATTGCAGGTCAAAGAGGAGCAACAGGTTTAACTGGTGCAACAGGTGCAACAGGTCCGCAAGGTCCTACTGGTGCTACTGGACCACAAGGAATTCAAGGCGAACAAGGAATTCAAGGAATTCAGGGTGAAACTGGTGCTACAGGACCTGAAGGCCCGCAAGGTATCCAAGGCATTCAAGGTATTCAAGGAGAAACTGGAGCAACTGGCCCACAAGGTCCGCAAGGAATTCAAGGAACAACAGGACCGCAAGGACCTGCGGGAGTACAGAATGTATATATCCAATCCACAGCACCTACAAACCCATCTGTTGGTTGGCTATGGATTGTGATTTGATATGCCTTATAGTGATTTATTAACTGATGCAGTTATATATGCACCATTGAATAACTCAATGGCTGTAACAACTACTGCAACTGTTAGTCAGTTTCAATGGAATAATACTCATGTATTTGTCAATGATGCTCCAACAGCAACAGGTAATACACATTCATTAAAATGGAATAACTATATTACAGATGCAGGATATTATAAATTCTCAAATCTACCTGCAGCAACTAATGCAATTACAATAACTGGATGGGTAAAGTTTGTAACTGACCCAAATATAACATTTGGTACTTCACTTGGTGGCACATGGAATATATTTTCTATGGAACAACAGTTTTCTTCAACTTCCTATTTTAGAGTACACACTTCAGCACAACCATACAGTGCTACTATGAGTGGTACCTCAGCAACTGATAGAAGACTTGCTTCAATTTGGCAGTATGGTGGTACAAATCAAACTACAGGAACTATTTATTCAAATTCAAAAATACCTTTAAATCAATGGGTTCATATTGCTTTAGTACAAAAAAATCCTGGTCAGATTAATGCAGTTGATTATAATGAAACAGCACTTTACATAAATGGTGCTTGTGTTAATTATCAATTTTCAACCAGTCAATTAGAAAGACTTCATTTTCAATGGATGAGTTTCCCTGTTCTTACTTTTGGAGCAGAGACAACACTTACAAAATTAGGTTCAAACTTTGCATTTTGGCATAGAGCATTAACCATAGATGAAATCAGAGCACAGGCATGGTACAACCATAATAACGAAGATTACAACACTGTTGTTTTAGCAGACAATCCAACTTATTATGCAGTTCTTGATAATGCAAATAAAACCACTAATCATACAGTTTATGGTGCAACTGATTGGGGCTCTTTAAATGATGATGTAAATGGAATTTATGTAAACGAATTAGGTCCTAATAATTCAAAAGCATGGAGACTTTCTACTACTTCAACTCAGGCTCAAAATAGAATAGTTAATACTGACCCTGAAATGTTGCAAGGAATATCAAATCTATATAAGTCTGGTGAGTTTTCTGTTGAATTTTGGGTTAAGCAAGTATCAAGACCAAGTTCAACAAGAGCATTATTTGGCATAGATGCAAATACTGGAATTAATAACTCTGTTGGAGCATTTTTATTTGAAATGGACAACTCAGGAAGAGTTCAATATAGAGGTTCTTATAAATCAGGAACAACAACATATCTATCAGGAAGTATTTTAGGTTCATCAATTGATACGCCAAGCGGTACTGGTCAAGAAATACTAACACAACACCCTGGTCAAAATGTTAACTCTTTTGCTGACAACAAATGGCATCATGTAATTTATACTCAAAGCAACACAGATAATGGTGCTGGTACAGGTACATATTATGGTTCTTTATATGTAGATGGATGTAAAGTTGGAGAAAGAACTTGGACAAATACATATGGCTGGGTAGATGGAACTGGAGTTTCAACTGGATTTTATGTAGGAACTACTTCTACAGTTTTAACTTTGGGAGATGGTTATTTATCCAATCTTGCATTTTATCCATATAGATTATCTGAAACTAAGGTATGGAATCACTATAAGGTAGGTTTAGATTATGTTTCTGAACAAGGTGCTGTTAAATATTATGATGGTTCTACCTGGCAATTAGCCACAGCAGCAAAAACCTGGAATGGCACAGCCTGGGTTAATTGGGTAAAGAAATATTGGAATGGCTCTTCTTGGGTAAACTTGCCTTGAGAACTTATGTTATAATAGTTATAGGACATATCACCTCCGAACGATAGGTCCAAGGGGCTTGCAGGGTTTATCCTTATATAGGTTGCCACCTCTTCTTCTGTGCAGGCCCCTTTTCTATGCCCTTTAGCGGGCTTCTGAGGTGGTTTTTAGAGGGTTTTAGACATAGCATGAGTATCAGGTTGCAAAAGTTTAAAAACTCTGCTATACTTATAGTACTTGTTTCAGAATCACATAATTGTGTGTGAGGGATGATACGCCTAAGACAACAGAAGGAGTCAAGGTGGTAGAGTAAAATCTACCAGAATTGAATGTAAATCTGGCACTGGTTGGTAACCAGCAGAATTCAAGGAAAGTAACTGGCAAGGTTTGTTTTAAAAAAACAAATCCATAACCTACCTGATTCGTGTAAAAAACCAAGGAGAAGAAGAGATTATGAATATTAATTATTATATAGATAAGAAATTCCCAGGAAATTCTAAGGAAGTAAAAGAAAGAATAGAAATAGCCTTAGCAACTATATGTATAAATGCTAACAAACATATAGAATATACTAATGGAGTAGAAAGATTCTTTAAGAACCTGGAGGTTTAAGATGAATAAAGAAATAGCGGCCATACTTATGTCTTATGGCAGAACAAGCCTTGTTGCTGTTTTATCAGTTTTAGCAACAGGAACTACTGACCCAAAACTATTGGCTCATGCATTCTTGATATCTATCATTGGACCATTAATTAGATGGCTAAACCCTAATGATAAATCTTTTGGTATAGGAGCAAACAATGACTAATATTTATTATGAAGGCAAGTTGTATTCTGAGGAAGAGTTTGATAGATTAACATTTAGGCCTATTGAAAAGCCTGCAAAACCTAAGAAATCTAAGGCTAAGGAAGTAGAAGAAATAGAGGATGTGTTCCCAACAGAGGAATAATCTTGATATCCGTCATTATCTCATTGGCGATTCTATTAAGCCAAGCGGGATACTCTGAGGCTCAGATTCTATGTACCGCCAATTTAGTCCAAAAAGAGTCTAATTATAATCTGCACAGTCGCAACTCCAAGACTGGTGCATATGGCCTTTTCCAGTTGATGCGGGTAGATAAGAAATTAACCCTTAAACAACAGACTGACAGATATATCAAATATATCAATCATAGGTATAAAGGCGATGCCTGTTTGGCATGGAAACATTTTCAGAAAAATAACTGGTATTAAGCAAAGTTTTAAAAAAACTGGTATACTTGTATATGAAGAGGGTGTTGCAGCACCTTAAATAAATATATAAGGAGAAAGACAATGATTAAAGACTTAATACTCGTAATTAGAGTTGTAAGAATGAAGCGTAAACTCAAGAAGATTGAGAAGCGTTTAGATAAGATTAATGACATAATGTGCAAATCCAATCACACCATTGACCACATGATTGAGATATTGGAGGAGCATAATGACCTATAAGCCATATGAAACTTATGACTTCCAGGCTGATTTGCGTAAAGGCAAAGTTGGCGAGGAATTGGTAAAGAATTATCTATATGAAGAATCAGTCAAAGTAGAAGTAAAGACAGATTTAATGTGGAAGAAAACAGGAAATCTATACATTGAAGATGAAGTATGGTCACAAGTTCATGGAAATGTACCTGGCGGATTTCAAACATCAGAAGCACAGGTTTGGGCGTTTGTCATGGGTAAATGCGTATTATGGGTTCCTTATGATACTCTTAGCAGAGCAGTAGATAAATGGGGCGAGGAATCAGAATGCAAGAACTCAGAAAATCCGTCAAAAGGAAGACTAATAACTCCTGGACAGATATTACAGATGGAAATGAGAAGGCCAGCCTGATATATTATTGCCTATGTCATGGGTGTGTGGTGGGAGATAAAACCTGTGATGACATGGAGCCAATTGGCTGGGTAGAACGAAATGACACCACTTGAAGCATTAGAGAAATATAAGATTACAACCAGACCTACTGAATGTAATGCTTGCCCTCGTAGAGCGTATTATTACTTACCTGTACGAGGGTTTCTCTGTAGCCTATGCCTATTGGATTTGGTAAATGTGGGCGGTACAGAATGGAATTGGGACGACTATCCCGAAATATGGAACAGATATGATAAACTATAGACATTATGGAAATATTTGTATTTGTGCTGCTTGCCTATTTGATGATTTAGGTGGTTTGGGTGTCTGAGTATAACGACCCTCTCTATAGAAAGAATAGGAAGATTATCCTTGGTCAACCTGATGTGTTATGTCACTATTGTGGCAAAGAGAACCCTACATCCATAGACCATATACTACCCATATCCAAGGGCGGTACACATGAGATGCATAATCTACTACCATGTTGTATATCATGTAATAGTACTAAATGGAATCATATAAAGAAGAGAATGCCATATGGAAATCCAAGATATGTTAATGGTGTCAAATGATATATATCCCGCATCCCGTTGTCTATAAAACATTTATATCAAATAGTAAAACCTATAAAACCAAATATCCAAATATCCACATATCCACGAATATCCACATATCTGGTTTGAAAATGTTTGGATAAAATGGTTTTGGGTTTTTTTAGATATATCATGTACACCCCGCATCCCGTCAGAAAAATTTAAATCTGGTAAAATAGTAAAAGGAGAAATATGAGAACTGGAATGAAGCAAGGCCCAAGGGAGCCAAGACTAATCCCTGATTCAGGAGGTAAGCAAATGGAAAAAGAATTTAACTATACCTTAGAAGAGGCTGTGAAAATATCACTGCAATCTGCTACATGGTTAGAAGAGGCAGACTTTGGTGCAGCCACACAAGCAATAATGTTGGCTCAGACTATGGATACTATGCCTGACCGCAGACACCAGATAGCCCCAATCCTTATTGGTCTGTTATCTAACCTTGGTCTTCTCAATAATCGCAAGGTAGGTACAGAAATGACACCAGCAGAGGCATTGGCAGTATTGGTTAATGGATAATTGGATTCCAACACATTACACGACTCCATTATCTGAAGATTTTGTTACTGATGGAGATAAATTAATCAACCTTGTACAGGGTGTATGGCGGTTGCCAGAAAAGAATGATGCACCTTTAGTATTGACAGAATGGCAGAAATGGCTCATCAGACATGTGCTTGAAAGGTACCCTGATGACCATTCAGACCCTGAATTGGCAGGTAGATTAAGGTATAAACAGGTTGTAATTAGTATGCCAAGAAAGAATGGTAAGTCGTTAATTGGTGCAACATTTGCGTTATACGGATTGCTTTTGCATGAGCCAGCACCAGAAGTAGTATCAGTTGCTGCCTCTGCAGACCAGGCAAGAATCGTTTATAGAAGATTACTTCATCAAACACAGACTTCTGATTTATTAAAACATTTTTTCTCTCGTTCTACAGAGCATAGAGGTCTTTGGACAGCAGATGGTACTGGTGTTTATAAGGTTATTGCATCAAACGCAGGTACCGCTCAAGGATTACACCCATCTATGGTTATTTTTGATGAATTACATATGTCAAAGGAAGATTTATGGACTGCCATGAGTCTTGGCTCTGCAACTCGTCCTGATGGAATGATTTTAGGTATTACCACTGCTGGAGATGATACTTCTACCCTTTTGAAGAACCTTTATGAGCGTGGAGCCAAGGCTGTAGACAAAGTTGGTGACTTAGAACGCTTTGGATTCTTTTGTTGGGAGTCTCCAGAAGGCTGTGAGATTACTGATGAAGAGGCGGTAAGAAGAGCAAATCCTAACCTTGCATCAGGCATATTATCGTGGGCAGCAGTTAAAAATGAGTTATCTACCATGCCAGAAGCAGATGCAAGACGATATAGATTGAATCAGTTTGTATCTTCCATGAACGCTTGGCTTCCTGTAGGCACATGGCAATCATTAGACCATGGCGTTGTATCTAAGCCACTTATATTTGCTGTTGATAGAACTCCAGGCTGGGACCATGCTTGTATAGTAACTGCGGGCATAGAAGAAGATGGTTATGTATCAACAGAATTAGTAGCATCACTCAATAATACAAATATAGATAGTTTGGCAAGGCTATGTATGGACTTAGCAAATAAGCATAATGTTCCATTTTTAATGGATTCATATGTCCTATCTGACCTTGTTACGATACTAAAACAGAGAGGTTTAAGGGTTATTCCTGCCTCAAACAAGGATTTGGTATCAGCATCAAATAACGCATACCGTAAAATAATGAAGCGGGAAATCAAACATCCCAAAGACGAGATTGTAACAGTACAGATGCAGTCAGCAGTTCGTAAAAATGTACACGACTCTTGGAAGATTTCAAGAAGGGATTCCTCAATTGATATTGACGCTGCCATTGCCACAGTACTTGCAATATGGTTCTGCGACTCTAAAGAGGATTACCAACCCTTCATTGTAAATACGAGCATGATAGAATCTAAGGATGGTGAATAATAAATGGGCATAATCAGAGACTTCCTATTTCCAGATATACAGACAACTGTTGATGAGGCAGTAGAGACAGCAGTTAGTCGTTCAATCTTGCCACCTTCAAGAGAAACAACAGTTGTATCTCCAGAAGCAGCATTGAAGTTAGTCCCAGTATCAAGATGCTTATCCGTTTTGGAAACATCAATGATACAAATACCTGTAGAAGTTTACAGAGGAATAGAACAGATAGATAGTCCTTCTTGGTTAATTACTCCAGATGTAAATAAGAATGTAACTCAAGGTGAGTTTATTAAAGATACTGTCATTTCTTTGGCGGTACATGGAAATGCATTCTGGTTAATAACAAGAGGACAAAGAGGAATAACAAATCTTGAAGTTGTTCCAAATGCAGACATTGCAGTACATGAAGATAGATTTGGAAATGTAACTTATCACATTGGTAAGAAACAAATTGCACCAGATAGAATTAAGCATTTGAAACTTTGGTCACTACCAGGCCAAGTTATGGGTGAAGGTCCACTACAAAGACACAAAGGCACATTAAAAGCAGCATGGGATTTAAATAATTACTTTGCTAACTGGTTTGATAATTCTGCGGTACCAACAGGTATCTTAAATACAGAATCACATATCAATCAAGAACAAGCACAGACATTACTTGAAGCATTCCTTGAATCACAAAAGACACGCACACCTGCTGTCATGGGATATGGAATGAAATATGAAGGTTTAGTGTTAGACCCAGAAGCAGCACAGTTCCTTGAGAACCAGAAGTTTATGGCTCGTCAAATTGCATTAATGTTTGGTATTCCATCACAATATCTAAGCCTATCTATTGAATCAAGCGGTATGGCTTATACAAATACAAATGGCGATAGACAAAAACTATTTGAAGATGGCTTACAACAGTACATTACAAGAATTGAACAAGCATTATCTGACCTACTTCCAAGAGGACAGTTTGCTAAGTTTAATCTAACAACTTTCCTTCGTCCTGACAACAAGACTCGTTATGAAGGCTATGCAATTGCATTAGATAAGAAGTTCATGACAGTTAATGAAGTTAGAGAATTAGAAGGATTGCCAGCATTACCAGATGGTGATAAGGTGGCAGAACCTGTACAGCCAGTACAGCCAAATACAGACACACAAGGAGCACAGGATGACACTGGAAACCAGACAGTTTGAGATACGCTCCACTGATATAGAGTTGCGTGAGGTCAGTGGCATTGCTGTCCCTTATAACGACACAATTGACATTGGTGGCGGACTCAAAGAGCGTTTTGAAAAAGGTGCTATTGATATCAACGCAGATGTAAAACTATTTCGTGACCACAACGATATCATTGGCAAAGTTACTGAGATGCGTGAAGAAAATGATGGCTTGCATATTCGTGCAAAGATATCAGAAACACAACTTGGTAACGAAACATTAGAATTGGTAAAGGATGGAGCAATCCGTTCTTTCTCAGTAGGGTTCATCCCTCTTAAGGATGAGAAGCAGGATAGAACTATAATTCGCAAGAAGGTAGACCTTAAAGAAGTCTCTCTTGTAGCGTTTCCTGCATACAACAAGGCTGCTGTAATGGCAGTCAGAGACAACAAGGAGGAAACTTCCGTTATGGAAATCCAAAACACAACAGATACCTCCGCAGACATTGCAGAGGTTCGCACAGCAATTGAAGAGATTGACCGCAAGGTTGCTCTTCTTGCAGCAGAAAAGGACAACACAGTTGAGCCAGTAGTATCTTTCCGCTCATACGGTGAATATGTTAAGTCTGTGGCTAACAATGACGATGAGGGTCTAAAACTCCATCGTGATTTCACAGGTGGAGTACTTGCAGATTCAATTCTAAAGAATCAGTGGGTATCAGACACCGTACGCATCCTAAATCAGGGTCGTCCAACTTATTCTGTCTTCTCAACTGGAACACTACCAGCAGATGGAATGACACTTGAATATCCAGTACTTGATACTGATACTTCAACTGTAGATGAGCAAGCAGCAGAAGCAGACACACTTGCTTTTGGTAAGATTACTCTTACATCTGCAACCGCTCCAATCAAGACAATTGGTGGTTACACTGAAATGTCACGCCAGGTTATTGAGCGTTCTTCAATCGCTTATGTTGACACAGCATTCCGTGCTATGGTTGCAGCATACGCAAAGAAGACAAACAACATGGCAAAGGCAGCACTTGTTGCCAACGCAGGTAACTTCAATACAGCATCAGTTTCAGCATGGGCTGCAGATGCAATCATTGAAGCACTTGCAGATTCAGCAATGAAGGTTAACGAAGATACTGGTCTTCCAGTACAGTTCATCCTTGCATCAAGCGATGTATTCAAGTCACTTGCTAAGATTGTTGATGCTTCAGACCGCCCAGTGTTGTCAAACACAGGTGCAACAGTTAACACATTTGGTGCAATCAATCCAGTAGGCCTAACAGGCTCACTCTTTGGTCTACCAATTGTTGTTGACCCATCACTTGCAGCAGGTTCATTGTATGTTGGTAACGCAGCAGCGTTGACAACCTATGAATCAGCAGGTGCACCATTCCGTTTGAATGACGAAGAGATTACTAACCTAACCAACAAGTTCTCTGTCTATGGATATCTTGCAATTTCTGCACCAGATACCAAGGCACTTGTTAAGGTTGCTAATCCAAACGACTAATAGGAGTCAATCATGGATGTTACAACTCTGAGAAACTACATAGGTGCAAGCACTGAAGACAATGATTTCATTGAGCAGTGTCTTATTTCTGCACAGTTATTGGTAAATGAATATTGCGGTAGCAATGCTAATGTGCCATTATCTATTAAAGAAAGATGCTACTTAGAAGTAGGCTCAGAGTTGTACCATCGTCGTAGTGCTCCACTTGGGATTGCACAGTACGCAACTTTTGACCAGGCACCTGCAAGAATTGCTCGTGACCCATTAGTAGGCGTATATCCAATCCTTGACCGCTACATTGTGAGGTTCGCATAATGCTGCAACAGATTAGAGAAGACTTGAAGGAAGTTCTCACAGGTATAACTCCACAGATTTATACTTATGAACCAGAACGACCTGTTCCAAGTTGCATCATAATCACAGCAGCAACAGCATTCCTTAGAATTAACGAGGCTGACTTTGGCCCAAGTTATACAAGCAATTGGCGACTTCAACCAATTGTTAAAGTTGCGGTAAATCAAATAGAAACATCTAATCTTGACGAAACAATAATGGAAATAGTCCAGGCTGTTTGGCAAGTAGAAGGTGTGGCTACAGTTGAAGTAGATAAGCCATTTATCGTAGAACTTAATGGCGCAAGTTATTTAAGTACTTACATAAATATTCAAATGTATTCACAAGGAGGAATATAATGGCACGACTAAAGGGAAAGACCATCATCTTTGAGATTGATGGTACAGAATACCAGGGTGCTGTAAACAATGTAACCTTCACCTCAGAAGTTGGAGAACTTGGCTTTGGCTCATATGAAGACAGCCTTGATTTCCGTTGCCAGGTAGTTGGTTATCAGGACTATGCAGCAAACTCTTTATGGCGTAAACTATGGGACAATCCAGGTGCAACAGTAACCTTGACATATGCTCCACATGGTAACGCAACAGCATCAAGCACACAACCACACTTCACAGCAACAGGATATGCAGAAACTCTGCCTACTCTTGGTGGTGCTGCTGGAGAATATTTTGCCTTTGACCTTTCCATTGTTCTCAATGGCAAGCCATCAATGGTAACTGCTTAATTTGAGGTAGTGGCGATGGCAGAATTTACAGTAAGCGTAAAGGGACTAAGAGAAGTTACTCGTAGTTTTAAACAATACGAAGGTGCTGTAGATGATTTAAAAACTGCCAACGCTGCAATCAGTAGCAAGGTAGCACAAAGTGCTGTTGCCACTACTCCCAAATTGACAGGACGACTTGCATCAACTGTTAAAGGTAACAGAGCAGTGCAAAGAGTCCAAATAAAAGCGGGTGGAGCAAGAGTTCCATACGCTGGAGTAATTGAATATGGATGGCCTGCAAGAAATATAGAAGCACAACCATTTTTACGCAGGGCAGCATGGACAAATAGAGATTATGTAATACAACAGTATTCGTCTAATCTTGAAAGTATTAAAAGAAGATATATAGCCAATTAGGAGGCATACAATGGACATATCACAATTAAAGATGAAAGAGTTAGCAGAGGTAGAAAGACTTGCAGGCATTCCAATGTCTGAATGGGATTCTCCAACTGTAAAATTATCAATGGCAATTTCTTTTGTAACAGGTAGAAAGACTAATCCTTCTCTGACCTGGGACCAGATTGAAAACATGAGCATTGAAGAAATGACAAAACTTGCAGAAGGTATAAGCGACCCAAAAGCGAACATCTCTTAGACACTATGGGTAAATTCTGTTCAAGGACAGGATATACACCAGCAGAGTTCTGGGAGATGACAAACGAAGAGGTCCAATACATTACAAAGGAGTTGAATAAGAAAAATGGCTAACCAAATTACGGTAGACATTGTTGCAGACACCAGGCAACTCGTTGCTGGCGTAAAGAATACCAACAACCAACTCAACTCTCTTAATGGCTCTATAAGCAAATTAAAATCAGGATTTGGTGGGCTTGCTTCTATCTTTGGTGCTCAGATATCTATTAACTGGTTTAAGCAAATTATTAAAGATGGATATGAGGAACAAGCATCTTTTGCTGCCTTGCAGGATTTGTATGGTGCAGAGTTTGATAAAATTGTTGATAAAGTAAATGCAATATCAAGTAAGTTTTATGTAGATGATGGCGATATTGCACAATACTTTGTTAAATTAAAGTCAGCCTTTACTTCAAGACTTGATAAGTTTGTACCTGAAGTTGTTGAGGCTTCAAATATTATTGCATTGCTAAAAGGTGTACCAGTATCAGAAGTTATTGATTCTTGGACGGTAGCATTAAAAGATGGTAAGTTAACAGCCAAAGAAGTTCAGAAGATTGGTATTGACTTAACTAAAGAACAAGAAGATGCATTTAATAAATTAAATACAACATCAGAAAAGATGGCATTCTTATTAGATATTGTTAACCAGAAACAAAAAGAAGCATTAGATAATATTACTGGATGGCAAAAAATTGATTATTATGTTGGTAAGTTTAAAGATAAAATTGCTGAGGCATTAATTCCAATACTTGATAAATTAGTTGCTGCATATGAAAAACTAAGTCCAGGACAAAAGCAAATTATTGATGGCATTGCAGCATTTGTTGTTGTGGTAGGTGGATTGCTTGCAGTGCTTGGTCCAGTATTATTTGGTCTTGGAATGGTATGGCAAGTATTTAAAGATTTACAGGTTGCAGCACGATTACTTACAATTGCACAAGGATTATTAAATCTTGTTTATTCTCCATATCTTGTAGTTATCCTTGCAATTATTGCTGCAGGAGTTCTTTTATATAAGAACTGGGATTCAGTCAAGGAAATGGCAGGCAAGTTGTGGGACAAGATTAAGCAGGTATGGGAATGGCTAAAGAGTAACTGGCCTACTGTTCTTGCTATCCTTACAGGTCCTATTGGCCTTGCTGTTAAATATATTATTGATAACTGGGATAAAATAAAAGACGGTATCAAGAAAGCAATTGATGGCATTAAGAATCTATTCAGTGGATGGATAACTAACTTTAAAGATTTTGGTAGAAACCTTATACAAGGACTTGTAGATGGTATTAAGGCTTTGGCACAAGCACCATTAAATGCAGTTAAAGGTATTGCAGATGGTGTAAAAAATATTTGGAAAACAATTACAGGAACTAAATCTCCATCAAAGGTATTCAAAGGCTATGGAGAAAATCTCGTAGAAGGATTGGCATTAGGTATTCAAGGTGCACAAAGACTTGCTGACCAAGCCATGGTAGATTTAAATTCAAATCTTGTATTGTCGCCTTCTTATGGCAATTCTCGTGGGAATGGTGTAAACATCACTATTAACGCAGGACTTGGTACAGACCCATATGAACTTGGAAGAGTTGTGAAGGCAGCAATGGATAAGTACACAGGTGTTAATGGGCGATGAATTTAAATGACGAGATTGATTTAGAGATTCGTACAGCCATTGACTTTGGCTTTGTTTTGGGTGTTTCTAAATTAGCAGAACACTACCTCTTATCAGATAAAGATTTAGAAAACGATGCCCTCTTTGAGTGGCAGTCAATCATTGACCAATGCTTATCTATCTCAGTAAAGCGTGGTGTAGATACATATACAGGTGCTTATGCCCTACCGCTTCCAAATGTAGGTGTTATGCATGTTAGAACAGTTAACAGAAACTTAGACCCTAACACATACAAGTATTTACAGCCTCGTTCTAAGATTAGATTAATTCATAAGAACAATGGCAATCCAGTTATTATTTTCCAGGGCAGAGTAGAAAATCTATATGTTGACTACCGCTCTGATGTACAGAAACCTCTTATCGCATTTGATGTTATGGACCCAATTGGACAACTACAAAATACAATGACAGAGTTATCAGGTTTATCAAGTGCTAACCAAACATGGTCACAGCGTATTAATGAGATTATGTCAAACGGTAGATTATCAAATGAACCAATTACAATACCTAAAGTTATTCATGGTGGTGGAGAAACAAAGCATGGCTATTGGGATGAGAACTCTACAGTTTGGGAAGCATTAGAGTTAGCCTCAAATACTGAAGGTGGCTTTATTTATTTTGATAAGTCTGGCACAATGCAATGCTACGCATCAGAAGAAATTGGAGCAGGAACGACTCCAATTATGAAGTTCTCAAATCTGCGGGCAGACCAAGTAGGCTATGACCCTAATGCATATTCATATAAGAACATATCAATTGATTACAATACAGAATCTGTTATTAATGAAGTACAGGTTTCTAATACTTGGGGCTACATTAAGTATGAGTTTGATGCTGACGAAGTATCAGAAACTTATGGAACATCAATTGAAACAACAGTCATTGAGACAAAGGCAAAGGGTCCATTTAGAAATGAAGCCCAGATTAATAAATATGGAACTCATGCCCTTAAGATAGATACAAATTTCCACTTATCACCAGACGAAAGCCAACTTGAAGCCTGGGCAAATAAAATAAAAACAAAGTGGAAGGAAGCAGAAACAATCGTTAAAGAGATTGAATGGGACGCTTCTAAAAATCCAGTAATAGCAGGCTCTGTAGAATTGTTAGACGATGTTGATATTGAATACAAAACAGAGGCTGTTGCGTTTGACAAAAACTTAACCATCATAGGGTTGCAACATGAGATTAACAATGAGGCAAATACCTGGAAGGTAAAATATATATTGTTTCCAAGGAGTAGATTCATATGACAATTAGATACATACCCTTTGCTGATAATGAAGTATTAACAGCAGAGCAATTAATTTCAGTTCAGAATAATGGTGTTGTTCAAGTAACAACCTTTGCTGAACTTACAGCACTTGAACCTGCAGTAAACTCTGCATATGTAACTGACACAAGCCAGTTCTATGTACGCAAGGCTGACGATTCATGGGGCTCCGTTGGTGGTTTGGCAGTAGTCCAGGCATCAGCACCATCAGCACCGCAGGTAGGCCAGATTTGGTTTGATACAGATGCTGTTCTTCCTAATCCTGCAAAGTATTTTTACGAGGGTAATGAAGCAATTACCAATACAGCAGGCTTTGAAGCATTAGATAACTTGGCTGCTACAACAGTAACATTAACAGAACCAGCATGGGTACATGTAACATTTGGTTGCGTTGAGCCTGTAGGTTCTGGAGATGCTGGTGTTGAATATGGCGTTCAATTATCAGGTGCAACAACCAGAGCATTGACTGCTGGTGATACTTGTGTTTCTTATGTAACAAGCAAGAACTCAACATCAAATGATTTCTGTGTTATCTTCAATGCAGGTTCAACAGTTGTAACACCAGTAGCAAAGAAATTGGGTACAATAGGAACTGTAGAAGTACACGACCCATACTATTCAATCATTCCAATCAGGTGGTCATAGTCAATGATTCATGTGTGGGATGGGACTGAGTGGAACTCAACTAAGGCTTTAAAAGTCTGGACTGGTTCTGCTTGGAATAAAACATATAAGTTCAAGGTGCGTACAAGCACTGCTTGGATTCCTGTCTCCACATCTGATAAAGATGAATCAGCAACAATTAGATGGTCAGTAGAGGCTCCTACTCCGCCTCCTCCACCACCTCCTGTTACACATCCAGTACCTGATTTAGATTTATTAACATTACAAGAAGTGGAAGCATTGCTTGACCCACTTAACTTTACATACTCTGTTATTGATTATGAAGTAACAAGTGATAATGCTAAAAATAATAAAGTAGTTATTGATTCACAGAATCCAGCAGCAGGACAGATACTTGCTGAAGGTTCAAATGTTGTATTTAAATTATATGAGTTTGTGCAGCCACAAGTAGCGGTACCAAATATTGAAGGCATATTAACAACAAATGCAAATACAGCAATTACAAATGTTAATCTTGTTGTAGGAAATCCACTTGGAACACAAGAAACATACGACACAAATCTTATTGGTAAAGTTATTGTTGGTACTCAATATCCAGCAGCAGGAACCATGGTAGATGTTGGAAGTTCAGTTCTTTATGATTACTATATACAAAAACCTTTTGCTACCGTTCCACAATTAGTAGGACAAGATGAAAACGATGTATTTACAATATTGGATAATGCTAACCTAACACCTGGAACAAGAACAGTATCTAATACAACAAATGCTGCCTTAGATGGTTTTGTAAAGTCTCAGTACCCAGTATCAGGAACTCAAGTACAGCAAGATTCTCTTGTTAATTATGAGGTGTATGAACATACTTTGACAACAGTTCCAAATATTGCAGGATTGACAACAGAGGCTGCAAATCTTTTATTACAACAATATTATCTATATCCAGGTACTACAACTACAGAAGAAACAACTAATCAATCACTTGAAGGTAGAGTAAAAGTAGGTTCAGTTAATCCATCACAAGGAACGACGGTAGCCAAAGATTCAAATGTTAACTATACCTATTATGTTCCTAATCAGTATACAACTATGCCTTATCTTGTTGGACAATCTTCAACAACTGCATTTCAAATGTTACAAGCAGCAGAATTAGTTGGAGTTGATAAAATAGCATATACAAGAAACTCAGCAAACTTTAATAAAGTATACAATCAAGAATATGCTCAAGGTTCTCAATTACCTGTAGGAACTCTTGTTGATGTTTACTACTACATTGAAGAAGTAAAATTTGTAGTTCCTGATATTAGAGGTGTAACACCTGGCACAACAGGTCAACAAATTGCTAATTATAACTTTACTTGGGGCTCCAATACACTTGCAGCAACATCTACAGAAAATGTTAACTTAATTGGAAAGATTTCTACTCAATCTCCTACTCAAGGAACACTTGCATATTCAGACCCAGTTAATTATGGTCTTTATACTGATGGCAGACCTACAGTTCCAGGTGTTGTAGGACAGACAGAAGCAAATGCAAAAACAGCAATTAATAATGCTGGTTTAAATTGGACTGTTGTTAGTAAGGCTCAGACATTTAATGGTCAAGCCACAGCAGGTACTGTCTATTCTCAGAACTATCCAGAAGGTACAAGATTGGCTTCAGGCTCATATGTAACTATTGAGGTATGGGCTGCTTATGTACCTACAGAAGTAACAAAAACTGCTACTGTTATTATTGGATGGTACGGAGATATTGCTTGGCAATGGCAGGCTTCCTATAGAGATACACTTGCAAATACAGCAGGCGTTACAGATGGCGGATTAAGAACAACTACACAGCCATACTACGCTGGTTATTTTGATTCAACAAATGCTAAACAGCATATAGCCTGTGCATTTAACTATACTACATTTGATAACTGGGTAAAGGCTAATAAAACTGGTAATCGTAGTTATACAATTACATCAGCACAGTTAAGAGTATGGTCAGAAGATGGTGTTGGAAATACAAACTCAAAGAGTTTAAGAGTTGGTTCATATCCAACGAGCACTTCATCAGCACCATCAGTAATGAGAGAATCTGATATCAACACAAGAGGAATAACATTGCCTTTTGGAGGTCGTGGTCAATATGGCTATGCAACAGCAAATTCCACATTAATCTCAGATTGTTTTGTTGCTCCAGTTTATCCAGTAGTTGTATATGCACCAAATACAAGTATTGATAACTATATTAGAAATGATAGTGATATCAGGTGGTATGTAAATATTCAATGGACGGAGTTGGTATAAATGAAATTATATACAGTTAGTACTACAAGAAATGGTGTTGTAACAAATGTTAACTACAACACTATTCCTGCTAATGATTTTGATTCTCAATTAGGAGTTAATTATCATCTTTGGTACCCTGTTGAAATTCCAGAAGGTACCAACTCATGGTTCAAAGGAATTGTAACTGGAGAAGTAGATGCTACAACTTATGGCTGGGTTCCTAATGCGGATATGACAGTTAAAGAAAGTTGTATAACACAAGAAAGATTATTGCTAATTTATAATGATAGCAATCAAACTCTTGATAATGTGCGGGTATTTATATCAGACCAACAACTGACAGGTTCAGTAGCAGAAGTAACTCCATGGAAGGCTAACCTATCTCCTGAGATAAGAAGTTATTCATCATTTGAGATATTGTCTACATCACCAGTAAATCAGTTTCCAGCAAATATGTATCTGAAGGCTAACTTCCAAGGAGCCTTGCCAGAACCAACACCACCACTACCAACAGAAATGCTCATAACAAACATGCAGCCATACTCTTGGGCGGTAGCAGCAGTAAGACTATACATAGTAAAGGACCAGGAAGTACCTGAAGATTACTGTGTTATATCTACTGAAACATTTTAGGTTTCTCAGAAATGCCTCCTGAGAAAGGGTGGCCTCAGTTCCCACGCTGAGGCTACCTCTAAAAATACGGATGAGATAGAATAGGAGAACGATGAACGATAAATTAATGTCCAAACTTCCAGTAGCCTTGCTATTTGTACAGGTACTACTCCTATCTCTTATTACTCAGAGTAAAGACCAGATGATTACTATCATGACTGGCATGTTGGCAACATTTATTACAGGTGCTTGGGTTGTTTGGGAAACCTTAAGACTACACAAGAAGGAGGACAAAGATGGCTCTAATTGATATGATTCCACCTAATCTTGAGTGGCGTGTTTACAAGGGCGACACAGCAAACTTGACCCTAATCGTCAAGGATGAAAATGACGAATTAGTAGATTTAACTGCCTGGACTTTTGCAGGGCACATAAAGAAATCTCCTAAAGATGCAGAACCAGAATTTATAATGGCAGTAACAGCAACAAGTGAAGGTATTATTTCTGTGATTATTGAAAATTCACATGCTTTATATCCACAGATGTATTTTGATATTGAAGGTACACACACAGAAGATGGTATTACTAAGACATTTGTTAAAGGAACAATTATTGCTGAAGAGGATGTGACAGATAATGGCAATTAAAAAGATTGAAGTTTTATCACCAACAGAGGCACAGATTTATGCTGCTAATTTAGGTTTAGTAGTTGGACCGCAAGGCCCAATTGGACCAGTAGGCCCAGCAGGACCAAAAGGTGAAACTGGAGATACTGGTGCTACTGGCGCAACTGGTCCTCAAGGAGTTCAAGGAATTCAAGGCCCAGCAGGTCCTCAAGGATTGAAAGGCGATACTGGCGCACAAGGAATTCAAGGTATCCAAGGATTAATAGGACCAGCAGGACCTAAAGGTAATACTGGTGAGCAAGGCATCCAAGGCATCCAAGGACCAGTTGGACCTCAAGGAGAAATTGGCTTAACAGGTCCAGCAGGTGCTGATGGTATTGATGGACAAGATGGAGCAGTAGGACCTCAAGGTGAACCTGGCCCTCAAGGAATTCAAGGTGAAGTTGGTCCAGTTGGCCCTCAAGGAATTCAAGGAATCCAAGGTGAAGTTGGCCCAATGGGACCTCAAGGAATCCAGGGCATCCAAGGAATCCAAGGAGAAAAAGGCGACAAAGGCGATACAGGTGATGCTGGTGCTGATGGTGATAGATATCACACAACATCAAGTTCTCTTGAATCAATGCCTACAAAGAATTCAATTGCAACTATTACATTAAATGATTTAAATGTAGATTATTCAGTAGGGCAAACAGTCATTGTTTCTCATGATGTTGACCATCATTATCATGGAACAGTTAATTCATATTCACAAGTAACTGGTGAACTTGTTATTTATGTAACAGAAGTAACAGGTACAGGAACATTTAATTCATGGACAGTTAACCTTTCAGGTGCTGTTGGTATTCAAGGAGAGACTGGTCCTCAAGGAGAAACTGGTCCAGCAGGTCCTGTAGGACCGCAAGGTGAAATGGGACCTCAAGGTATCCAAGGAATTCAAGGAGAGCAAGGAATCCAAGGACCTCAAGGAATTCAGGGAGAACAAGGTCATCAAGGAAATGTAGGTGAAACTCCAAAGTTTGCATATAATTTTACTCAAACTATTAATACAACTGGTTTTGTTAGCGGTACACAATTAACAATTTATAAAGACCCACTGTTTCAACCTTACGCATTAGCAAATATGAAATTAACTTCAATAGATGCAAATCTAAACACAATAACTTTGTTTGGTGTGATTGTTGCTTATAATGAAACTACTGTCACATTATCGCTTGGAACATTAGTACTTGACTCAAATCCAATTAGGTCTGAGTGGAGTGTTGGTATTGCAGGTCAAAGAGGAGCAACAGGTTTAACTGGTGCAACAGGTGCAACAGGTCCGCAAGGTCCTACTGGTGCTACTGGACCACAAGGAATTCAAGGCGAACAAGGAATTCAAGGAATTCAGGGTGAAACTGGTGCTACAGGACCTGAAGGCCCGCAAGGTATCCAAGGCATTCAAGGTATTCAAGGAGAAACTGGAGCAACTGGCCCACAAGGTCCGCAAGGAATTCAAGGAACAACAGGACCGCAAGGACCTGCGGGAGTACAGAATGTATATATCCAATCCACAGCACCTACAAACCCATCTGTTGGTTGGCTATGGATTGTGATTTGATATGCCTTATAGTGATTTATTAACTGATGCAGTTATATATGCACCATTGAATAACTCAATGGCTGTAACAACTACTGCAACTGTTAGTCAGTTTCAATGGAATAATACTCATGTATTTGTCAATGATGCTCCAACAGCAACAGGTAATACACATTCATTAAAATGGAATAACTATATTACAGATGCAGGATATTATAAATTCTCAAATCTACCTGCAGCAACTAATGCAATTACAATAACTGGATGGGTAAAGTTTGTAACTGACCCAAATATAACATTTGGTACTTCACTTGGTGGCACATGGAATATATTTTCTATGGAACAACAGTTTTCTTCAACTTCCTATTTTAGAGTACACACTTCAGCACAACCATACAGTGCTACTATGAGTGGTACCTCAGCAACTGATAGAAGACTTGCTTCAATTTGGCAGTATGGTGGTACAAATCAAACTACAGGAACTATTTATTCAAATTCAAAAATACCTTTAAATCAATGGGTTCATATTGCTTTAGTACAAAAAAATCCTGGTCAGATTAATGCAGTTGATTATAATGAAACAGCACTTTACATAAATGGTGCTTGTGTTAATTATCAATTTTCAACCAGTCAATTAGAAAGACTTCATTTTCAATGGATGAGTTTCCCTGTTCTTACTTTTGGAGCAGAGACAACACTTACAAAATTAGGTTCAAACTTTGCATTTTGGCATAGAGCATTAACCATAGATGAAATCAGAGCACAGGCATGGTACAACCATAATAACGAAGATTACAACACTGTTGTTTTAGCAGACAATCCAACTTATTATGCAGTTCTTGATAATGCAAATAAAACCACTAATCATACAGTTTATGGTGCAACTGATTGGGGCTCTTTAAATGATGATGTAAATGGAATTTATGTAAACGAATTAGGTCCTAATAATTCAAAAGCATGGAGACTTTCTACTACTTCAACTCAGGCTCAAAATAGAATAGTTAATACTGACCCTGAAATGTTGCAAGGAATATCAAATCTATATAAGTCTGGTGAGTTTTCTGTTGAATTTTGGGTTAAGCAAGTATCAAGACCAAGTTCAACAAGAGCATTATTTGGCATAGATGCAAATACTGGAATTAATAACTCTGTTGGAGCATTTTTATTTGAAATGGACAACTCAGGAAGAGTTCAATATAGAGGTTCTTATAAATCAGGAACAACAACATATCTATCAGGAAGTATTTTAGGTTCATCAATTGATACGCCAAGCGGTACTGGTCAAGAAATACTAACACAACACCCTGGTCAAAATGTTAACTCTTTTGCTGACAACAAATGGCATCATGTAATTTATACTCAAAGCAACACAGATAATGGTGCTGGTACAGGTACATATTATGGTTCTTTATATGTAGATGGATGTAAAGTTGGAGAAAGAACTTGGACAAATACATATGGCTGGGTAGATGGAACTGGAGTTTCAACTGGATTTTATGTAGGAACTACTTCTACAGTTTTAACTTTGGGAGATGGTTATTTATCCAATCTTGCATTTTATCCATATAGATTATCTGAAACTAAGGTATGGAATCACTATAAGGTAGGTTTAGATTATGTTTCTGAACAAGGTGCTGTTAAATATTATGATGGTTCTACCTGGCAATTAGCCACAGCAGCAAAAACCTGGAATGGCACAGCCTGGGTTAATTGGGTAAAGAAATATTGGAATGGCTCTTCTTGGGTAAACTTGCCTTGAGAACTTATGTTATAATAGTTATAGGACATATCACCTCCGAACGATAGGTCCAAGGGGCTTGCAGGGTTTATCCTTATATAGGTTGCCACCTCTTCTTCTGTGCAGGCCCCTTTTCTATGCCCTTTAGCGGGCTTCTGAGGTGGTTTTTAGAGGGTTTTAGACATAGCATGAGTATCAGGTTGCAAAAGTTTAAAAACTCTGCTATACTTATAGTACTTGTTTCAGAATCACATAATTGTGTGTGAGGGATGATACGCCTAAGACAACAGAAGGAGTCAAGGTGGTAGAGTAAAATCTACCAGAATTGAATGTAAATCTGGCACTGGTTGGTAACCAGCAGAATTCAAGGAAAGTAACTGGCAAGGTTTGTTTTAAAAAAACAAATCCATAACCTACCTGATTCGTGTAAAAAACCAAGGAGAAGAAGAGATTATGAATATTAATTATTATATAGATAAGAAATTCCCAGGAAATTCTAAGGAAGTAAAAGAAAGAATAGAAATAGCCTTAGCAACTATATGTATAAATGCTAACAAACATATAGAATATACTAATGGAGTAGAAAGATTCTTTAAGAACCTGGAGGTTTAAGATGAATAAAGAAATAGCGGCCATACTTATGTCTTATGGCAGAACAAGCCTTGTTGCTGTTTTATCAGTTTTAGCAACAGGAACTACTGACCCAAAACTATTGGCTCATGCATTCTTGATATCTATCATTGGACCATTAATTAGATGGCTAAACCCTAATGATAAATCTTTTGGTATAGGAGCAAACAATGACTAATATTTATTATGAAGGCAAGTTGTATTCTGAGGAAGAGTTTGATAGATTAACATTTAGGCCTATTGAAAAGCCTGCAAAACCTAAGAAATCTAAGGCTAAGGAAGTAGAAGAAATAGAGGATGTGTTCCCAACAGAGGAATAATCTTGATATCCGTCATTATCTCATTGGCGATTCTATTAAGCCAAGCGGGATACTCTGAGGCTCAGATTCTATGTACCGCCAATTTAGTCCAAAAAGAGTCTAATTATAATCTGCACAGTCGCAACTCCAAGACTGGTGCATATGGCCTTTTCCAGTTGATGCGGGTAGATAAGAAATTAACCCTTAAACAACAGACTGACAGATATATCAAATATATCAATCATAGGTATAAAGGCGATGCCTGTTTGGCATGGAAACATTTTCAGAAAAATAACTGGTATTAAGCAAAGTTTTAAAAAAACTGGTATACTTGTATATGAAGAGGGTGTTGCAGCACCTTAAATAAATATATAAGGAGAAAGACAATGATTAAAGACTTAATACTCGTAATTAGAGTTGTAAGAATGAAGCGTAAACTCAAGAAGATTGAGAAGCGTTTAGATAAGATTAATGACATAATGTGCAAATCCAATCACACCATTGACCACATGATTGAGATATTGGAGGAGCATAATGACCTATAAGCCATATGAAACTTATGACTTCCAGGCTGATTTGCGTAAAGGCAAAGTTGGCGAGGAATTGGTAAAGAATTATCTATATGAAGAATCAGTCAAAGTAGAAGTAAAGACAGATTTAATGTGGAAGAAAACAGGAAATCTATACATTGAAGATGAAGTATGGTCACAAGTTCATGGAAATGTACCTGGCGGATTTCAAACATCAGAAGCACAGGTTTGGGCGTTTGTCATGGGTAAATGCGTATTATGGGTTCCTTATGATACTCTTAGCAGAGCAGTAGATAAATGGGGCGAGGAATCAGAATGCAAGAACTCAGAAAATCCGTCAAAAGGAAGACTAATAACTCCTGGACAGATATTACAGATGGAAATGAGAAGGCCAGCCTGATATATTATTGCCTATGTCATGGGTGTGTGGTGGGAGATAAAACCTGTGATGACATGGAGCCAATTGGCTGGGTAGAACGAAATGACACCACTTGAAGCATTAGAGAAATATAAGATTACAACCAGACCTACTGAATGTAATGCTTGCCCTCGTAGAGCGTATTATTACTTACCTGTACGAGGGTTTCTCTGTAGCCTATGCCTATTGGATTTGGTAAATGTGGGCGGTACAGAATGGAATTGGGACGACTATCCCGAAATATGGAACAGATATGATAAACTATAGACATTATGGAAATATTTGTATTTGTGCTGCTTGCCTATTTGATGATTTAGGTGGTTTGGGTGTCTGAGTATAACGACCCTCTCTATAGAAAGAATAGGAAGATTATCCTTGGTCAACCTGATGTGTTATGTCACTATTGTGGCAAAGAGAACCCTACATCCATAGACCATATACTACCCATATCCAAGGGCGGTACACATGAGATGCATAATCTACTACCATGTTGTATATCATGTAATAGTACTAAATGGAATCATATAAAGAAGAGAATGCCATATGGAAATCCAAGATATGTTAATGGTGTCAAATGATATATATCCCGCATCCCGTTGTCTATAAAACATTTATATCAAATAGTAAAACCTATAAAACCAAATATCCAAATATCCACATATCCACGAATATCCACATATCTGGTTTGAAAATGTTTGGATAAAATGGTTTT
>Ga0255146_1000190_pt1 | contig 25070 bp, 20 predicted proteins | sample Atl_Cont_RepC_8h_FD_188424 | JGI IMG/M metagenome (GOLD analysis project Ga0255146, IMG submission 188424) | Freshwater microbial communities from Altamaha River, Georgia, United States - Atl_Cont_RepC_8h | ecosystem: Environmental > Aquatic > Freshwater > River | place: USA: Georgia | collected...
CGATTTTATTTTTCATCTAGTCCCACTGGGTTAAAGACCTCCCTTAAGATTAAAAATAAAATCGCTATGGTGCGAAATCTGGTAAAAAGATTAGCATTCTGACAAGGAATGTACCTAATGAATTATAAAGGATTTGGGTAATTCGATGTTCAAAGTTATCATCAATCCTGACAAGGACTTGCCGCAACCAAGACCCTTTCAGGTTTCGAAATCGGTACGGTGATGGATAAACCTATACCGAACCGTGCGGAATCATAGTATAACTATGGGCAGTCAAAGGAATTGCCCGGGCTCGCAAATCTGGAGTAACGCTTATGGATAGCAATGGCAGCAGTGGTGTGTTGGATTCTGCCGCCGACATGGATCATGTCCGCAATGATATAGACAGCGTTGAAACTCGCGAGTGGCTCGATTCACTGGATTCTGTACTGCAAACCAGTGGAATCGACAGGGTAGAATATCTTCTAACCCAGCTAAGGCTTAAAGCCCACACCAGTGGCGTAAATATTCCTTTCACCGCCAACACCCCTTACATCAACACTATTCCCCCCGGAAAACAGCCCACATATCCTGGCGACCGGGACCTTGAAAGAAAAATCAAAAGCATCATCCGCTGGAACGCCATGGCTATGGTGGTAAAGGCGAATGAATTTGATGGAACACTTGGTGGACACATTTCCACCTTCGCTTCCTGTGCCACTCTTTATGAAGTCGGGTTCAATCATTTCTTCCGCGGTCCGGATGCCCCTGGCGGCGGCGATATGATTTACTTCCAGGGCCATGCCTCACCCGGAATGTATTCCCGTGCCTTTGTGGAAGGGCGCCTAACCGAAGAAAACCTGAACAACTTCCGCCGGGAACTCGCCAAGGGAGGCGGCCTTTCCTCCTACCCGCACCCATGGCTTATGCCAAACTTCTGGCAGTTCCCAACGGTTTCGATGGGCCTTGGCCCCATCATGAGCATTTATCAAGCGCGATTTAACCGTTACCTGCAACATCGCAGCATTGTTGAAACATCGAACCGCAAGGTTTGGAGTTTCCTGGGGGATGGCGAATGCGATGAACCAGAAACCCTGGGCGCCATTCATCTGGCCTCCCGCGAGAAACTGGATAACCTGATTTTCGTGATCAATTGCAATCTGCAAAGGCTTGATGGCCCCGTTCGTGGCAACGGCAAGATCATCCAGGAATTGGAAGCCGTGTTCAAGGGTGCGGGTTGGAATGTGATTAAGGTAATTTGGGGCAGCGAATGGGATCCCATAATCGCACGCGACCGCTCCGGCATATTGCTTCACCGCATGAATGAAACCGTGGATGGCGAGTATCAGAAATATGCCGTGGAAGACGGGGCATATTTGCGAGAACATTTCTTCGGCAAATATCCTGAATTAAGAAAACTTGTGGACGACTATTCCGACGAAGAGTTAACCAAGCTTCGCCGTGGTGGCCACGACCCGTTAAAGGTCTATTCCGCTTACAAGGCTGCCGTTGAAAACAAGGGTTCACCAACAGTCATTCTTGTGAAAACCGTGAAAGGCTACGGCTTGGGTGAAGCTGGCGAAGGCATGAATATCACGCACCAGCAAAAGAAGCTCAAGGCAAAGCACCTGCAGGAATTCCGAACCCGATTCAGCCTGCCATTCTCAGACGAGGAAGTCAGCAAAGCCAAATTCTTCATGCCGGAAAAGGATTCTCCAGAATCCAAATACTTGCACGAACGACGCAAAGCGCTGGGTGGTTACCTGCCAAGCCGCCGAGCCAACGCGCCGGGACTTATCGGCCCAGGCGAAGATTTTATCCAACGCTATTCCAAAGGCAGCGGCGATAAAGCACCCTCCACCACTGGTGTTTTTGTGGACATGCTTGGCCAGTTGCTCAAGGACAAGAACATTGGCAGGCACATCGTGCCCATCATCCCTGACGAAGGTAGGACCTTCGGTATGGATCCGTTCTTTACCACATTCAAGATTTATTCCAGCGTGGGACAGCTTTACGAACCGGTGGACGCCAAGATGGCTGTGGCCTACCGCGAGGCAATTGATGGACAAATCCTCGAAGAAGGCATCAATGAAGCCGGATCCATGTGCTCTTTGATTGCTGCTGGAACTTCCTACAGCACTCACAGCACCCAGATGATCCCCTTCTACATTTATTACTCCATGTTTGGTTTCCAACGCATTGGCGATTTGGCCTGGGCAGCGGGTGACCTTCGTGCCAGGGGTTTCATGCTTGGAGCCACTTCCGGCAGAACCACCCTGAACGGTGAAGGCCTTCAACATGAGGATGGCCACAGCCTTCTGGTGGCATCCACCATACCAAACCTTGTCTCTTACGATCCTGCTTTTGCATTTGAACTGGCCATCATCCTTCGTGATGGAATTCGCAGGATGACCGAACTTCAGGAAGACATCTTCTACTACATCACGCTTTACAACGACAATTACCCCATGCACCCCATGCCCGAAAACGCCAACGAAGGCGTTCTCAAGGGGCTGTACAAGCTGAAGTCTTCCCCGCTTGAGGGAGATCACCCCAAGGCGCAGATTTTTGGTTCGGGTCCAATCCTTATGCATGCCCTCAAAGCTCAACAGATTCTGGCGGAGCAATTCGGCGTAAGTGCCGATGTATGGAGCGCCACCAGCTATCGCGAACTGCGCAGGGAAGCCCTGGATGTGGAAAGGTGGAACCTGCTTCATCCAACAGCAGCACCCCGAAAGAGCTACATTGAAACTGTTCTCGAAAACGAAAAAGGCGCTTTCATAGCGGCCAGTGATAACATTCGATCTGTTCCAGAAATGATCTCACGATGGGTTCCGGGTGGAATGTTCCCGCTGGGAACCGATGGTTTCGGAAGAAGCGAAACCCGACCGACCCTGAGAAGGCATTTCGAGGTGGATGCCGAATGCATCACCCTGGCGACCCTGTACCAACTTTCACGCAAGGGACAGATTCAACCCGGCGTGGTTGGCGAGGCAATTACCAAACTTGGCATTGATCCGGAGAAAATCAACCCCATGACCGCATAGTACCGGCTACTCCGGTGCACAGGCATGGATTTACCATAACTCTTGCAAGGATTCTTTGAAGATGGCGACAGAAGTCAAACTGCAGGCACTGAAGGAAAATGTGGAAGTGGTCGAAGTCAATGCTGTGAAAGTCAGTGTTGGGGACACAGTTACAGCCGGTCAGGCGCTGATGGAAGTTCAAGCGGACAAAGCCGCCTTGGAAGTTCCCGCACCTTCCGCCGGCGTGATCAGCCAAATTCTTGTAAAAACCGGCGACTCGGTAAAAATCGGGCAATCCATTTTCGTGATTGATGCCAACGGCAGCCCTTCTGCCGCCGCACCCGCAGCCAAGCCAGCAAGTGCGCCTACCGCTGCTGCAAAACCATCCGCCCCGGTTCCTGTGGCTGCAAGCAAACCTGCCGTTACCCCGGCAGTAGCCCAGACCATAGCACTTGCCACCCATCAAGATGACAAAATAACGCCGGCAAGCCCGGTGGTTCGCAGAATGGCCAGGGAACTGGGCGTGGAACTTTCCATGGTGCCAGGCACCGGTCGTCATGGAAGAATCAGCGAGGAAGACATTCGCGCTTTTGTGCAAAATCGTGGAGCAGGTGCCAATGGCGGTGGAACCGGCATCAGCGTTCCAGCATTGCCCAGGTTTGAGGACATCGGACCTGTGGAAAAACAGCCCATGTCTGCCATTCGCAAGGCAACGGCAAGGCAGATGAATCTTTCGTGGAGCATCGTGCCGCATGTCACCCAGAATGACCTGGTGGACATCACCGATTTTGAAAATTTCCGCAGGTCGGAAAGCAAGGGGCCCAAGTTCACGATCACCGCGTTTGCACTCAAGGCGGCTGCAGTTTTACTGCAAGAGTTCCCCGTCTTCAACAGCAGCGTGGATATGCAAAATAACTCCATTATTTACAAGAAGTATTACAACATAGGCGTGGCAGTTGACACTGAAAACGGCCTGCTTGTTCCGGTGATTCGCGATGTGGACAAAAAAAGCATCGCGGAACTGGCGGTGGAATTGACATCCATCGCGGAGCGTGCTCGTCAGCGGAAGCTGGATTCGAAGGACCTTTCCGGTGGCACATTCACCATCACCAATCTGGGTGGCATTGGCGGAACCGGATTTACCCCGATCGTCAATTATCCGGAAGTTGCCATTCTTGGCATTTCTAGAGGCAGGCTCGAACCCGTGGTTTACAAGGGTGAAATTACACCCAGGCTGATGATGCCCCTTTCCCTCTCTTACGATCACAGGGTTATCGATGGGGCGGCGGCAGCACGGTTCACTCGCAGGCTGGCAGAGATGCTGGAAAACCCCTATCAGTTGTTGATCCACGCCTAATCCGGACTTTCATGGAACATCAAACGGGCTTTCAGCAGCCCTTCGGGTTGAAGGATATTGAATCATGGCACAAGTAATCGAAACTCAAGTTGCAGTACTGGGAGCAGGCCCCGGAGGATACGCCGCGGCTTTTCTGGCAGCGGACCTTGGAAAGAAAGTGGCCCTTATAGAAGCCGGCCCAAAGCCAGGCGGCACCTGCCTGAATGTTGGTTGTATTCCCTCCAAGGCTGTGCTTCATGTGGCCAAGCTTATTCAAGATGCCAAGGAGGCGGCACATTTTGGGGTTAAGTTCGGAGACCCAAAGATCGACATCAACCTGGTGCGCGGACACTGGCAGAATGTGGTCTCTACCCTTTCCACAAACCTTGGCAGGCTTTGCGATGCCAGGAAGATCAACTTTGTTCAGGGTATTGGCAAATTTACCTCTCCCAACACCATTGAGGTGGAGGGAAAGGGAACCGTAAAGTTTGAGCAATGCATCATCGCGACTGGTTCCAGCCCCGCCAAACCACCCTCTTTCAATCTTCCTACCGACCGCATCATGGACTCCACTGGCGCCCTGAAGCTTCAGGATATTCCGGGTAAGCTTCTTGTGGTGGGCGGCGGATATATCGGCTTGGAACTTGGATTTGTCTATGCGTCCCTCGGAAGCAAGGTAACCGTGGTGGAAATGACCGATGGTTTGCTGCCCGGCGCCGACAGAGATCTTGTTGTGCCCCTGAACCGAAGGCTTGAGAGTATTTTTCACAAAATTTATCTCAAGACAAAAGTCGCCAAGGTGGAAGATACGTCCAAGGGAATCAAGGCGACTTTGGAAGGTCCCGAAGTAACCGAGAAGGAACCCGTGTTTGACCGCGTTCTGGTTTCAGTTGGAAGAAGGCCTAATACTGGCAATCTTGGATTGGACAAGGCAGGGATAACGCTGGATGCCAAGGGTTTCATTCCCGTGGATGAACAAAGGCGCACTCAAGTTCCCCATATTTACGCCATTGGAGATGTGGCTGGGAACCCATGTTGGCCCACAAGGCAAGCTATGAAGGAAAGATTGCCGCTGAGGCAATCCTTGGAGAACCTTCGGTTTACGATGTGCGTGCTGTTCCCGCTGTGGTATTTACCGACCCTGAAATCGCCTGGTGCGGCCTGACAGAAAATGAAGCCAACGCCAGGGGAATCGAAGTTAAGAGGGTACGCTTCCCATGGGCAGGTTCTGGTCGCGCCATGACCCGTAAACGCACAGAGGGCCTAACCAAGTTGCTCGTGGATCCTAAGACAGAACGCATACTAGGTGTGGGTATAGTGGGCGTGGATGCCGGGGAAATGATTGGCGAGGCCATGTTGGCCATCGAAATGGGTGCCAGCGCCAGGGACCTTGCGATGACCATGCACGCGCATCCTACTCTTTCGGAAACCATTGCTGAAGCGGCGGAATCTGTCTTTGGCCACCCCACCCACGCAATGCCTAAGAAAGCTTAGGCTTCTAAGATAACGAACAAGGCCCCACCGAGTATCAACTCCGTGGGGCCTTTAATTTTGTAATTTATCACCAATTAATCAATTCGGGAACAACTGGGGGCCTTCCACATTATCCTTTTTGGGTGCAGGAAGTGCCGGGGTGGATGGTTTTTCCACTGGCTTCGAAGGTGCGGGTTTCAGGAATGAAGGAACTGGAATCAGGCTGCTGCTGGTGCTAGAAACCGGTGCTGGAGCAACCGGCCGTACCGCTGGTTTTGCAGTTACTGGAGCAGTATTCGGCGCTATATCCAACAGGGGTGGTTCCCCACTTTGATTGCCTGTGGCAGGTTTGGTCGGGGTGCGGTAGCCAGCCAGATTATATTGCAAAAGGGAACTTCTCGCCTGAATGCGAACTCTCATGGAAGCATCCTTGGCCAGGGCGTTTTCCAAAGCCAACCCAACCTGATTAGAAACCGGCCTGATTTTGGATAAAGACGCCGCAGCCTCGGCCCGAACCGATGGCTTGGCATCATTATTCAGGGCCTGAATAAGTGCGGGCACAATTTGGGGAAATTGTGCGGGATCAAACTGCCTGAGTTCTGCTGCCGCATCAACCCGCTTATCCTCATCACCATTGTTTTGCAGGGCGACAATAAGTTCTGGCACCCTTTCATTGGGATTTTTGGCTGGTTTCTTGCCAAATATGATGCCAGCGTGCACCTGGCCCATCATGGCTCCGCCAAGCATTAGCACCAAAAAAAATCGGCTGTCCATGGCTACTCCCAATATTCCAATCCGGGCGCAAAATCCTTCTGCTGCGAATATCAAATCGACATTGGAGGCCGCTTGTTCCATATTGAAACAACCTTGTGTATCCCCAAGATTCATTCCACCGACCTCATCACCCGCAGAGTTTGCCAAAAGTTTGGTAAAGTTTACCGATTGGCAAAGCCTGCAAAAGCTTGAGGCTTTCTTTCTTGGCATTTCAGAGCACCTAGGTATGATGGCTCTAAATCGCATCGGCAAACTAATGGAGTAAACATTCATGGTACGCATTGGACTGGCTGGAATTGGTTTCATGGGCATGATCCATTACCTTGCGGCGCAGAAGCTGAAAGGTGCGAAAATCACAGCCATCTCCAGCAGGGATGAAAAAAAACTGTCCGGCGATTGGAGGGGAATTCGTGGAAACTTTGGCCCCGCAGGCACCAAGATGAACCTCGGCGGGATCAAGAAGTATCCCGAATTTGAACAGATGATTGAGGATCCGGACATCGACTTGATCGATATTTGCACCCCAACCCATCTTCATCCATCCATGGCGATTGCGGCACTTCAGGCCGGAAAACATGTCCTTGTGGAAAAATCCATTGCCCTTACGATCAAGGATGCCGAGGCCATGGTGAAGGCTGCCAAAAGCGCCAACAGAATGTTGATGGTGGCGCATGTGCTGCCTTTCTTTCCGGAATTTGACTTCGCCCGGGAAGCTATTGAATCAGAAAAGTATGGCAGGCTACAGGCAGCGCACTTTGTAAGGGTTATCTCCAAACCAGACTGGTCTGGCGATATTGATGACAGCGCAAAAACCGGCGGCCCCGCCGTAGACTTGCACATTCATGACACGCATTTTATCGGCCTTATCGCAGGTGTTCCGGGCCGGGTTTTCTCCAACGGATTAACTCGAAACGATGGCAGCGTGGAATTCCTTACCACGCAATACCTTTATGGGGATAACGGCCCTGCCATTTCCTGCACGAGCGGCGCCTTGAACATGAAAGGGCGGCAGTTCGCGCATGGTTTTGATATTTATTTGGAGAAAGCTACCATAACCTACCACAGTGCTGGCCAACCACTTACCATGCTAACTGCGGATGGGAAAAGCAAACAACCAACCTTGGGCAATGGCGATCCCATCCTGGCATTCACCAAGGAAATTCAGACGGCAGTGGATGGAGTCAAGAGCGGCAAAGAACCAGCTTTGCTTAGCGGTACGCTTGCTAAAGATGCTTTGCTTTTATGCCACAAAGAATGCCAGTCAGTGACAAGTGGAAAAGTGATGCTGGTGGACTAAAGCAAGTTAGCCCAAGGCACCCATTTTACCAATCCGGTAAAAAACTTACTTTCCTCACAATTCTTTTTAAGCTCCGTCTTTTCCAAATCCGAAAAGAAGAATGAAACATTAGGATTCGGGATGGACGGAGCATGATTATGGTAAGAAATCAACGCTGGCTAGTTGCAGGGGCCCTTTTTACTGCTGTGGTTTTGATTGCAGGTATTTCCGGCTGCAATCTCCTTTACACCCATGGCAATTTCATCCAGCCTCCGAATCCGCAGTATTCCCTGATCATGGAAGATGTTCCCGAAGAAGGTAAATCCAAGGTCGCAGTTTTCTTCCTTCAGGATTTTGATGTTTGCGATAGTTCCTGCTTTCAAGCATGGAATGCCCAGCTTAGGTCGTACGGATTTCGGAAGGTGTATTTCGGTTACTCCCACCATGTTCATTATTTTGCCGAGGAAATCCGGTCTATTCGCGAGAGTTGTCCAGAAACCAAAATTGTGATTGTTGGCAATGAGTGGGGTTCCTATGCAGCCTACTCACTGGCGAACAAAGTGGACCCCAACCAGATTGCGCTTTTGGTTACCATACAGCGTGGACATCACCTGGCCGTTTGCATTAAGGACAAGCCTTTCAATGTGGAAGAGGAATACCACCTTCCCGAGGTTCCAACCGCTGAAAAATGCAAGGAACCAAAAGAAAAGCCTGAATATCCCATGGACGAAATCGGACAGTTGCTCTTGGGAAAAATAGGACAGGTTGCAAAAGATGCATGCCTGGAAGGCAACCCACAGAAGACCACCAAAGGTGAAAAGAAAGCCAAAGACGAATGGGACTTTCTTGCTCCCAAAGATACCAAGGAAAAGAAAAAGGGGCAGGTATTCCCGCCCCGAGTAACCATGCTGGGGAAATAAACAGAGTTAACCCATCACAACCGGGTTACGAAGAATTCCCAAGCCTTCAATTTCCACCTCGCAAAGATCGCCTGCCTTCAGTAACACAGGGGGCTTGCGAGCCATGCCAACTCCCGGCGGAGTACCGGTAAAGATCAGATCACCGGGCAGCAAAGTAACCACCTGAGAGATATAGGCAATGATTTCAGGAATAGTGAAAATGAACTGGCTGGTATTGCTGTCCTGCATGGTGTGACTGTTGAGCCGCAATTTGATGTTCAGCTTGTGGGGATCGGCAATTTCATCCCTGGTAACCAGATAAGGCCCACAGGGCGCGAAAGTATCAAAGGTCTTACCGATCATCCACTGCTTGCCATCCTTTTCCAATTGCCAGTCCCTGGCGGAAACATCGTGGCCGATCGTATAACCTGCAAGATGCTTCATGGCATCGGCCGCCTTGATGTTTCTTCCCTTGGTTCCGATCACCAAGACCAATTCCGCCTCGTAATCCACCTTGTTGCTAACTGGTGGCAAAACAATCGGCTGATCGTGCCCGGTAAGAGCTGTGGGAAATTTACTGAACAACACAGGTTCCCTGGGAACGGGAAGACCACTCTCCGCGGCGTGATCCTTGTAATTCAAACCCACGCAAATCACCTTGTTGGGCTCTGTAATCGGGGAAAGCAATGTTACATCGGATGGATTGATCCTTACTGCCTTGGGATTGTTCTTCAAAGCGGCTATCTTTGCCAGGGTTGTCTCACCCTGATCGAGGATGCAACGCACACGACTTGGAAGCGACGGATCTGTTTCCTGAATGTCTATGTAAGTGCCATTATCGAAAATTGCCGCTCTTTCGCCTTTACTGGTCTTGATAGATGCTAGTTTCATAATGCAATGTTCTCCTTCAACTGGGAATTTTCCGTTTCAAATAGGATACTGTCGCCCGGCAAGAATACCAGCAAGATTACCATTGACCAAAAAGGAAACACCGAAGAAGAATCCAAGCTTTATGCAGTGGATGAACCCGAATCTTCTCGCCAAGAACCTGAAAACCATTTTCCTCGATCTTGTTCAGGATGGCTTCATAAGTTTCCAAAATCGCCAGAAAAATCCCGCGTGATCTGCCCTTGAGATACTTTGCCAACCCCCGCGCCTGCAGGTAATAATCCTTCGCTCTTTGCACCTCGAACCGCATCAGGTTCAGGAACTGAGGATTGTATTCACGCCTTTGGAGCATTTCTTGGGTGTAACCAAACCGTTCCATATCTTCCCTGGGCAGATAGACCCTTCCCCGTTCAAAGTCTTCAGGGATATCTCGAAGAATATTGGTCAACTGCAATGCGATTCCCGCAGCTTCGGCAGGCTTTTTGGCATTTTCATCGTGAAATCCCCACACATGGATGCAAGCAAGGCCCACTGCAGAGGCAACCCGATAGCAATACTGGTACAGTTCCGCAAAAGTCTGGTATTCCCTCACCTGCAAATCCATGCCCGTGCCATCAAGCACATCCAGAAAGTATTGAATGGGAATGCGATGTTTTTGAATGGTATCCACAAAAGCGGGATGAATTGGGTGGCTGAAAGTCCCCTCCATCGCATCCAAGGTTTTTTTACGCCATTGTGTCAGTGCGGTGGTGGCTGTTCCGGAATCCGGGGCATCATCCACCAAATCATCTGATATGCGCATGAAGGCGTAAATGGCACACATGGCATCGCTACCGGAGGAATCCAAAAGCTGAAAGGTTCGGTAAAAATTCCCCGCCGTGGCTCGGGAAAGATTTCTGCAATTGTCACGCGATTGAGAAAGCTCGCCAGATTCGCGAACTTTCCCACCACTCCACCAGTTTTTCAGAAAGATGCAGAGCTTTTCCCATTTGGATAACCTTGGCCTTTGGCTCCACACCTTGTAATCCTGCTTGCGAATCTTTTCCAGTATCGCCCTGCCCCCTTCCACGAAAAGCGCAAGATCCACTCTTCTTTTGGCCGGCACCATCTCTAACAATTTGCTGCCTTCGTCAAACAGTGCAGAAGTGCGATCCACCATTTCTTTCATGAGTTCACAAAACGGCTTGTTCTCCCGACGCTTGTGAAAATCCTCGGTGGAATAGCCGTGGCGTTCCATTTCTTGCTTGGGAAGGTAGATTCGGCCCATTTCATAATCCCGGGCGACATCCTGCCAGAAATTGGTCAATTGCAAAGCTGTGCATATTTGGTCCGAATGTGGCAACGCCTTTTCATCGTGGCACTCCCACATCATCAGTACCAGCCTGCCCACGGGATTGGCCGAATACCTGCAATAATCCAGCAACTGGTCCAAGGAACCGTATTCAAGAATCATCTGATCCTGCTCAAAGGCAAAAATCAGGTCTTTGAACAGTTCTTTGGGCATTCGGAATTTTCGAATGGTTTCAGCAAGGCTGACAAACACCGGGTGATGCGGTTTACCCTGGTAGCACAATTCGACTTCGCTACGCCACCATCGCAAAAGATCCAAAGACTTTTGCCCCCCTCCCGTCTGGTCACCCAAGTCATCCGCCCACCTGCAAAAGGAATACACTGCCTCGAAATGGGGAACCAAAGGCTTCTCCAAAAGAAAGGAGATCACCGAGAAATTTTCATAGCTGGATTTGGTGAAAGACTGGCAATACTTCCGTGCCTCCGCGATTGGCGGTGGCAGATAATCGGCATCTGGGCCGTAGGTGGCAAGTTCCCTCTCGAAGCTGTATCTCATTCAGGAAATTGTAATCCATTTTTAATTCACATGGCTTAAAAAACAAAAGACCCCGGATATGTTCCGGGGTCTTTTGCAAATATTCAAGTTACTGGGCAAGGCTTTCGGAGGATTCAACCTGACCTTCACCCGGCTTCGATGGAAGCAGCTCCTGGCGATAGATAGGCACATCGCGTGGTGCTTCTATCCCCAGTCGAATTTTGCCACGGTCTATGTCAACCACCGTTATGCAAACATTCTCACCGATGTATATTTTCTCTCCAAGTTTTCGGCTGAGGACCAGCATCTCGCAACCCTCCTGCGTGCGAACTCTAAGTTGTGCGTCATAAATGGAGTCTACGCCATTATTTTGGAAAACTGGCAGGAAGAATAATCATTTCGATGCCACCCCTTTGGCAGGTTCTGCTACAGCCCTAATAACCCCTACAAATCGACCTTCAAACCCCTTCAAATGATCTTTAACCACTGGGATTTTGGATCTTTCATTCTCCCGAAAGCCTAGCTTTGTTCGATATCAACCATTATCAACCATTGCCTGAATACGAATTTGTAGTTGCTTTCCACCCCTTGGGATGGACATAATTCACGAGTTGATAAGCGATCTTTGCACCGATTTTGTCGGCAAGGAATGCAAATGAATCCCACCTGTGTACTTAGCCATCCAAAGATAAATCGCAGAAAAGCCCTTCAAGCGGGTGCTGTTTCCCTGTTGGGACTTGGAGCAAATCACCTTGCTTCCCTTAAAGCCCAGGCAAGTAATGTTGGTCCTGGCAAGGCGAAGTCCATTGTTTACATTTTCCTTTCCGGTGGTCTTTCCCAGATAGACAGTTTCGATCCAAAACCAGATGCTCCAGAGAATATCCGCGGCGAATTTCAAACCATAGCCACCCAGATTCCGGGTGTTCGCATCTGTGAGCATCTGCCTAAGCTTGCAGCCATCAGTAACAAATGGTCTCTACTGCGCTCACTAACCCATAAATCCAACGATCATTCCGCCGGCCACCACATCATGCTGACAGGTCGTTCCGATCTACCGGTGGGTTTTGATGCCTCGAAGCCAAAACCAAGCGACTGGCCATCCCTTGCCTCACAGGTCGGCTACTTTGGAAAACCCAGAAACAACCTCCCTCCTGCAATCGTTTTGCCTGAACGATTAGTGCATTACAGTGGCAGGGTTATACCCGGTCAATTCGCTGGCATTATGGGAAATCGATCAGATCCCTGGTTTCTTGAAGCCTCACCGTACGAAGCCAAGTCGTATGGCGCTTACCCCAAATATGAATTTGATCATCAGGAAAGAGAAGGCACCGGGGGAAACCGGTTATTTAAAGCGCCAAATCTTACCCTTCCGGAATATCTTCAGGGTGGAAGGTTGATGGATCGTTCCATCCTGCGCAAACAGTTGGATTCCCAAGTAAAGAGCATGGAAAATAATTCAGCAGGCTTTGACCGATTCCACCATAGTGCCATCGCACTTTTGGCAGATTCCAAAGTAAAGAATGCCTTTGATGTAACCAATGCCCCACAATCCGTTCAGGAACGCTACGGAAAAAATGCCTTCGGCTGGTCATTACTGATGGCAAAAAACTTGGTCCAGGCAGGTGTTTCCCTCGTTCAGGTTAACCTTGGCAATAATGAAACCTGGGATACCCATGGCAACGCTTTTCCTCATCTCAAGGACAAGCTTTATCCACCCACCGACCAAGCCCTAAGCACCTTTCTTTTGGATCTGGAAGAGAATGGTCTTTTAAGCCAGACATTAGTGGTAATGGCTGGCGAGTTTGGAAGGACGCCAAAAATCACATCACTGCCCAAGCATTACAAGCTGCCAGGAAGGGATCACTGGGGAGCTGTGCAAAGCGTTTTATTTGCCGGAGGTGGAGTTCAAGGCGGAAGAGTGATTGGCAGTTCCGACAAGATTGGCGGTTTTCCTTCCACCGAGCCATATACCCCCGAAGATTTTGCAGCCACCATGTTTGATGCGCTTGGCCTTCCGCCCGAGGCTGTTTGGTACGATTCCACCCAGAGACCAAACATTCTTTACCATGGCAAACCGATTCGTTCTTTGTTTTAAAGAACTCGAAAAGCGGTGATTTTTGCCGCAAGCTTGGTTACCATGCCCCTAGGATTTCTTAAGCACCCTGGGGTTTATCCATGATCAGGCATTTTTCCCTTTGCATGCTGGCACTTCTGGCATTTGCATTTCTGCAAATAATTCCCCAAACGGTTCTTGGTCAAAGTTTTGACCAAGGGGTTGTGGTATGTGTTTCGCAACCTTCCGCGGATGCCGGGGCTATGATCCTAAAAAAGGGAGGGAACGCAGTAGATGCTGCCATAGCAACCCAGTTTGCCCTGGCAGTGACCCATCCTGCGGCGGGAAACATTGGTGGTGGCGGATTTATGGTGGTTCACACTGGCAAGACCGGTGAAATCCCCACCATCTTTGAATACCGCGAAGCAGCCCCAAAAGCCGCTCATGAAACCGTTTACAAAAAAGATGATGGCGTTTTCACCCACAAGGCTTCCGGAGTTCCTGGCTCTGTGCGGGGAATGGCCATAGCTCACCAACGGTTTGGCACCCTGCCTTGGAAAGAGCTTTTGGCCCCGGCAGTGCAACTTGCCTCGGAAGGTTTTGCGGTAAGCAGGGAACTTGCGGCATCCCTGAATTATATACGAACTGGCTCCAAGAACTTCGCGGAGCTGCAAAGGGTTTTCACTCCACCTAATGGCAAATCTTCCTGGTCAGCGGGCGATATTCTACGCCAGGAAGATCTCGGGAAAACCCTTAAACGCATTGCAGAATATGGCCCCGATGAATTCTATCAGGGTGAAACAGCCAGACTCATCGCCCAGGAAATGGAAACCGGCAAGGGCCTTATCAACCTAGAAGACTTGGCCCGCTACCAGGCAAGGGAGCGCAAGGCGATAGAACTTACCTACAGGGGTTACAAAATTTATGGCGCCCCCACACCAAGCTCTGGCGTGACAACTCTAGGTATTATGTTGAACATTCTCGAAAATCGAAATCTGGCGACCATGGGCCGTTACAAAACCGATACCATGCATCTGCTGATCGAATCCATGAAGAGAGCTTTTGCGGAACGGGCAAGACACCTTGGGGACCAAGGATTTACCGATATTCCAACCAGACTTTTGGACAAAGCTTATGCAAAAGAACTTTTGGGTAACATTCCACTAGACAGATCCACTCCCAGCGCCGAGCTGACTCCTGAAATCTCGATTTCGAAAGAAAGTGAAAACACCACGCATTTCTCAGTCGTGGATAAAAATGGAATGGCGGTAAGCAACACAACCACCCTTGAACAAAGCTATGGCTCCAAGGTGGTGGTAAAGGGGGCAGGCTTTTTGCTCAATAATGAAATGGCAGACTTCAACTGGTTTCCCGGTGAGACAAACTCCACTGGCAGAATCGGTACCAAACCCAACTTGGTTCACCCGGGCAAAAAAATGCTAAGTTCCATGACACCAGTCATTGTCACCAGGGACGGCAAGCCATTCCTTGTCACTGGAAGCCCCGGCAGCAGAACCATCATCAATACCGTTCTACAAATTATCATCAATGTCATTGACTTTGATATGCCCATCCAACTCGCGGTGGACTCGCCAAGATTGCACCATCAATGGTTTCCGGATGTGGCAAAGTTCGAGGCTACCAACGACACCTCTCATGCCAAAGCTATCTCAGAACTTCGGAATCGGGGCCATGTGATTTCCCAAGCCAGGCAGGGAGACGCCCACTCTATTTTAATCGACCCCAAATCTGGTAAAAGAATCGCTGGGGTGGATCATAGGATTGAGGGTGGGGTTTCAGGCCATTAAGGAACAAGCTTGAGAATGAAAGAATGCAGCATTCAAATTCGATACTGGGGGATCTCCGGTAGTATTGCCTCCCCATTAAGCGAGGAAGAAATCCGTTCCAAGCTGGTGCTTACACTCACCTCGTTGATTCAAACTGGAAGGCTGGAGGGGATTTCCAATCGTGCCGACATCGGGCAAATTGTTTCCAGCCTTTTGGATGAACAACAATCCGGGTGGAATCCATTCACATTCGGTGGCAATACCACCTGTGTGGAAGTTCAAACCGCGGACAGCCTGATTATTTTGGATGGTGGAACCGGTTTGAGAAATTTGGGGAATCATTTGCAGGCTCGCAAGCAATTGTTTCCTTGTGCCACGGATGGACATATTTTTCTAAGCCATCTTCATGTGGATCATATTTCAGGGATTCCCTTTTGTGGAATATTGTTCGACCCGGATAACAAGTACACCATCCATGCATCTCCCGAGGCCTGTAAAACCCTGCAATCCCTGATCGATCAAAAGTCCAACCTTGGCAACAAATTATTCCCACCCATCTTTGAAAAAATGGAGGCGTTAAAAAAGCTGGTTCCAATCCACAGCGGTGAATCGTTAACCTTTGGCGAAACAACCATAAGCGCTCATGGCTTGAACCATCCGGGAGGCTGCCATGGGTACAAGGTAACCAGTCGGGGAAAATCCTTTGTTTTTGCCACGGACCACGAGCAATCGGAGGAAGTTGATGAGGTTCTAGCGAAATTTTGCAAAAGTTGTGATCTTCTTTACACGGAAGGCCAGTACCTTTTAAGTGAATACATGGGCGAAAAAGGATTACCCGCCAACAATCGTATACCCAGAAAAGGCTGGGGCCACACTCCCATGGAATGGTGTTTGAAAACAGCCTTAAGCGCCGGGGTGCGTGAAATCCACATTGGCCACAAGGACCCCTTCCGCAAGGATGAAGAATTAACTCAAATCGAATCCTACTTGATTGAATTAATCCCCAAGGACCCCAAAGGTTCTCCAAAGCTCCGGTTGAAAATGGCAAGCGAAGGGATGATTACAAGGCTGTAGCATCAAATATATCCCAAATCACCCAATCCACCGCTCCTGATTATTTTCATTAGAGTTCCCATAACTTTTTGCCGATAGATAATGGACTGCGTAATCAAGCAGGAATTCCCGGAATCAGGAAGTCTGGGACTTGTTATCTTTTGATGGATTTATTTTCCATGACACCCTTGGAAAGCCTTTCCTCTGCTTTGATGCAAAATGGACTGATCAAATTCCTTAGCCAATTCAAGGATCAGTATCAGGATATCCATCTAAAAGACATGACCATGGAATGCAACAATCCCGATAGGGTGGTTCGGTTCATGGGTCGGGAAATCATCAATTTTGGAAGTGACAGCTTTTTGGGCCTGGATCAGGACGAAAGAGTAAAAACCGCCTTGAAAAATGGCGTAGACCGCTGGGGCGCCCACCATGGTGCCTCCAGAATGTTTTCAAGCGTGGAATCCAATGTGGTGGCCGAAGATAAGCTGGCACAGTGGCTGCAGATTGAATCCACTCTTATTTATCCTTCCGTAACCCTGGCCAACATGGGGGCCATTCCCGCCTTGGTTGGTAAACAGGATTTAATTGTTGTGGACCAGCATGCCCACAATTCCATTCAGGAAGGCGCCAAAATCGCAAAAGCCAATGGCACCCAGGTTCTTTTCTTTGAGCACTGTGATCCGTTTTCCCTGGCAAAGATCCTGAAAAATGCAGGTAAATACCGGCATGCTCTTGTGGCCATTGATGGTGTATACAGCATGAGCGGGGTTATTCCCCCGCTTGCAGAATTAAATAAGGTATGTCTGGAAAACCGTGCCGTTCTGTATGTGGATGATGCCCACGCCACCGCAGTCATGGGAAGCCATGGACGGGGAACCGTTTTGGATGCCATTGGCAACTACGACAATACCCTGGTGGTGGGGTCACTCTCCAAGGGGTTTTCCTGTCTGGGGGCATTCATAGGCTGTTCCAGGGAATTAAAAACCTTGTTGAAGATGAAATCCAACACTTTCATCTTCGGCGGACCAGTTGGCCCGTGCTACCTGGATGCGGTATGCACAGTTTGCGATATTCTATCCAGCGGTGAATATGACTTGCTGGCTGCAAGGCTGCAAAGAAACCTTAACCATTTGGTTAAAGGCCTACAGCAAATGGGCCTGGAAGTTCTGGGAGGCCAAACACCCATCGTTTCCGTGGTGGTGGGTGATGAAGAAGAGACCCTAAAAGCCGGTCATTTCCTGTTTGAAAAAGGCTATTATGTACAGTCTGTTATTTTCCCAGCAGTGCCTTACCATGCCGGGGTGCTAAGAATCCAAGTGAATTCCAACCACAGGCCGGAATCCATTCAAGGATTATTGGAAGCCTTCAAGGCCCTAAAACAACAGATTGCATTTCAAGAAAATCAAACCGCAAGAAAAGCGGCCTAAGACCTCAAGCCGCCTGGGCTTTGCCAGCAATCTTGGTTTGAACCACATCCAGAAATTGACCAACGGTTGTCATTGCCACAAGTTCTTCCTGATCGATCCGGATTTTGAACTTGCGCTCCATCTGGGAAATCACACTTACAACATCCACAGAATCCAACCCCAAACCTTCCCGGATGCTGGTCTCATCCTGCAAGTCATCATGGCGCACACCAACATCGTTCTCGATAATTCCTGCAAGTTCTTCGCGTAATTCCTGACGAGTCATTATGTTTCCTTCCCTGGAAATCCCTAGTTGCGTTTAAGCTGGCTGAGTTCCATCTCAACCTTGTGACCATCCTCAAGCCAAGACTGCTTCACAGTCCTGTCGGATCCATCAAACCACACATCGGTGTTGGATTTACTGAGGACTTTGTAACGGTTCACAGTGATATTCTGGCCAGCAATGACGGTTTGGGCCTGGCCCTGAAATTGCAGATTGCCATCCACATCCTTGCCATTCTCGGCATCCAAAAGTGGAATGACGCCATTTCGCTTATTTGCAAGGGGAAGACACCAGAAAGTAGTGGGCCAGCAATCACCTCGGGCGATTTTTTCCTGGTTCTGGTAACGAACCCTCATGCCCGGGCCTTCACGATTTGCCGCCACAGACATACGAGTGCCATTATCGTTGGTAAACGATTCAAATTTTTGCAATACCCCGTCTTTCCAAGTTTCCTTGCCGTGATAGCTGTATTTGTAGGTGAAGAGCAAATAGGCGGTTACATGAATATCGGAGTCGATCGAAGTTGTGATGGTACCGTCATCCGCTTTGTGAATAACCATGGTCATTTCACCAGCCGGTTTATTGTCGATCTTTACTTTAAAGTTGCGAGTTTCTGTTTCCGCAGCAAAACCAACCACCGTAATCGCAAGCGAAAAGAAGATTGCCAAAAACAAGCGTAAACAGTTCTGACTATCTTTTGGTGTTACATAACCCATGGAAATCCCTTCCTGCGGTAAAGTCAGGCTACAACAATCCATTTATACAGCGGGGAGTCACTTCAAGCCAATGCTAGTTAACGAAAAAGCAACAATTTTGTTACTTTACATATGACGGGACAAGATAGGTTAAATACGACATATAGGCTTGAAGCATCGTAATCAGGCCGACAATGCTTCCCAGAAAGATGCTGTGCCAAATTACTGCCCGAAAGATGTCTGCTTCCCTGCCAACCTGGTTTGTGGCGGTGGTCGCCACCACAATACTTTGGGCATCGATCATTTTTCCCATCACACCACCAGTACTGTTTGCCGTGCAAATAAGCACTTGGGATTGTTCCACGCTTAGCTTTCCAAGAATCCCCGCGTGATGAAGCTCGGTTGCGGTAATCTTCTGGAGGCTTCCAAACAGGGCGTTGCTGCCCGCATCGGTACCTGTCAGGAAAACTCCTAGCCATACAAGTATAGCTGCAAAAAATGGGTACAGAAAACCGGTCTTGGCAAATGCAACCCCCAAAGTAGCATCCATTCCGGCATAACGGGTAAGGTAACTCAATCCGAGCATGAACATGATGGTGGGTATGGGGATTTTCATCTGGCGAACTGTTTCCCCAAAGACCGATCCGAATTCCCGCCACGACATTCCCAAAAGCGGGACAGACAATAAAGCCGCCAGAAACACACTGCTACCCGGAGCAGTCACCCAGATGCACATGAATTCCGCCTTTTCGGGCGCTTGCTCCCCCAGGGAACCATCATGCAGTTTGGAATCTCTCATGACCTGTTGGTGCAAACCGGGAAGAGGAATCTTGTAGCTGGTTTTTATTGGCTCTACTATGATGACCGGGCCTGTGCCTTCCTTTTGTTTGACAATTCCCGCCAAAAGCAAAAGCACCGACATCAAAACAAATGGAGACCAAGCCTTGGCAGTCTGCCTCAGGGTTGGTGCCTTAAAATCAACGCCCGCAATATTTCCACATTCAGGGTGATAATGCATCTCGGCGGGCTTCCAAAACCTTAGAAAAAGTGCTGTAGCCATCAGGGAAAACATTCCTCCCCCGATATCTGTCATGGGGTAAAGCACCAATCCCGGCACATGGTCATGCAATGTTGCGAAAATGTACTGAAAAACCGCAAACGACCCACCAGCCACCAGCAATGCGGGCCAAACCTCAATCATCTTTTTCCAAGGGCACATGCACCCCACCATGTAAGCTGGCACAAAAAGCGATAACAATGGCAATTGGTGGCCGGCCATGGTGCTAAGGGTTTCGGTGGGAATCCCCGTAACCCCCGAAAGAGTGATCAACGGTGTGCCAAGCCCACCATAGGCTACTGGAGAAGTGTTTGCCAGCAGGCATAAAACTGCCGCCTGCATGGGCTGAAACCCAAGCCCAACCAGCACAGCCGCGCAAATTGCAACTGGCGTACCTGCACCCGCAGCCCCCTCCAGAAATGCTCCGAACGAAAAAGCAATCAGAATGGCCTGCAAACGAACATCTCCCGAAATTCCAGCAACCGATTTGCGCAATACCTCAAACTGCCCCGACCGAACTGTCAGGTTGTAAAGAAGCATGGCGTTAAACACCGTCCAGCCAATGGGAAGCAAACCGAACAGCGCCCCATGCAAAAAAGACATGCCAACCACCACGGGTGGGGCTTGATAAACCAGCATGGCAAGAAACGCCGCACAAAAAGTCGCTCCAGCACCTGCCGATGGCGCACTCCAACGGGATATTACCAGCAACCAGAAAAGCACTATCACCGGCATTGCCGCCACCAGGGTGGAAACCCAGGCAGAGCCTGCAAATATTCCCTCGAGCGGATCCAACTTTTGCTGGTATGCGACTGCAATCATCAATGGAGGAGTATTCATGGAAATGGCTGCGTTGGGAAAGTGGATACAAGCCTTGAAGGATTGTAAATGGTTTGAACCCCTTTGCAAGAAAATGTGGTTAAATAGCCAACTCCATTCCCCGCATTTCCAAGTACAATATTTCTCTATCGCTTTGAGGGCAGGAATTCAGGTTTCATGGCACTGGCATTTCCAACACCGAATCATTCTAAATCAATCCTTCGAGGTATAGATGCCCGCTGGAGATCCATCAGCTTTCTGCTCGCCATGTTTTTAGTGGCCTTTTACCAGAACACCACAACTCTTGCTGCCTGCTGCATTTACTCGCTTCTACTTTTGGCAATCACCTGGCGTGATTATCCATGGTATGTTCCCCGCATGGCATGGATTACCGGCGGAATCCTGGTGTTTGTCATTCCCGGACTGTTCCTGATTCGTGGAGAGCCGATTTGGAATCTCGGTTGGCTGACCATCAGCAAAGAATCCCTCCATACCAGCTCGGTAATTTTTCTAAGAGGACTGGCGATCAGTGCGCTGGCACTGGCCTGGGTGGGCAGTACAAGCTTTTATGAGATGGCAGCGGGGGCAAGGCAACTTGGTCTGGGACGGTCGCTTACTTCCATTTTCTGGATGGGTTGTGAACAAATCGAAACTGTGCAAAAGGAATTCAAGCGCATGAGGGTGGCACTCAAAGCACGTGGCCAAACAACATCTGCAAGCGCGTTATCCTGGTCAAGCACTGCTCGCCTTTGCGCCAACCTTTTGGTTCGATCACTCGACAAAACCGAGCGATTGCATCATGCCATTCTTTCCAGGGGGTTTCAGGGCGATTTTCCCATGCAAAGCCAACCCATCACCACCTGGAGGGAAATTCTGCTACTTCTGGCTACCAGCGGGATAGTCAGCCTGGGAATTCTTCTGGAACAAGCGGGGTGGTTATGACAGCCTCTCCAAACTTGATCGATATAAAAGGACTTGCTCATAAGTATGCGGATGGCACCCCATCTTTAAGGGGTCTGGACCTTCAGATAGCGACTGGGGAATCCGTTGCGATCCTGGGGCCAAATGGCGCCGGGAAGAGCAGCCTTTTTCTTTGCCTCGCAGGCTTGGTTTCCTTCGAGGCCAGCATGTTCCAAGTTGGAGAAATCGACGGTTTAAGGAAAGAAAATCGCAGACTTCTAGCCTCCCGGGCCGCCCTGCTCTTTCAGGATAGCGATGACCAGCTTTTCTGCCCCACGGTTCTTGAGGATGTGGCTTTTGGACCCCGAAACCATGGCGCCAGCATAGAAGCCGCCAACCAGAGCGCTCTGGATGCACTGAAGTTCACAGGAATGTTAGAGAAAAAAGACCGTCCACCTCACCAGCTTTCCGGTGGCGAGAAGCGACGCGTCGCATTGGCCGGCCTTCTGGCAATGAACCCGGATATTTTGTTACTGGATGAACCATCCCAATTTCTGGATCACCGCAATCGCAGAAACCTGATCAACTTACTAAAGCAAAACAGTCACACCAAATTAATCGCAACGCATGACTTGGAAATGGCCTTGGAAATCTGCTCCCGGGCTGTTCTGATTTCGGAAGGAACTGTGGTGGGCAAAGGCCCCATTCATGAGCTTTTGGGCAACCAATCCCTCCTTGCAAGTTTGGGCATGGAACAACCTCACTCCCTCGCCCCACGCAGTTAATCCAAGCGAAGGCTTTCCCAACTGGATTTTTCGGCAAACTTTCTGGTCCACTCAAAAGACTGGGCATTTCCCTCGGAAGACCATTTCAGCTTTACCGGTCGGGGCGCAAGCATGGCCAGTGCCTGAGGAATATCCAAAACACGGAGAACATTCAGGAATATGGGACCCTGATAATGGGATGCGGACAGGTTTTCGAATTCAAAAGCGGCAATCTTTGGCTCAAACATTCCGGCATACAATGCCAAGGCAGCCATTTCCCCTTCCGCCTTGAATTCCAATACACTTTTCACAGGGAAGTTTTTTACCACTTGCGCTGCCCTGAGTATGTCCCACACCCGCTGTCCATCGAGAGTTTGCCCCAGAAGGGCGAATCTTCTTCGAATCTGAAATGGAACTGGCTTCCCATCCACCAGAAATGTATCACTCCAACGGGTCAACCCAATACCACGAGGGGCAAAGAAAAGATATTCCGCTTTTTCAGATTCAAGCTTCTCTTTAAGCTTCTGAATTTCTGTTGAATTGCCAGGAAGGGTTTTACCCTCAACAAGGATGGAAGAAAATTCCTTGCCAAGGTTTAAAACCATGGCCTGCCAACTTTTCTCATCCAAAGGCAGCAAAATTCTTTTCTTGGGTGTGGCAATGGTTTCCGATGCCATCGCAAAAAGCCTTAATGGTGTATCCGCATCCGCTTGAAAATCCCATGCCGTAAGCCTGATACCACCCCAAACCACATCCCCAACTTTGCGAACATCCAAAGAGGCATTCAGAGAATATTGGCCTGATGCCCAATTTCGGAAAACATCGTCCCGAAGTTTCTCCAAGGTCGCATCCTTTTTATTCGTCCACCAGCGTTCAAAGGAAGCATCCCGCGATGCAATCCTTTTCTTGCGGTGCATCAGAAATCTACCCGTCGGGGAAAGGGAAGTTTCTTGAGGGAATTCCCACGATGGTGTCTTCACAAAGGTTTCGTGCAAGCGAGTGTTGAGTTGGTCGGCAGGTTGCTGGTCGAGAACTTTTAGCAACTGAGGGGCAAGTTTCACAGGCCGTTCCGGCGCACTGGGGCCTTCCATTCCCTTGAGCCAGCGATTCATCCAGGAATTGATTCCATTACGAAGTTCCACGGTATCCACATGGATGCCCTTGGTTTCCAAAAGAGCGAACTTTTCCGAAGCACCCATCAGGCCATAGATTTCCTTCACTTTGGGAACCATCCGGTGGTACCCGGGGACTGGAAATATCGGGTCCTCGTCACTGTTGCCTAACATGACGGCTCGTGGCGCGCAAAGGGCAATTAACTGGGTAAAATCCCATTGATACAAGTTGTAGAAGTACATGCAATCACAGTGCCCGGTGATCACACCAGGCCTCACCCGCGGGACAATTCCTTCCAGCAAATGGGCCTGAAGGTCTGCTATTCCAGCCACAGGGACTGCGCATTTGATTCGTTCATCCGCGGCAGCTATCCACCAGGAAGTGGCCCCGCCACCGCTGCGACCGGTAACCCCCAGTTTGTTGCCATCAATTTCCGGACGGGTCTCCAGGTAATCCAGCGCGCGGATGGCATTCCAACATTCTATTCCCGCCGGGGTGTACCCAAGGCACTGCCACCACCACATGCCACGGTTGTAAGTACCGTGATGAATGCCCTCGATCTCCCCCAACTGCAGGGTATCGATAGCCAAACATGCATAGCCATTCTGGGCAAACCATACGGGGTGGTAGTGATAATGCGCCTTGCTTCCGTACGAAACTGGAACCATGCGACCATCTCGCATTTCCTGAACAACCACATTTCCATGGCCGCAAACATAAAGGACCGCGGGAACTTTTCCGGTTCGCCTGCGTGGCAGGTAAAGGTTTCCAGTCACATACAACCCAGGCGAAGATTGAAACTGAACTTTTTCCACGGTGAATTCATCTTCGGTGTGTATTCCAGTTACCACCGGTTTCAGGGAAGTTTTTTCAGGCATCGGCCAGAGGCCAAGCATCTGAAAATATTCCTGCCTTAAACGGGGGACATCCCTGAGCCAGTCGTCTTTGGTGCGAATGTCTGCCAAAGCACTGGTTCGAATGCGAGATACCTGATTTCGAAAATACTGATCCCGGATGGAATTTCCCCGGGCCACATCCTCAAACTCGGCTGCAACCAAAAAGTTTTGACAACAGGCATAAGTCCATAAAAAGAGAGTTAAAAGACAAAAGTTTTGTTTCATGGCATCTTTCCTGGGGGGAGGGATGTCGTTATCGTAATCAGCCAGAGATTTGGATTGCAATCAAATTAAAGAAACATCACGATTCAGGAACGATTTCAAGCAAGGATGAACTTTCATGAACCAACAACCCAAAACGCTGCAGGAAATACCATCGCCTTCCCTGTTATTTTTTGTGGAGGAGATAGAACACAATCTAGATACCTGCCTAAAGTGGGTGCAAAACAAGCCAGAACGCCTGCGTTTGCATGTAAAAACTCACAAGTGTCCGGAAATCATCAAGATGCAACTCGCCAAAGGGCTGAACAAACACAAGGCAGCCACCATTGCCGAGTGTGAAATGCTTGCAAAGTGTGGAGTGAAAGACGTTTTCCTAGCCTACCCGGTTCTTGGGCCGAACATTGCAAGATTTGTGGACCTCTGCAACAAATACCCTGAAACTAACTTTTCCATCAGCATCGATTCCGAGGAAAGCCTGCGAGCTATCTCCCAAAGCCTTGGTGAAATTCAACGGACCACCATTGATGCATTTCTGGACCTTGA
>Ga0255146_1000198_pt1 | contig 23786 bp, 10 predicted proteins | sample Atl_Cont_RepC_8h_FD_188424 | JGI IMG/M metagenome (GOLD analysis project Ga0255146, IMG submission 188424) | Freshwater microbial communities from Altamaha River, Georgia, United States - Atl_Cont_RepC_8h | ecosystem: Environmental > Aquatic > Freshwater > River | place: USA: Georgia | collected...
ACCCAAGATGTAAACCAGTGGCTAAAATCTTTAAGACAGCTACACATTAAAAACGCAAACACCTATACCAGAGTAGTACAGTATGCACATGGCGTTGTTAATTAGAACTTCATCAAAGGTTTTAATTCCTGCGAATGTTTGACTTTGATTAGCAAACATTATTTGAGAAAAGTTTTGAGATACTGAAACTGATGAATTAGACATTTTAAAACCCTTAATCGCTTACTAAAACTAACTTTTAAATCATTTTATAATTCGTTCGTTAGTCTAACTTTATTAGTTCCTATGAATACAAATTTGGCTTCAGTTCCATAGCCGGTTCCAATTAAATATAATCTAAAAGCACTTTCACCCTTTGATGTCGCACCAAGTTGCAAACTGGTTGCAGTACCAATTATTGTTCCGTTAAATGATTGAGCACTAATTCCAGATGTAATGGTTTGTTCTAGCGTCACGGTGTTGAAATCCCTCATAGGCACAATAAATCCAATCCATTGTGTCTCGACTGAGGTTGAACTTTGAAACGTTGAATTGAAAATACTATTTGATCCAGCACTATGTACTTGATAAAAACGCTGACAAAGATTTAACTCTAAACCAATTGGTCTTTGCTCAAAAGGTGTTGCTACTGTACCAGATTCTAACTGCACATTGGCAATGTCAAATGTGCCGGATTGTTGGCCTAGGGAGTTTGTGCGGGAGTTAAAAGATGAACCAGCATCAAACCAAAAAACTATTTGCAAATTGTCATTGCCATCGGTGCCAAGAATTTTTCCAGAAATGCTTGGGATATTTGCTGTCACTGTGTATCTAGCCCACGTCGATGTAAGAGCGACCGTCGTAACACTAGCTCCGTTCACATCTGCACTCGGTGATCCTCCAGTGCCGAACGATTGCTTGAACTCAATCGCGATATTTTTTGAAGCGTCAGCCTTGGCCCAAAACGAAAGCGTTACCGTTTGACCGGCAAAACTAAGTACACTTTCCACGGCTTGTCGTTTGTGACAATAGTTAGCAGATCCAGCAGCGCTTGTTACAACGGTTCTAGACCAATATTTTGGACTTGCGGGAACATCCGTTTGTCCTAGCGTAAATGTTTGCCTAGACGCAGTTTTAGTGCTACCAGAATGGCTATTTAACCACCGATCATCACTGCCATATCCATCACTAGTTTGACTCGTCCCTCTTTGCCAAATATCAAACCCGCCATTGATAAGTTTATTCCTAAACATCAATGAGGAGTTGATTCCATCCCCGTACGATCCTAAGTAATTTACGTTAGCCACATTTAGTCCTTTTATTTGAGTAAATTAATGTAAAAATTAGACAATGCGAGTTGCTACAATTTTGCCCCTAGCTGCGGCTGTCCCAGAAGAGAGGGTTATGTTTTGTCTCAAAAATACTGATTTCGTTCCATCTGTGGCAACGACAAAACCCGGTATTGAACTGTATGATCCGCCGCGAATTGCGGCACCCTGAGTCACAAATGCAACTACACCGGAATTGTCTCCGTTTGTTGCAATTGTTGGTGTAAATGTGTTGTCGTTATATTTTGCGTTTGCCATGAATATCGCGCCAGCATTTACGCCAGCGGCTTCGATGTTCCAAACGTAAAACTCAACTTTCCAAACCCCTGCGCTTGTAATTGGCAATGTGGCGAGTGTTAAAGTCACACCGCCAGTTGTACTTGTGGTCAATTCCGATCCAAGAGCAATTAGTTGCTCTCCAACGTATCCAGCGGCAATCGCTGCACCGCTTGTATCACCCTTAATTAAAGCGCCGCCGTCAAAGGTCTTTTTTCCTGCAAAAGTCTGTGCACCTGTTGTTACAGCCCCCTGCGCAATTGCAGATGCTGCAGTAACGTTTGCACCATCTACGCTAAGCGGAAAAGTAGTTCCTATTGCCGGTGCATTTAGTGCATAATTAAAATAAGCAGACACATAACCAGTAATATTTGGAAGTGTCATTCTTATATAGTTGCCTGCATAACTTACTAAAAAACCAGCTGGCGGTGTGTCGCCAGAGGTTTGATACGATACGTTGTAATCTGTTCCTGCGCCGTTTTTTGAAAAAAGAATTCTAACATAAAATCGTGTGTCGGTTGTTCCGTCGATGTACGCCCATCCGGTAAGTTCACCGGCATCATATGCGGGCGCTACTAATTGAACATTTGTCGTTGCATTGTTTGGTAGACTTATTTGAGTTCTAGCATTTGCTCCGCCAACCACAACACCACGATAGTTAAGAACATAACCGCTTGTTGCTGAATCTGCAATCAGCATTGGCTTAGAAACACTACCCACAATAGTTGGTTCATTTACTGTCAGACCGCCAGCAACAGAGTCAGACAAGAAATAAACTTCACCCGGAATTGAGCCGCTAAGACCAGTAATATAACCTAATTCTGTGACTTCAAATATATTTGAAGTAATTACATTACTTACCACACCGACTGCTTCAGCGGTACTTGCTAAATCTGCTCTTGCTAGTGCATAAGTAGATCCATTTAAATAAACAACTTGTCCAACGGTAAAACCATGAGAGTTTTGAGTAACTTGTTTAGAAGAAGCACCACTTCCACCACCACCGCCGCCGCCCATAAATTGATAAATATTAGAATCAGAAACATTTTGAATAACACCAGCCACATTGTTCAAAACCACATATCCAAGCGCTAATGTGCCACTAAGCGCAGGTGGAAGTGTTGCAGCAGATTCAGATACACCTTGAGCGCCAAACGTGAGGACAACTTGTCCTTGTCCATTTAGAGCAACAAGAACCTTAATATAGTTTCCAGCACTTACCGTTAATGTGTAAGCGCTTTGAAGGGAAAAACCACTTGCCGTAATGCTGCCACCACTGGTAGATGGAAACGTGATAAACCCTGGAGTAAACGATGGCAATAGGTTGTTAATAGGTTGAATCGTGCGCTTGCGTCCAGTTCCAGTGGCGCCATCAATTGTTTGTATTTGTATTGCACCAATATTAAGTCTTAGACTAGGACTGCTATCTGCTCTTAGTCGCAGGGGCATTGTCAGTTCGTCATTGACAAGATTCAAAATCGTATCTAATTTTAGATCTGTGCTGTTGCTTAGTTGATCTAAAACAGATCTTTGACGCGACTGACGATTGTCTAAATTAGTGGGCATTTATTACTTCTCCCTATAGATATATCTTTAGGGAGCATAGATAAACGAAGTGACAGCCGCATCTCGTTTGCTCCCCGAGGACTGGCTTTCACTAAAATTATACTATATTAATAGTTAGATTATCACTATATAGATGACACAGCTCTTGCTAAAGCTTGATTAGAACTTATTACAAACTGCAGACGATCTCCATCTACTAAATCTTGATTTATAGTAATAGTATTGGAATCTGCCCCTATGCTACCATTTTCTAAATAATCATTATTAATTTCAAGTAATTGACCATTTAAATATACATTTAACATGCCTTGTCCAACTACATAATATCTAATGGCACCAGAGTCTCTAGAGTCGACGGGAAGGGTTATGGAATTGCCGCTTAATAAAGCTCCGGTTTGTACATAAATTTCACGATAAGTATTTGCAACTATTGAAATTAATTTAGGTTGAACGATAACTAAATTAGATCCAATACTTGTTCCAATGGCAAATATTGGCGCTCCATAGGTGGTTGGTTTTACGTCCGTCGCCTGACCTGGAGTAGTACTACTTAAGTAAACTATAACTCCAGATGAAAAACCCGTAGTTGCTATAGTAACAGCACCGCCCGTACAAACAAGACCAGAGCCACCATTTGGAATAGTCGTTAGCGTGACGCCAATTGTTTTAATAGCGTTGCTTAAATTATTTGCAGATGCTAATTTTATCGTTCCGGATGCTGAGTCTGCAGCCACCACAGCCCCGGCTGCAATTGGCGAACCAGTATTATTTGTAAAACTAGAGGTAGTTCTTGGAACGCCAACAACAGCAAGCTGGTTGCTTTGAATTTGAATTGTAGAGTTATCAACTGCTACTTTTAAACCATTAACAGTAGAGGTAATTGCACCTGCTGCATCTAATTTTGCCGATATAGTTGCGGCGCTAATATCAATACCGCTACCTGCTGTTAAAAATGTTGAAGGATTCGCTAAGGCGCTTGTAGCATTAATGATTGATGTTGTGATATCTACACTGGCAGGCGAGCCGCCCGCTCTAACTTGATTTAAATTTCCACCTGTATCGATCCAAATTCCGCTTTCCCCAACACCCAGTGGACTGGCTGCCTGAGGGGTGAAAACGATGCCGGTAGGGTCAATTACGCCCGATACAGCTAAATCGCCGGCAATTGAAAGTGCAACGTTATTAGGCGATGTTAAGGGTTTGTAGTCCTGACCAGAAGCTTTAATTTTAACGGGTGCCTGACTACCTAATAGTATTTGTGGATCGTGATCGTATGCTTGTTGTAATGTTATAGTAGACGGATCCGATGGTGCAGTATATACGCCGCCAACACTTCCAATTCTAAAACTCAACACATCGCCAACTACTAAAGTTTGAAGTGTTTGTATTTGAGTTGAAAGTGTGTTTAAGGTTCCGTATTCGTTGTAATCTTCGCCTTTTCTTAATTTTTGGCCATTTAAAAAAACTTCAAGTTGACCTGAGCCAACTATATAGTTGCGTATAGAGTTGTAATTTCTACTGTCATATGGGAGATATATAACAGCACCAGACGAAATCGGTGCTAAAAATTGATTGGTATTGCTAGGAGAGCCGGATACGCCGATTTTATCTTCTTCATAGATGTTGCCAATTTGATAAAGTGTATCGTGGTGAAGTTTAATTAGCGTATTACTTTTAACAGTATACAGAACAATTGTATCTTGATCAGTGGGTACATCTGCATTAGAAGTTACATATAATGCGCCGGCAACATTGCTATCTTGGTAGGACGCGCTTGTTGCAACTGTGTTAAAGGTTTTGCTTGCCGTTCTGTTAACTCGCACCCATACGGAATAATCATTACCTACCGCAAAACCCGTAGGATACAACGCATTAATTGCGCCTGTGTCGACATTGTTGTTTATGTTAGTGCCGGGGATAACAATTCGAACATACCCAGCGCTACCATAGTAAAGATACCCGGAGCTAGTATACTTTACACCAGCTTCGTCGTGGACCACGATATTTTTATTTTGACCCGTATCGTAGTCGTTGCTGGTCCATGAGCTAGAGTTCGATATTGCCGAACCGTCCCAGGTGTACACGTCTGTTTCAGCAAAACGATACAACAATATAATCTTGTTTTCGCTTAACTGAAAAGATTCGTCAAAAGATTCGACTTGTGCAGTTATTGATTGATACGATACGTTTCTATTAAAAGTTACTGTTAGTGCTTTATATGCACCAAGATAGAAACTGCCACCGGGTGGCGCAATATCATGGCGACCTGTGCCAGGGATAATTAATTGGAGATTGCCAGTAAAAGTAATAAGCTGCGTAGAACCGGACGTTTCGTTTCGTACGGTTACGCGTCCAGCAATTTGTGTGTCGCGGTCTTGAACTCTATCGGCCATCATGGCCGTAAGTTTTGCCGCACGTTGTGTTAGATTATCAGTGGCATCGGCATTGTAGTTTGCAAAACCAGCTAATGCATTGTAGTTCTGTGGTAAGAAGTAATTTGGCGTATTTTGCGAGAGAGATTCCATGCCGACAAACTGCATGATATTGACGGCATCCGGTTTATTAATATCGATCGATTCGCCTTGGATGACCTCAATGGCGCCTAATTCTGTCTTAAGAATTACCTTTGCACCAGTTGCCGCACCGACGGCACCAACGTTGACATTTGAATCAAAGGGTACTTGAAACGTAGAATTGCTTCTAACGTTGATTAAATATTTACCGCCATTGTAAGTGTCGTATGCCGTTGCAGTATCTGCAATAATAACAGTTTGATTAGAAGTAAATCCATGACTTGCGGACTCGATCTCAAAGCCTTGACTTCCAACATCACGAGCCTGCGTCGTCACTATCGCCCAAGAAACAGTAATGTTTGATGGGTTTGTGGTTGCGGTAGTCTCAATATTTACAACAGTGGTACTTTCAACTTCAACTTGATAGGTTCCGTTATACGCCCCAGCATTAGCCAGAACGATCCTGTCGCCGTCTGCGAGACCGTGTGCAGAAGAGAAGTTTAGTTTTGCTCTTTTGCCGTCTGAATCAGAAACATCGACATCCGTAAGATACGTAGCGGCGATAGATCCGATGTCCATGATGGTATCTGAACGGTTTGCGAGCCAATAAAAATCCCCGCCAGCAGAATACGAATCGGTGTCATCTCTATCGCTAGTCTTGACGTCGGAATTTTCGTATACACCCTTGGTGTATACAGCAGTATCTAAAGCCGTAGATCCTGCGTACGCGTTCTCAAGGATGATAGATGCTGCTAAACTTGGTGAAGTAGTATCAGATCCACCGCCAGACGTACCGGTCTTAAAGCCAACGACGCGAACATAAAGGTTTTCGTTGTCGCCGCGACGCTTTACCCAGTCACCTAAACTTAAATTGGAGAAGTCGCCAGGTGCACCATTGACATATGTCACGCCGTTGCTGAACTGAACAGGCGTATCTAACGGGTTGATAGACTCATTGCGCAGCATCTGAATCCACATAACTTGCTCGTTGCCGAGCTGGACGCCTGTAGTCGGATTACTACGAACAATGATGTCCCTATTGTCGTTCATCTTGCGGTAGACGATGTCCTCAGACCACGTCACCAAGCCAGGTGTTGTTTCGCTATGCGTCCAACGACCTTTGGATTTTAAGCTAGATCCAAGAGCGTCATCAAAGATGTTAACCAAGTTAAGCGCTTGAGTTGTCTCATACCAGTAGGTGGTACCAGAGAGCTCCAGCAACTTGGTCATTACTGCGTCCATCCAGTCCTTTAACGTCTGGATGTTTTTATCGCCGCCAAAGAATGGGCTGGGAGAAGCTGAGTTTTGGATGGTTGATGGGGGTTCATTTCGCGCATACTCAGAGCTTGGCAATGGCGGAAATTGAAATGTTGCATTTGGGTTGGGCGAAACGCCGCCGCTTCCCAAGCGAAACATCATGTTTCTAGAATCCGTAATGTTTGTGATTGAGGTGCTATCATATTCAATTGCGGCAATTGGAATGGTTCCATCTGGAAAACCAGAGGTCGAAACACCAACCTGAGCAATTAAGACACCTTCTGTGTTAATGTCTTGGTTAAACTCACCGCCTTGACCACCATTTAGATCGACATCCCAGAACGCACGCGTATCTTGTGCCGTTCCAGTGGTGCTGAGCGTGATATAGACATAGTTTGTTGCGTTTGTTCTAAGTTCTGGTACTAGAGGTGCAGAAAGCTCATCGCCTTCTGGAAGACCAAAAAAGAAACTACCAGCAGAAGATGTCGGGCTATAAAGAACAGAATCTGAGACCTTAATTGATACACTGGAAGTACCAATAGCCTGTGGAGCGTCGATGATCTCGAAGCCTTTGAGGATTAGGGCCCTATCTCCTACGAAGCTTCTAATCAGCTCCTTGAAGTCAGAAGCAACATAAGACTGCAAAGATAGAAAGTCAGGCAGATCTATCCGCTGCTGTGAACCGATTAAGAGACGTCCTAAAACCGCCATATAATCCTCTGATATTAATGCTTTACGCTATCCAAGATCAAAAAGATGCCGTGAAACCTTGGTAACATATAGCATTATACAGTACCTATAATCAGTCTAACGGGTTATCTGGGGTTTCTGAGTAAACATCAAATGCAGAGTAGTAGAGTTTGGGATATCTAACCATATATCTAAGAAAAACACCTGCACTCTTAACATCCCCTATCAGGTTTTGAAGAATTACCCTTGCTGCTGACGGATCAGATATGTAAAAGGCGTATTCTTTACCAAGACCACTCATAACATGAGCGCCTTTTCTCCTGATTGCTGTTATCGATGCCCCTGAGGAATGGTCGTATTGAAATATATAAGCTGGATCTAGTGCAAGAGTTCCTTCGGCTGCTTTATACAGGTATCTAACTGGCCCTTCTTGGGTATTTAAACCATAGTCAAAGATCAGGAATCCTTGCTCGTCGGGTATGTTGTTTGGTGTCTCAATGTTCAGACTAAATACAACATTTCCTGCCTTAATGTCTGTGGTTATTTTGCCGACATAAGATGAAACGACAAATGGGGCTTTAGTATCGTACATATAAGGCCCAGTTACGCCGGTATTGACAAGTGCAGTGGTCAAATAAGCTTTCGAATTAGATTCAGCTAAACCAACTTTTTCAATCCTAACTCCACCACCAATTCCCAACGACACACTGTTGTTTGTTTGAAACTCAAACACATACTCGTTTACGATCTGATCGACCTCAAATACACCGTTGAAGTTTCCGCCGGTAACGTCATATATTCTTACCGACTGGCTGGCTTTAAGGCCATGTTTTTCATTGGTCTGTACAGAAACTACGCCATTACCGTCACAGGATATTGTTGCTATGGTTAGCTCGATAACACTAGCTAAATCTGGAAGCTCGGGATTAATTCCATTAAGAACATAACTTCCAGAAATATCTAATGTTTTAGACACATACGAATATTTTTGATTGTACGCATCAAAACTGCCGCTTATGTCTTGTGAATGGTACGTATCCTGGGTTAGGGTGACGATTCTGTTCTTTATTTGTTCTAGTTTTTCAAGGACAAACTGTCCACTATTTGGCCAATCCCCGCCATTTTCTATCATAAGAGATGTTTTAGACGGTACATCTACTACGCTAGAAATCATGCCGTTAAGGTGCGCAGATCCCTTAAGTTCGCGCCTCACTACGGGCGGTGTTGCGGGCATCTCGATTATAATCTCACCAGGCGAAACTTCCCAAACCACCGATCGGTTGTTTCTAGTGTAGATCACAGATCTTTCTGGACGCACAAACCTAACAAAATAGTTCGGATTAAGCCCGTGATCAAACGTACCGGGTGTAGAAAAAAGATTATTAAATTCAAAGTAATTTTCAGTTAGATTGATGTTTATTATATTAAAGGTGCCAGAGTTGCCGGGCATATCTATGATGACATTGTCACCAACTCTCGCCTGATCCAACGCAATTGGAGATCCACCGATATACTTGAAGCGAGTCGTGTCACCAATCTTTGTTATAAGCCACTGCGTTGTTTCGCCAGATCCGGCATCTGGGATTATGCCGTGAAATTGAAGCGATACATCGATGCGTCCGCCAGTAATCTCTATGGACCCTTTGGCGCCAATAGTTTTTGTAAATATTTTAACGAACTTGCGTTTAGTGATTCTGTTTTCAAATGCCGTAGCAAAACTATATTTTGCTTGACGATTTATGGCAGAAGCTATCTCATCTGCGGTTGCAATAGAGATGTCCGTAAAATCCTCTGCTTTAAAAAGTATGCGTTCAAAGTTAATTGCATCTACGGCGTATTCTAATTCCCATCCGTCTTTTAAAAAGAAAGGTTCGAACTGAGAAGATTCAACTAATGCAGTCGTTGACTCTTTAAAAAAGAAAATGTCCAATAATTGATCAATTACAGCCTTTACTTGCTTTGGCTGATATGCGAGTATTGGAACGTAGCGCCTTAATGTCGTGTCATCCATTCCAACAACTTTAGGCCTAGACACCTTGTAGTTGGCAGCTAGACGATCAATATATGGCCTACTGGCCGTAGATATGAAGAATTGCTTTCGTACTTCTTCAATAAGATTAGCTATATCGTCGTCTGACTCGCCGATGCTTTCAATTAGCGCGCGCCAATTTGGATTGACGCGCGTATTAAAGTATGCATTGAATGCATCGTGTATGCTGTCTGCGGATGTCTTGTTGTTGGCCATCTTTTATCTTACGCTAAGCTGATTAGATCTGGCGTTATGAAGGCCTTTTCGTCGTCGGCTACGGCGATCCTTTCTTGACTTGGGCTTGGGGTCGTAAACGTAACAGCATCGATCCCGATAATAGCTTTTACTCTCGCGATAACTTCAGAGAGGATCATATCGTCCCCAACACCGAGCGAGCTGACATAGTTGATTATTGTTGACTTGATCTCATTTGTTAGGTCGGTTAGGTTCACGCCGTCTTTAGTTGTGATCTTAAGAGATAGGGCAATTTGTTGAATGAGCGGAGGAAGAACTTCGATAGCAGAACCAACAGCCCTTTGACCAGGGTATGCTGCAGCATCTGGTTCATAGCCGTCAATTATTCTTTGCACAGTTCTCATTAGGCCCGTGTAGTACAAATACCCGTCAACGCCTGTCGTTGAACCGAGAGGAAAACCCATCTTTCCAAGAGATCTAATCTTAGATTCGTAAACATCCGACATCTTAAATGATCTGTCGGATGGGGTGGCATAAAGTATGCGTTGCGTAAAATTACCTTGATTTATTGCAGCATGATCGATCTGTCTTACGGTCTTATATTTAAAATCTTCGCCTTCTAATACATAGAATGCATCTAATTTTAGACCTACAAGTCTGTTACTTTCTGCCACACCGTTACTGTTGTTGACGCGTACGTACGGTGAGAGATATGCCGTATCGGCTCCAGCAGAACTACCCCAACCAACTACAGTTCGTACGCCAGTGTTTACTTGATTAAACCAATTATAATTGGTATATGTATCGACGATCAACGAATCTCCAACCACAACAGAATCGCCCTCAAATACTTGAAGATCATCTGTATCCATGAGCATAGAACCTTGGCCAACATCAGTTTCAAAATTTGTAACAATACCGGTTGCCGTTGCCGTAGTTCCGCGATATACTTGGCCCAAGGTTACGCTTGTCGCTAGTGAGGGTGTTGCAGGAGAAAGAGATGTTACTTGCGCAAACTTATCTTGAGAATCCTCATTCTTTTTAATCCAGTCTCCTACAGATACATTTGCGAATGTTCCAGCAGATCCGGTAATAGAGGTAGATCCTGACGTCCAGATTGCCGCCGTGTCAGCATTAGAAAGCGGCAGATATGTATTTAATTCTTCTACGCCACTTGTATTTTGAATAACAATTGAATCGTTATCAACGGCTAGTACCCTAAATCGACCTTGATTTGCCGACTGAAAAGACGACCCGCTCAAAACTACAAAATCATCAACAGCAACACCGCAGTCGGCAAAATATGGACTAGATCCAGAAACTTTAACTATTCTAAATAAATCTAGCGCACCCAGTTTTTCAATTCTGTAACGTGTTGATAGTGCTTGATGTTTTAAGCGAAACCTAATAAACGGTGTAGGGCTAATTGAAATGGTTCCTGATAGACCAGAAAAGTTCGGTGATGTCATTGTTGCGCCGGTTGGATTTAGCACATCGATGTATTTTAAAGAAGTATTTACGGCAACAATCGGAAACCCAGAAACCTCAGACTCTCCTGCTGCATAAGATTTATTTGCGCTGCTCCAACCCGCAGTAAGCGTTCCATAAGCATTTAATAGATCTCCTTCCTGCACCTCACCAAGTGTTGTTCCGGCGACGGCAGAGATATCGAAATCTGTTAAGAACGCAACTGCATTTGAATCTAATGGGTTTATTAGCGCACCATAGAGTGCAGAAGTAATATCGTTTAAAGTATCAGTACTTAAAACGTCCACTTTAATTTTATAGTCTGCTGCAATAAACTGCGCGCTAGTTGGAAGAGTTCCATTTCCGTTGATATTGAACCATACAGCATATTTAGTGCCATCCTGAGATACAAAGTAAAAATAGCTACCTTGATCAGGTGACACAGAAAGACTGCTTGATACCGCAAGAGAGAATGTTAGCTTGCTTGTCGAACTACCATTTGTGTACTCGTATGCGTAGAGTTTTGTAGACTGTGCGGTACCGTTACTAATATATGAGTTAGGGATTGTTGCAACAGCGCCGTTCGATTTTGCCGTAATTGTAAGTTTGGCACCGGAATCCGTATGTTGCCATCTCCAAACCAATCCTGCAACCTTACCGTACGACGACGACACATCGGTGATAGTCCAGTTAGTAAATGGCGTAATGCGAGTATTGCGCGGATTATAGCGATAATCAAATACACCCACGCCGGCAGAACTTACAGTTATTGAACTGTTTGCAGTTAATCTAGATCTTCTTTTTGCAGGCAGATCGTTATAAATTTCTACTAAATCATTACTATTTATTGTTGCCGGAAATGCTGAGGTTTTGATCTCTAAATAGTTCGTACTTCCCAGCCCTGGAGTCACAATTGCGTCGCCGACGATTGAAAATTCACCAATATTAGCGCGACCACCAACAATCTCAACGCCGCCAGATGTGCCGAGTTTCTTGGATTTAATTTGTATTTTTCTAAAGTTATCTGCAATATCCACATCTGCGACGATAGGTAATTGACTCAATGCTTTTTGCGTAAAATGATGCTTGATATTCTTTATGGTTTTTGGTATTAATTTGAAATATTCACCAACTTCATCGGTGTCAACATTTGGGCATGAATTAATAGAGTAGATGGTTGGCACCACTCCCTGAAGAGTAAGTGCTCTTTTTAAGACAAACTGAGGACTAGCATTTGAGAATGACTGAACAAACGATTGACCATCGTATAGGCTAACAAAACCGTTTAATCCGTAAGAAGGCCGCGGATCGTGACCGTACGCGAGAGCACTCGAGTTTCCAGTGTATGAGTATGTGTCTTCGCGCGTTGCCTTAGATATCGCCAAATCAGGATCGCCCACCGGAACAGCAGTAAGTGTTTGACTTGTATTTATCGTATCGCAGATGCTTTGAACGTCGTTGCTTGTAAGCGGAAAAATTGCACAAGCAGATGTCGAGTTAATACCCTCCACGCCGTCGTCAACGCCCTGCTGAGATACGGATATAGTAAATCCAGTTGCATAAGGCGTTGCCCCATCCGAGGCATTTGTCCTGCTGCCATTCGACGCGTCAGTTATCGTGACAACAGACCCTAAAACGGATGCATTAAAAGCAGGGTCAGCGCCTACAAATGAAGCAGTAGCCGATGCCACAGCGCTCGCAGAAGAACCTGGAGATATGCTTACCTGTATTGCTCGATCACAACCATGTGGAGGAAGTGCGCTTGAGCCGGTGTTATACCAGACGGCAACGCTTCCGCTTTGATCATATAGCTTAAAGTACTTACCGCCAATAGAGTTTGCATCCGCGCCCGCGCCACCAGTAGGTATTGAAAAGTTAAATCCTGTAATTGCTGTACCAGTGCCATCAGATCCAACAGCAAAGTTTCCAACATATTGATTTGTGACGGTGATTATGTTTCCAGCCGAAACGGCATTAAAATAGCCATAACTATTAAGTATTAATGCTGTTTTAGTTGCGACATTTGTTGCGCTATCGCCAACGACTACTGTTGGTATGCATACGTTTCGTGTTGCGCCAGTGGGCGGTGTAACTGCTGGAGAGCCGCCAATTTGGTACCAAAATGCAATAGGACCGAGCTGGTCGTTTAAAATAAAATAATCACCAGCAGTTACTGCGCCCGTACCAGAGCCCTCTGGCGTTGTTGTTATATTTTGAGTTAAATATGCTCCCTGAATATCCGCGACAGTAGTTGCATTGGTTTTTTCTGGAAGTCCAACGGATGTTGCTGAGCCACTGGGATTATATATATCAATCGTTCTGTTGACAGAATCAACAGCATTGATGTAGAAGGTGCCACGATTTGCAGCAGAAACGCCCGATGATCCCAAGATCGATAGAATGTCACCAACCACAACAGAAGAAAGGTCTACATAAGTTTGGGTAAAGGAGTACCTCCAGTTATCGGTCGAAATGGAGGCAACCTTAAATGTAGTCCCGCCAACAATTCCAGTACTTCGCTGAGCATCAGAAGCAAAAGTATACGTTGTTAGCGTGTAATCGGGAGTGTTGTCGTGTCTTACTGCAGCAAGTTGGTTTGGTATAGACGGATATTCGATAGTAAACCTATGCTTGTCTCCAGTTGGGCCATATTCTTTTGCCCTTAAGATCATGGTTGCATTATCGGCTAGTGCGCCACCTGTGCGATACCAGTTTCTACTTTTCATCCATACGGCGTAATCACTAAAATCAGTACCAGAAGCTGTAGACCAAACCTGCAGAGTGCCAAAGTTTACACCAGATTCATTGTCGGCATCGTCTGCCGAAAATGATGTTGAAGAAGGTACATACTGGTTATTAACCTTGCCAGTTCGCCACATGTTCACGTTGATCGTGTTGTTAACTGCGTCACCATCGACAATGAAAACAATCGAATCGTCCGCTGACAGAGTTAAACTCTTCATAAGGTCAACTTGATCGCCGATGAGATACGTCATTTCTGTTCTTGGTAGAGAAATCTGCGTACCGACTCGATCGCCAGATAAAAATTCTTTTACTGATCTAAAATGAGATTTGTTTGATCCAGATGTGACACTAATAACATCGTCGTATGCTGCAGCTGACGGGTTGAATGTGCCAGAGGCTTCTAATATTTCGCTGTAGCCTACTGGATTTGGTGTGGCATTTGCGCTTAATGAGTCTTTTACAGTCGAATATCTAAATCTGTCCAACCAAACATTAGTAGATGTTGGCGTTGTTCGTTTAAACAAAGACAAAAGATCTTTGTCGCTAACGCGTGAGGCCACGTGAGATTGGTTACCAAACTGATTTGCTTGAGCGGTCGGAAAAACCAACGACATGTTTCCAACTGAAACAGGTGTGCCAACGGACCCATCGTTCTCAGTTGTGCTGGTAGTTTTTATTGACGAAGTTTTAAAGATGGAACCTTTAACATTCATCAGGTCATTGTTTAATGAAGCCGCTACATCTTTAAGTGACGCGCTGGCTGGCGTGGGAAGATAAGAACCGCGCCAAATCTGCGGATATACATCAGATGAAAACACCTGGATATCAGAACTAGATATGACAGAGAATGGTCCTTCTGTAACTGCATTTGCATTTATGACATCGATCCAGGTGTCGGTGGGCGCAGAGATGTGGGATCCCTTTGCAACGATCTTAAACATGCCTGCGTTTGCAGACGAAACCCACGAAGAAGATCCACTGCGATATGCAATGTACACAAAGTCATCAACTTGAGCCTGCTGGAATGAGTTGGTTGAACTAGACAAGATTCGCATTAGGCCGGATGATGCTGACATTGTTATGGTCGTACCGACACTAACCGACACATCTGTTCTAGGTTCAACATTAGCGCCATCGACGCCGATTACAAGTTCTGCAGGGCGTCCCGAAGAGTCTGTAGATAAGTTATATGTGCCATTGCTGGTGCTGTTAGATATAGCGCTGCCTTTGGCATCCGTAGTTCCTGCGGTTATTGAATCTCCGGGATTTAAAGTGATCTTAAGTTGAAGATTGCCTGTTTGACGATTAAGTGCAAATTGGGACTCTGTTCCCGTAGAAGAAGTATTTGCACTTCCAAACATATTTCCAATATAACTACCACCCAGAACGCTTAAAGAAGATGAAGTGCCAACCTTATTAGATCTAATTTGCAACTTGCCACTAGATGTAGCCGATGCTGTGATGCCCGCAAATTTTAAATTAAACGCATTTGCCCATTCTTCAAGGGTGACCGCACTGAACGGTTTGTTGTTGAAGTCTGTAGAGGAGACGAAAGTCCCTGTTTGAGGCGGAGTACCATCTACTTGAAGAATAAGAGTTCCAGTTGCTGTTATTCCCCATGGCGTTGGATCTGATTCCAGCAATGCCGAAAAAGCTTTTTCCGTTAAAAGAGTATTGTTTTTATAAAGCGTAATATACGAGTATTTATTAGTTGGAAACTTAAGTACAGAATTTGCATAAAGCAATGCATTATCAGAATCTCTGAGCGTAGAGATCTGAATGTATTCCGCATCGTGCGCAGTTGGATATAGCAGCAAACGAGTAGAATTTTCTGTTAAACGGCACCTAAACGCGTACCCATTCTCTGTTGCTTGATCGTTGATTGCAACGACGATCTCTGGAAGAGTAGCCGCTGAAATATTTAAGAAACTACTAGAAGAAAAGGTAATCTCTTCTTCGAGAGAATCGACTGCAACGCGCAGGATCATTCCGTCTGTCATCTCAACAGGACCGGAAACTTGGTTTACGACCTGTGGACGAGGAAGTGGGAAATTGGATAGTTGAAGAAATTCTTCATCTCCAACTGCAGACGCTAAAAGAACATCAACAGATTGGCCCGCAAAAGACGGCTGAAAACCACTGCCATCGTCGATATAGACGATAGATGGGTCGCCAACGGTCGGCGGCTCAGTGATAACAGCAGAAGATACTTGTTTGCCGTCGGTGGGGTCGGATACTCCAATGATTGCGGCAAGTATTGCAGCTCGAGTGCCACGGGCTAATGTGGATGCGTAGTTTTTGATTCTTTCGCGAAGCTCATCATCTGACTCGACATCGCGCCCATCGGTCAACGAAGACGTGTTTGTTACGGCAGCAGAATCGAACGGCTGAGTTTCAAACTGAACGATGGTATTTATGCCGGCGTTGCCTTGTGCGCCAGAGCTCTCTGCAACAATCGCGACACCCTCAACAGAATCTTCGCCCGCAGGGAGAACGGCATCTCTTAGCGTTTGATATCGTATTTCAGGCGTTAAGTTGTTTAGAGGAATCTTGACGGTAGTGCCAGCAGATATGAGGCGATCAGATGTATTTTGACGATCGATCACGATATCGGACGCCAGATGGTCCTTTTGAAGTGCAGATCCAAGATTGATCGTGTAAAAGCTTCCGTTGGACACAATACTAGTGTACGGTATAGGGCCCTCAAACTGAGGCGTACCGCGACCGATATACAGTTCACCTGTAGAAGCCCAACCAGACGCATCGTTAACATATACTTTACTGTCACCCGCTATTGGTGCCGGTTTTACAGCATAAAGCGTAGTTGTTCGCTTGGTAATGCTGGTATCTGTAATCTTGATAAAGCCAGTAGCCCTAACAGATGCTCTTCTAGTTAATCCGTAATCGGCAGCACGGGCATCCAAGTCTAGATTCTTTAGAGCGTCAATATTTAAGGTTTCTAATACGCTTAAAATTGACGCATTGTTTTCAAAGTCCTGAGCAGCAACAGCCTCTAAAAGAGTCAGCAAAACTGAACCAGTATTGATATCGTTTACTGGCGTATCGGCTATAATCTTACGTACTAGTTTACCAAGAATTTCGTTGTAACTTTGAAGAGTTATAGCCATTTTCGACCCTTACTTAGGGATATTTATCCCAAACGATATCGGTATTACGGTTCCATTTCCACCCGCTAAAGTTACGCCAACGCTTATCTTATACGCCGATGCGCCGTGCGAATCTTTGCTTAGATATTCTACCGTTAAATAGTCTAGTCTATCAAACCTAGAATCACTTAATATTTGCCTAGCAACACTTTCAGATATGACTGATTTTATCTGTTCAGGTTGCGAGTTGAAGTTGCCCGTTACATCAACAATCCCATAATCCCCGTGTCTTATAAGCGTCCCTTCTGAGGTACTTAACAGTATGCGTATGGCCTGCATGGCATTTTCTGCACCGTAAGACAGTTTTAAGTCACCTGATGGCGAAAACTGCAAATCGCCGTCGTCGCCGATCAAAAGATCGACCCCAGCATTTTTTTCGTCTTGACTGCTGGATCTCAAAAACCAAGGCGCCGGCTTGTTGAGCGATGGTGGAAGAGGGCTATTAGATGGTATTAATACAAAAAAGTTACTATTTATTGTGTTTTTTTGAAACACCCTAATTGATGCGCTGTCGATTGTTTTGTATTTAGACAGGTCAGCGAGACCGTTTAGTTGAAGTATCAAGTCTCCAGAGACTGGAACTTCACGAATGCTTAGAATAACCCTTTGGTCAGGGGATCGTTCTGTGTCTGATTGCAATATAATTATTTGATTTAAAAATACTTTTTCTTTATTAAGTGCGCCAAAAGAATCAGTTGCAGCTATTATGATCTGATCGTCGCTGCCGTTCGATATCAGCTGTAATTTTTGCCCAACTTCATCAATATACGGTGGTTTTAGACCATTTGCGATTACTATTTCAACCCATCGATCTGGGTCGCCCATGGTCCGTCTTGCCAACCCTTGTATTGTTTCACCATAATTTAGTTTCACCAAAGATCCAGAGGCGTATGAATCGATGTTTATCTCTGGATTATCTGCGTTAACTCGAGCAAAGGCAAAAGGATCTATGGTCGCGACGGACGAAAGATTTGTCTCGTTTGCCAATATACCATCGATGGTAAAAATGCCGTTTTGAAACAAAAATGCAGAAACTAAATCAGTTATCGATGGTGTAAGTGACTGAGGTAGCGACGCCCTATTGTATATCTGATCATACGTCGCATCACCGGCACCAATAATATCGGCTATCGCATCGCGTCCGGCATTAAGTTGCATACGCATATTTAAGAAATTGTTTTTATTAAAGAAATTTACTCTTTTAATCTCAGATTCGATAATATTGCTCTCAGCTTGAGAGATAGATATATCATCTATATACATCTGATCTATTACGGTGTAATATTTTGATAATAAAGATTTATTTGTTACTGCTTTAATAAGTGATGATTTTTGTGTGACAGCAAAATTAACAAAACGATCAAAAGAATCCAGCTCAGCTCTCATCCTGGATGGATCGTCAGAGGCGTCTATGCGATCGACTAATGTAGGTCGTATCGTAGACCAATTTTCAATTATGTACGTTAATCTGAGTGGCAACAATGCCGGCACATCTGATAACTTTAAACTATCGCTAGTTTTTACCTTAATCCATAGATTAAGATCAGAGTACGCAGCATAAGCGGTATCAATGGCACCCATACTAAGCCCCTAAAGTCTTTATTGCACCCTTACCAGACGAAAGCGCAGTTTTACCACTATTTATAGCTATCTTTGCGGTTGCTGCAACGGACAACGTTGAATCAAGGCCAAGATCTTTAAAGCGATTGCGTAGCTCTGGTGACTTTTCGTTAGTTATTGGTCGTAAATCATAAGCTCTTAAATTTATTGTATAATTGTATAGCATTGGGTTTTCAGAGTTTCTTTCTAAAACAAATCTCTGAACTACGCAAGAGTATTGGTTATTGTCTTTATAATTTAAAAACTGCAACGGAGAGTTTTTCCCAGTGCCTGGGGCCATGGATTCATTTATCTTATTGTTTTTAATGGAAGTGCCGGATGAAGCACTTTTTTTATGCTTCAATAAAAATCTATAAAGATTATGAAAAGCTACGTAGCCACTGACATTGTTAAAAACCCCCACTTCGTGTCCATTGGAACCTTTTGCGGCCTTAACAACGTTTCCTGCTTGATTTAGTGCCTGCTCTATTTTTCCTGCAGTTTTAGGGAAAAGGCCACCAAGTGCTGTAGAGATTGTAAAATCTTCATATCTCTTGCGGCCGCTGTTGGACATTGGTTTGGGTGGGCCAGAAATGTCTAGCGGCTGTTCTTCTACATATTGAGGAGCAAAACCGGTTGTTCCATTAATAACTATGTCAAAATATCTTTGTTCAGAATGCTCTTCGACTGTTCCATAAAGAGTCGATATGATATTTGTGGCAAAATGTGTAGTAATATTAAGATTTTTAGGGCTTATTGGCAAGTAGAATATGTAATTTTTACCGTCACGTTTTGCTTTAAACGCATATGGTTGCGATTTGTACCAGTTATCTGGTATGGGCTCGTACAGGGGTCCTTGTGGATTTGATGAATTAGGAACCAACGATGATGGATCAACATCGGCGCCAAAGAATTTAGCTACATTCTTTACCAGATTTGTTAATTGATTTGCCACCGCTTCCTCCCATTATATGCTACCATCAAAAACTATAAGCTACCTTTAATAGTTGAAAGCTTTGTCTTAATTTGTTCAAGTTGCGCCCACGTTGGGGCTGATTTTATTGGCGAACATGGGCCAACAGGAGAAGAGACAACGAGAGTACCAATTGCGTCTACAATTTTTATTAGACTATCAACAAGTTCAACGCTTCCAAAACCTATTGCTATCTTTGCGGATTTTATCTTAATCTCTTTTAAAGATTCAATTGAGGTGCTTAACGTAGAAATTGTTAGCGATTTTTTGCTGTCAATCTTAGATTCTGTAGCATTTAATGTAAAAGAGCTATTTTTTTTAGATATCGATATGTCTACTGCGCCAGACGCAATTGATATAATGCCATTTGATTTATCTAAGCGTATGGTTTGCACAAATGGATGGGCATCGCTGACCTCAAATGATCCATCTTTTTCAAAAGTCAAATATGAACCAGACTTTGTCGTATCGTACGTGGGTTGCGGTATTTTACCGGTGGCAACAGCGCCCTTTAATGCTGGAACTGTTATCGGGGTGCCTTTGAAAGTTATCTTATACGCGCCGTCTTGATCTATAGAAGTTTTAAGACCGTTAAACTCAGACACGTACTGCATTGAATTAGATTTTATCTCAGATTGTCTAGCGGGATGTTTCATGCTGCCCAGTATTATGCCGTCGTTAGGCGAACCGCCCAAATGTGCAACTATAACAACCTCACCGACTCTGTTAGAGTAGTTTCTAGGCTTTGGCTTGCCCTGTATTGGTATGTTTACGTTCCTGGCTCCCCATTCTTCGTAATTGTATACGTCGCCAAATTTGGTCATTTGGCGGCAATTTAAGATATAACTCAACCCCTTGTGTGTGACCTCTACCAAATAGAACAAGTTGTCTTGTTGTGCGTTGTATTTTGCTTCGCGTATTATTCCAACGCGCACTTCGCCATCCATTTTGTTTGTGTTGGAGATGCTAGGCGGCGTATATAGGGTTGAGTCTCTAATTATCACGACTATTCTCCATAAACATCGTCTATTAGCGTTTTATCTGCTGGTAGTGCTTTTACGTCGGATTCAACAGCAAAACTACTATCAGAAACTAAAGCCGTGGCATCTTCGTTGGCCATTATGCCGCGCGTAAACGATACGGTAGTTAAAAAGGATCGAGATCCGTTTTCTATATAGCTAAAACTATGACTAACGCTCTCGACATGCGCAATAAATTTACCTTTGCTGTTTCCTTTTACGTAAGACGTGTGGCCAAACAAAGACGCATCAACCGTGATATTGTCGCCCACGCCAATAAAATCATTCTGGCCCATGATGTTGATCGTACCGTTGAGCATCTTGTGCGTGTCAAAATACCAATCAGCTAGCATCTTTCCCCATTCGATCAGGAACTGCCAGTCCGTATTGCCATTTTGATTTACTGGAACAAATCTAGTACTATACATTAATGGCTTAAAACCATGTCTAGCAAAAGACTTTGCATCATATTGCGGCCCTTTACCCTTAGCATACGCTTGAGCGCCAATAGTTTCGCCAGGTTTAAATGTAAAGAGCGTAAAATCAGGGACTACTTCTACGTAGTTTATTACGTCTTGGCTATTTGTGCCAACTTCCACGCTTACAACATCATTTTTATCTATATTGCACTTCTTTAACAAGAAAAAATTTGATGAAAGATATCTTTTATTTTTCTTTAGCCAAAATGGCTTCACCCTTTTATAGAGGGTAAGAGTTGGCCGTGAATTATTGTTTTCCCATCTTAAATCTGTAACCAGTTCATTAATTGCGGTGTTGGCGTGGGTGTTTAGTAATTGCCACATTGAGTTGATGCCACGTAATGCTTCTGCATTGAATGGGCCTTTTGCTTCTTTTATATCTTTAGTGTACTGGTTGTGGCCAGACAACACACCGTCTACAACATTAACGTATTGCGCTATTACACTGGCCCCAACTGAGGGCAACGAAGCACTTAATCCAGGTGCAGTTAATTTCGACGATAGCTGACTCGGCAGTACATATGATGCACTATTTGCCGTGTTATCAAGTTGGCCGTTTTTATATATACCAAGAGCAACACCCATGCCCCATGACTTTACTATAGTTTTAACTAAATCAGTAGTAGTTTTTACCATGGAGCTATTGTCTACGTCGCTACCACGCATTACTTGATAAGTTAATTTTATTGCGTTTAAAAGTGGGCTATCGGCATACGATTCAACCGTTGAATCTATATAGAGATAAGATTCAAATATAGATCCCCAATCTCTTCCAACCAGCACATAGTGCATAGATCGCGCACCGGTTGTCTGATCAACAGACATAGACATGCGCACAGAATCTATGACGCCGATCATTTTTAATGTTGATTTATTAGAGGATTCTAAATCCTTTTCCGTCATTTGATACGGCGACATATGTATCTCAAGCCAGCTTCCTGTACTTAAGGCCGCAATCCAATTTTTAGTTGGTGCAAGAATAATCTCAAATCTTCCAGACGGAGAGGATTTTGATTTGTTTGTTCGTATGGAAACTATAGACTTAGTTAAAACAATTCGTTCATAATTTTGACTAGTTATTGCCTTACTGCCACCCCTGTCGAGATAGTTGTAGACGACTATTCCTGCTGTAGGGTTTCGTAGTGACATCTTTATTTAACTCGGTTAAGATTCAATATGGCGTGCTCTAGGCTAACAGGGCCGCCGAATCTTTGAAAAAATTCAGATCCAGCAACATAACTAGACATAGGGGACTTACCCATTTCCAATGGTCTTATTGCCTCACTGAGCTTGTCTACAGCCTTATCAAACTTTACAACACTTTCATCAAACTTAGAAGTGTCAATGGTCATCTTTTCGCCAGCTTGAGCGGCCTCTTTTCCCGCTTTTTCTACGTCTGTTGATGCTGCCGCTCTGGTCATCACTTGACTTATCAAGTTCATAGATGTATATTCGCCAAGCATGCCTTGTGCTTGAAGAACCTGACCTGCTTGACCAGTTGCCATTGCTGCCTGAGCAAGTTGTGCTGCACCAGCTTCTCCAGTTAATGGAGTTAATGGCGTTGGTGCGGCGGGGATCTTGTACGATTGACCGGTTATGCCAGCAGCACCTGAAATTAGTCCGCCAATCTTAGTTTTTGTAGGAATAGAAAGACCGGACATATCGCCGGTTTCTATGGCCTTCATGACCTTGGATTTTTCTTCTGGTGGTATCAGTCCGGAGGCAAATAATCCTTCAAGCGACATCGATACGGATGCTGTTTTTGCAATATCGAGACCCATCCTGCCTCTAGCTCTGCCCGAAGGATCCACAAATAATCCCGCATAATCGCCAAGTGCCGATATCATCGTATCTGAAACGATTTTTCCTGGCTGTAGTTGATCTTTATATTGACGATATACGGCTTCCATCTCTCGCGGATCTTTGCCCGCTAAGCGACCAGCTTCAAAGGTTGTTAGTCCAGGAATCTTTGACGTAAGTGAATCAATAAACGTCATTGATTCATAGCCCAATCTAGATCCTGCCGCGCGTATGCGCCCTGCAACATCTTGCTGCTGATAACCAACCAAACCGCGCTTTAGTGATTCGTCTATCGGCAATTCGGCATATTTTTCAAGACCAAAAGATATGCCTCTCTGCATTTCAGTTACAGCACCGATACCCCTTGAGGCCGAATCTCTTGCGAGATTTTGAGCAAGGTCCATTATCCCTTCGAGGGATTTTGCATCATCAACGCCTCTTTGAACTGCTTTTGCTAAAATTTCTTCAACGTCTCGTGCGCCGCCGCCAAGCGTGGTCATCTGGCCAACTTGCTGCATATAAGATTGCGCAGACATTACACCAGCCGCTTGAAGTTGTCCGGCACGTATTACGGTTTCAGCTGCAACACCAGGAGATCGAGCAAAAGATGGACCGATTCCTCTTACACCTGCACCAAATAAAGCCGCTTGTTCTTGTGGCCCTATGCCTAGGGCAGATAGCTGTTCAACTGTAGCGCGCGATGT
>Ga0255146_1000210_pt1 | contig 22855 bp, 9 predicted proteins | sample Atl_Cont_RepC_8h_FD_188424 | JGI IMG/M metagenome (GOLD analysis project Ga0255146, IMG submission 188424) | Freshwater microbial communities from Altamaha River, Georgia, United States - Atl_Cont_RepC_8h | ecosystem: Environmental > Aquatic > Freshwater > River | place: USA: Georgia | collected...
AGTCACTTGGGCATCCAGCAAACGATAAACCGCATTGCCTTCTGTTTTCTTGTCAATTCCGAGAAAGCCACTTAGAAACAGGTCAGCCTGGCCAGATTCCACTGCTATGCAAGTTGGGATTCTGCCCTGGTCTAGATACCAGGCACCGGGAAGAACATCATGTTCAGTAATGACCCGTCCAGAGCCCATGGACCCTGGTTCCCCCTGAATATCCAAAATTCGGTCCACAAGCATCAGAGGTTCATCTGGCAAACGCACTCTGGTTGGGTTTTGATCCACCTCCGCAAAGAACTTCCCGAGCACTTTCCCAATTTTCCCCCGCGCGAACTCCAGGCATTGTTCCCTATTTAATGAGCGAGGAACTTCCAGCGGGAACCATTCGACCGGCTGTGGAATGTTATCATGAAAATCGTGCAAGGGTTGTTCTGTTTCCCATTCCACCAAGTTATTTGAGGCGGAAAGCAGTTGTGTTTGAAAAGCCACTAGTGAATTCATTTGATCCAATGTCTGGCGGGCAAGGCGCAAATATTCTTCATGAGTGGCCAATCCGGCCTGCTGCATTTCAACAGCCTGACCAAGTATTTTTGAATTTTCTTCCAACTGGCTTGATGCCATCGCAGGCTCCAAACTTGACTCGCTGAAACAGGGTACATCTTGATGCGCTGCAGAATGTTCCGGCAAAGGCAGAATTGCCACATGAAAATCCGGTATAGCACGTTCCACCAAGACATGATGCTGGGAAATTGCGGATGCCTTTGATCCATTCAAAAGTCTATCAGTATTCACCCGGACCCGATGGCTTATCAGACAGGCAATCGTACGCAAAAATGAAGAAAGCTCGCTTCCACGATTAGTACTGATCGATCTGGCTAGATGATTTTTATCGGCAAGAATGTTTCCAATGATGCGGGAACACGAAGCTCCAGGGCCAACCTCAACAAATATTCTTGCACCATCTTGATAAGCTGCCTCCACCACTGCCTTAAAATCCATGGTGTCCACAGCAAGGCCGGTTATGGCTTCCGCCGCAGCAACCTTGGTAACTTCATAGGGGCCGCCAAACGCGGCACTATACACCAAAAGGTTTTCAGGCACCTGCGTAGGAAGGGTATGAAATTTTCTGTAGGCGTCGGCAATCGGTCTGGCTGCCTCGCAATGCACTGCGGCAGTATCCGAGGAAAGAGGAATCAAACGGCAACCAAGTTTTGCGACAAGCGCCCTTACCTGATTGGAATCCCCGCCAATCACACTTTCACGGGCGGAATTGATAATCAGCAAATAGACTTTGTCAAACGATTCCAGCACCTGCCTTATTTCCTGCTCAGATCGCTCCACCAAACCTACAATCCAATCCGGTACAACTCCCGCTGGAAGTTCCCAGGAACATGCAATTGCCCTTCTTGGCCCCACAAGATCCAACCGAAACAAGGAAGATGTTTCCAGCATTCTCCAAAGGCCATCACGATCAAACCATGCTTGGTTGGCAATCAAAGCGGAGGATTCACCCAGGCTGTATCCGATGGAAACATCCGGTTTTAAATCCAAGCTTGCAAGCAACCCTGTTGCCAAACAACCATACGAGACCTGTGCCATGATTTTTTGATGGGGCAAAGGTTGTTTGTCTGAATTATTTTGCCAGTAATATTCCGGCGACCATTGCGCCCTTAAACTGGTGGATTCATTCTCCTGGCGGGCTAATATTTCCGGAAAGTAAACTGCGTATTCCCTGCCCATTCCGACAAAATCCGCACCGGATCCCGGATATACGAAAGCGACACTTCCAGTTGTTGCCAATGGTTCCCGGGCGAAGTAAATTCTTTCACTCCAGGCTTTTTCCAAATGCCCTTCTTGAAGAAATTTCCGGGCCGCCTGACAAAGTTCTTCCCATGAATGTCTTTGCTGAACCACCAAAACCATCGCAAGACTTGCCTCCAAGTTGCGTGGATGGAATTGCAGCCAGGTTTTGGCCATCGAATGGATATCACCACACCCGGATTTGGCATTGAGTTCTTGAAATTTGTTCAGAAGGCCTTCTAATTCCTGTTTAGAATTGGCTTCCAAAACAAAAAGGACCTCAGGCAACGAGGATTCAAAACACAATGGTTCGAAAGTGTTTGTCGGCTTGTGTTCTTGAAGGAGCGCATGAAACCAGGCTCCTGAAGAAGACATGGTAATTACCCCGGCCGAATTTTTTTCATGCCCACTATTATTGATCCAAAATGAAGGTTGGATCAAATGACCCAGACACGAAGGGCCACCCTGGGTTTTTCTGGAGTCGCTGTTGCCGGGGAACCTCTTGGTTGACAGCGCCAATACGGTTGTTGCAAAGGAAATAAGGCCTGTGGATGCGCCTGCCCAACCATTCTGTACCCCATGATGGTGGTAGACAACACCCTGAGGTTGATGCCTGGGATCTATCAAATCTTCGATTGCCTTCCAGGCTCCCAATTGGTGACCGGGTAAATCAGCATCTGAACAGGAAAGGTATTCAATAGAAGCGGGTAGGAGGGAGGAGGATGCAAACGCATCCATCATGGCCTCGGTACAAGCCTTGCCTTCATCTTCAGGATTGGGATTTTTTCTGCAATGTCCAAGACTTGAAAGGACCGATAAGATCCGATCTCCATCTCTGACTGCATCCTCGTGGCGCTTGACTACCAACATAACTGCGCCGTCCGCCAACTGATGCTTTATGTCGCCATCTGAAACACCCAATTTGCCTTCATTGAGAAAAGGAAGAATGATGCGGGGGTCGGAGCATAAATCCACAGCTCCCACCAAAGCCACATCAATCGAATGATTTTGAAGTGCGTGCCAGGCTGTGTCCAATGCCCAAAGTCCGGAATTTTCATCCGCACTAATCGTGAAGGAAGGTCCCCCAAAGCGATATTCACGCGCAATGCGACTGGCGGCAATGCTGGCAAGTGCGCCCATGGTTTTGTCAGCATTCAATTCCGAACCGGCACCCTGCGAGTTTTCCGGTCCACACAAGTTACGCCACCACCATCTTACATGAAAATTAGTGGTATTTAGATCCAACCCCGCACCAAGGTAAACCCCTGTGCGAACCTGAACACCGTCCCGCCAACTCAAACCATCTAGGGCTTCTCTGGAGGTATCCAATGCCAGGGCTTGCTGAGGTAGCATTTGTGCAAGCTCTTTTGGGGGAATGCGGAATCCATCTGCTGGCAGAAGAACATCGTCCACGCAAAAAGAATCTGGCTGTTGAAAACCACAGGAACGAAACCACTCTGAACTCCAAATTTCATTCCAGTGCGCAATCCTGCCAGCCTTTCGGGTAGAAAGACCGCTGGTATTGGTAAAGAACTCGCTGGTATTCCTGTCGTTTCCAATTCTTGCTGAAAGACCAACTATTGCAAGGGGAACTGGCTCAGGGTCGCATGTTTGTTCTGAAATCGCCTGCCCGTTCCACTCCTCCACCAGAACATGAGCATTAATGCCACCAAAACCGAACCCGCTCAAGGCAGCTTTCCTTGGTTCTGAACCAGCCGAATGCCAGGGCTTTGAATTTTTCAATACTGTGAAAGGTGAACCATCCAGGTGAACACCTTCGGACGGATGTTCAAAATTTGCCGTGGGGGGAAGTGTCTGGTAGCGAAATCCCCATAGAACCTTGATCAATCCCGCACCACCCGCACCTGTCAAGACATGACCGACATTTGATTTCACCGACCCAATCACACATGCTTCTTCCCGGGTTTGATAGCCAGCCCAAAGTTCCCGCAAGCTTGAAAATTCAACCGCATCGCCCAGGGGTGTTCCAGTGGCATGGCATTCGACCAACTGAATATCCGAAGGCTTCCATTTTGCCTGGGCATAGGCACTGCGCATGGCACGCAACTGGCCTTCGCTATTCGGGGCAAGTAATCCACCACCTATATCGTTGGACAAGCCAATGCCCCTGATCACACCAAGGATTTCATCTCCATTTCGAACAGCATCTGAAAGTCTTTTAAGAAGAAAGATTCCCGCACCTTCCCCAACCATCAGACCATCTGCGCGGTGGTCGAAAGGCCGGGACATTCCCGTTGGGGAAAGTGCCCTTAGCTGGCTGAATCCCATACTGGTGTACAAACTGTCTGGTGCAGAAACACCCCCAGCCAACATGACATCCACTTTGCGGGCATGAAGTGCATCTGCCGCAAGTTTCAATGCATAAAAAGTAGAAGCGCAAGCTGCGTCCAGGGTAAAACTTGGGCCACCCAAGTCATATGCCTGTGAAATCATCAATGCGGGCAAGGCTGCGGGTCGGGCCAGCCAGGAAGGTTCAATTCCATCGCACTCTGGCGGAACAGGCATTCCCGCCTTTTGTGCCAGTGTTCTTCCAAGTGTTTGTAACGCAAGTTTACAGGTTCCAACGGTCGGCAGCGCAATGTGACCAAGAATCACACCTACCCGCTTGGGGTTGATGCTTCCTACTTTGGTTCCAAGTACCTGACTTGCCGCTTCCAAGGCCAGCAAACAACCAGGATCCAGCTTGGCTAATATATCTTTTGGAAGGCAGTATTTCTTTGGATCCGGCTCGGGGATTCTGGCAAAAAAGCCACGGGTTGTGTGAACATGGTCGGGTTGTGCCGGCGTCTTACCCTGTGCTTTGGAAGGATGCAGAACCCACCTTTGAGGCTGTACCTCGGAACTGGCATCCCTGCCAGAGTGAACAAGCTTCCAAAGTTCCTCAGGGTTATTTGCCCCTGCAAATACGCAACCCGCCCCCACGATTGCGATCGGATCAAACCTTTCATGGCTGGCAGCGGGATTATTCATCTTTTACCAAATTTTAGCAATCAACCATGCAATGCGGTCTTGCCTGACCTGTTTCGACGAAAAGCCCGGCTAAGTGATGAGTCCAACACACCTTCCACACCCTCCAACCTCATCACAAGCGCGTTATTGCTATCCACAAGATCCACATCTGCAACCGCATGCAGATCGTTCGCCTTTTTCATTTCAACGATAGCCCTCAGCTTTTGGTTGGCAAAAGGCTTCTTAAAAAGTCTTAAATTTCCAATTCTGCATGGTAATGAACCCATCCCCTGATTTTTGGTGGTCCAAACAATCATGAGTTGAAGAACGGCATCCACTGCCAGGGGATCAACAATCCATTTTTGGCGCAAAGGCTGCCGAATCCAAGCACTTGGATCTGGTGCACCCACAATCTGGGATACAATCCCCCGCTCGCCACAACTTTCCACCACTTCCAAAGGTTGCATCATAGGTCCATGAAACAAAACTTCCTGATAGAGACTTTCAATGGAATAATTCACCTTGGGTGCCGTTATCGATCTGATGTTAGATGGGGGTGCACCCAATTGCTCCGCCAGATGAATTTCAGCCCTGGCATGAAGCACTTCTTTACCTGATGTTCTTGTGCCACGCATTTCAACAGGCACCACCAATGTGCCATCATGAACTACAGGTTCACCGCAATTGAAACGCAGATTCCAAGATTCCTGCTGGTCACAAATGACCCCATGAAGAATCCGGAAATCCTCGCAACCCGCAAATTGATAGCCCGGATGTTGATGAATGGCCGCATGGGCCAGCCACTCTAGAATTACCGCCATGGGCAAAACAGGACGACCATCAAAAACATGGTGCTCCAGAAAAGGATGCCCTTCCAGGTCCAGCTTCCTTTCAAAAGATTCCTGATAACCCTGAAGTTTGTTTACGGCTGTATTTTCTGATTCCGTGGGAACTTGTGAACCAGATCTCAGCACAGAAATTTCCACATCGGCAGATTGATTTTGAATTTCCGACACTAAAAGTGAGGCACCCTGCTTCAAGGGAATAAGACCAATGCCTTCTTTCTGAAAAATCTTTTTCAACCCTTCATGCACCATGCCTCCATCCCAAGGCCCCCAATTAAAGGAAACCACCCTGCAAGAAGGATGTCGGCGCGCAAATGATTGGGCCAGTTTGTTTAAAACTTCATTGGACATGGAATAATCCACTTGTCCAGGACGCCCAAAACGAGCGGTTGTGCTTGAAAACAGGCAGATAAACTTCAGACAACTTCCATCGACTTGCGAGAGTATGTTTTGAATTCCAAGCACCTTGGTTTGATAGACTTTCTGAAATTGTTCAAGCGTCTTGTCCTCGATCATGGCATCAGCAAGCACACCAGCACCATGAATGATTCCGGTTATCGGCCCGGCCTTTTGCACAACATCCTGAATGGCTTCGCGAACGGAACCCGCATCACGAATATCCGCAGCATGATAAAAAACAGTAACTCCAAGATTCCGAATCTTTACAAGGTTATCTCGAACCTCGCGGTCCGCAAGAATTTGCCTGCATTTTTCCCCTATAACCCTTGGGGAAGCGCCTCCCGTGGAACGACTGGCAAGTTCTTTCTTGATCTCGGCTTCAGATCTAAGACCTTCCAACCAATCTGGCTCTGGCTGGGGTTCAGGCGTTCTGCCAAGAAGGAGAAGCGAGCAACCACGGGTCACAGCCATCGCATACGCACATTCCGCAGTCACACCCCTCGCACCACCGGTAACCACTACCAGACCATCTTTCATATCCTGACGAATTTCAGGCTGAATGATTGTGGATTTTTCTAGCGCGATAGTTCTTCGATGATCGGAGGTTATACCAACTTCCAGCGGTCCTGCAAAAAAAATCTCATCCACAATTTTTTCGGCAGCATTTGAAACATCCATGGCAGGGTCGATATCTAAGATTCGTGCCCTTACTTCAGGCCATTCCCTCGCCGCGGTTTTCATCAGGCCACACAAACCGGCCTGAACCGGAGTATGCTCTGACGCATAGGAAACAAAACCAAGCCCGCCATCCAATCTGGTTATACCAAACAGGAATTTTCCCTGCCGGCTGGCGTCAGATCGCAAACCCTTCCCGGCAGATTGCACCGCCAAAAGAGCTTGCTCCAAAAATACTTCGTGCACTTTTTGGACAGGTGCCAAAACAATGAGCCCGCCTATATCATCCCAACGGGAGCGACGGACCTCTTCAAGATCCATCTTTTCTGCCTTCATTCCCCTCTTGGCAAGTAGTTTACAAATTTCCAAAGCAAGGGCAGAATCTTCACCTGTAATAATTACGGTCGAGGTAACAGAAAGTTTGACCTTCTTTTCGGAAGCATTTGTTAGTTTCGGCGCCAGCCTGTCCAGGTCAAGGATCAGGTCAGGCGCCTCTAAATGCTTTGGGAGGGGGGTCTCCTTCATCGAGGGAACCGGCGGCTTGGCCATGGTTCCAGGCCCGTTGGAAAGATGCTCCAACACCTGTTTAAGAGTATTCAATGTGCCAAGGTGCTCTGGCTTGACGATGGGTGCCTCTGGCAACTTTTCCTGCAATGCCGCTAGTATCTCCACTCGCTTGATGGAATCTATACCAAGGTCGGCATCCATCGACATGTTTAAATCCAGCATCTCCACCGGATAACCTGTCTTCTCGGATACCACCTCCAGCAAAACAGGCTCAAGATTCTTGTTTAAAGGGGCCGCTATTGTTTCCTGCTTAATTTCCCTTGCAGGCTCGACCACTTTAGTTTGCTCTATTGCCGGGGATTTCCCACCATTCAGAAAATCAGCAACCTGCTTGAGAGTATTCAATGTGCCAAGGTGCTCTGGCTTGACGATGGGTGCCTCTGGCAACTTTTCCTGCAATGCCGCTAGTATCTCCACTCGCTTGATGGAATCTATACCGAGGTCGGCATCCATCGACATGTTTAAATCCAGCATCTCCACCGGATAACCTGTCTTCTCGGATACCACTTCTATAAGTGCCTTGGTGATTTTTCCAGAATTGGATGGCGTGGCAGCAGCGGGCGTTTGAGAAACTATCGGGGCTTCCTGTTTTTTGGCAACAGGAATCACAACGGGTTCCACATGCACGGGCGTGGGGGTAGGCAGAGCTTTAGGAGCCTGAATAACGGGAACCACTGTTGGTTTTGGCGATTCAATTACAGCAGGCAAATGAGAGGGCTGAACTGGCTGCACAACCTGAACCGGATGGCTTGGTACTGTGAGTGGCGCAGAAACCATACGCTGAACTGGCTGCACCGCTACGGGTTCCTGCCTGCTAAAAACAGGAACTAATCCCAAAGATGCTTGCAACACCGCCTGTTGCTGCTCGATTAGTGCCTGAAGGTTTCTTTGCGCCACCTGCTGCCCCTGAAGGAACATTTGGTGGATTTGTGTGGATTGTTCCTGCAACTTTTGCAGCATATCAAGGCTGGATTTGGTAACCTCCAGTGCCTTGAGCAATCCATCCGATGGCATCGATTTTGATGTCACTGGCGTGGGTTTGTTTTCTGGGATCATCGGCTGACTCGGTACTTTCTTTACTTCAACGGGTTTCTCAATCTTCGGTTCCACAGGGGCTTTAGATTCAATCTTTGGTTTTGAAACAAACTTCGAGGGCTTTGGCCGCACATAGTTTGCGCCGGTAAGTTCCACATGGAATCCCTGCCGATTTTCCTCAGCGGGCATTTGGGAATCGTCCCATTTGGAAAGTTCCAAACGGTGTCCCAACGCGGAAAGTTTGGCCAGCAATAAAGCAAGGTCATATTCCCCGGGTTTCTTACCCTGGCTCGCATCCAAGGCCAAGGCAACGTGATCCTTGCCGGCAAGTATTTCGGAAACAAGCCCGACTAATCGACCGCCAGGCCCCACCTCGATAAAAATACGGCCACCATCCAAGTGCATCGCTTGAATCATCGATTGGAATTCGACACTTCTGGCAAGCTGGGCCGCCAGAACAGCTTTCCCATCGTGAAAATTCTCAGGGTAAGGCTTGGCATATGTATTGGAGTAAACAGGATGTTGGAACCTGTTCCAACCGACTTGCTCATTCACAAAGCTGGCGAATGGCATCTGGGCATCCGCAACCATGGGACTATGGAACGCACCACCCACCTGCAGTTTGCGAGCCACCAGACCTTTTTGCCCCAATAACAATGCAGCTTTATCAATCTGATCGACCGGCCCCGCAAGAACAATTTGTTTAGCGCTATTTCGATTTGCACTTACGAGGGAAATATTGCCGGATTTAAGAATAGTTTGAACTTCATTTTCAGGCGCAAGAACTGCCAGCATTCCTCCGGCACCCACCGATGCTTCTGCCATGAATCGTCCGCGGGCAAAAGACAAGGCCATCAAATCACGCTCAGAAATCACCCCTGCGCAAGCCAAGGCACTTAACTCTCCAAAGCTGTGTCCGGCGGAGAAATCAGGCGCCAGGCCAAAATGCTTCAATACCTTGTATGCACCTAGTTCCACAGCCCCCAATGCAGGTTGGGCAACGTCGGTTCTTCTAAGACATTCCACATCCCTTGCCTGATCTTGTTCCGAATAGCCAGGTAAAGGAAAAATCAAATCCGCCAAACGAGGCTGGTTCGGTGAAATGTCTTCCTGAACCTTATGCGCAAGTTTGAGTGCGTCTAGAAATTGCGGGAAAAGGCAAGCAAGATCCAGGAACATTGCCGGGTACTGCGCCCCCTGCCCGCTGAACAGGAATGCAAGTTTGCCTTGCTTTTTGCCGGAACCAAAAAATACTCCCGGGGCTGCAAGCGCCTCTATTCCACCTTTTTTCAATTGATCAATCGCTTTTTGAACTTTCTGCCCTAGATCGGCATCCGATTGCTGGGCAACGATCAGGCAGCGACAAGCCTCATCTGCTTGAAAAACCTTCCTCAGTTGAGAACATAACTTGCGCCAAGCGGACCAAGACTGCTGAGAAGGAAGAGCCTGCAATTTCTGAATCAGCTCTTCCCTAGAGGGTGCCGAAAGTGCCAGGATTTGCACTTTGCCATCCCAATCAGGAGCGAGTTTTTCAGGGTTATATTCCTCCAAAACGCAATGAAAATTGCTTCCTCCAAATCCAAAGGCACTAATGGCTGCGCGACGGGGATGCGAGGAAGTTCCAACCCAAGGTCGTTTTTTGGAAGCCAGGTAAAAAGAGGATTGACCGCGTAAAAGCCCCTCAAGAGGCTTTCTTACCTTGATGCTGGGTGGAATGGTCTTGTGAAACAGCGCCGCGGCTGCCTTGATAAGGCCGGCTGCACCAGCGGCAGCCTTGGTATGGCCAATCTGACTTTTAACAGAACCCACTGCACAGGGGGACGCTTTGTCATCCCTATCCGCATACACCTTCATCAACGAGCTTAATTCGGTCGCATCTCCAACTTTGGTTCCCGTACCATGAGCTTCCACCAACTCTATGGTATCAACACTAATGTTGGCTTCCTTGTAGGCTGCCTGCAGGGCCTTCATTTGGCCTTCAGCCTTAGGTGCATAAACTGCGCCACCTTTTCCATCGCTGGAAGAACCAACCGAACGCAACACCGCTATGATCTTGTCTCCAGCTTTTTCAGCGTCTGACAAACGCTTCAGTACAACTAAACCCAAACCTTCCCCCAGCGCGGTTCCATCACCTTCGGCATCAAAAGGCCTGGAATGACCGGTTGGAGAAAGAGCGGGAGTTTTACTAAAGCACATGAACATGAATATGTCATTGAAGGTATCCACGCCCCCGGTGATCACCATATCAGAGCGGCCAGCCCATAGCTCCAACGCCGCCAGATGCACTGCTCCAAGCGAACTTGCACAAGCTGCATCCACCACGCAGTTGGTACCACCAAGATCCAGTCGATTTGCAATTCTCCCCGCAACAACATTACCCAGCAGCCCGGGAAAAGAGTTTTCCTGCCAGGGGACATAAGATTCCGCTATATCTTCCATCACCCGGTTTGCAGTGGCATCATCTACGCCGGCATTCTTCAGAGCTTTTCTCCAGCGAGGGTGCCCAAGTCTTGCGCCCAACGGAATAACAAGTTCCAATGTGCCAGTAACACCAAGAATGACACTGGCGCGGGATCGATCCCAGGTTCGCAGTCCTTCGGCAGGTTCACCAACACCACTTTGATAACCTGCGTTTTCCAATGCCTGCTTTGCCGCCAGAAGCCCTAAAAGCTGAGAGGTATCTGTTGCCTCGATGTTATTTGGGGCAATACCGTAATCGCCGGGGTGAAACTTGATCGGGGATAGAAAACCCCCGGTTTTGCTGTAAACCATGTCCGGCTGTTTCGGGTCGGCATTAAAAAATTCATCGGCATTCCAATGCGAGGCTGGAACATCGGTGATCCCATCTGTACCGGATTTTACAAAGCTCCAGAATTCCTCAAAACCTTGGGACCCCGGGAAAAAGCAACCTGTGCCTATGATGGCTATCGGTTCCCTTTGGATAAACTTCGAATCTTTCATGCCAGCACCCCCGCCTGGAGATATCCGGCTAATTCCTGTCTGGAAAGTGGCTTGGGGGAATGATTACCCACGATTTCAGAACCCAGAAACGTGCTTATGCGGAACCGGAACAGCTCGCAGGCCCCAAGCATAAGATTCATGGCAACTTCAGGTGCGCTACGATTTTCAGGTTTTTCCAACCAGGTACCCCTGGTCCATTCATTGAAAGCGCCCATGGCAGGGCCACACCATACCTGATAATCCACCGCCCTTGTCGGCTCGCCGGCATTGGCCCAACGAGAGGACTGACCCAGATACCAGCGGAAAACCAAAGCCATCTTGTGCTTTGGATCGGCCTCGGCCCTACCAACCTGGGATGGATCCCTTTTAAGGAAAAACTCGCGGGTTTGACGCCATATTTCCTGGAAGGGGGCCTTAAAGATTTGCTTTTCCAACTGTTCGCGTTCCGGCCCGTGTATGGATTCCAGAGATTCGTTCTCTTTGTAAGTGTCGTAAAGTTTTTGTGCCCGCATGGCAAACATAGTGCCACGCTTCAGCACCTGAACCTTCACACCCATTTCAAACATATCCGCCGCAGGTGCCATAGCCACATCCGCCTGCCCTGCTTCTGCCAGCATCTTACGCACAAGGTCACATGACCCGGATTCTCTGCAAGCCTGATTTACAGAACCTGTTACAACATAAGCGGCACCCATCATAAATGCTGCCACCACGGAAGCAGGTGTCGCAATTCCACCCGCGGCCCCAACCCTAAGCTTTACGGGATACTGAAACTGTTCCTGCAATCTGTCCCTTAGAGCCATGATGGTTGGCAGCAGGGTAATCGCAGGTCTGTTGTCGGTATGGCCGCCAGAATCAGCTTCTGCGGTAATATCCTGTGCCACGGGAACCTTGGCCGCCAGGGCGGCCTGCGCGTGAGTCAGCTTGCCGGTTGCGACAAGTTCCTTGATAAAGCGTTCTGGCGGAGGGCTAAAAAACCTTGTGGCTACTTCAATTCTCGAAACCTTGGCAACCACCCGGTTTGGGGTTACTATGTTTCCCATGGCATCCTGATGGATTCCATGCAATCGGTAGGCAATCAAAGGAATAGTCAGATCCAGGAAGGCGGATGCCTCAACAAGCCGGATTTCCTCGCGAATGTACAGGTTGGCGATTGCTTCTTCGTGGAGAGGTTCGTTTGGACTATGGATAAGGTTGAAACCAAAAGGTAAGGAACCAAGGGCCGACTTGATGCTCTGGATAGCTGCTGAAACCCTTTCAAGGGAAAGCCCAGCGGCGCCAAAAAAACCAAGCATTCCAGATTTGGCCATGGAAATGACCAAAGCCTCGGACGCGATACCATTTGCCATGGCACCGGCGAGGTAGTTGTATTCAAGGCCCAGGTCGACTCGGAAAGACGGGTCACCCAGATCCCGGGGACTGATATTCAGCACCCTGGATCCATCGTGTAAACGCACCCGCCACCTCCCCCAACTAAAAATCCATTTAAAACCCAGGCTATCCTGCCCCGTTGCGCCATCCAATTTGGCTTCTGGCGAACCTTGCCAGAAATATTTATTTTAATGTTCCTGCCACCAGTCTTCCAGAAGACAATTCCAACAATTCCCAAGCAAGGAATGCTGAATACTCGGCAAGAACATCCTTTGTCCGGCAATTCATTCCCAAAATGACAAAAATGTCACTAAAGGTTATAATTCTAAAGACTTAGGGCGATGCTTTTCCACAAATAAATCACCGAAATTGACAAATAACCATCACAAAAGGTTGGGTTAGACAAGCCCCCATAGACGGCGGCATAACCATTCCAAACCAAGAATCATCACAAAGAGGGTCAAAAAGATGGGAAATACCGGCGAAGGCTGGGAAGATTTCCAATCCGGGTAGTAACGAACGCCAGTTTTTTCGGTGATCGGGGGTTCTTGGATCATTTTTTGAAGGAATTCCTTGATTTTATCTCCTTCTTGAAAGGTTCCTCCTCCCGACTGAGCTAATTTTCTAAGAAATTCATGGTCCGCTTGCCTTCGCGTCATTTCCAAGTCTTCCTCATAAACCACAAATCTGGCGGATGATTTACCCTGAACCATGGCACCGCTGGGATCCAATCCCTCGCCTTCTACTTCAATCCGGTATTCTCCAGCCTTTTCTGTATCCGCAAAAGATCCCCGATATTCATTCCCCCTTTTCAAGATGGAAACCCGGGTGGATTTACCATCCGGCCCGATGACAACCCCTCCAAACTTGGCTTGGTCCAGTTCATTGCCATCCTTACCGCGAACAAGTGTCCGAAAACCCAACTCGCCACGTACCGCAACTCGTCTACTATCTGGAATTACAACCACACTGCCTTCCATTTCCTCCTGCCGGGCAAGCCAACGAACCATCTGTGCCCAAAAGCGCGCATGCACCTGCTTCGATTCCGGATTTCGAATCCACTTGTAAGTTGTGTCGGCTGCAAAAGCCAGGGTACGCCCCTTGCCATAGTTCTGAGTGACCAGTAACGGATTCTTGCGATCTGATTCTGCCAACACCGAGGACAAACCAGGCCTGAGGCTGCCCAATTTAGTCTGCCCATCCAGTTCCTTAAGCTTTGCCCAAGCCTGATTGGTTTCCTGGGCTTGATTGGTCACTTTCAAAATATACGAGTATCTTCTCAGACCATCATCGGTGGGAACCATTTTCAACGGATTATCAATCTGCCCCTGGGTATCAAGAAGCACAGGCAAAAGCTTTTCGATGGGAGTACCCTTCCAATCACCATTTCCAAATGATTGGTATCCACCCAACATCATAAAACCGGTTCCCTTGTCAAAAACCATCCGTTCGATCTGTTCAAGAATATTGGGCCCCAAGTTTCCAAGTTGAGCGGCACTAACATCACCAAATATGATCGCATCGTAATTTCGCTGGTCAAACCTGAACAAATCCCGCACATCGTCATCCGGCTTTTCCAACCCGCGAAGCCAAACGGGAAAAAGGCTTATTCTGGGATCTTTGCCAAGCGCATCACAAATGAATTGGGGTTCCCAAGCACGCTGTTTATCCACCAATAAAACCCTGGTGCCTTCCTTAACAACCGTCACAAACGTATCAAGGCGATTGTTCGCTGAGCTTATTTCCCCCACCATGGGTGCAAATTCCCTGCGGTGATCTCCAACTTCAACGGTCACTTTTATCTCGCCAAGCTTGTCCATGGGCCTATGACGAAGGATGATTTCATTGCCTTCCGCATGTTTCAATTGAATGACGTTTGATGGCATATTTGGCGCCTGTGCCGCCTTATCATCCTGAAAAATCTTCGCATCCACTGGAACTCCATCCAGTAACAGCCGAATACCCACAAAGGCATTTTGAAATCCTGGAGAATTAAGCACCACCTTCACGCTTATTTCACCACCAATTGGAATTGTTGGCGTTGGCTCTGTGGAGATGGAGACCAAGGCAAGGTCTGTTTGCCCTGCAGTGGTAGTGGGCCTACCCATGCCAAAGGCATGCAGATTACAGGATAAATCCCTTAGCCTTTGAGCAAATACCATGGGGGGGAAACGGCCTGTGCCATTGTCCGCGCCATCGCTGAACAAAAGCATGCCACGAAACTTCTCATCACTGGAAAGCTTTTCCAGGATGCCTCTTAGCGCATTTCCCGTGTCAGTAACTTTTCCAGACGGGCTTGCAGGCACAAGTGGATTGAAATCGGCTGATTCCGAGGCAAAGTGCAACCATTTGATCTCAGTATCCTGCTTTTCAAGTTGCTTTAGCAGGGGCTTGGATTCTTCCAAAGTCCTCTGTAAATGATCCCACCGGGAGGATTGGTCGGATTCATCCTGAATGGTCATGCTTTCGGAGGAATCAAGAACCATGTATAGGTTACTTCGAACAGTTTTCTTATCGCTAATCGAAATCGAAGGTCTAAGGGCTATAAGCAAAACAAATAGCATGGCAGAAAGACGCAGCAGAAGTATCCAGCCAATTCTGCCAACACTGGCATTGGGGATTCCAACATAGCTCCAGATTGTCAGCCCGATCACCAAGGCAGGCAGGGCCACAAACAACAATCCGGCAGAGGCGCGAAATCCACCCGAAATGCCGGAACTTCCCAGCGCACCTTGCAGCAACAACCAGAAAAATGCCAGCAGGGGTAATCCCAAGCCAATTCCAGAAACCACCAATTTGCCAATCTTCGAACTTTGGTGCTGGTATAACACTGGAACAAAGATCGAAACCATAAGGACTGTGGCTATGGGAAGCACCAGCGCCAGCAATGGAAGTGAACCAAGATAGCTGATTGCGGTGGACCAAGGCCAAAGAGGATCCATCACCCATTCCATGGTTGTGGACTCCTTAAACGATGACGCTTCCGTTGCCTGATCATGCTGGCTGGGCTTCCTTCTTGTAAAACTTGTTCGCAACCAAGCTTTCAAAGGCCAACAGCACCGGCAACAAAACCAGAAACCATGGCATCAATTCCAACGGTGGTTGATAAGTCTGTCGAATTCTTTCCGTAAGATCCGCATTCCTGCCCAAGGGCACCACACAACCTTTCCCCAAAATTTTCTCCACAGTTTCCTCACTGATCTTATCCAGCAAAGTTTCCTCAATGGGAATGTTCATGCTGAAAGATCCAACGACTTTGTCCCTAGCATCCAGAAGCTTGTAATTCCCGGGTTCAATCGCCTGCCGAATAATCAAAGGTGCCCTGGCATCTCCCGCCAAAACCAATCCTTCAGAATTTGATATCCCTGGGCCAACAACCTTGAATGGTGGCCTCCAATCCGAAGGCGATATATCCAGAACCGCAGGCTGGCCTGATGAAAATTGAAGATCCGGAACCCTTGATTCCCCCGCCAGATATTTGCAGGTGCGGTCCGCGAGAATCAATCCAAAGGAGGAATCTTTCCAATAGTTGTTCCATGAGCGATTTTTTTCCATTTCCGTGCCATCAAGAGGTGTGGTGAATTGAATAACTTTCCCCTCTCCCACACTTTTTTCCATGAAGGCAGGTGATTTGACACCGCCCTCCTCCAGATAATTTCCCAGAACCATGGCATCCGCCAGTGGTTGAACCTTCCACCTTCCATTTACAAATGGCATAAGCTCCGGCCTTTTAAAATCAGGGTCGGCAGAGGCAATCCATTCCTTGAATGGTGCCAGCATTGGGTGGGAATAATCAAACACATCAAGATAGTAGCCTTGTTTGCCTTCCCCCACCTTCTCCAGGGATTGATAGCTTCCTGCCAACAATCTTTGCGCCTCGGAACTTTCATAGGTGGTGCTGACCAGCGTTCCTGAGGGAATGATGGCAAGACCGCCACCATTCTTTACAAACGCTTCCAGATTTCCCCAGGCACCTGCCTCGGGTCGGTCAACCTGAAACATGACGATAACCCTGAAATTCACAAGGTCTGTTATTTTCGCACCCAATATGAAATCCCATGGCTTGATTTCAGTTTGAAAAGCTCCCACGGCATCCAGCGCTGCCTTGAAAATTCTTGGCTTTTTGGCATCGGAAGCCAGAATAAGAATCTTTGGTTTTTCTCTCATGGAAACAGTTGCATATCGTATATCATTTCCCGCCCAAGCATCGCTGGAATTGATCTTTGAAACGATCTGAATGAATTCAACACCCGGAACCTGAGGCTTGGGAACTGGTAATTCAAATACCAGTTCAGTGGATTGATCCTTGGGAACCACCAGAGACTTTTTGTCCGCTATTTTCTTGTCTGCAGGCTGGTCTTCCAACTGGCATTCGACCAGCGATTTATGTTCCATTCCCACCGATCGAAGATTAAGGCGTACTTGCATTTTGCCCCCGGGTTCAACCGGAGTGGGTTCCACCAGAACCCTGTCGATAGCCACTTCCGCCGGTTTATCTTCGCCCACATCGATGTATACGACCGACACATTTTTGGGCACTTGAATACCGGAATTTGCCATACCTTCCCAAGATCGCTGGGTGCGATCCGAAAACACAAACAGAAATCGAGGCGGTACATCGTCAGAATCCCCCAGACTTTCGAGCAATTTCAAGGCATAATTGAACTGTGAAGTGATGAAGGATGCCTTTGAGCTGATTTTTATGGACTGAAGCTTTTGGTCAATCTGCCTTCTTCCGGGCAACCAATCCTGAATTCCAGCCTTCCCAGACTCTCGCTGGTCTGCAAGATCTACAATCGCGACTTTGCTTTCGGGAGACATTTCATCAAGAAATTTAAGAGCTTGCTGGCGGGCCTCATCCAATCTGTTTTTTTCGCCGACCTTATAGTCCATGGAAGGGCTGTTGTCAAAAATAAACACAGCAGCCACACGCTGTTCCCTGCCAAAGGAAAAATCACCCATGGAAATTTTTGGCCTGGCAAGAGCCAGGCACAGAAACGCTATCGCCAGCATTCTTAAAAGCAGCAAAAGCAAATGCTGCAAGTTCATTCTGCGTTGATTCGTTTGCCTTTTCTGAATGAGAAACCGGATGGCAGGAAACTTAACAATTTTTGGCTTTTGTCTCATGATGAGATGGAAGACGATGGGCAAACCCATCGCAACCAAGCCAAACAGAATGTAGCCGTGTACAAATCCCATGATCCATCATCACCCGGGCCAGGGGAGTGCATCCATCACACAGGCACGGCCCCAAGTACAATCCTACCCTTAAACTCACACGATTCCCAGCAGTTGCAAAAGGAATTTTTCACTTACCAGAATTGAAGCAGTGAAAAGATACGAGCTAAAATCTTCTTTGCCTTTGGATCAGATACTCCAAAAGGGCCTTGTCAAAGTTCACGCTTGTGTCCGTGGGAACATAATCACAACCCATGTGCATACAATCTTCCTTGAATTTGCCCCTGAAATCGGCAATGGCGGCAAGATAATCTTCCTTCATGCCACGGGCGTCCACTGTTAACTGGGTAGGGGTTTCCACATCATGAAACTCGACCATTCCATCAAACGGAAATTGCGTTTCAGCTTCATCCAGAATGTGAAACAAAATGACTTCATGACCCCGATGACGCAACTGGCGCAGCGCCTTCATGATGGGCTCGGGCTCTGCAAGCAAATCGCTGAACACCATGATCAGGCTTTTTCCCCGAACAAGCGAGGAAAGCTGGTTCAGGCAATGAGCATGGTTCGCCTCACCGGATGGAACCAGTGTGGAAAGAATGGAAAGCACCGATGAAAACTGGGTTCTTTTGCTTTTGGGGGGCAAATGGGCGTGCAGTTTTTCACCCATGGTCACCAAGCCGACAGGATCCTGCTGGCCAACCATCAGATAGGTTAAAGCCGCCGCAAGACAGGTTGCGTAGTCAAATTTGGTCAATTCCTGCCGATAGGTGTATCCCATGGATGCGCTCTGGTCTATCACCAGATAGCCAGTAACATTCGTCTCTGCCTGGAATTTTTTAAGGTAGTGCTTTTCAGTCTTCGCAAAAACACGCCAATCCAGGTCTTTGATATCATCCCCGGGCACATATTTTCGGTGTTCTGAAAACTCCACACTGAAACCATGAAATGGGCTTGCATGCAACCCGGAAAGAAAGCCTTCCACGATAAAACGTGCCCTGAGATCCAGTCGGGAAACCTGACGAATCACTTCAGGACGAAGATACTTTTCCGAGGAACTCATTCCTCATCCCCCGAAACTCCAATCTCATCCTCAATAAGCAATTGATCATAGTCATCCACGAAACCGAGCCCATCGGCGTGGAAAAACCCATGACATATGGAGGCGCAGAATCTTGCAAGCTTTCTGTAATTGGCAAATTCAGGCGAGTCGGATTCCAGATCATCCGGCAACTCAAAGGAAATTATCTGACCTACCTGGATGATCTTTTCCATTAGGTCGTGACGATCCTTGGTTTCCAACCATCCTGCCCATGTATTTAATTGAGCTCGGACACCTTTTTCCGTGGAGAGAAATCTATCGATCGGCAACTCACCCAAAGATTCATGGGAAAGAACAAGCTGAAACCATCCGTCATCATCCGTGCGAAATTTGCCTTGAATCCCAGGGAATAAGGGCTGGAGGCCCTCCATGACTTTTTCAGGTTCCCAATCTGCCAGACTTGGATTAAATATTCGGAACCAGCCAGCCATCAAAAACCTCATTTATGAAAGATGGCCCGGAGTTCTAGAACCCCGGGCCTTAAGGTTATTTAAAAAATTATTTACCGAAAGGAATCAAACTGACACTCTTCGAGAAAGGAATGGAATTTCCCTGAGCCTGACTGAATTTAGTGGGGTCTGAAACGACAGGGTCAACAGGTTCCCCATTCAAGGCTTTCATGAAAAGAACCAGGTCTTTTTTCTCGGAGGCATTAAGACCAAGACGTAAAGGCACAACCGCGTTTGGACCCTTCGCTTTTTCAGCTTCAAAGTCCCTCATGCGAACGTCCAGGTGCGGGTTCACATTTCCACCACGGTCGTAGAAATCCACAACTTGCTCAAGGGTTTTCTCACTACCATCATGCATGTAAGGTGCGGTGGCGAGAAGCTGCCGCAATGGCGGAGTTTTGAAAGCGCCCACCAAGGTTGCATCCTTATGACCGCTGGGTAATGAGCCAAAACGACCCAAAACGCCATCGGCTAATTTTCCATTCTTGGCACCCACACCCAAGTTGTGAAACTGACTGTCTGAATAATTATCACCCACATGGCAACCATTGCAACGAGCCTTGCCATTAAAGAGGGCACGGCCATTGTGGATGGCACGAGCTACTTCAGAAACCTGTGTTTTATCTTTCACGCCAATAGCATCTAATGCGACTGAATCCTTGGCAGAAATCGCTTCCTGGATCACTTTTTCGTAATCTTTGGCTTGAACCTCAAGCTTGCCAGTCTCCTCTTCGGCTACTCGTTTGCGCATGGCAAGTTCCGCACGATCATGAATCGAATTCCCGGTAAGAACAGTTCTTTCGTAGGCGGCCATGGCTTTTGCGGCCCCATCACGGGTGGGCATGGTGCCAAAAACTTCCTTGAAGGCTGCCACATATTCAGGCTTTGCACGCATTCTTTCAACCACCTTTTCCCACGCATCACCCTTGCCATCAAACATTTCAAGGGGGTTTTGGGGAGGCCCCTGGGATTGGGCCTCGAGAGAAGCCGCACGGCCATCCCAGAATTGCACAAGGCTGTAACCAGAATTCAACACAGTGGGGGCATTCATCCCACCGATGTTACCCTTTATACCCATGGAAAACTGACTTTGGTCGGTATATCCCTTGGAAGGATCATGGCAGCTTGCGCAGGAAACCGTGGCATCCGATGAAAGGATCGGATCAAAATAGATTTTCTTACCGAGGTTCCACTTTGCAACTGTGATGGGGTTTTCCGCTGGAACTGGTGGATTTTGAGTCAAGCCAAGAGGCACTTTAACCTTAACAACCTTGTTTTCAGACTTTTTGCCGGTCACGGGATCCGTCACAGTCTGAGTTCCCTCGCTCCAATATTTAGTAAGTTTGTCCCACTCTGCAGCCTGCTGGGCTCGATTCACAAAAACCACTGGGACCTGCTCATCCAATGATTTCATCCAAGCTTTGTTGGGAATTTCCCATTCATGGTTGGATGTTTTGTCCGCCGCGGCTGAACTTCCAAGAAGTCCATTGCAAATTGCTGCAGCGATGGCCACAGGTGAGGACAATAAAAACAGTTTCGAGAATGAACTTTTTCCCTTCATGGCATCTCCTGAAATAGTTTTGAAAGCTAATCTGGCCTTCTTAGAGTCACGGTAGGTTTACCTTTGGATGTCCCTCGATCATACTTGGACACTTCGGGCTCTCCAACAAAATCAAGCAGCATTTTCACGATATCATCGCTGCGCTTGCCTTCAGCTTGGGCTTGAAAGTTAGCGCCTACACGATGTCGCAATACAGGCACAGCCGCTTTCCTAATATCATCTATAGACACGCTAAATCTTCCGTCCATAGCTGCAAATGCCTGCCCGGCACGAATTAGAAACTGGCCCGCTCGAGGGCCTGCCCCATAGTCCACCCACTGCCTGACAAAATCCGGGGATTCCGGCCCCGGGCGCGTCGACCTTACCAGCCTTGCCACATAATCCACAACATATTCACCGACGGGCACACTTCTCACAAGCTTCTGTAGATTAACGATCGCCTTGCTTGAAAGTACCTTGGTTAATTCAACAGATTCATCCTTGGTGGTTTGCAACAGGATTTTCTTTTCCTCATCCAAGGTGGGATAGCCGACATAGATGTTGAACATGAAGCGATCCTGTTGTGCTTCCGGAAGGGGATAGGTTCCTTCCTGTTCAATGGGATTTTGGGTGGCTATCACAAAAAACGGGTCTGGTAATTTGTGAGTTTCCTGACCGATGGTAACTTCGCGTTCCTGCATGGCCTGAAGCAGCGCCGCCTGAGTTTTTGGCGGAGTTCGGTTGATTTCGTCCGCGAGCAAAATATTTGTAAACACCGGGCCCTGAACAAATCGAAAATCCTTCTTTCCAGAATCCGCTTCATCAAGAATGGTTGAACCAGTGATATCGGAAGGCATAAGATCTGGCGTGAACTGTACCCGGCGAAATTTCACATCCAAAATCTGGCTGATGGAGGCCACCATAAGAGTCTTTGCCAACCCGGGCACACCCACCAAAAGACAATGCCCCCGGGTAAAAATGGCTGCGAGAATTTGCTCGATAACTTCGGATTGCCCAACAATCACACGGTTCAACTGATCCAGCATTTGTTTTCTGGCATTGCTAAACTGACTAAGGTACTCACTAATTTTATCCGACACCTTGTTTACCTCCGGCCATGGGCATCCTTAAACCATCTGCAGAATCCAAAGCAGTATATCAGAAGCCATTGAAAAATCTTGGCTAATCCCGCCCTAGAAAAACCATCTTTGATCTTAGAATCGGTTTATCTTCGAGATTCAAACAACCTAACCCAAACTAATGCCTTCGTTCTAAACAGACTTTCATCAAAGTCCTGTTCCACGCCAAAACAGCCATTCTCCAGGTTTTGAAAAAAGTCGGCTAATGTTTCTTGCTCCTGTTCACCAAGGAATTTACGAAAAACGCCCCCGGAAATTTCCCGGGCAGTTAAAACTCCATGCCCTGGAATTAATACATTCCGAAAATAACTTTGCAGATTGGCCATCCAATCCAACCGGGTTAATTCACCCATGGGGCTGGAAATTAGCAGCGTGATTATCCATCCCCCTTTTCCTGGTTTTTGGTATTCGAGATTATCGGAAAGATATTTTCGAATCATTTTCCATGCAAGAAACATACTTAAAGGAGCCAAAACAAGCGCCAATGCGGTTTCCACGATTTGGGAAGGCACATTCCCCATGGTTTTAAGGCGGGAACCGGAAGATTCACTCGATGCAATCATTTGGGGTTCTTTAACCTGAAGAAGCATTGATTCGGAAAAAACCAGCATGTGAGATTTTTCTGGATAACTGACCAGAGTGTTTCTGAAAGAAAAAGGAATCTCTGGTATTAAAATAAAGCCGGATTTCTGAGGAAAAAGATAAAATTCAGCTTTCCATGCCTTATCGTTCTCATCCCATAAAAAATCGGCGGATTCCGGATTTAATTTTAATTCCGGGCTCCAGCCCCGAATTTCACCAAGGCTGATTGAACCCGGCCCGCTTTTCAC
>Ga0255146_1000245_pt1 | contig 20112 bp, 21 predicted proteins | sample Atl_Cont_RepC_8h_FD_188424 | JGI IMG/M metagenome (GOLD analysis project Ga0255146, IMG submission 188424) | Freshwater microbial communities from Altamaha River, Georgia, United States - Atl_Cont_RepC_8h | ecosystem: Environmental > Aquatic > Freshwater > River | place: USA: Georgia | collected...
AAAAATAGAAAGCATTTTAAAATTTTTTTAGATAGAGTCTTCATTTAAATCTTCAAGGTTAATTTCAATTGGAATTTTATAGCCTTCATTAGCCCATTGACCCAAATCAATCATGCGGCATCGTTCGGAGCAGAAAGGCCTAAAAACATTAGTTAAACTATACTCAATGCTCTGATTGCATTGGGGGCAGTTTACAAACATAATCTTTGCGCTCATAACCAACAAATACTGTATTTAAATTCAAGATTTGATTTAATAGGCTCTTTTTTTAATTCTTCATTAAGCTGATTAAAGAAAATATTGACTGTGTATTTATTTGCACTAATTTCAGGATAAATATTTAAGGTTTTTTCAAGTTCAAGTCTTATGAGGTCAAATGTTTTGAGTGGGTCGATGGTTTGTTGATGCTTACCTTCTTTTGCTTTAATCGATTCTACGTGACATTGATTTCTCAATATCAATAGAATGACAGAAGCCGCATCTTTGAAGACCATGAGGGGTTGCGCCCAGGATTTAAAGTCCTCTAGTTTAGATTTTCTTGTTTTGTGAATTGCCCAGTTACGAAAATTTGGAAAATCAACATCTAATAAGCCACCTGGTGAACTAATTCTTTTTTTCACTTCTTCTAAAAATAAGTTGTTGTTGAAATTAAAGCCAGGTTTCACATCTATATTTTCTAATTTTTTACGAGCGACTTGTATCATTGGAATAATTTCTTTTGGATCAAGCTGGCCTTCTTTTGATCCTTGAAGATCCAAGAGAGCTGATTGCTTCTTTTCTTGTCTTTCAAGCTCTTGAAGAAAGTCAATTTTTAAATCGGACCTAGATACAAGCTGCACTATTTCAAAAAGTGTATTGAAACAACCAAACTCAAAATAGTCATGCGAATTTTTTAATTGGCATTCAAATTTTTGATAGATTTCTTCAATACGGAGTAATCTTCGAATACGTTCGTTAAGCGGAAATTCAAATGTGATCATATCGGCATTATCGGATTGATTTTATTTAACAGCAACTAAATTTAAATATTTTTTATGCAATGCTTTAATTGATTCCTTAAGCTTTTCTATTGAGCCATCATTGAGGACGATATCATCTCCTTTTTCGATACGGGACCTACGATCAATTTGTTGATTCATGATCGATTGAATAATTGATGTATCGATACTATCTCTTTTTTTAACACGTTCAATCTGATCGTTCACTTCGCAATCAATCACAAGCGATCTAGAAATGAGGCTGGTGTATTGGTTTGTTTCAAATAATAGAGGTATATCAATCACCACATAAGACTCATCAGATAAGGTATTTAATTTTTTCTTTACTTCTTCCAGAATTTTTGGATGGAGGATTTTCTCAAGATTTATTTTTTGATTATTATCTGAAAAAATAAGTTCTCTTAATTTTTTTCGATCTAATTGATTATCTTTATCAAATACATTTCCAAAAGCTGATTTAATCTCTTCTATAGCCTGATGATCTGTCTCTGTAATTTCTTTTGAAATTTTATCGAGATCAATGACTTTAATATTTAAAGATTCGAATATTTTTAGCGCTTCACTTTTTCCTGATCCAATGCCGCCAGTCATACCGATAATAAGCATTATTTACCTTAAACTTTTTTACATATTATGAATAAATTTACTTGAAATTAAAGAATTAATCACCATTAATAGATCATGAATGATTTAAACTATGACCTATGAGTGAATTAAAAAATATATCAAATAATTTAACTTCTGCAGAAGATCAGTCTGCTTGGGGTGATTTAGTCATTTGTCGAGTAGAGGTTGATCTACCTAATTGGCTTTCTCAGCTTGCGGGTGGTAATAATTGGCAAGTTTACTCTGAATCTGAATATGACCACTCTATTAGTTTTTTATTGCGACAAGGTGAAAAAGAAGCTGAAGTGACTTTATTTAACAATGGTTATGCACAAGTGGATCTTAACGGTAAATCAATTTTTGATGGGTCTATCACTTCAGGGGCAAGTAAGTGTGCGCATCTAAGTTATTATCGTGCCGATAATGGCGACCCTATTACTTTAAATTAATAATCTCTCGATGTTACAAATTGAGTGAGTGTTAAGAGAGCATCTTTATAAACTGAAGTTGTAATGTGTTGAATTAGTTTTTCGCCTTTTTCTATTTCTTCTTTTGCAAGCTGTCTCACGTAATCTAATGCTTTGGTTTCTTTAACAGCATTTAAAACGCTTTCTAATTCTGTTAAGCCACCATTTTCAATGGCCGCCCTGATAATATTTTTTTGCTGATCACCCCCCTTTTTCATGGCGTATAGGAGGGGCAATGTAGGTTTGCCCTCAGCCAAATCATCGCCCAGATTTTTTCCTATTTCTTCAGGATTACCTGATAGATCAAGCACATCATCAATCAATTGAAAAGCAATACCCATATGTTTTCCAAACTGAGCAAGAGCTTTAATGTCATTATCATGAGCGCCACCTATAATGGCACCGAGTTCGGCAGCAGATTCAAATAATTTGGCAGTTTTGTAATAAACAACTTTTAAATAATCCTCATCTTTAATAGAAGCATTATGAATATTTAAAAGCTGCAAGACTTCACCTTCAGCAATTGTGTTTGTTGTATTTGCTAAAACTTCCATAACCTTCATATGATTTATTTTCACCATCATTTGAAATGCCCTAGAGTAGATAAAATCACCCACCAAAACGCTCGCAGCATTTCCAAAAATCGTATTCGCTGTCTTGTGATTTCTACGTTTTGTGGATTGATCAACTACATCATCGTGAAGAAGAGTTGCGGTATGAATAAATTCAATAACAGCTGCTAATTCATGGTGCTCTTTTTGAATAGGGCCAAATAGACCGCCTACCAAGAGAAGAGTGCTAGGCCTTAAGCGTTTGCCACCACCTTGGATAATATGGCCTGCGACTTGGTTGACGAGAGGTACTTCAGAGTGAAGGGAAGCACGAATCACCTCGTTTACGGCAAGTAAATCGCTTTTAATTGGGGATAAAATGGTGCTAAGGATCACAAAAACAAGGCTTAAGGGTTGTCAAAGACTTATTTTAACATAGCCCTACGTATGGGCTTTATAGACAAAAAACCTTCATTTTTAGCCTTGAAGAATTTGCTTAACAGGCCTAATTTAAGTATAATTCGCGATTCTTTTAAAGTTGTTAAAGTTTGAGGTTTTATCATGTACGCAGTAATCAAAACAGGTGGTAAACAATATCGCGTAAATCAAGGCGATAAGCTTAAGATTGAAAAAATAGCAGGTGATGTAGGCGCAAATGTCGTTCTAGATCAAATTTTGACAGTCGTTGACGGTGATAATGTGACTATAGGGTCGCCGATAGTTAGAGGCGCCAGCGTTACAGCAACCGTAGTAAGCCACGGACGCCATGATAAAGTAAGAATTTTTAAAATGCGTCGTAGAAAGCACTACCGAAAATCTCAAGGCCACAGACAAAGCTTTACTGAGATTCAAATCGATAAAATATCAGCTAAATAATTTAAGGATAAATCATGGCACATAAAAAAGCAGGCGGAAGTTCAAGAAACGGTCGTGACTCTCAAGCCAAACGTTTAGGCGTAAAGGCTTTCGGTGAGCAAGTTGTTTCAGCTGGTAGCATTATTGTTCGCCAACGCGGCACCAAGATGCATCCGGGGGTAAATGTAGGTATGGGCAAAGATCATACTCTTTTTGCAAAGGCTGACGGTAAGGTAACCTTTACCATCAAAGGCGCATTAAAACGTAAAACCGTTAATATTGTTCCAGTCTAAGCAACTCTAAGATTCTACAAAGCCCTGTCAGTTGATAGGGCTTTTTTATTTGGTAAATTGATATTATGAAATTTATAGACGAAGCAACCATTAAGATTTACGCAGGCGATGGCGGTAATGGCGTTGCAACATTTCGTCGTGAAAAATATGAGCCCATGGGAGGTCCGAGTGGTGGAGATGGCGGTCGGGGGGGTTCTGTATTTTTTGAAGCCGATCAAAATTTAAATACACTCGTCGATTATCGTTATACGCGCACCTTAAAAGCGCAAAGAGGTGAAAACGGAAGAAGTGCGGAATGTTATGGTGCTAAAGGTGAAGATTTAATATTAAAAGTGCCGGTAGGCACGGTCATTTCAGATAAAGCGACCGGAGAGTCTTATGCTGATTTAAGTCAACATGGAGATAGGGCGCTTTTAGCTAAAGGCGGTAAAGGCGGGCTAGGCAACATTCATTTTAAGTCGAGCATTAATCGAGCCCCTCGACAATGCACTAAAGGTGAGCCCGGGGAAGAATTTGAACTTTACCTAGAGCTTAAAGTATTGGCTGATGTTGGACTTTTAGGCATGCCAAATGCAGGCAAATCTACTTTTATAAGATCTGTATCGGCTGCAAAACCAAAAGTAGCGGACTACCCTTTTACAACATTACATCCTAATTTAGGTGTGGTAAGAGTTGGAGAGAATCAGAGTTTTGTAATTGCTGATATTCCAGGCTTGATTGAGGGTGCATCAGAAGGGGCTGGATTAGGACATCAATTTTTAAGACATCTTGCGAGAACTACATTACTCTTACATTTAGTCGACATTGCACCTTTTGATCCTGCAATCAATCCAGTAGATGAAGCACGAGCTATCGTGAATGAACTAAAGAAATATGATGAAGTGTTATACCAAAAACCACGTTGGTTAATATTAAATAAAATTGACATGGTCGAAGACGTTGCAGATAAAGTAAAAACATTTATAAAATCTTTTGGTTGGACCGGTCCTGTATATTCAATCTCTGCAATTAAAGGAATAGGCTGTAAAGAGCTTACTTATGACATCATGACTTTTATAGAAGAAAATAAAAAAATTCAAAATGAAATCGTTATTAACGAATAGTCAACGCATTATTATTAAAGTAGGTTCCAGCCTAGTCACCAATCATGGTGAAGGGTTAGATCAAAAAGCTATTGCTTCATGGGTAGAGCAGATTGCTCACCTCGTTAAATCAGGTAAAGAAATTGTTTTGGTGACGAGTGGAGCTGTTGCTGAAGGCATGCAAAGATTAGGTTGGAAAACCAGGCCTACTTTGATCAATGAATTACAAGCGGCCGCTGCGATAGGTCAAATGGGCTTAGTGCAAATTTATGAAAAGAATTTTTCACAACACGCATTAAAAGCAGCACAAATTTTATTAACGCATGATGACCTTGCGGATCGAAAAAGATATCTCAATGCACGCTCTACATTAAATACTCTTTTAGAGCTTAAAGTCATTCCAATTATTAATGAAAACGATACGGTTGTTACAGATGAAATTCGTTTTGGTGATAATGATACATTGGCATCTTTAGTTGCTAATTTGATTGAGGCGGATCTTTTAGTTATTTTGACTGATCAACCAGGATTATTTTCAGAGGACCCTAGAAAAAACAAGGAAGCTAAGCTTATTCACCATAGCGTTGCAGGAGACTTATCTCTTGAAGCTATGGCCGGAGGCGCAGGCTCTTCAATAGGAACAGGCGGTATGCTGACAAAAGTTTTGGCAGCTAAACGCGCATCTAGAAGTGGTGCTCATACAATTATTGCATCAGGCAAAGAAGAGAACGTTTTGATTCGATTAAGCCAAGGCGAGATGATAGGTACTCATTTAGAAAGCAAACAATTAAAAGTTGCAGCAAGAAAACAATGGCTCGCTGATCATTTACAATTGAGAGGTAAATTAGTATTGGATGATGGCGCTGTTGAGGCGCTAAAAAAAGAAGGAAAGAGTTTGCTCCCTATCGGCGTTACTAAAGTCGAAGGAGATTTTGATCGAGGCGAAGTGGTCCTTTGTTTGGATACAGAAGGACGCGAAATCGCACGCGGACTTATTAATTACAATGCAATTGAAACAAAAAAAATTATGGGCAAGTCCACTAATTCAATAGAAAGTCTATTAGGCTACATTGATCAACCTTCTTTGATTCATCGAGATAATTTAATTTTACTTTAAGATTTTTAAAGGGAGTTTTATATGGCAGAAAATAAAAAACTAGTAGCCATCATTATGGGATCAGATAGCGATTGGCCAGTCATGAAGTTTGCAGCACAAATGCTTGCAGATTTTGAAGTGCCCTATGAAGCTCAAGTTATTTCGGCCCATAGAACTCCAGACCTCATGTTTAAATTTGCCGAACATGCTGCAAAAGAAGGGTATCAAATTATTATTGCAGGTGCTGGAGGCGCTGCACACCTGCCAGGCATGGTTGCTTCTAAAACAACATTGCCTGTATTGGGCGTGCCTATTCCTTCTAAACATCTTCAAGGTCAAGACTCTTTATTATCTATTGTTCAAATGCCAAGAGGTATTCCTGTAGCAACTTTTGCTATTGGAGAAGCGGGTGCTGCAAATGCAGGACTTTTTGCAGTATCTATTTTGGCACATGAAAATAAAGCGTTAGCTAAAAAGCTTGAAATCTTTAGAGAGAAGCAAGCAAAAAAAGTGATTGATATGAATTTATCGGAGAAGCCTTGAGTCGTTTAGATCAACCGCTTTTACCTTCAGCGATGCTTGGTATTCTTGGAGGGGGTCAATTGGGCCGCTTTTTTGTCATTGCAGCTCACGAAATGGGCTATAAGGTGACTGTTTTAGATCCCGATCCAAATAGTCCTGCAGGAGCCATCGCAGATATTCATTTATGCAAAGCCTTTGATGATTCTTCAGCATTGGAAGAGATCAGAAATACATGTGAAGCCGTAACTACGGAATTTGAAAATGTATCTGCTGATAGCATGGATTTTTTATCAAAAAAAATATATGTCAGTCCATCAGCAGAATCAGTCAGAATTGCTCAGTATCGTGTACTAGAAAAAACTTTCTTAAAAGAGTCGGGTATCCCTGTAGGTCCTTTTGAAATTATTCGGGAAGATAAAGACATTCCTTCAGAGACTTCTTCTATCTACCCTGCGATTCTGAAAGTCGCAAGGTTTGGTTATGACGGCAAAGGTCAGGCAAGAGTCGCATCGCAAAAAGAAGCTATAGAAGCCTTTCATAAATTTTCAAAACAAGAATGTGTTTTAGAAAAAATGCTTCCTTTAGATATGGAAGTCTCTTTGGTTTTAGCCCGAGATCAAAAAGGCCATATCAAAACATTTAATGTTTCAGAGAATATCCATACAAATGGCATACTAGATGTATCTATCGTGCCAGCACGATCAACTCAAGCGATCAATGATTTGGTAGATCAACTTGCAAAACGCGTAGCTGAAGCGCTTAATTATGTTGGTGTTTTAGGCGTCGAATTTTTTATCAGTGAAGGTAACGTGTTTGTAAATGAAATTGCTCCTAGACCACATAATTCTGGGCATTACACCATTGATGCTGCTGTGACGAATCAGTTTGAACAGCAAGTAAGGGTGCTAGCAGGCCTTCCTCTCGGAAGTCCTAGACTTCATTCATCTGCAGTTATGGTCAATCTTTTGGGGGATGTTTGGACAAATAGTAAAACAAAAGAGCCTGACTGGGATAAAGCTTTTAAAGAGCCTGGCTTAAAAATGCATCTTTATGGAAAACACGAAGCAAGGCCAGGGCGCAAAATGGGCCACTTTACAGTGCTAGATGAGAAATTAGAGATAGCCTTTCAAAAAGCTATGGAAGTAAGAAAGTTTCTAGGAATTGCTTAGATCAAAGAGAGAAACTCTCTTTGATATTAAGCCATTGATTTGATTGCTGCGTTTAAGCGTTGTTTATGACGTGACGCTTTGTTCTTATGAATAATCTTTTTGTCAGCTATACGGTCGATGACTGAAACATTTTCTTGGAAAGATGTTTTTGCAGCCGCTTTATCGCCTGATTGAATTGCTTTTAAAATCTTTTTGATTGCAGTACGCAAAGTTGAACGCAAACTCGCATTGTGAGCTCGTTGCTTCGTTGCTTGGCGGGCACGTTTTCTAGCTTGTGCGGTATTTGCCATGTTTATCCTTTAATTAATATCTTTTAATACGAAGGCGAGAATTTTAGCGATATTTGAGGTTTTATACAAGATAAAACGCTCATTTTAGACCTAAATTTCAGCCATATCCCCTTGATATTCTAAGCTAATCAATATTTTTCTTGTAAACCTAGATAAAACGACCTCCATGCTAAAATCTTTGTAATTTAGTGACACTTAAATAGATAAATTTAATGAATCTTCTTAAAGCACTCGCAACCGTCGGAAGCATGACTTTCGTATCAAGAATTTTAGGTTTTGTGAGAGATAGCTTAATCGCTAAAATTTTTGGTGCAGGCATGGAGACAGATGCCTTTTTTGTAGCTTTTAAAATTCCCAATTTATTAAGACGTATTTCTGCTGAAGGTGCTTTTTCTCAAGCCTTTGTACCAATTCTTGCTGAATACAAAAATAAGCGAAGTTATGAAGCCACGCAACTTTTGATTAATCATGTGTGTTCACTATTGAGCCTTTTTCTTATTGTTATTACATGTGTGGGGATTTTTGCAGCGCCTTGGCTTGTTTATATCAGCGCGCCGGGTTTTATTGAGCACTCAGAAAAATTTCAGCTTACCGTTGATTTATTGAGAATCACATTTCCTTATATCTTTTTTATTTCTTTGGTGTCGATGGCAGGCGGTATTCTTAATACATTTAACAAATTTTCAGTACCTGCTTTTACACCTGTATGGCTTAATTTATCCTTTATTTTTGCGGCATTATTTTTTGCAGACTATTTTGATCGACCTATCTTAGTTTTGGCTTGGGCTGTATTTTTTGGAGGCGTGCTTCAATTGGCTTTCCAAATTCCTTTTTTAAAGGAGATAGGGTTTATTCCCAAATATCAGCTAGATTTCAAAGATGAAGGCGTATGGCGAATCATCAAACTTATGGGGCCTGCTATTTTTGGTGTGTCTATCGCGCAATTATCTTTACTTATTAATACTATCTTCGCATCCTTTCTTGAAACAGGAAGTGTTTCATGGCTTTATTACGCGGATCGATTGATGGAATTTCCAGCAGGCGTTTTAGGTGTCGCACTCGGTACAATTCTTCTTCCGAGCCTTTCAAAATCATACTCAGGTAAAGATCAAAAAGAATATTCAAGCTTACTTGATTGGGGCTTAAGATTAACATTCATTCTTGCGGCTCCAGCGGCTGTAGCGCTCGCTGTATTGTCACTTCCTTTAATTACTACATTATTTCATTACGGCGCTTTTAATATGCATGATGTTTTAATGACCCAACAAGCCACAATTGCATACAGCTTCGGATTGATGGGTTTGATTATGATTAAAGTATTAGCCCCTGGATTCTATGCAAGACAGAATATTAAGACCCCGGTCAAAATTGCACTCTTTACTTTATTTTCAACACAATTGATGAACATGATATTTATTGGGCAATTTAGGCACGCAGGTTTAGCGCTCGCGATAGGTTTAGGTGCTTGTTTAAACGCAAGTCTTCTTTATTACCATTTAAGAAAAGGAGATTATTACAAGCCACATGAAGGATGGACTCAGTTTTTAATAAAGCTTTTTGTTGCATTAACTTTGATGGGATTAACTTTATTTTATTTAAAAGGAGACTCATCTCTTTGGCTTGAATATTCTATTGCGAAAAGATTAATTTATTTAGTGATGCTTATTCTTGCTGGTTCTAGTGTTTATTTTGGCGCGCTGTGGATGATGGGATTAAGACTCCAATCATTCATTCGAAGAGCTATTTAATTTTTCACGATGCAAGTTTTTAGACACTTTCCATCGAGTTCGAATACGTCTATAGGCCTTACCATTGGTAATTTTGATGGCATTCACATAGGCCACCAAGCACTTATCGAAAAATTAATTGCAGAATCCAAAAAAAGAAAACTCACTCCTGCAGTGATGACTTTCGAACCGCATCCTAAGGAATTTTTTACACCTGAAAATGCACCTGCTCGACTTACAACGTTAAGAGAGAAGTTAGAGTTCTTTTTAAGCTATGGCATTGAAAAAGTTTTTGTTTGTGCTTTTAATCAAAAGTTTTCAAATATCTCTAGCGAAGCGTTTATGCATCAAATATTAAGAGAGCAATTAAAAGCTGAATTACTGATTGTGGGTGACGATTTTCGTTTTGGAGCTGAGCGAAAAGCAGGAATTGAAGATCTAAGAAAGAATGCATTTGAGTTATTTGAAATTCCAGAGATTGATGTGAACGGTAAAAGGGTATCAAGTACTCGCATTAGAGAAGGTCTTAAAGAGGGGCGTATTGAAGAAGTAAATCAGTTTCTTGGTAGGCCCTACACCATCAGTGGAAAAGTGGTTGAAGGTGATAAACGTGGTAGACAAATGGGTTTTCCAACTGCCAATATTCACATGAAGCACTTGAGGCCGGCGCTAACTGGGGTATATGCGGTAAAATTAGGGAATAGAAATGGTGTCGCTAATCTTGGAGTCAGACCTACAGTTTCAGGCACCCCAAAGCTGTTATTAGAAGTTCATCTGCTTAATTTTAATGAAGACATTTATGGCCAACATGTTCAAGTGACTTTTTTAGAAAAAATTAGAGATGAAATGAAATTTGAGAATATTAATGCACTCATTGAGCAAATTAAAAAAGATGTAGTTCACGTGACACGTTATTTTGAAAAATGAATATATGACCGAAGAAAATAAATATCAATTAAATTTACCAGACACGCCATTTCCTATGCGTGGCGATCTTGCTAAACGAGAACCTCTTTGGATTAAGCGCTGGCAAGAATTTAAGCTCTATCAAAAAATAAGACAAAAAAGAAATGGGGCTAAGAAATTCATTCTGCATGACGGCCCTCCTTATGCGAACGGCGATATTCATATTGGCCATGCTGTAAATAAAATCTTAAAAGATATTATTGTTAAGTCGAAAACTTTATCTGGATTTGATGCGCCTTATATTCCAGGATGGGATTGTCATGGCCTTCCGATTGAACTTGTTGTTGAAAAACTCCACGGTAAAAATATTGAGCCTAAAAAATTTAGAGAGTTATGTCGAGAATATGCAGCGTCACAAGTTGAAAAACAAAAAAATGATTTTATACGTTTAGGTGTATTAGGAGATTGGGATAAACCATACCTCACCATGAATTTTGAAACTGAGGCTGATATTATGAGAGCGCTCGGGCACATTTACCAAAATGGCTACCTCTACCAAGGAAGTAAGCCAGTGCATTGGTGTGTTGATTGTGGTTCAGCATTAGCTGAGGCAGAAGTTGAATATGAAGATAAAACTTCTCCAACAATTGATGTAGGCTTTAAGGTTACAGATAGCGAATCTTTAAAAAATATATTTAATATTAAAGAAATAAAAGATACGTTTGCAGTCATATGGACAACCACACCTTGGACGCTCCCGGCAAACCAAGCGGTATGTGTTCATCCAGATTTGAATTATGGTTTGTATAGTACTGAAAAAGGCAATCTCATACTTGCTGAAGATTTGGCTGATAAAAATATGGCGTATTACGGTTTTGAGTCTTTTAAGAAATTAGCTTCTTGTAAAGGCCAGGCTCTAGAACACCTCAAGCTTAATCATCCATTTTATAAAAAGAATGTACCTATCATATGTGGTGATCATGTCACTCTAGATGCTGGCACCGGCCTTGTGCATACAGCTCCCGCTCATGGTTTAGATGATTATGCAGTGGGTATGCGATATCAATTGCCTGTAGATAATCCAGTGAATGAAGAAGGCAAATTTTATTCCTTTGTAGAACAATTTGCAGGTGAAAGTATCTGGGAGGCTAATAAAAAAATTATTGAAACATTAAGTGCAAATCAATGTTTATTTGCTTCGAAAAAATTATCACATAGTTACCCTCATTGCTGGCGCCATAAAACACCAGTGATTTTTAGAGCAACACGCCAATGGTTTGTCGGCATGAATCAGGAAAATAATAAAAAAACATTGCGTGACAAATCTAACGAAGCCGTAAGCCATACAACCTTTTATCCTGAATGGGGTAAAGCTCGCTTGGAGGCGATGATTAAGAACCGTCCTGACTGGTGTGTTTCACGTCAAAGAAACTGGGGTGTTCCTATGCCGTTTTTTGTCCATAAAGAAACTTACGAGTTACATCCGCGAACAAATGAATTAACAGAGCTCGTTGCTAAAGAGGTTGAGAAATCAGGTATTGAGGCTTGGTTTAATTTAGACGCTAAGACCTTACTTGGCGAGGATGCCAATCAATATAAAAAAATAAGTGACACATTGGACGTTTGGTTTGATTCTGGAACGACACATGCATCTGTACTAAAAAAACGTAAAGATTTGTCTTATCCAGCCGATCTTTATTTAGAAGGTTCAGATCAACATCGAGGCTGGTTCCAATCTAGTTTGCTCACAGGTTGTGCAATTGACGGAAGAGCACCATACGAATCTCTTCTTACACATGGCTTTGTTGTGGATGGTAGTGGACACAAGATGAGCAAATCAAAAGGCAATGTTATAGCGCCTCAAAAAGTTATGGATCAATATGGCGCGGATATTTTAAGGTTCTGGGTAGCTTCAACTGATTATTCCGGTGAACTTACTATTTCAGACGAAATTTTAAAGCGCGTTGCAGAAGGATATCGACGCATACGGAACACCTTGCGCTTTTTATTGGCTAACCTTGGTGACTTTGATGCTAAAAAAGATTTGCTTCCTGTGAAAGATTGGCTATCAATCGATCGCTATGCATTATTCTTAACACATCAACTTCAAGATCATATTAAGCAAGATTATTCATCTTACGAATTTCATTTAGGGATGCAAAAATTTGTAAGTTTTTGCTCTGAAGACTTAGGTGGATTCTATCTTGATATCTTAAAAGATCGACTTTATACGTCAAATGAAAGCTCAAAAGCAAGACGAGCTGCGCAAAGTACAATCTTTCATATTACCCATACCCTAATGAGACTGATGGCACCGGTCTTAAGTTTTACCGCAGATGAAATTTGGCAGATTCTCATGCCTCAAAGTGATGAATTGGTATTTATGGATACATGGTATGACATTCCAGCTCATGAGTTGAATGCTAGAGAGTTATTAGCATGGGAACATATTGTTCATGTACGTGCGATTGCCAATAAAAAAATTGAAGAATTACGTGAAAAAGGTTTGGTAGGCTCTTCTCTTCAAGCTGAGATAGATATCTACGCTTCTGGGGATATTTATCAATCTCTATCAACACTTCACGAAGATCTAAAATTTGCGATGATTACATCAAGTGCAAAACTTCACGAAAGACAAGGTGATTTACATATTGATGTGAGGGCAAGCGAACATAAAAAGTGTGATCGATGTTGGCATTATCGTGAAGAAGTTGGATCACATCATGAACATCCAACCATTTGCAATCGTTGCATAAGTAATCTTTTCGAAAAAGGCGAAATAAGATCGCATGCGTAAATATATTTTGATTGCATTATTGATTGTTATTTTAGATTTCATATCCAAACAATGGATATTTAATCATTTGGAATTAGGTAGCGCTTTTGTTATAACTTCATTTCTTAATATTGTGCATTTTCAAAATACGGGCGCCGCCTTTAGTTTTTTAAGTGAAGCTTCTGGTTGGCAGAGATATTTTTTTATGGGTATTTCATTTGCCGCAATCATTATGATTATTCGATTAATACACCAGCGTTTAAAACAACCATCATTATGCTTAGCACTTACTTTTATCCTTGGCGGAGCTATAGGTAATCTATGCGACAGAAGCTACTATGGTTTTGTGATTGATTTCATTTATGTTCACTATGACGTCTATTACTGGCCAGCATTCAATGTGGCGGATAGTTTTATTTCAATAGGCATTGCTTTAATTCTCTATGATGCATTCAAAAATAAAAAACCTTTGTTGAGTTAATTATGCCGGACTGGAAAAAACTTATAGAAGGTAAAATCGCACTCGCCAAAAAAGGTTTGAAGCGAAGTGAATCAAGCCATAAAGATCGGATTCCTGCAGGGCAAACACTCACGACTAAATTCCCAATACTTGATTTAGGCATTAGACCTGAAGTAGATGAAAGTAATTGGAAATTAAAAGTGTTTGGTCTTGTTGAAAAAGAGATTGATTTGGACTGGGTCTCCTTATTAAAGCTTCCTCAAACAAAAGATATTTCAGATTTTCATTGTGTAACGCGTTGGTCGATGTTGGATGTGCCTTGGGAGGGTGTTTTAGCAAGAGATATATTAGCCTTGGCTAAGCCATTAGATAAAGCACATTATGTGACGCTTCATAGTTATGACGATTACACAACCAATATTCCATTAGAAGTGATGTTAGATGATGATGTGATTGTGGCCCATCATGTTTTTAACAAACCCTTGGAAAATGAGCATGGAGGCCCAGTTAGATTGGTAGTGCCTAAACGCTATGCATGGAAAAGTGCAAAGTGGCTTAAAGCTATTGAATTACACGCAGAAGATAGGCCAGGTTTTTGGGAAGTACGCGGATATCATAATGATGCTGATCCATGGCTTGAAGAACGTTTTTCAGAAAACTAGTAATTAATTTCTGCAATATAATCATGATTATGAAAAATGCATATAAAAAAATAGGAAGTTGGGTTGCAATCTTTGCAATGCTTTTGACATCCTTTATGCCATTAATTTCACACGCAGTTCAGTCAACAAACAATACTCATAACATAGAGAGAATTTGTACCTCTCAAGGTATTAAATTTGTTCCGACTCAAAATCAGAGCACAGATAAAAATCATTCAAGTATTAATATGATTCACTGTGCTTACTGTTCGATAGCTTCAGACAATAGTTATTTACCAGAGGGCAATATCCAATTAGGATTAATTTTAATCCCTAATGCCTCAAAATTTTTTCTAGAATACGAATCTCCAATACTTCAGTCCTACTTTAGGTCCTCTCACCCCCCTCAAGCTCCGCCGGTTATTTAATCTATCTATTAATGCATTACTTGTGCATAAATTTGCACAACTTTTAACTATTTTAGGGGATTGATTAAATGATTTTAAGGAAGATTTTTCATGTAATTTTATATTTTTTTGTTATAGGATCGGCATTGTCTGAAGAGACATCTGATTTGGTAACCGATACTATTACAGTAAAAGATTCTTTTATAGATAGTCGCATCATTAAATTTCCAGCTACCGTTGAAACTTATGACAAAAAGCAGATTGAAGAAAGTGTTAATGCTGCAACACCTGCTCAAACATTAAAATACTTACCAAGCATTCAGGTGCGCGAAAGATCGATTGGTGACCCGAATGGAATTATTGCATCGAGAACGATTGGCGCAATATCAAGCGCCCAAAGTATGCTTTATATGGATGGCATACTTTTATCTAATCTATTAGGTAATTCATATTCTTATCCTCCGCGTTGGGGGATGGTTAGTCCTGAAGAAATTCAAAACATAAGCATGATGTATGGCCCATTTTCGTCAATCTATGCAGGCAATTCATTGGGAGGGGTAATTAATATTCAAACCCGCATGCCAGAAAAATTTGAAAGTCATGCTAGCGCTCATGGATTTCATCAAAACTTTAAAATTTACGGCACCGATCAAACTTCAATTGGAAACCATCAAACAGCTTCATTCGGTAACAAGATAGATAATTTAAGTTTTTGGTTTGATATAAATCGCCTAGAGAACAGAGGCCAGCCTTTAGATTTTTCCGTTTTAAATCGTTCTACTACGAATGCTGGAGCACAGACTTTAATTTCTGGGGCATATGAAGATATTAGTGAAAAGAATGTAAATAGGGTGGTATTTGGTGCCACGAATATAACCGATTCAACTCAAACAAACATTAAGCTCAAAGCTACTTATGATCTATCTAATCAAACTAAACTAAATTATACGCTCGGTATTTGGGACCTTGATAGCAAAACAGATGTGCAAAGCTATATAAAAGATTTAAATGGCAACTTTATTTATTCTGGAGATGTAACTTTTAATAACAAGAAATATACAGTTCCAGCAATGAACCCTGCAAAGGGAGAGGCTTTGCATATTATGCAAGCGCTTGATTTTAAATCTGATACAAAGGGCTTTTATGATTGGCAGCTTACGCTTTCAAATTACAACTACAGTAAAGATTTAAGTAATAGTGCAGATTTAGCTAGCGCTGGCCAAGTTAATCCTTATACGCAAAGTACAGTAGGTAAACTTACAGATCAAAATGGAACGGGATGGACAATATTTGATGCGAGAGCAACACTAAAACCAAAAGATCATTCGATTGATATTGGTTATCATATCGATGGCTATCAGTTAAGAAGCTCAACAAACTCAACAGCTGATTGGACGGTAAACCAAAAAGGAGGTTTGCTCACAGCTTCGAATGGTAATACACAAACACAAGCTCTTTATATCCAAGATAAATGGCAAATTTCTCCGCTATGGTCTCTAACTTTAGGGGGTCGTCAAGAGTATTGGGAAGCCTACGAAGGGTCAAATTACAATAGTACTAGCACTCCAAAGTTAACTAATTATTCAGATAAATCGGATGCAAAATTTTCACCTAAAGTATCTTTAAATTACGAACCAATTCCAGCATGGGGATTTAGAATTGCCTTTGGGAAAGCCTATAGATTTCCTACAGTAACTGAGCTTTATCAACAATTAACTACAAGTACTAATTTAGCTATTCAAAATAATCCCAATTTGAGACCAGAAGAAATATTTTCTGCAGAATTAACGGCTGAAAGAAGATTTTTGGATGGCTTAGTTAGAGTAAGCTTTTTTAATGAACATAAATATGATGCGCTACTTTCTCAAACAACCACTGTAAATACGTCTACAAATTGTCCGTCGGCATCTAATGGTGTAACACAGTGCACTTATGTTCAAAATGTGGATCATATAAGAACATACGGGGCTGAGCTATCAACCCAGTGGCAAAATCTATTTATATCCGGACTTAATTTGAATGCCAATGCAACTTTTACTGATGGGAAAGTTTTGCAAGATACATTAACGCCTACAAATGCAGGTAAAAATGCCCCGCGACTTCCCAAGCAACTTTATAAAGCTGTCGCAACTTATCACGTTGATAATAATTTGACTTTAAGTTTAGCGGGTCGCTATAGCGGAAGACAATATATTAATTTAGATAATAGTGATACTAATCCAGAGACTTATAAAGCGGCTAGCCAATTCTTATTTATTGATGCCAAAGCAAGTTATAAATTCAAAGATAGATGGACAGCATCATTTGGAGTAGATAATATTTTTAATGACCAAGCGTATGTTTCTCATCCTTATCCACAAAGAACCGGTTATGCACAAATTAAATTTGATTATTAAATTTTTAGAAAAAATAATATTTATATTATTAATTTTTTCTTGCCAGATAACTATTGCTCATGAGGGCCACAGTCATGGACCTTCAGTTGCCGCCTCTGTTTCATTTGATAAATCAGGTAATTTATGGCGAGTTCAAGAGCGCCAAGGATTTGTTATTGTTGATTCTTCGAGTGATCAAGGCGCGCATTTCTCTGCGCCATTAAACGTAAATACTGAAACGCAGCAAATAGGAACATCAGGAGATGCAAAACCTAAGATTGCTATTGGCCCCGAGGGAAATATTTATATCACCTGGACTCAAAGTCTTTCTAAGCCTTATACAGGGTTTATTTGGTTTTCTCGATCAACAGATCATGGTAAAACATTTGAATCTCCTCAAGTTGTTCATCAAGATAAATCAGAAATTACGCATCGCTTCGATGCTATTAATGTAAATAGTGATGGCCGTATTTTTATAGCCTGGATAGATAAGCGTGATTTAGAAAAAGCCAAACTTAAAAATAATGGGAAGGAATATGACGGAGCAGCTTTATATTATGCTGTCTCAGATAACCATGGTGAGTCATTTAAGCCCGAAAAAAAAATTATTGATAGTAGTTGTGAATGTTGCAGGATTGCTTTAACGAATGATGCTAGCGGAAACATTATTGCAATGTGGCGTCAACTTTACGATAAAGGTATTAGAGATCATGCAGTGGCTAAAATTGATATAAAAGACAATATTATTGTTAATAGAGCAACATTCGGCGGTTGGAAAATTAATGCTTGCCCACATCATGGCCCTGCAATAACCAGAGGAAATGACTGGGGCTATCATATGGCATGGTTTGATGGGGGAGAAAAAGCAGGATTATTTTATGGCCGAATGGATGGTAATGCATGGGTAAGCTCACCCCCAAAAAGGTTTGGGAATGTTAACTTTCAAGCAGGTCATCCAGCACTATTAAGTATTAATGAAAAAGTTTATTTAGCTTGGAAAGAGATAAATGAATTAGGTAATTATATTGTTTTAGCTACTTCAGAAGACGGCGGAAAAAATTGGCTAGAAGCTAAAATAATTAAAAAGTCTGAAGGCGCTTCAGATTATCCTGAGCTCATTCAATTTAATAATAAAGTTTTTCTTTCCTGGAATACTATGAAAGATGGCTATCAATTGATATCTCTTGAGTAAACTATATGAAATTAAAAATTCTTTTATTTTTTTTATTCTTTTCTAATCTTTCATTTGCATCTGAATTTATGCCATTTGATATGAATACTCGCAAAGCTATTGAACAAAGATATTCTGGCCAATCTTTAATTATCTCTTTTTGGTCAATTGATTGTCCATATTGCATAGACGATCTAAAGAAGCTTGGCAAAGCACTCACTAAAAATACAAAAGTTAAATTAGTTACAGTTTGTGTGGATGGAAAAGAGTCTGCCAAAAAAGCTGAGAGAGTTTTAAACCAGGCACATCTTCCTGAGCATGAGCGTTATCAGTATGCAGAGGCCGACGAAGATAAGCTGAGATATAGTATTGATCCAGCTTGGTATGGCGAACTTCCTAGGACATACTTTTATGATGTAAATCATCAAATCACTCCTTTGAGCGGAAAAATCTCTAATTCATTTCTTGGTACATGGCTTAAAAAATAATTTAATTATCTGATTGAAATTTATCAATTCGTCTCCATATTAGAAGTATTAGACTAATTTATGAGGAATTAACATGCGTTTTGATAAATTGACCACGAAGTTTCAGCAAGCATTTGCTGATGCGCAGAGTCTTGCAAATGCAAATGACAATCCAAATATTGAACCAGTTCACATGGTTCAAGCCTTGCTCGACCAAGACGACGGAAGCACAGCTTCACTTTTATCATATGCAGGTGTTAATCTAGCGCCTCTTAAAGTGTCGCTTAAATCATCTATTGATAACCTACCTAAAGTTGATGGCAATCAAGGTGAAATTTCAATATCTCGAGATTTAAATAGTCTTTTAAATATAACCGAAAAAAATTCACAAAAATTAGGTGATGCTTATATCTCAAGCGAGATGTTTTTATTAGCATTGGCTGATGATAAAAGTGATGTAGCTAAATTATTAAAACAACATGGTTTAACCAAAGCGGCATTAGAAAAAGCTGTTCAATCTGTAAGAGGTAATGACAAAATAAATTCTCAAGATGCAGACGGTCAACGAGAAGCCTTAAAGAAATATACAATTGATTTAACAGAGCGAGCACGCATCGGTAAGCTTGATCCAGTGATTGGTCGTGATGACGAAATCCGTCGCACTATTCAAGTTTTACAACGACGTACGAAAAATAACCCTGTATTGATTGGTGAGCCTGGTGTAGGTAAAACAGCGATTGTCGAGGGTTTGGCGCAGCGCATCGTTAATGGTGAAGTCCCTGACTCATTAAAAAATAAACGAGTGCTGTCATTAGATATGGCAGCTTTATTAGCTGGCGCAAAATACCGCGGAGACTTTGAGGAGCGCTTAAAAGCAGTCTTAAAAGAAATTGCGTTGGATGAAGGTCAAACGATAGTTTTTATCGATGAGATCCATACAATGGTAGGCGCTGGTAAAACGGAGGGCGCTATGGATGCAGGCAATATGTTAAAACCTGCATTAGCACGTGGCGAACTTCATTGTGTAGGCGCTACGACTTTGGATGAATATCGAAAATATATTGAGAAAGACGCTGCATTAGAAAGACGATTCCAAAAAGTGCTCGTAGATGAGCCTTCAGTGGAGGCTACTATTGCGATCCTTCGTGGGCTTCAAGAGAAATATGAACTTCATCACAATGTAGAAATTACTGATCCTGCGATTGTGGCTGCGGCAGAATTATCACATCGATATATTACGGATCGATTCTTAC
>Ga0255146_1000315_pt1 | contig 15502 bp, 34 predicted proteins | sample Atl_Cont_RepC_8h_FD_188424 | JGI IMG/M metagenome (GOLD analysis project Ga0255146, IMG submission 188424) | Freshwater microbial communities from Altamaha River, Georgia, United States - Atl_Cont_RepC_8h | ecosystem: Environmental > Aquatic > Freshwater > River | place: USA: Georgia | collected...
CAATTGCAAACATGAGATTATTCACGTCAGGCGCTAAGGCAAATGTGAAGGTGCCTAATTTTGTTTTATCGCCAGCTTTAGTTTTTAAATCTGCTTTATACGCATCTGGCCACAACTTTTTAATTTTAGCAGCAATGCCTGCACCCATGATACAGAAACAATTGCACCCGTGGACAATAACATCAAAAGATCCACGGTGTGCCATTTCCAATAAATCACCTTCAACTATTTTCATTTTTTACAAAATTTGGGACAATCACATTATCATAAATCTGTTCCATTTGGGACCAGAGCGCTTTTCGTTCAGAGTCTGTCATGCCAGATGATAATAGCGAAGTTTTTTCTTTATTAAGACCAAAATCATGTCTTACTGAATAGCACATTGATGAAATGATTTCATCGCGCTTTGATTTTTTATTTGTTTCTTTAATGATACATGATTCTTTAAGTTTTTCAAATAGCGCTTGAAGTAACGCTGCCGATTCCTGACGCGTATACCCTTCATCCATCAAATAAAATTTTTGTACATCGCGATCAAGCGCGTATGAGATGATTCCTTTTTCGCCATCGCGTGTTTGCCATTCAAAGCGCAAATTCACTCCATATAATTTGGAAATATTGAAATTGCGCATAGTGTTTTCTGGCATGATTACTCTCCTTAGATGTATTCTCTCTTATTCTATAAATTCAGCAACAAAATATCTGGGCTTTATAGTTTTTATACATTCTAACGCCCGCTCAACTGAATACCCACACTGTGATACAAGTTTTTGCATAATTTCTCTTTTGCGTGATTCAATAAGTTGATCGCATACTTCTACTGCATCGCTCAAATCTTGAAAATCAAATAACAGGTTATGTTTTCCAACATCAGCTAAATCCTTTATTTTTTCTTTTTCAGCATTCGTCATATATGACGTGTCTATAAAAACGCCCCACACTTTCATTGTCCTTCCTCTTATTATACAAAGATTAATTTAATTAATCAGCTATTGCAAACATGTTATTTACATAATTTGCACTGGCGCTTTTATTATGATATTATTTTAAATGTTTTGGAGTTGTTAATTTTCTTAATCTCTCCAGTGCCTCTTCATGATCATTATAAAATTCAAAAATCTCATAGCCCAAAGTTTCTTTTTGTCTTTTTATCCAGGCGTTAACTTCAGCGCCAAGAGTTCTAAATCCCGGCGATCGTTTATAAACACTATATCCCCATATGATAAGTTTATCATCATGCGATTTCTTTAATGTACAGCAAATAATACTCGGGAAACAGTTAACACCGTAAACACACCATAGAGGCTTATTATGCCATTCCTCATCTTCCGAAAAAACTCGCATCAGTCACCGCCCTTCAAAAGAAATAAATTGGAAATTGCTTTGAAGCTAAACTTACCATCCATACGTTTGAACACTACGCCTTCCCTAATTGAATTCTTTAAGCTTTCACCTTCAGCGAACTTTAAAAGTTGATCAACGTTATTGATACCAAGTTCACTTAGGCTTTTATCATAGTGCAATGATGGCACATGCCAGAGTACATCATTCTCTGTTTTGGTGTCTTTCAAAATATTAAAAATTTCAGACCTTTCGGCAGGAGAAAGATATTTGCTATTGTCGATGTCATAGATGTCATAGACAAACAGCGCATGCTTAGTTAGCTTTTCCCTATTACCTTGGACACCAGGGCCCATGATTTCACCCTGAACAGCAATATTTTTACCAAGTTTGACTAACGATTCGTTTAAGCCAGTGTCAAACAGCATTTTGACCAGCGTGTTGTCTTTGTTCTCTTCATTAATTTTTAATTCTAGGTTCCTGCTACAAACACCGAGCTCACCATCTTTATGGTAGATAGTGCAGCTTGAACCATCTAGCTTCATGGTCACTTCATATTTCTCATTCGCATTTTGATTAAAAATTTCGTCAATCAGATTTTGACAACGCTCTTGATCTGTCTTACGAATGAAAGATGGAAAATCGCCCTTGACTTGTCCTGCTAATGATGCTGGGATGGGTCTTTCCCACTTGTTAATATTTAGCCATTGAGAAACGTCATCGCCTTCTTGAAAGATGTGCTCAAAGCCAGAACTGTTGCTAATCATTACGCCAGTTGGCGTAGTGCATCTTGGCTTTAAAAGCAGTCCCTGGCTAAGCTGACCTCTAAGAGAAACTGAACGCAATCTATTTCCCTTGACGCCATTATATTCCTTTGGTTCCTGTCCCTTACTTAAGAATGGTGCAAGCTCATGCGGAATAAATGAATCAATTTCGCAATAGACTGCCAAATCGTTTTTGACAAATTCTCCCTTTTTCGCGACAACTGTCCATCCGTCAATAACGCAACACTCGATAGCATCTGCGCCCGCAATCGGGCGAACGTCTGAGATTTTTCTGATGCTAGCTAATTTTCTCATTTTAAAAGCTCCTCAATTATTCTTTATTCAGTTCATCAGCTCGCTTGCAGTGCTCATCATAGGCACACTCAGCGTATCCCTGTGAACGTCCATCATTCCACATTTTTTGAATTACGCATTTTGCGGTAGCGTTTCCAACACCAGCTTCGATCAATTTTTCAAAAATAAATTGCGCATTTGATTTTGCGTCTTTCATAACATGCGGATTGACGCCAAAGAAAAATGTTAAGTCTAATGCTTCAGTCATATTAAGAGAAGTGAACTGGCAAGTTTGTGTATTCATGATTTGAATTATATCATAAATTGTTTAGAAATAACCTAGTGCTCTTCCCCATTTTGCAGCAGCTGCCATATTGCTTACACCTAAGTCATTACAAACTCGATCTGCCATTTCATTTGCAACTTTCCGCAACTCTTTAAAAGCTTCTTTATCACCATTAACATAGGAGTGGCCGGCCCAATTCGCCAAATCAAAATCAGCCATAACCGGCATTGTCATATCATCACCTGAGTTAAAGCGAGCAATTCTCCAAACGTACGCCGCAAAGCCATTATTTTTTGGTTTGGCAGTTCTAATTCCTTTACGACCCTTAACTGCTGCAAGAACTGAGTCATAATCAGGAGCAACATAGTTCGCCATGATTCACCTCTATTGTTTGTTGATAGAATCATTATACCATAGGTCATATCACGTGTAAACAGATTTACACAAAATTTTTGCGAATGATTCTGGCTGAAGCTATTCCACGATTATTCTTCTGCAAGAATATCTAGAAAAATTTCCTCATACAGATCTAAAAGCTGTACGTTTGACATGCTATTGAGATCTTCTATGGAAATTGCTAGTTCCATCTGTACATCTGGCATCTCTATTAGAATTTCAGAGATTCTTCCAATGACTAAGTTGCGCATTGCTCTAATCCTGTCTTTGAGTGATATTAACAACAACAGAGGAAAAAAGAATAATCCAAAACAAACAAGCTTTACGGCTGCAAAAAATCTTTTAAACTTAAACTTTAAGTTCATATGGTTTATTCCATTTGCCAATTTTTATTTCAGCGTACCAGCCAATGTCATGATAGTCTGTTTGCAGATCACTGTTATCATGATTTCCGGCGTTCATTGCTTGATATACTTCAGTTAAAAAGTTTTCTGCCACGCCGGAGAAATGTTCGTCAATTCTGTATTGATTCACATCAATATAATCGATTTTTTCAAAGTCTGGTACAGATTTGGCGCCATACCATTGTGCATGGAAGACTGCTTTCTTCTCATATGTTTCGCGGTAATTTTTCAAAAAATCGATTTTTCCGGATTTTACATTCAGCACCAAAGTGGAATAATTTCTAACGGCGATGGTTGCGGATACACCATACTTTTTGCATATTTCTTTGATCTGAACTGCAAGCTTAGCTTTGAGATCTTTAGAAACGTATGCCATCTTGGTTCCTTTGGTTTAGTAGATGTGATAATTATATCAATACCGCTAACGTTTGTAAACAGTTCTTTTTCGATCACTCATTTCTTACCCCATTTTCCTAATGGTAGCTCGCGCCCTTTCAAAAGATGCTTCATAATCGTCAAGCATCATATAAAATATTTTGTCTGAAGCGGCAGCTTTTTTGCCGCACATTCTTAAGTAATGAATGTGCGGCAACTAAGCTAGCTGTTACGTCCAGCAGAGCTTCACGTAGCTCATCAATTAGACTATCATTTGCTCCTAATTTATCGTCAGGCACGGTGTTCATGCCTCATCAGTTTTATTGGTCAATATGCTGATAATCGTGCCTGGGGCAACGCAAGCAGCCACATACAATGCGAAAGCCATCCACCAGGCAGACCAATCATATTGAGTTATTAAGAAGGCAGTGCCAGCAAATAATGCAAAGTCAAAGACCAGCATGAACATGTACATAATAACTGCGGCTGTTTTCATTGTTTCTTATAACCGTTATCAGAATGGTGTATCAGTTTCAAAATCATAAATGTCTTCGTCATCATCATACCCTGATTCATATTCATGTTCATCATCGCCGTATTGCTCTTCACCGACAAAGTCTTCGAAAGTACCTGGCATAATTCCGTTGAGGATAAATTCCCTCTCATCATCACTTAAATTTGGAAATGCTTTTTGGATCAATTGGCCTTTCCCATATGCCAACATTTGTTCCTCTGTAACAGGCAGATCTAGCGTATTTGTCTGGCCAGTGAAGATGCATGTCCTAGTGATAAGCATTTAGCGCTCCTTAAATTAAGGTGGGAAACGATGAAGCTACTATCAATTATAACAAATTTAATATATCACGTTAATTTATTTTTTCTCAACAATCTTCTCTACTTCACGGTAGATGCCAATAATTGCTTGTCTGAAATCGCCAATAAGCACATCATCCCTGAGCATAAGCGTCAGCATCTTTTGTGGGGTAGTTTGTGCCAACTCGTATTGTTTTGCGCCATCGAGAATGTCCACGTCCGTAGCACCGGGTTTTTTGGTTGTTCTTTCAGCAAGACGATAAGCTGCGGAATATCTGCCACGTCCTGTTGTAATATAGCTATGGCATGGTGAACAAAGATCGCCTACAAAATTTCCCTCATCTGTGTGATTTGGACAGTCTTTGACAATACACCTGATCCTATTCATTATGCTAATTTCCCTTTAACATTGTTCGTCAACTTTTCATATGAATAATAAACGGATGCATTCTTGTGGAGATCTAATTATAAACTGCGAATCCAAACAATGATCATAAAGATTACAAACATCATAACGTAAATCATTTATCACTCCTAAAATATATCATTAAAGGTATTATACACTAAACGATAGCGTCTGTAAACAACTTTGTTCAATATAAACGTTATATTGAACGCTCATCTAGATAACTATGCTTCCCAATCATCTTTTATGATGTCGATTTCCTTTTAATATTGTTTGTCAACTTTCCATACTTAGCAAGGCTGGAGTAATCTATGCCTAACATCAAATTGATTAAATCTACTACTTCATGATCATTCAACAAATTAAATTTTCTGGATCCCGCTTCAATAACATGCATAGCAGTCAAATAATTTGTTTTTAAACACATTTCTCCAGTTTCTGCGCAGCTGACTTCAGCGAATATTTCATGTCCTTGTCCCCAGTCTGGGTTGCCAAATTCAATATTTGTGATTATTAAATTTTTACTGTTCATTCACCATTCCCTTACGTCTCTGATAATAATTCTGCGTTCATTGCCAGGAACAAGCAATTCGCAAGAAGAATAGTATGGATCAAGCCATGGTCTAATTTCCTGTAAGCTGAAATTTTCATCTCGGCCATATTCATTCGCAATTTCTCGTGCCGCAGCTTCATCTTCAGCAGCTACGATCATTTCAACAGCTACTGTATATGGTGCTCGCCAAGGAGAAAATCCGCTTGAATTTACGGCACCAGGAATTGCCTGCAGTCTCCATAATTTCATTTTAACTTTTTGAATCATACTCATTTCCTCAATCGGCTATCTCCATTTATGCTACATGATTTTATTTTACACGTTAAAAGTTCAGCAGTACACTAAATTTCTTTAATGTACTGCCTTCTATTTTAGAATTAAATTAGGCTGCGCGGGTCGTAGTGCGTGGCAGAATACGGTAGCCAACCTTTCGGTTGCAGTCAATATCGTATTTCTCATCTTTGCGCAGGACACACAGCATCACTGAGATTGATCCTGCAGTAGTTCCGACAGCTTCAGCTAATGCTTCTTTTGAAACATACACATTGGCTTGTCCGGCTTTTTCCAGTTCTGAGACCAGAATATCATACCGCTCGCGTTTACGATTTTTCTTTGGCTCAGAATTAACTTTAACAGTTTTGGTAGTTGGCTTGTTGTCGTTAATTTCAGCAATTTGCGCTTGGGTGTTTTCAGTCATCGCATTTCCTTTCTTCGTATAAACAATGGGTTTAGCAGAGTAATTACGTTCAACGATTGGTCTTACTAAGTTTACAACTGTTTGCAATAAGGCATACTGTCCTTCAACTAATTCTGCCGCAGGCGGCAGGTTAAACAATTTTAATTGTGAATTGACGTAGTTCAGATCATCAAATTTTCTGTTACCAGAAAAATGACGCATAGCCAAAATGTATGAGTTAGTTGGAATTCCGAGCTCTTTCAATTCTTCAATATTCATGCTTACTCCAGTTGATCAGTAAGTTTATTATAACATGTTTTAGTGACTTTGAACTAATTATTTTTCATTGAATCGATGCCAGCTCGCCACCCGCGCTCAAATCCCTTATTGAATTCTTCACGCTTTTTGGCTTCGCCACGTCGAACTCCATTCTCAAATTCCTTCTGTTTTTCGTCCTCAATGAGATTCATCAGCTCGCCCAGGAGCTCCACAGAGATCTGAGAATTCTGATTATGGGCTTGAAATACTTTGAGAAGATTGAGTTCCAGTTGAAGATTTTTGTTTTCCATGACAGCTTTAGAAGATCATATGATTAGTAATCATATCATAATTAACGCTGCGTGTAAACTACTTTCCTTCAAATGGTGTAATGCCGTATTCACGCTTTAGACTATCAAAAACATCCAGCGCGATTTTTGTCGCAGGAACAGAATCAAGCTGCGCAAGCTCTTCACATAAATTCAATTCAATAAGTCTTGTGAAAATAATAAGTTCTGGGATTCTTTTGGCTTCGGCGATCGCGACCGCTCTTTCCCACGTGTTATAAATTCCATTCGTATCAAGCATCTTTTTTCTCCACTAGTGTTTGGCCGTCAAATGACATGTTAGGGTAAGCATTTCTCCAAACCTCCAACTCTGCTTTACACTCTGCAAGTTGGTCATCAATTGAACCAAATAAAAATAAAATTTTTGCGATCATTCTAACTGAATCCTTTTGACCGATATCAAACTGTTGCGCAGCTTTGTGGATTGCTTTCCAGTTTATGTAGTCGATTCTACTTCCATCATCGGAAAGTCTTACCAATTCAGTGTTTTGGCCCGTTGGCGCAGTTGGCGTTTGTTGAATCTGGTTAATTGTTTGATTTGACTGAATTGGCTCGATATACTCAATATCTTCAAATTCTTTGCTTCTCATGATTTAATCCCCTAATTATTGGAAATTACTTATTTTATTAAAATAATAAAAGTACGCTTTATTTATTTTTAATTAATAAGAAAATTTTTGATGTTAATTATACTATTGAATAGATTTTAATGTCTTTGATAGCACAAATTGATCACACAACGATTTTGGTTCATCGTGCATAATTGAACACCCGTTTGTCTGCTGATATGTGCAGTCGCCGCAGGCTTCAGGATCATGCGGTAAGCTGTCCATGCTTGGAGCATTTCGCATGTCAATGAGAATACGTTCTAGCATAATTTGTCATAACGTCGATAAGTTAATTTGATTTAATTCGCCTAAAAAATCTATATACTTCCATTTTTCCGGTCTTTCGATTTTTAACATACATTGGAAATCCAAACGTTTGGATTATTAAAAATATTATTAAAAATACGAGAGATATCGCTGAATATATGATGAAAAATATGGTCAGCATCAGCGATAAAACCGATATCACTGATATTATTCCAAAAACTCCACGGCTGATGCTGTCAAGAAATTCTATCATATATTCAGGGCTTATTTTTAAATTTTACAAAATCAACAATAACACAAATTATTCCACGAAATATTAAACAAACAGCGTTTGAGAGTATAAGGAAAAATGGAATCATAATTAAAATTAAAACAACTGCGGAAATACATTTGGCAATCAACATCAGATCCATGTTAAGCCCCTTTATTGTTTTTCCACTTTCCCTTGAAAACTAATTCAACATATTTGTGTGTATCAGGGTGAGCGTTTTCATCCAAAACTCGCTCACCTTTCATTGAGGCATATTTATGTAAAAAATCTAACTGTTGTTTTAAAAATTCATTTTCAGCAGGTTCACCATTTAACTCTTCATAAAAGTGTGCGAAAGTTTTCATGATGACCCCACTTACATATTTTGCAACACCTTTTTCGCGTCAGGGAAATCAAACATTTCCTTGGTGTCTTCATCAATAGCCTCAACAATCATCAAGTTGTAAAGTGTTTCACTTTCCTTCTTCATCGCTGGACTAAGAGAAGCTTGCCATTTTTTGACCTGGCTGTAGCTTTTGCATTCCCACATTTTGGTGAGGATGTATGCTTGCACATCATTCTTAAGGCCTTCGATCTTCATGCTAGTTCCTTTAGACGGTGTTTTGGTTGACGCTTGTATTGGTCTTTACGAGCTACTTGCTTTGGAGTAAATGGGCCATCATGATCAAATAATACTACATGCTGCTTGGATCGAGCACGTTGAACTTTCCGAGACCGTTCCAACTTCATGATTAGGTGATCTGTTTCCATGATTTCCTGCATTAGTGTTGTTTCGATAATTAGTATTATAACCAGTTTTTTAGTTTTGTACACTATTTTGTTGCCAAGAAATGATGCTTTCATGCTTAAAGCTGCGCCAGGCCCCAGCATCAATGTCCCATACGCGAGTAGTTGTCGGTGACACGGATTTAGGAGCGACTGTTTGGTCCGCTGGGAGTTCCGGAATGTGCTTCTTACTTAAAGTACAGTTCATGTCACGAACTGTACCATTCACTTTCACGAACTTAACGGTAACAACGTCCTCAGATAGAGCCTGCTTAAGAGCTACAATGTTGTCTTGATCCATTAGTGATACCTTAAATGTTGTCTTGATCTATTTATGATACATTAAATGATTATGCGATACCTATAATTATACACTATAGATTAGTGACTTGTAAACAGGTCTGTTTGATTATTCTTGCTTTTCTATTACTTCCACGATTTTCATCTTCAGACTTTTCTCGTAATTGTCAAGTTGGGCCGAGGCTTCATGAAATGAATTGTAGAAACCATGATATACACCAGTGCAGCTCTTTAATGCCCAGGCTATAACTTGTGCCTCATTCCCGCACTCACGCTCACAGCCTGGCCAAATGCAGTCTCCGCCAGACAACGCAGGGCAGTCACATTCAGCACGATGTTGATGGCTAGGACCAATTGCGTTATTCATCGTCCATTTCCTCTTTTTCAAGGTAGTTCCACATTTTAACAAGTTGGCTACCTAACTTCTTCAGCTTTGAGTTTCTTCCAACGATATCTTCAGCTCTGAGAGAATAAAACTTAAGATCTGCCCATTCTTTTCCAGTATCTGCGATGAGCACCAATTCATATCCCCATGGCACTTCATTCTGATTTTCGTGCTTGAATGCCGCGTATTCATAAATTGCAACCGGTGGCGGTCTATCATTCGTGCGACAATAATCGGCATAACCGAAAAGCGCACTTGCATCACTGAGATTGGGCAACCAATAGATCGCTCGACTTTTGCTGTAAGTGTCCTTACTTTTACGCCAACCATTTTTGAGCAAAAAATCTTCAACTGGGCTTTGTTCATTGTCCATGATTGGTTTCACCTATAGTAGAATAACTAGAAGATTATAACACAGATTCTGAAAATGTAAATCAGTATGCATAATCATCTGGGTTATAAGAATTTTTGGCTTTAACTATCTCGGGATCTGGCTCCATGCTTTTTGTCAAATACCATTCCTCAAATTGGGGGATGGTATCAAGTTCTTTGCATTTTTGCTCACAATAGATCCACCAACGATGTACAAAGACCATTCTTTCTTCAGGTGTCAATTGATCTAATGGCTTAACCTTAACGCCAAAAATGGCGTCCCAGCCACTCCGATATGCTTCGCTATTTGATTTAGTGTGTATTGCGTCGCCAGTTATGTCATTTCTCGCTGTCATTTTTTAGTAAACTCCAAAATGCTTTGTTAACGAGTTCTTGTTGTTCTTCGGTTGTTCTTTCTCCGGCGCGGTGAGAATGGCTCCATTCAAAGATTGAAGACATCAGCCTACGCATGGCGTCATAATCAAGCGTTACTGCTCCATAAAGTTGAAGTTTATGGAGCACCTTTTCATAGATCTCAACTTTTTCCTCAAGAGTCGGTGTTCTCATGATTTGCAAACTTCTCGATGAACAGCTTCGAACAAATCCATGATTTTATCAAATTTCAACTGCTGAAGATGTTTCAGCCCAAGAAGGACATTTGCTAATTCGGCTGTATTGACTGTATGGTCATTTCGTGTTAGGCTGTCAGCTAACAGTTGTAAATCGTCAGTAATGCCCCAAGCGGCCATAATTGCTTGTTCAAGCTCGAAACTGACGTTAACTTTATTGCTCATTTTAAAATCTCCTAAATAGTAGACAGATGTAATGCAGTACCTTGTTTCAATTCTTCTGCGGCTCTCAGGCTCTCGTATGACAGTCCATCTTCTGTACTATAATACACATCCTTAATTCCGAAATCTTTAATTGCTTGCATACATGCTCGGCATGGGCGGCTCATGGCCAACTTGCCAAGTTTATTTTCTCGGTAAACGTAAATCTTGGCGCCAGTTAGATCTTTACCTGCCGTAGAAGACGCCTTGATGAGAGCATCAATTTCGGCGTGAATTGGGTGATTAGAGAATTCAGAAAACTTAGGACGATTTTGATTATACTTCTTTTGGAGTGGATGTGATTTAAAAGCGCTATTGCAACCTACTCCAACAATACTTTTTCCGTAAGAAACAACTGCTCCGATGAAGTACTGAGCATTGTCTGAAGTCTTTGATATTGCGCGAGCTACTTCAAAGGCCCGCAAATCTTTAGAAGTCAACATGATGTTTTTTGGCGTAAACTTTTGAAGTAGCTATGGCTTCTTTAGATAACAGCTCAGCAAACTTGTATTCAAAATATTTCCGGTGTAAGCTCTTACGAAATCCCGGAGTTTTTTCAACATAGTCCTCAACACACTCGTCTGCATGCTGAGTTGCGATCGCTCTCAGATTAGATAGTAGTCGTGGGGTGTATTTTACTCCGGCCATTTTGAATTACTCCATAGAATCATGAAATAATTTTACACTAATTGTCATGGATTGTAAACAGCTTTATGCCTCAGCGTAACAAAGTCTTGATGACTTCAACTGCTGCTTCGGCATTATTGCCCGGAACAATCAGCTGCCATTCGAGCATATTTTTCCATTTGTGTTCTTCGACAACAGTAGCCTTGATTCTTGACATGAACTTCATGATCATATTTTTCTGCACGTCTTCCGCCACATGATTAGCTCTCATCGTCGTGATATCATCAAGCAGCCGTGAAGCCAATCTTGAATCCCTAAGTTTTTCATCAGCCTCAACGAAAACTGGCACCACCTGAAAACCTAATTCGTGTTGAACGTGCTGGAAGTGAATCACGCCATTCGGTTCTAACACCATGCCAAGAGGCCGGCCATATGACATAGCTCGTTTAAATTCCTGTTTACTCGTACCATAGAATGTATCATTAAATGAAATACTTTCAACTAGCTCGCCAGCAGCTTCCATCTCCTTGTATTCTTCTACAGACACGAAATAATATTCAATTCCGTGAGACTCGCCAGCACGTGGTTTACGAGTAGTTAAAGAAATAACTGGAGTAACTAAATCCCTCATTACGAGTTCATTTAATAGATATGTTTTTCCTGAGGCGCTTGGCCCAGTCAGCGTGATAAAAAGATTGGACATCAGATTTCTCCGGAGTATAATGTTGCTGGAATTCCTACATTCGAAAGATAATGAAGAAGATCATAAATTTTTATAGGTTCTGGCGTAATGTGTACACCATTTTTATGCGTAGCAGCTATCAACAACGGCAAATTATTATGTAAACAATCAATACAGATCAAAAACACGCCGGTGGCTCGATATCTTTTCCCACTGGCTTTTGTAGTACAGGTAATATATGCCTCCATTCTTTCTTGCTGAATTCCTAGAACTGGCAAATATTCATCATCACTTAAAACGCCCTGAACCAACATTGGCTTAATATCGTATACGTCATCATGTTCTAATAACTTTTTTGGCCACATAGAACCACAATTGACATTATTGCAAACTGCACTATTTTCAATTAATATAAATTTCTCGCTTATTTTGTCAGAAACAGATTCTATGTATTGAATTGCAGCCAATATTCGAATGGCCGAAGAATCGTTCACGGTGAGCGGAAGAATAAAAACATTGTTGTAAGCCATACCTGCTTGCAGCTTTGTTAGGCGTCCTTGTTCCTCTTTTAATTTATGAGGAGGAACCACAATGAAAGTACGCCGCGCTTCAAGAAATGGAAGCACCGCACTTTCCAAATTCCCGACGGATTTCATTATGATAACATCAACTTCGCTTAACAACATTTTAGAATTCTCTATGAAGAGCCTCACCTAAAATTTTCTTGGGATCTTTGAAATTTCCATTACCATCATGCACATCAATTATAATCTTGTTTGGGAATATTGACTTTTTAAATGCGCTAATAAAATCTTTCTGTTCTTCTTCTTTCTTGCTAAAATCGAAACTTAGGCCATCATCAACAATAAAATCAAAATTGCTGGTGGTCAAAAGAATCATTTTGACGTGAGACATTTCATCGGCGCCATATTTTTCTTCAAGCTCAAATACGTAATCACCAGAATAATTTCGATAACGTGGTGAATACACGGTTTCGCCAAGATGGAACCTGTCAAAGATAACCGGAATGCACGAGGCCAATGTTTGAAATCCAACTTCAAACGAGGCCTGCTGATAGTTTTCTAGAAAATTGCTGCTGGATTTAAAATAAGCATTTAACTTTTTTGGCTTTTCATAATGATAATACATTCTGAAACCACATTCTTGTTGAATGTTTTCGATCAGAGTTCCTTTTCCTAATCGGTCCAAGCCTTCAATTATAAATGCTGTAGCTGTCATAATTTAGTCCTCATCACTTTCTAATAACGTGGTGTATTTTGTTTCAAACTCATTTTTCCAGATATTATCATCAGAATTCCATAACCATCTAATGTTGTTATCAAGAAAATATGTAGTGCAATGGTCATTCTGAGATCTAACAGACCTGCCGCAACCCTGAACAATCTTTAAAATTGTATTGAGAGAATAAATGTCTTTATGATTTTCGGCTATATATTTTATTCTATTATCTCCGAGAGAGGCATATGGCGCTTTAACAATTATCTGAAAGCGTGAAGCATCATCTGGCAAGTCAACACCTTCAAAAAGTGAAGGTGATATTAACACCGCAAATTCTTTCGTTTCTTTAAGCCTAAACAGCAGCGGCGATAGCTGTTCGCCACGTTGATGTTCTATTACATTTTTAATATTAGCTTTTTTGAGTTTCGCAGCAATGCGGCTCGCAAGAGCAAAGCTTGGTGTTTGAATGATACCTTTTTCTTGTTTTCCTTCATGATGCTTGGTGATTGCTAAAGCATTCGCATCAATCTGCGACATGGTCTTTTCATCTTGCATCGTTTTATAACTTAAACCAACCGGCTTATAAAAAATAACTTTTTTGTTTTTTGGCGGAAATGTTGGCGGCAGCTGAATTACCTTAAGTTTAGATTGATCCAAACCGAGCGTAGTAGTTAACAGCTTTCCGGTTATCGTGGCCGACATGAACAAGTTGTAGTTAGAAATTCTTAAAGCCCTATCAAACATCTTGCCGATAAAGATTGGTTTAACCGTAAATTCATCCTCAGCTGGCTGAATGACATGCTCATACTTATATTTTAGCAGATCATCAATCTTACAGCCTAGGCCATAATACTTTTTATGGAGCCGAGAAAATTTCGAAAAAGCTTCAAATGAGCTAATGCTCTTTGTTAGCTCTTTCTCAAGCGCGTTAGCTGCGCTGCTGTACGCCTCATTCAATTCGGTTAGAACATCAATATAATTATGTTGACCAAGATCCCCGTCCTGAAGAAGCGCTTTTATCTCTTTGAAAGTTTTATAAACTTGTGGATTAAAAGACTTAAGTGCGGTGCTAAGTTCTTCAGCATTTTTAATTAATGATTTTGTTGAAAAATGAATTGCGTTATGATCAGTGAACGCATCATTCAACACATGAGCCTCATCAAAAATCATCATTTGACGTTTTTCAAGTGGCATTTTAGAATAAAGTCGGTCTATGAAAAAATAAGAATAGTTTGTTATTAGGTGCCGATTATTATTTCTATTTTCACGGACACACTTATATTCACAGTTTGAGCAATGTGTATCTCGTAGTTGAGCCCCTTCGACTGGCATCTTTTTAAGAAGAGGCAAGACACAATCTTCACCAGTGTAACCAGAGCCCAACACGTCACAGCGGTATTGCACTGCGCCCTTAATCTGCATGAAGCTCGGATCATCCGAAAACGCGTTATGGTATTGATTCACCAAAACGTTATTGTGCATCAGAATAATCGAGGCAAGTTGTTGTTTCCCTGGATTCTTGATATTCGAAAGAGCTGAAGCTGCCGCAGCGCCAATCAACGATTTTCCAGTGCCTGTCGGCGCGTTCAACACCACGTCATTAAAGCCTTCATCGAGGAAGGCCGTGAGCAGCTTTTGCACGTATTCTATTTGGCCAGGTCTTGGCTCGAATCCCAATTCGGCAAATGCCTCTTCTGCTTCTATTCTATACTTCACAAACACTCCTTGACTTTTCGTTTTTATTTCTTGCGCCCATCACTTGAAAGTTTAATGAGGCTTTTAATCCAATGCACATCATGATCAGAAAATTATCCTTTTCATACATCAATTTTATACCAGTTCTTTCGTGTTGTACACAGCAGTTTATAGAGAATTCGATAAATAAACTAATGGACACATTATCTGGGGGCGTGTAAATGAAAATAACTGAATTGTTTGGTGAATTGTTTGAAAATTCAAGACAACCTGGTGAATTTGTTTATCACGCATCACGACTTCCAAATTTAGCTAAAGGCTTAAGAAGTATAATCCAAAAAGGACTTATTCCATCTAGAGATGGATATCGTGGTCCTGGAGTTTACTTTGCGTATGAACCAGAAGAGGGTTTATATCATGTAGACAAGGATGAAGCCGTGTTCTTCAGAGCCAAATGGAAACAGCTGGTAGACAAATTTGGTGTTTATCCTGAAAAGGGCGGAATAGAAAGAGATCAAGATGAGATTGTTGTAAGAGGTTCTGTTCCA
>Ga0255146_1000324_pt1 | contig 15027 bp, 19 predicted proteins | sample Atl_Cont_RepC_8h_FD_188424 | JGI IMG/M metagenome (GOLD analysis project Ga0255146, IMG submission 188424) | Freshwater microbial communities from Altamaha River, Georgia, United States - Atl_Cont_RepC_8h | ecosystem: Environmental > Aquatic > Freshwater > River | place: USA: Georgia | collected...
TATGTTAATCGCTATTAAAGCCTCATTAATATTGGGAACTCCATAAGATATGGGAACAATGAAGGGTAGATTTATTCCTAGAAATCCTCAGAAATATATTGGCAATCCAAACAATATATTTTTCAGGTCGAGCTGGGAATTAAAATGCTTAAAATTTTTTGATACTAACCCATCAATTCTAAGATACGCGTCTGAAGAAATTGCGATCCCATATTTGAAGCCAACTGATGGCAAGATACACAAGTATTATCCAGATTTTTTAATCATTTATAAGGATAAACAGGGAAATATAAAGAAGGAATTACTCGAAGTTAAGCCAATGAAAGAAGTAAGATTGACTGAAAAATCTAATACTTATGATAAACTTTCAATCGCGATTAATGAAGCTAAATGGCGTTCAGCCATGGCGTTCGCCGCTCAGCATGACATGACATTCAGAATTCTGACGGAAAAATCAATATTTCTAAATACGGCACCTTCTTCACCTAACCTAAAGAAAAAAGTTTAAGCCAAAATGAAAATAACATTCAAGCAGTTCATCTCAGAATCTTATACGCCTGGACAAAAATATTCATTGGCAGTTATTCCTGAAATCAAATATGTGCCAGTGAACATTATTGAACGCCCATTGGCTCAGGACGGTAGAGAAGTTTTGGATGTTAGTGATGAGGTTGCTAGAAATATGGATTTTTCTGAACCTATTGAAGTTACTGTTTTTAGGTATGGAAATTCAGAAGATGACACAGCGCCGAACGTATCTCTTGACAATGGTCATCATCGAGTGGCTGCTGCATTACGTACAGGAAGAAAGTGGTTACCAGCCATTGCTAAAGCCCGCAATGCCAAAGGTGAAAAAATCAATGCGCTGATTGAACTCTCAAAAGAAATTGAAAAACACGTTAAATGATTAAAATGAAAACTACATTCAAACAATTTTTAGTAGACTCGATTCAAGACAAAGGAATTTTCAAAGCCATTTTTATTATTGGAATTCCTGGAGCTGGCAAAAGTTACACCGCAGAAAAAATCAAAGGCGGCGTTGAACCAAGGATTGTCAACACCGATAAAGCTTCTGAATTTCTGGCAGCTAAAAAAGAAATGCCACTAACCAGTGAAACCTGGAAATTATTTTTTAGTGATGACGCGCGCAGAATTACTAAGGGTGCTTTACAGAACTATCTAAATGGCATGCTGCCGCTGTTTATTGACGGCACCTCGAACGATGCCTCAAATATTCTTCACCGCGCCGGGATCCTCGAATCTCTTGGCTATGACGTCGGTATGGTTTTTATTGATACTCCACTTGAAACTGCAATGAAGCGTGCTGAACTGAGAGCTCAAAAAATAGGCCGAAGCGTTGATCCAGAGTTTATTGAACATGTGCATCAGTCAGCTGAGGAAAATAGAAAATATTTTCAAAGTAAATTTGGATTTTTCATCACGGTCAAAAATGACGATAACGAGCTCACCGATGAGGCGTTAAATAACGCATTCAAAAAGACAATGTCATTTTTCTCAAGTAAAGTTGAAAACCCAGTTGGGCAAAGATATATTAAATCTCTTAAGGATAACAACCAGTCATATCTTGCGCCAACGATTATCAGCAAAGAAGAGTTGGCCAAAAAAATAGAAGGATGGTACAAATCATGATTTCTTTTAAAGAATTTCTTTTGGAATCAGAAGATCCCAAACATATTGCGGAAACTATAAAGCGCGATTGTTCTAATTTTTTATTAGAACTGCATGGAGTTATACCAGTATATCGTGGTCAGAATGTTCCAACTGTCTTTAAAAAATATACCGTTAATAAAAATAGGCAGCCAAAAAATCTTAATCAAGAAATTCACGCGGCTTTAGATGAAGCCTTTGAAAAAATGACTGGCATTAGGTATCGCTCTGAATCTGTTTTTGCTTCTGGCTGTAAGAAGACTGCAAAAGAATATGGCAGACCTTGTTTATTTTTCCCAAAGGGGAAGTATGAATATATCTGGTCACCAATAATTAATGATCCATTCGAGTGGTTCAATTTAGCTAAATCATCTTATGCCGTTAAAGACGGTTATATTGAATACAGCCCCCTGCATGAGTCACAATATCTTGAAGACATAAAAAACTTTATTATCTCCGGTGAAGCAAATTATGAGCATAATACAAATTTAAGAGAAGCAATTCTAAGTTTGAATGAAATTATGTTTTATTGTAATAATTATTATTTGTTACCAATTGATGATAACATGAAACAAGTGGCTGAGGAAGTCATCATGCTTTTAAATCAAAAATAAATTATGATTACTTTCAAGCAATATCTTCAGGAACAGACTGACGAGTACTTAGACGATCCAAGTCAAATTGCATCAATAATTAAGCGCGACTGCTTGCCATTCTTGAAGGAAATAGGAGATAAACTACCATTATATCGCGGAATTCTTTCTAGACATTCCGCTTTAACGCGACGTAAAGTGAGAAAAGATAGAATACCAAAAGATACTTCTAAGGAAGTTCATCATGTTTTAAATTTAGCATTTAAGCAATTAAGTGGAATTAATTATCGTTCTGAAGCAGTATTTGTCACGCATAACAAAAATGTAGCGCTAGATTATGGCGCCATACACATGATTTTTCCGATTGGGAATTTTGATTATGCTTGGTCACCAAAAATTAATGATGCGTTTGAATGGTTCGCGCAGGGCGATTTATCTAATGCTGTACTAAAAAAGCAGATAGAATATGATCCAGAAAATCTAAACAAATATTATGATGATGTATTTGAATTTATTGTTTCTGGAAAAGCCAAATATAAATTCAATACTGGTTTACAAGATGCCGCCGCCTGGCGCCAGGAAATCATGATTCACTGTGATGAATATTATGCCCTTCCAGCTTGGGGTTCATATGACGATTTGGCATCAGATGTTTTGGAAATTTTAAAAGTTAAAATGAAAGAAGAATAATATGTTAACATTTAAGCAATATCTTCTAGAACAGAATAATTCAATTAAAAATACTTCAACCGCTGAAGAGGTTGCTGAAATTATAAAACGAGATTGCGCGCCATTCTTGAAGGAAATAGGCGATAAATTGCCATTATATCGTGGCAGTAAAAAACTTCTTTTGTGGACTACAAAAATGTCCGTAAGAAAAGATAGAAAACCAATGGACGCCTCATTAGAGTTGCATAACACATTGAATACTGCTTTACAAGAATTAAGTGGAATTAATTATCGAACTGAAGCCGTGTTTGCAACTGGGTCTCGCAGATCTGCGTATGATTATGGAAATTCTTACTTATTTTTTCCGATAGGAAAATTTAATTATGCTTGGTCACCATTAATCACTGACGCATATACATTTTTTGGACAAGGCAGTGACTCAGAAGCGGTAGAATCTGGAGAACTAGTTTACTATCCAGAAAATCGTTCAAAATATCTCGACGATGTTTTTGATTATGTTATGTCAGGAAAAGCAATGTATAAATTTGATACTGGCTTACGTGATGCTGCCACCAGCAAAAATGAAATAATGTTTGCATGTGATGAGTATTATTTGGTTCCTGATCATCCTGAAGCAATTCCGTCTGATGATATTCTAAAATTACTGATTTGAAAACGTGAATAGAAAATAAATTATGAAATTATCACAATTATTTGAAAGTAATAATGGTTATTTAACGCTCGTTGAGCTGCTAAAAAGAAACTGTAAAAAGAATTTTGCAAGTTTATGTTCAGGGCGGGTGCAACCGCTATATCGCGGAATGGCGGTGGCCGCATCAGAATATACATCGACCGACAAAGGTTACCGTTTTTTGATAACGGCCGAAAGAAAAACACGAAGAAGTTCTACGTTCACAGACGGAAATAATATATTATTATCATTTGCGTCTAACCACTCGTCATGGCACAATGTGCCCCCAAGAGAATATTCGAGTTTTATGACACCATCTTTTTACGATGCCAAGCTTCATGGTTATCCATGGTTAATAATTCCCTATGATTCAGTCGATTCATACGCCGTAATGTCAACTGATTTTAATTATTCTGTGCCAGATATCTCTCCCTTTACACGTCTTCAGGATGCAATAAGAAAAGCACAGGATCATATGATTGATGAATTTGATGAAGAATTAAAAAACTTAATTTCGCGTGAAGAATTAAGTTTCCCACGTGATCACATGTACTCGCTTGATGACATTAAAAAATTATCTAATTCAGTTAAGCAGTTAATGGATTATGTGAATAAGCATGAAGATTTATTCTCATTTAACAATGATGAGTTATACCATCTGCAACACGCCTTAAATGATGTAAAAAACGCACTTCGCGATATAGAAACTGAATTCGGTGATGATCTCTGGGATTGGTTAGAAAATAATTTAATACCTGAGCAGCTCGGCGTTGAAATTTTTAATTTTGACCAGCTTAATAGACTGCCAGCATCAGGCGAGGTTTGGTTTGTTGGGCCATACGTTGCTATAACAGGAAATGATCCAAAAGATCGAGAAGACCTGATTAATTCTGAATGGCTGGCGCAACTCTGCCAAGACGTGCTTAAATCGTAATCGTAAAAGGTCGTTAATAATGAAAACTTTCAAGCAGTATCTATTTGAACAAGACAAAAGTGCTGAAGAAATAGCAGAGATAATTAAACGCGACTGTTCGCCATTTTTAAAAGAATGGGATCATCAGAATCCACTATTTCGTGGTTCTAAAATTAATTCAACCTTTGAGAAATTCATAGTTGATAAAAATAGAAAACCGAAACATACGTATGGCCCAATACATGATGTGTTAAATGATGCAATGCATAGCATGACTGGAATTTATTATCGGTCTGAAGCCGTGTTCACTACTGGTGATGTTAAGATCGCTGAAGAATATGGAACTCCATGCTTATTCTTTCCGATAGGGCGATATAATTATCTTTGGTCATATAATGTTATAGATGCTTATAACTGGTTTAATTTGCCACTGTCGAGGGCCTCAAAGAATTATGCGGTGCGTCGCTTTGGTTTAACCGACCCATTTGACAATATGGATTCATACCTAAAAGAATTGAAAGATTTCATCGCGTCGCCACGTGCCGGTTATATCCATAACAGCGATTTAAATGAAGCTATTTCAACCGGACATGAAATAATGTTTGCGTGTGATAGCTATTATCTTTTAGATTATGATAAAAAAGATATTTCTTATGCGGTGTTAAATCTTTTATAAACATTAATAAATATAAAAACTAATTTAACTTTTGGAATTTAAAAATGAAATTAATACAATTGTTCGAAAGCAGCCAATCTCATTTGCACCATGTTGTTTCTGTTCATGATGGTCGTGTTTTGGCAAGTTATAAAACTCATGCTGAAGCTGAGAAAAACGCCCATGGCAACCCAGTTGTTTGCGGAGAGATCGAAACAATTGGAGATGTCAAATTTGTGAAAGAATTATGCCCGGGCTGCCATAGCGCCGACATTAAAACGTATAGCGATCATGAAAAAGAATGTAACCATTGTCATAAAACATGGGACGTCAAGGGTGTTTTAGAAAATTATAAAGAAATGGAAGATTTGCCAGTTGTCATTCATAAAAGCCCATATGAAGGCGCTAACGTTGGTGAATATACTGAGATGTTTATGGGCGTACGTGATGCTCAAAAATTCGCAAAATATATTATTTCTAAGGGCGGTAAAGCTCGTATTGGTAAACGCGGTCCAGATGCTTATGTTTATCATAGCGGCGCCGGTCCTATTTCAAAACGCGATGCGCGTATGGCAGGTGTTTGGGATCCTGTAAAAGAAGGAACAGGAGATCCCGAAGAAGGCTGGTGTTTAGTTATGGCCAATGGTAAAGTTACTGGCAACATTCACTCTGACATAGCAGATGCTCGCGCTCAACAGAAACGGGCTCCTGTGGCAACTACACTAAAATGGGGCAAACGTGCTTCGGATGGCTCAGAGGAATTTGTTCAGACCAGAGCCGTTCAACCGACTGCAGAAAATTATAAAGATGAAGATGTTTCATGTGCTGATGAACTCGAAAAATCAGATAAAATGGAAGATGCTCCTGAGTTGCTAAAAGCAGAGATGCCGCTAGTTCGCCATATTGAGCAGGAATTAGCTGCTCATGGGTATGAAAAAGGAACAGAAGAATATAAAAAAGCATTTGATTACTCAATAGCTTTTTACCGTAAATTTGGAAATGTAGATCTGATTAAAAAGCAAAGTGAGGCATAAGGCGTAAAAGAAGAATTGGCGTCGGATAAGAATAAAAGACGCCAAATTATCCAAATATGATGACGGCGTGGTGTCAACAGTAAATAGTAAATGCGCAATAATACTGGAGTTCTTATGACATCACGCCAACATCCGTTAGAACAAGTTTTTAATTTAGAGACTGGTGAATACTTCGATGCATTAAATAATCAAGAACATAACGAGCTTGTACCAACCGAAATAAATTCAGAATCAAACCTGCCAGCTACAACACAACAAACAGAACCACCGCCAGATCATAAAGACGAAGAAGATAAACAGATTGATGAGAATATAACTCAGGTATATGATAAGGCAATTCAAGCATTTGAACAACAAGCAGAGATGGTTGAAATTGTAGATCCACGATATGCGGCTAGAACGGCCGAAGTTGCAGCAACATATCTAAATATTGCGTTGAACGCGATGGCAGTAAAATCAAGAACAAAGTCAGATAGAATAAAAAGAAATCAAGCATTCGTTCCTTACAACAACGGTCCTAAAACTGTCAATAACAATCTAATTGTTGCTGATAGGAATTCAATTCTGAAGGCATTAAGAACTGATAACGAACCGCCAAAAACAGAAGATTAAAAATGGCGAAAAGAAAAGAAATTTGGTACATACATGGCGCTAACTGCTCCAGTTTATCTTTTTCATATTTTGAAAAAATGCTTCCAAAACATAATGTGAATCATATCGAATATGAACCAACACACACGATTCCAGAATTATTAAACTTTGTTCATTCTTCCTTGCCAGTTAACACGCCAATATCTATAATTGGTCATTCACTCGGCGGAGTTATTGCGGTATTGATGTCACAACATCGGAATGCCGCAAATTATAAAATTGAAAAAATAGTAACTTTAGCGAGCCCATTTGGTGGGTCTAAAGCTGCAAATATTTTGAAATGGATTCATCCTGAACATAGATTTTTAAATGATTTGAGTCAATATTCAGATGTGATTATGAATTTACAAAATAAGGGCGCGATTGTTCCAACGCTTAATTTGATTAGTACTACTGGAACATTACCTATCATGCGAGAACCAAATGATGGGATTGTTTCTGTTGCGAGCCAACACGCCTTAAGAGGCGCCCGAAAACAAGAATTGCCCGTAAATCATTTTGAAATTTTGTTAAGTGAAGAATCTATAAGACTTACAAAAGAATTTATTTGGGAACCAAAAAGAAATGCCTGATTCACAGATCAAACGCGCTTTTAAGGAAATGGAATATACTCCAGAGAATATCATGGAGTTAAAGCGCTGCATGGATGATCCAATTTATTTTATCGAAAAATACGTCAAGGTGCAGCACCCCACAAAAGGCACGGTGCCGATGGAATTGTACGAATATCAGAAGGAAATGATAGACTCAATTCATAATAATAAAGACTCAATTATTTTAGCATCAAGGCAAATGGGAAAGTGTGTATCAGCAAACACTGTAATAGATGTTATTGAACCGCCGAAGGGCCTTAAAAAAATAATCTTAAAACTTGTTGATCGAAAAATTTATGATTCAATATTTGCTGAAAAGCGGGTCCCGATTAATTTAGAGCAAAACACAAAATCTGGAATCATAGGCCTTTTAAAACATAAAATTGTTCTCACCTGTTTAAAAGAAAAAACTATCAGCGTTGCTACGTTAGCTGCTAAATCAAACATATTAGATACGAAAATTGATGGTCCTGATGGTAAATTAAAATTTACTGGAGAAGGGCACACAAACTTATTTGTTAAAACATCAACTGGTTGGTCACCAATTTCTAGAGTGCTTCGCACCATCCCATATAAAGCCTGGCAGCTTGAAGTTGAAGATCAAGAAACACTAACTGCCGCGGATGATCATATTATTATGTCTGAGCGTGGCCAACGTTATTTGAAAAAATTAAAAGAAGGCGAATTGGTACACACGAAATTAGGTTTGAAGAAAGTTTTGTCTGTCAAAAAACTTAAACGTTTCGAGACAATGTATGATCTTGAGCTTGCGGATGACAACCATGTTTTTTACACGAATGGAATTTTAAGTCATAACACCACGGTTGTTGCGGTATACATTCTTTGGATGACCTGCTTTCTCGATGATAAGCTGTGTGTCATTGCTTCGAAGGCTTTAAACCACGCAGTTGAAATTGTATCGAGAATTAAATTCGCGTATGAAGAACTTCCGGCCTGGTTAAAACCTGGCTGCAGATATTATTCAAGAACATCAATTGAATTTGATAACGGGTCAAAAATTAAATCTGAAGCAACTTCAGAAAAAACTGGTCGTGGTGGTTCTCCTTCATTGCTGTTTATCGATGAGATTGCGTTCTTGAGACGCAGAATTCAGGATGAAATGTGGGCGTCAATCGCGCCATCTCTTTCAACTGGTGGTAAATTTATTGTTTCATCGACTCCAAATACTGACAGTGATCTTTTCGCTCAGTTATGGCGTGGCGCAAATTCCGGCGTAAATTCTTTCGTGCCGGTCAAAGCGCTTTGGTATCAGCACCCAGAAAGAGGAGAAGAATACTACAAGGAGATGGTCGGAAAACTCGGAGAGCTTCGCGCCAGAATTGAATTGGATTGTGAATTTTTGTCAACTGATCCTCTTCTTATTGACTCTATTGCCTTAGCGCAAATCAGGCCGCCTAAGCCAGATGAAGATAGCAATGATGTCAAGCTGTGGTATCCACAAAAACCTCTACAGTCGATATTGCTTGGCGTTGATATAGGAACAGGCACAGGTAAGGATTATTCAACTGCCGTGGCGTTCAGTTTTCCTGATTTACAGCAGATTGCTGAGATTAGAGCCAATAACCTGAACATCTCAAAATTCTATGGTAGGGTGAGTTGGCTTATTAAAAAATTGCAAACTGTTGGCGGTCAACAAAAAACCGCAGAAATTACATGGAGTTTTGAAAATAATGGCGTAGGGGCAGGCTTCGCTGCGCTCTATTTTAATGATGATAATCCGCCTGACGGCGAACTTATTTCGTCAGATCCAAAAGGATTAACATTGGGCGTTAATACAAATGGCAAAACAAAACTTCTTGCATGTTTACAGTTGAAGAGCTTAGTTGAGAGAGCATCAAATGGCATAACAATTAACTCGGACGCTTTGCTGTTTGAGCTTAAAAATTATGTTTCAGCTGGCGCCAGCTACGCCGCGAAAACCGGTTGCACTGATGACTTAGTTGCAGCAACTTTGGTTGTTATGCAGATATTATCACGCCTTGCTGATTACGACGAAAATGCACATAAGAAGGTTTATGATTTTTCTGGTTCTGCTTATGATCCATTAGCCGATCAAGTTGATGATCCTGAGGATCCAATACCGTTTGTTATGTAAATAATCTTATTGTGTTTAATAGGAAAAATCATGAGACTGATAAATTTATTTGAAGCAGAACCACTTCAAACTCACTTGGAAAAAACGTATTATCACGGTACTCCATCCGAAGAATCTTTCAATGAAATTCTTAAACATGGCTTAAAGCCAGGGGACATAACTTCAGTTAAAGATGTCTCTAAATCAAAAGAGAATTTAAATCCTGTGAAAGGTCACGTTTATATAACATCAGATATTGGTTACGCTCAAATATATGCAATTGGCGGTGACTATGCTGGCTCTACGAGTATTAAACCAGAAAGAAAATACGGCTATGTGTTTGTGATCGATGGTGCCGAGCTCAAAGATATTCAACCTGATGAAGATGAAGTCGGCGAATTGATCTGGAAGGTGGCTACCAAAGAACTGTTCGATTCGCTTATCAATGCAAAATATATTCCACTCTTATCCAAAAAATTAACAGACAGACAATTTAAAAAATTTATGGACGGCGAATATGTGATGTGGGCACATCTTGGTAAGAAACTCTTACCCGACATGCCAGATTCTGATAAAATACATTTCATCAATCTAGCTTCAAACATAGCACATCACGGAAATCTAAATTTTAAAGAAGCCTGGAGAATAGATTTAGAAAAAATTCCAGAACTCAAGCGTGATGGGTCAACCTTTTTCAAGCTTGCTGAAAGAGTCAAATAACGTAACAGGCATCTTCCGTAGTCTTCAAAACCTGTTTACGATCTACCAGAAGTATGTTATACTAAGACTTGGCAGCATTTGTCGCCAAGCTGTAATATTGTCATGATAATCATGAACGCTAAATAGTTTACACGCTCATGAATTTATGTTATATTGTCATACCGTCAATCATCGTGGAGAAAATGATGAAAAGCACTGAGCAAGTTGAACAGCTGCTGCGTCAAGAACTTAACCAGCTGTCAAACAATAAGCTTCGCAAAGTTGCGACAGATATGGGCGTAACCCGAGTTACTTATAAAACCCGCGAAGAACTGATTGAGCAATGTGTGGTGCTTGAGCTTTACGCTTTTACTCATTGAGAACCAATTACTGCTGCTGACCCCTTTTTAAAGGAACTACGATGAAAAAACAACACCCACTGCGCCTTAATACTCTTATCGCAGCTGCCATTAGTACTATGGTACTTTCAGCCTGCGGCTCTTCAAGCTCAGAAGGCGATAAAGTATCAAACAACCCGGAAGACTGCAATTTTCCAGAACACCTATCACAGAATAACGCCTCACCAGGTGATCCTGCAGCCATTCCAACATTCCATAGATTGCCTGCTGAGCTGCCTGAGCCCGGCGAAGGTGATGCGCCATTTGAAGTAGATTCTTCAGCGGTCTTGGACGTTGACACGAAAAATCTATCTGATGATAAACTTTCGGACATGATCCAACAGGAAAAATCTAATCCTGGAAGCATTCAGCTTAAATCAACTCCTCGTAAACCGATCGTATATAATCCAGCTCAAATTAGGGCAGCATATGGCCTACCACCAGTTCCTCGCGATTTATCAAATTTGACGCCGGAGCAAGCAGCTTCACTCGGTGCCGGCCAAACAATTTACATTGTAGTCGCATTCGATAATCCTTCACTTGTCAGCGATCTGAACGCCTTCAGCTCCAAATTTAATTTGCCAATGTGTAATGAGGTAAAAGTTGCCGTAAACACCAAAGCATTGCAACCTGCTCCAAATAACTGTACTGTGTCTGTGGTCTACTCAGTTGCTGGCGGTGGCATGAGTGATAAAAAGCCAGCGTATGATGGAGTGTGGGCAACAGAATCTGCTTTAGATGTTCAATGGGCACATGCAATTGCACCGCTGGCACGTAAAGTCGTAATTGAAGGACGCAATGCGTTAGTTGGTTCTTTAGCAGATGCCGTCCGAACAGCAAATAATTTTGGGCCTGGCGTAGTATCAATGAGTTTCGTAGCACAGGAAGCTTCCTTTGTTAAAGGCTCAGAACCAATTTTTGCAGTGCCAAACATGACATATGTCGCAGCTGCTGGCGATTATGGTTATCAAGCAAATTGGCCTGCGGTATCACCAAGCGTTGTCTCAGTTGGCGGAACAACCCTGAATGGATATTCAGACACTGGTCGAAATGAGACATCATGGAAAGGAACTGGTGGTGCATTTAGCTCACAATTCCCAATGCCAACATGGCAGTCTGGTCTAAACTTCCCATCAAGTCTACCAAAAACACGAGTTGGAGTTGATTTATCTTTCAACGCTGATCCTTATACTGGACACTATGTAGCATTCACGAAACTAGGCGCAAAGACCCCAACATGGTATTCAATGGGAGGAACCAGTGCTGGAACTCCACAGATCTCTGCTCTAGTTGCAGTAGTAAATGCTCAGCGAGCTCTGTTAGGAAAACCGCCAGTTGGTAAAATCCATGAAAATCTATACCGAGATTTTGGTCCAGGACTTGGAGCTTCAGCGCAGGCCTTAACTGATGTGACTGTTGGAGCAAATGGTACTTGCAATTGGTGCTCAGCTAAATTTGGATATGATATCCCATCTGGCTGGGGTACTCCAAATGCAAATCGGTTGATTCCTCTGATGGTTAACAAGTAAGCAGTAGAACAAATTCCAAGGTGGCGAATAGATCATGAGCAGATTTGAAATAATTGAACAGGTTCTCAAATCATCGCCACTTTGGAAGTCAATGCTGAATACACGTGAAGACTCTCCATGGCATCGTGAAGCAAATGTTGCTGAACATACAAGGATGATTATTTCTTGGTACAAAAATAATCTAGCAAATAACAGAAATGAAACGCAGCAGTTTTTAACTCAAACTGCTGCGTTGTTTCATGATGTTGGTAAGCCAATGGCCGAAGTAGTAAAATATAAAGAAGAGCGTGGGACATATCGTGCATATAGTGGTCATGAACAATTATCATCTCGTCTTTGGGTAGATTTTGCTCTGACTAATAAGGACATCTGTAAACAGGTTGGAATAACTGTAGATGATATTTCAAGCATCGCTTTAATGATTGAATATCATGTTCCATATGGTTATAAAGATGTACAAAAACGACAAAATCTAAAAAGAGCATTAATTTCGAAGTTAGGCGAAGCTGGTCACCGAGCTTGGTTGGATCTTTTGATAAGCGACCAGCATGGTAGGATATCAGACAATCATGCTGAAAAAATAGCTGATATGACAAAGTGGCTCGAAGATTGGGAAAATGTAAAATGAATAAAATTGCTTTCATCATGGTTGGTGTAGCCGGAGCCGGTAAAAGCACGATTGTTGAAAAATTATCACATCATTTTGAAAGCCAGAATGAAGATGCATATATTTTTAGTTTAGACAGCATCAGATTGCAGATGTTAAAATCGCATCTTGAAAATTTAGAAGAAATCTCAACTGCTGATTTTTACAGCAAGGCATATGAATTCTGTAATTTAAATAAAGAACAGTTTCAGAAGTTAATCGATTCAAGCTGGTCAAACGCGTTGGACTCAAACAATGTTATAGTTGATAATGTAAATCTAACTCGAAAAAGTCGAACACGCTGGATTACTGATCTAAAAAGAAAAAATTTTAAAATAGTTGCAGTTCAAGTTATTGCACCGCTCGATGTTATTATTCAACGTCAATTAACTAGATTAGATAAATGTGTACCAACTGAAACAGTAAAAGATATGTACTTTAAACAGCAGGAAGTTTTATTAAGTGTTGAAGCTGATAAAGTCATAACTGTAGATGGCACAGATAATTGCACTAAAGTAGAATCATTGATTGCACCATAATAGAATTATCATTTAAACTAAATTAGTACTTAATAAAAATTATTCATCATATTATGATATAATTAAAAAGTATGAAAAATTAATAAATGGGAATGATTAGATGAATGTAGATTATCGCATCTATGCCGAATTAGGTGCATCTTCGTTAAAAGTATTAAAAACATTTTGTGATACGCGTTCTTTAAAATGCGTAAAACAGATGTTAGTGCCAATTGTCGATATTTGTGCGATTCCTGCGAACATGATAATTAATACAACACTTTATCCAAATCCTGTTTATGCGAGTGTTGTAGATTTTTCGATTCACCTTGATGGAATTGTTTATTTGGTATTAGATTGTCCAGTTATCAAGTACAAATATGCAAATTGGAAATCAGCATTTAACACAGCGAACAATTTAGAATTTAAATTGCCGCTGTGTGAAGTACCGTTAACACCATTAGTTAAAGCTGATGTGTTAACTATCCCGTCTCTGCAGCTTATTGGTGAGATACACGTATGTTTATCCGCCATCAGAACGCCAACCTATTTTAGCACAAAATATGCTAATTAGTAAGGTGTCCATTATAAATAAAACTGCAGACTTCAAAAGCTGTGTTTTGTTTATTTTTGGGTTTGTTGTAATTGTTTGTAACTCTAACTTTCTAGTTTAAGGAGATTAACCATGACTGCACGACGTTCACTTGCGGATTTACGCAAAGCTTTCGATACAAAAGCATCAAATGAAAATACAAATTCAGATTGGAAAAAATTCTTTTCATTCTGGAAAATGCCAGAAGACACCACCACCATCGTTCGTTTCTTACCAGATTTAAATGAAGATAACCCAATGGGTTTCTTGGTTGAAAATCTTCACCATGAGCTTGTAGTTAATGGTGAAAAGAAAAAAGTTCCTTGTCTCTCAATGTATGGTGAAGATTGTCCTCTCTGTGAAGAATCACGAAAGCATTATGACGCCGGCGATGAAGCCATGGGTAAAAAGTATTACAAAAAGCGTTCCTACATTGGACAAGTTCTTGTCATCGAATCACCATTTGAATATGATGCTGAGCCACTTGTCAAGCTTATTGATTTTGGTCCAAAAATTTTCAAGCAGATCCAATCAGCTTTCCAATCTGGAGATCTTGAAAATCCTCCGTATGAGCTTAAAGGCGGTTATAATTTCCGCATCAAGAAAACCAAGTCAGGGCAGTATTCTGATTATGGCACCTCAAGCTTCTCACCAAAAATGTCAGATGTTGGTGATGATATCCTAGAAAATCTTGAACTTTATGATTTATCAGCTTATCGTACTAAGCATATGTCTCGTATCACGATTGAGGCAATGCTGCAGGCAGAAAAAACTGGCAGTAGCGTCAGTGAAGATGATGAAGTTGTAGTTGATCAGCCAGTAGAAAAAGTAACTGCTAAATCTGTATCTTCAGTTGCGGCGAAAGTTGCAGCGCGTAAAGAAGAGCCAGAAGTTCAAGCTGAAGAACCAGCCGGCGGCCAAAAAGCATCAGCAGTATTGGATGCGATTCGTGCCCGAGCTGCAGCTAAGAAAGCAGCAGCTGGCGAATAAAGACGCATAGGGTCGGGTTTAAAAGCTCGACCCTAACATCTCTTCAACAATTTTAATAGGACAATTATTATGGCACTGCCGTTTATCAAAAAT
>Ga0255146_1000343_pt1 | contig 14308 bp, 18 predicted proteins | sample Atl_Cont_RepC_8h_FD_188424 | JGI IMG/M metagenome (GOLD analysis project Ga0255146, IMG submission 188424) | Freshwater microbial communities from Altamaha River, Georgia, United States - Atl_Cont_RepC_8h | ecosystem: Environmental > Aquatic > Freshwater > River | place: USA: Georgia | collected...
TGCAAATAAAGGTGTTAGTATCAACCATGACGTATATGAATTAGTTGGTCTAGGTGTTGATGTTAAAGATATTATTGACGGAACGTTCGATAAACAACTTCTAAATAAAAAGATAGAAGAAGCTGACAAAACTATTTTAGAATACAAACAATTGAAGTTAGGATTATTGTAATGTTCATTTATTGCCCACCAAAAGAGATTCCAAAAATTGAATCTCAAACTTTCCCTGATGGGAAAAGATATTATGTCACACCAGATGGTAAAAAGTTACCATCGGTGACCACCGTGGTGGGAGCACAGAAAAAAGAAGCCATCATGGCATGGCGGCGTAGAGTTGGTGATGAGGTTGCAAACAAAATCTCCAGACAGGCCACATCACGTGGCACCAACATGCATACATTATGTGAATACTATTTGAACAATGAACCAAAACCACCAGGTAATGTTATGCCTGATGCTAAAGAAATGTTCATAGCAATCAAACCGTATCTAAACAAAATCAATAACATACACTACCAAGAGGTTGGATTGTGGTCCTCACAACTAGGATTGGCAGGTCGTGTAGACTGTATTGGTGAGTATGAAGGTGTCTTATCGGTGATTGACTTTAAAACATCGAAGAAGGTTAAGAACCGTGAAGATATCTTGGATTATTTCTGGCAAACTACTGCATATGCATTGATGTATGAAGAACTGGTTGGTCAACCAATCAATGATTTGGTGATTATTATGGCTGTGGACAATGCACCACCAGTTGTTTTCAAAGAAAAGACACACGACCACATTGAAGGTTTAGTTAGAGCTATTGATTATTACCACAAAAACAGTTGACAAACTAAATAAATTGGTGTATAATACAATTATGGATAAATTATTTTTACTTGTTATTGTTGTAGGTTTACACGCTTATTGGATTTATAAGTTGGTAAACTATGATTGGAATAATTTTGAAAAAGATTCAGAGGGTGACGATTTTTTGAAACCCTATGAGTGATTATGGTTGTATGAAGCAACTAGAAACGTATTCTGTAATCTTCAACTCCACTAAATAAAAGTGGAGGTGTATATGAGAAGTTATTCCTTGATTTGTTGTGATGGTTGCGAAAAACAATTTGAAAAAGAAACAAGATATGTAAAAGCGGCTGAAAAGAAAGGTAGACGCCTTTACTGTTCACTATCTTGCCATGCAAAACACACAAGAGAAGAAAAGTTGGGTGTTTGGGTGCATAGTGAAGAAAACAAGAAAATGGCCAGAAGTTTGGCTGGTAATAGAAAGGATGAATATAGTCCTTTCAGAACACTATTAAAAAGTTGTAGAACAAGAACTAATAAAGGTGGGAATCCAAAAGGTGATTTTAATTTGGATTTACCATATCTCAAAGAACTTTGGGAAAAACAAAACGGTAAATGTGCCATCACAAAGGTTGACTTAATTTTAGAATCTAGTTATAATAAAAATTATCAAGCGTCACTGGATAGAATTGATAGTTCCAAAGGATATGTGAAAGGCAATGTCAGATACATTAGTGTATCCGCAAATTGGTTAAAGAATAACCTGGATGATGAACACATAAAAGAATTTATCCGGATTTGTAAAATGGTAGTAAACTGATTTTTTGAAAAGTTGGCAAGACGCCGGGGCAGCACCGGCCATCTCCACCAAAAGAATTCTTCACCCTGTATAGAGACAGACAAGTGCTATAGACTATACTAAAGAGTTCTTTTGATGGGGATGAACCAGTTTCGATTGACAAATTAGTAAATTAATTGGCTACCCGACACAGATAGTCGTAAAAACTAAATCAAAGTAAACGCAAACGATGAAAAGTTCGCATTGGCAGCCTAAACGCTGACTAGGGTTCGGTGGGTTCCTCGTAACAGAATACCCACCATTAATTTGGAGGAGTAATGCAGTCTATTTGGTATAGAAATGAAATAAAAATTGCTGATGAATTGATGGAATTAGCACCAAAATTGCGTGAAGAATTTTTGGCACATCATACAGATTTTTTTACCACATTCAAAGGTGGTATTTCTTATGCCGCTGCTAATCCATACACAACACTAAATGAATCCGAAAAGCAAATGTGGAAAGTTGAAGGATTACGTTATTGTTATCCCGAACAAAATGTTGAATATAACTTCTTCTTAGAAGAAAAAATACAAAGTCTTTTCCCTACAGCATCAGCATTAACAAAAAAATATTTCACACCAAAATATGGTTGTAGTGGTTACAGCATTTTGGATGCTGGTGGTGTGATTGAACCTCACGCTGATATTGAAAACTCATCACACAAAACAATTCGTATACACATACCTTTAATTGTTCCAGAAGGTGATGTATGCTTCGAGGTTATTACCACAAAAGTAGACTGGTCAGACCTATTTGGTTTTGACAATGGACAAATGCATAGTGCATACAACAAATCGAAACAACGAAGATTGATATACATTCTTGATGTATCAAGGTCAATTCTGGGTATTCCAGAATATGACGGTGTGGAGTTTCATAAATAAGTATATGGGTTTGATGAAACCCACAAATAAATCATCATTACACTTACACACAACACAATTAGGAGAAAACTATGTCAAACATGACACCTTTTGAGATCCGTCTTGAACTATTAAAAATGGCGAGAGACATGTTATATGATTCATACAACGCAGAAAGAGACCGTCTTTCACAAGACTGGAACATCAAATGCGATACTGCAAAGGCCAAAGGTGAAACACCACCTGAACATCCGGCTTTGCCAGCAATCCCCTCAGAACAAGATATTATCAACAAAGCCCAAACACTAAACGGCTTCGTTTCTAATATTCAATCACCAGAACCAACCACAAAAGTTCTGTCTACAAAGAAATCTACCTGAGGGTTAGGGGCTTAGGCCCCTTTACACACACAAGGAGGACAAATGAAGTTCTTACCGACTTTAATTTTATCTTTATCTATTTTATTTTTGCCTGTAAAGGCATATCAAGCACAACCAGATTTACAACAGCAAGTTAGTGCTGATATAAATCAACAAATCCTTTGCATGGCCAAAAACATTTACTATGAGGCTGCAATGGAACCACATGAAGGAAAATTGGCCGTAGCACAGGTTACAATCAATCGTGCAAATCATGGCGGACCATTTCCAAAAGATTTTTGTGGTGTTGTTTACCAAAAGACCGGTCAAACATGCCAATTTACATGGACTTGTGAAAAAGTTGGTCCAGTAAGAAACCAATATGCTTGGGAAGAATGTTTGTATATTGCCAAAAGAGCAATCAGAGAATCCGTATTACACAGAGAGCTTGCCAAGGCACGTGCAATGTTTTACCATGCAACATATGTTCATCCAGGTTGGTCAAACATTCGACCTGTGAGAACAATTGGAAACCATATTTTTTATACGAAAGCTTGAACGTGCCGACAAAAACAGAGATTAATGAATTTAGTGAAATGATTGGTAAAAAAAGTGCAGAACTGGAATGTTCTCACATGGAAGCAATCATTTATCATTGTGAAGAAACTGGTATGGAACTAGATGTTGCATCTTCTCTAGTATCAAGTGCCTTAAAGGCCAAGATTAGAGAGGAAGCACAAGACTTAAATCTATTAAAGAAAAGTTCTAAATTGCCAATATGATTGAATTGACACAGGTCAAAACACCAGAACAAAAAGAACTGGTGAAAAACATCATTGAAAACAATCATTCATATGTGCCGACAAACTCATCCGTTGGTAGGAGAATAGATTGGTTGATATATTACCAAGAGGAAGATATGATTCTACCTGAATGTATTGGTATGATTGGATTAGGTTCTTCTGTGTATCCACCACCAAAAGATATATTAAGGCATCTTGGAATGTCTAAGCAAGAATACAAAGTAGCTTTCAATAGTATTGCCAATAACTGGCGTTTCTGTTTCAGTAAAAGAATCAAAAATGCTGGCACACAAGTATTAAAACAACTTAGACAAAAAGCACCAGATGCATGGAAAGAAAAATATGGTAATGAACTTAAGTGTATAATTACCTTTGTAGGTGCAGGTAAAAATGGTGCAGTATATCTAGCCGATAATTGGAAACAAATCGGTGAAACTGCTGGACTACCTGCACACAAATCATCTTCTATGAAATGGCACACAGGTGAAGAACTGAAAGAATTATTTGTTAAACCAACAGGTGAAAATAAAAAAATAATTTTAATCAAGGATTTGTAGTGTGACAGAAACAACAGGATTCGAAGCATATGCCCTCTATCAAAGCATTAAACTTCATTTTACTTCTGATTCTTACGATTTTTTTCGTTATAACGGAAAGACCAACGTATCAAAGGACAACTTTGCAAACAATAAAGCAAAGTATTCCTTTTACAAACTATCACGTAAGTATAACATAGATGATTTGAAGTCTTTTTATATTGCCAACTTTTTGGAAACTAATGTGAATTGGGTAGGCGATATATCTGGTAATGACGGTGAAGAAAATTACAAGAAATGGCAAAAAAGAAACCAGAGCTTGACTTACCGTTTTGAACAAGATATAATAGGACTACTTAACGCAACACAATCACCAAATGAAATGTTGATGGTTGAAGATGGACAATATCCATTATTGTTGAAAGAAATGACTTATGGTAATGTAAGTATCGAAACGGTTTGTATATTGAATGATATTATGAATTTCTTACCGATGTGGTCTAAAAAAATAACAGACGATGTTGTTTGGCCAACATACAAAAGAAAAATTGAAAAATACACACCGTTTATACATTACGATAAACAAAAATTCAAAAACATTTTAAAAGAAAGTTTGAGAGACTATGCGTAGAATTAGTTGTATCTATCTGGACATGGATGGTGTGATTGCCAATTTTGAAAAACGTTATAAAGAATTGTTTAACATTTATCCTTCTGAAGCGAGAAACAACAGAGAGTTTGATAAATTTTTTGATGAGTTTATTGCTGGCAACAACTTTGCAACATTGGAAATGATGCCTGACGCTATGCAGTTGATTATGGCATTACGTAATGCATTGCCACCAACTCAAATTCTATCGTCCACAGCGAGTGAGAAACGATATGAAGCAATCTCTAAACAAAAAATCGAATGGTTGGAAAAACACGATATTGACTTCCAACGCAATTTCGTTCCAGGTAAACAGCATAAGAAAAAATATGCTAGAAGTGACACAATAATCATTGACGATACCGAAAGTATCATTAATGATTGGCGTGAAGCAGGTGGTCTGGCAATCTTGCACAGAAATGTTCCAGATACCTTGGCACAGTTAAAGTTTCTGCTTGACGGCGCCTAAATAATATTATATAATGTATCATGTGGACAATCCGTTTATATTCCGTTAATATTCCGTTTAATAAGAAAGAAGGTAATTATGAGTATTGATTTTTCAAGCCTAAAGAAAAGTTCAGGCAATCTGGACAAGTTGAAATCTAAAGTAGCAGAGCTCAACGCATCAACAGAAGGCAAATCCGATAAAGAAAATTTTTGGCGACCAGAAGTGGACAAAGCCGGCAACGGCATGGCTACTATTCGCTTTCTACCCGCAGCAGCAGTAGATGGTGATGACGGTCTTCCTTGGGCTAAGATTTTCGAACATGGCTTCCAAGGTCCTGGTGGTTGGTTAATTGACAAATGTTTGACAACCAAAAACCAACAATGTCCAGTATGCGAACACAACAACAAATTGTGGAACTCTGGTATTGAAGCGAACAAAGACATTGTTCGTAAACAAAAACGTAAACTATCTTACATCGCTAACATTTACATCGTATCTGATCCTAAGCATCCAGAGAATGAAGGACAAGTTAAATTGTTCAAGTTCGGTGCTAAGATTTTTGAGAAGATTACTGAAGCAATGAATCCTCAGTTTGAAGATGAAACACCAATCAATCCATTTGATTTCTGGAAAGGTGCTAACTTCAAGTTGAAGATTACTAAGGTTGCAGGTTATCAGAACTATGATAAGTCTGAATTTATGTCACCATCAGCATTGTTGGATGACGATGAAGAACTTGAAAAGATTTGGAAGTCACAACATTCTCTTTCAGAGTTGGTTGCTGACAAAGAATTTAAGTCTTATGATGCTTTGAAAACACGTTTGGATAAAGTTCTTGGTTTGAATGATGATGGTGATGCTCCACGAGCAAGAACCACAGTTGAACAAGCTAAGGCTGCACCTAAGAAAGTTGCTGATGATACCCCACCTTGGGAACCAGCAACAGATGATGATGATATGGCTTACTTCTCAAAGTTGGCTGACGATTAAAAACTAAATCGCTCCTTTCTTCGCCTTTAGTTTACCCCGCCTAGTGCGGGGTTTTTCATATCATCCGAGTAGAATCAACAATCAATCCCATGAATGTCGGTTCATCATTTCTGACCGATATCTCAATAGGTCTTAAACCACTCTTAGGTTGAGTTTTGGTCACGTTGTTGACGGTTTTATTGACCATTGTTGGTGTAATATCCTGATTTTTAGCCTCAATATTACCAAAATTAACCTGATTGGTTAAATTGGAAACTGGTGCTGATTTTGGAGTATTTGTAACCGGCTGAATTGGACTAGAAGTGGGTTTTGTTGGAGCTTTTTGTAAATTACCTTCAGCATCAAATTCCATTCCTTCTGGTGCTTCTGGAGAAACTGTATTTTTTTGTTGTGTGTTGTTTGGCTTCGATGAATCGGTGGCTGGTTTAGTCAATGGAGTTACTAATCTACCCTCAGAATCAATACGTGAAAAGCCTTTTCTACGTTCCTCTTCGGTTGTTCCACTCTTTTCATCCCAACCAATCTTTTTAAGATATGCATCTTGCATTTCTTTATCTTTCCATGGAGTTAGGAAAGATGCTTTATCTTCAGAAGGTCTATCAGCAAGAAGATTCAATCTCTTACGTTCAACTGCATCGGTGCTTTCCGCAGCTTCCATAATTGCTCTAGATTCAGCTCCAGGATCCATCGCACCAAGAATACTTTTTGTTGTTGCCTCTGGATTTTTATCGTTCTCTAAAAGCATAAGCAAAGTTGCACCAGCCAACAAACCAAGACCAATTGGATTAAACATAAAGAATCTAGCAATGTTGGCCAAAACTGGCAAAGCTGCACGACCAATATTAAAAGCTTCAGCAATATAATCCATTACTGAAGGTTCTTGTCTAACAGGTTCAGCAGTTTTTTGTTCTTGCACTGGTGCTGTAATTTTTGTTCCAGTAAGAGCTGCCAAGAACTCTTTGTGGCGTCTTTGTTTTTCACTTTCAATTTCTTCCGCAGAATTTTTTTCCAATTCTCTTAATCTAATATCTTCTTCACGGCTATTTTTTAAGAATGAGTATATCTTAGATAATTGTTCATTGATTCCTGCTGTGTCACCTTCACCAGGAAGTTTTTTAAGTTTATCTGCTGTGTTATACCCACCAATAACACTTTTAGTTCTGCCTGTGAAATAGTCAATGTCTCTTTGACTACGACCAGTTAATTTACCAAACAGAGCTGGAACAAATCTTGAACCACCTGTCATAAATCTTATGACGTTCAACGGGTCAAATTTTTCTTTGATACCTTTTATTCGAGCTTGACTTCTTAGTGAAATTGTTTTGCCAATAGCACTAACAATACCAGTGTCTTTTTGAGCCAACTGGTCAAGGACCATATCAGAAAAATTAGATTTTCTGATTCTTCTGGCTTGTTGGTAATTTAATTTATTGTCTGCCATTTTTTACTTTCTTTTGTGGGCCGGTCTATCATCAACTCTGTTGGTATTTGCAGATTCTTCGGAAACATAATTGTTATTTGTGGTGTTATTACTTACCGGAGAAGATTTGCCACTTTCTTTATGAAGGTCAAGATTTTCTGTTGTTATACCCAACAATTTAGAGGCTGATTTACCAGATTCTAATTGCTGCCTTAGATAAGTTGGTCTGTCACCATTTCCAGAAAAAGCTGCACGAACTTGTTCCACGTTAGATATATCGACATTACCTTTTCCTGCCGTCAATAACATTACAGCTTTATCTAAGTCATCTTGATTGGTATAAGAATTTAATATTCTTAGACCTTTCTCATAACCAGCTTTCATTTTTTCAATTGATAACGCTGCATTTAAACTGTTGCCGGCAAGTAACGCCAAATACGCTAAAGTAGCAGCAGTTGTGGTTTGAACATCTCTATTAATCAATTCTGGATTATTAACTAAATCTAATCCCAAAAATTTACCAATGGCTTTATAAGTTCCTTCGTGTGTTATACCAATCAGTGACCTACCCATGTATTTGGTGCCGCCATGATATCCAACAGCTTCAAAAAATTTATTTTGGTCTGGATCTTCTATTACTGATTTCCATTTTTCACCTGACCATTTTTTGGCAAAAGTGAAATTCATATATGCTGTTCCAGCACCAGGTCCGGATTGAGGAACACTAGGGTCCTTTGCAGCAATTTTTTTATATTTGTCAGCTGGAATCTTAGATTTTCCTGATTCCATATTTCGCCAAGTATTTTTATATGCTACTGGTCCCGCTTCTGTAAGTGTTTCTCCAGCAGCAGTTTCTTTAGACGCAACCAATAATATACCACCAGCCAATACCGATGAAGCACCTAAACTATTAAGTTCTTTTTTGATGTTTGATGCTCTTGCAGCTGAATCTAATCCTTTTAGTCCTTCACCTTCTCTGCCCATTCTTGTGGCTGATGTTTTTCCTGGTTGTGGTCTTGCAGGTTGAGCAGAAGGTTGTTTTGGTGGCTCTTTAACGGGTTCTGCTTTTTTTGGTGGTTGTTTTGGTGCCTCTCTAACAGGTTCAGCTTTCTTTGGCGGCTGAGGCTTTGGTGGCTCAGGTTTTGGTGGCTGAGGTTTTGGAGGTTCAGGCTTTGGCTTAGGTGGCTCAGGTTTTGGTGGCTGAGGTTTTGGAGGTTCAGGCTTTGGTGGTTGTGGCTTAGGTGGCTCAGGTTTTGGTGGCTGAGGCTGTGGCTTTGGCGCCTCTGGCTTAGGTGCTTGAGGTTGTGGCTTTGGCGCTTCTGGCTTAGGTGCTTGAGGTTGTGGCTTTGGCGCTTCTGGCTTAGGTGCTTGAGGTTGTGGTTTCGGTGCCTGAGGCTGTGGTTTTGGTGCCTCTGGTTTTGGTGCCTGAGGCTGTGGCTTTGGTTGTGTCTTTGGTGGCTGAGGCTTTGTCGGCTGTTTAGGAGGTGCCTTTTTCTTCGCAGCTTCTTCCGCCTTTCTTTCACGGCGAATAACTTTTTTTGGTTTTGGTATTCTACGTAGTGAAAGTGCTTTGATTATTTCTTCGTGTCTCTTTTGGTCCTCAGATTCTTCTTCTTCTCTACGATTAATTTTTTGTTGTCTGTCTAATTTCGCATCATCACGGTTTTGCACCATTATTTTGTAAATTTCACCTAGATACTTTGCATTGCTCATAGGTTCGAAAGATGATTCTTCCGATTTACTAAATTTGTTCTTTAAAACGTCACCAATTTTGCTAGCTGTTCTTTTAAACAAACTAGCAGATTGTTTGGTTTTTTCAGACACAACTGGACTTGACGATGTTTCGCCTGTGTCTTTTTTATTGTTTCCAAAAAATTTCATTTACTTTGTTCTCTGTCGTTCTTTAAGTTTTTGGTTTTCTTCTTCCAAATATTGAATCAACATAGCGACATAGATATCTCGTTCCCAAGGTATCATATCTTCAAGTTCAGTAAGACTATACTTATGGTGTTGTATCAATGAAAAGTTAGTCTTGTAGTAATTTTTTAAGTCATCATAACCAAGTATTAGCCGAAAAAACTTTCGAGGCCCTCCACATCCAAGTGGTGTTCAAAACCACACTTGGAACATTTCATATCAATCTTCTTAGACAATTTAGGAATACTATTAAAGAACCTTTCCAGTTTTTCAAACTGTTCTTGGTTCAACTGTTCAATAAATTCAATCATTTCTTCTGTTGGAACTTCATTTGCATAATGGAACTGTTCACCATCATAAACATATTCAATACAGTTAGCCAACATATTAAATGTGATTTCTGTAATATCTTCTAAATCAACAGAATCTTTGACCAATCTGAATGGTGGATATTTCATCTTAACAGAAATAGTTTCTGTCAATTGGATTTCTGGATCAACATATTCTTCCTGAACAGGTAAGACTTCAGTTATATTGACCTTTGCCTCCATGATGTTACCACAAACCTTATCATCAACTTCATTGTTGCAACGATATTTCGATTCAGATATTTCTCCAACTGATTTTGCTCTTAATTGTAGGAAATAATACTCAATATCTATGATTGGTAATTCATCAATATCAACATCCTTTGACAATGTGCATACGTTCAAAATTTCTCTGACATTATGTTGAATGGTTTTGGCATCAGAAGATTCCAATGCCATCATCAAAGCCTTTTGTTCTCTGACCAAGTATGGTCTATATTTTATATCTTTTTTGGAAACAGGTAATTGCAACTCATATGTTGGCACTTCAAGTTTTGGTAAAGCCATAATAACTCCTTATCATCATTCATTAAAATTTATTGGTGAATTCACAGCATCTGCCATAGAATTAAAACCACTAGACAAACCACTTCCAAGAGAACCTCCCAATCCACCAAGAGAAGTTGCTACAGAGTCTAAGCCGGCATCTAAAAGATCCATACCCAAACCTTGTAAGGAAAGATTTTTCCAGTAGGTGTAAGCGAAAGTAACTGTCAATTTATGATAACCATCACCATTCCAGTCCAAATCTAATTGGTTCATAGAAATAGGATATGCATCCAACAAACTTACTGTATATGTTCGTTGATTTGATGTATCATACTGATTAATGGTTAGTGTTGTTGCATAATTTTCTTTGTAACGCATGTTGTTGTTGTATGTTGGATTGATAAAATTCAACCAACCGTCAAAAAGAAATTTTTGTGACATATCTTCATCAACAATGAATGTCAAATCAATATCGTTGTATGTTGTTAGATATGGAAATTTTTCTACTGGTCCATATATTTTTTGTTCTGTTGTTGAAAGATTTTTACCTGGCAAGTTTGCAACTTCACAACGATATTTCAAAGTTCTTGCCGTTTTTAAATATGGCAATAGTGTTAGTGGTATAGGGATTTCAACATCAAACCTATTGGTTCTTGCTAAATCACCAGAAAAACTAGATTTAAATTCGCTAATTGTAGCCATTTAAGAGGTCCTTATTTCTTGTATAGAATCTTGCCAAACTTGTTTTGGTTGTGCATTTTTAAACTGATGCACTGGTAAATATGTAGCCACATCCCATTCGTTAGGTTCCACAGCCAATATCCTAGACTTTATGTGGGTATAAAGATATCGTTTAAGACAAGGTCTAAATTCTTTCAACTTAGAGGAAGCATCCAGGATTGGATAGGTGATGCGGATTCTTTTAATCTCATCATCTTCGTTGTAGATTGCAAAGTTCAATAATTTTCTCAGGAAAAGAACCCTATATCGTAACGGCAAATAATGTAGGTTTAATCCTATGAAACCATCTGGTAGTCTTTTGAGTGGTAATACCAATGGAAATCTATCATAATATGGTAAAGAATCTTTACCTTTGGCATCATACACAAAATAATACATACCCCCCATCAAAAATTTCTGACGGTCGCCAGGTCTTGTCCATCTATCTTTCTCTTTTGTTATCGGCACAGAAAGACGAGTTGGATTTCTAAGTTTTGCAATTTTTTGCATTAACCAGCGTAGAGATTCACGACTCATCGTTGGATGTTGAGCCTGAATTTTTTCTTCTGTTAATGTCGTGAGTATGGATTTTGTTATCATCGGTTATTTAGTTACAGTCCGAGGTGGTCTTCCGTAACTAATTTGAATTCCCAACCTCTATCTAAACAGTATTCTGTTGCAGCCTTCCATTTTGCTTGATTGATACCCCATGTTGCAACTTCTTGTATGTATTGTTTAGTGACTCGTTTTTTTGGTTGAGGTTGTTGTGTTTGTTTTTTTGGCTTGACCTCAAGCATCATTGTTCTCATTCGACCATCTTTATCCTTAACTTTGACAAGAAAATCGGGAAAATAACGATGCATACGACCATCAACTGGAGATTTATAAGGTATGGTCAATTCTTCTGAAGCCCAAGACACAATACTTGGATTTTTGTCGAGCCAATTCATCACTCGACATTCCCAACTCGAGCGATATATGATGTTTTTTGGATCCCCAACATATTTTTGAGGATTTGAGGGTCGGAACTTTCCAGAATATGCCATAAATAGTATATATCACTTTTCTAGAAAACAACCATGGCAATCATTTCAATACCAACATCAATTGGCGGTCTAAACATTCCAGGCGGACTTTTTGGTGGTCCACTATCAGATTTATTTGGTTCTGATATTGGATATTTCTCATACCAATACCCAAGAGACCTTGGAAGTTCTAACAAATCTCACGCAGTTTATTTCACAATTAAAGAAGTTGAAGAAGTAAAATTGAACGAATTGCCTGGTTTTGTTAATAAGGGAGTTGAAGCATTAGGTGCAGCTGGTGAGAATGTCCTACAGGCTTATGAAAATGAAGGTGGAATTTTTAATATGGCTGAATCGGTATTTGGTAGTGTAAAAGATACTCTTTCGGGTAATTGGTCATTTCAAGGTGCTTTGAATACTGTTTTTGGTGGACTGACCACCGGATTAAAATCAACTGCGGGTATGTATGAAGCTTTTGGAAGTTTTTTAAATAATCAAAGAAGCACGCCAGTTGGTCAAATTGCTTTATATATGCCAGAAAATTTCAATTTAACAACATCCCTAGCATATGATGACACATCTTCAATTGCTTCATCGATGGGTGCATTACCATTAATTGGTAAAGCTGTTAGAGCAGCAACGAATCTTGCTGGTGGTGGAGATAATGATGCACTTAAATTGGTTTTAAATAGAGCTGGTTATGTTTTCAACCCACAAAAACAAGTATTATTTCAAGGTGTTAACTTTAGAGATTTTCAATTATCTTTCACATTTACACCATATTCCGCAGCTGAAGCTGAACAGGTAAAAAACATAATTGAAAAATTTAGAATGTATGCTTCACCCAAAAAGAATACTGAAGTAGGTCAAAATATGTTTTGGGTTCCACCTGCTTTGTTTGAAATTGATTTTAAACAACAAGGTCAACACAACGACAAATTACCAAGATTGAAGGATTGTGTTATAGAAAGTATTGATGTTAATTACACTCCAAACGGATGGACAGCCCACGCTGACGGTGCACCGGTTCAAACAAATCTAACCATTCAATTCAAAGAAATATCATTGATTGGCAGAGATGATGTTCAAGCAGGATATTAAAAATGCAATATTTTAATTCTTTACCAAAAGTTGTTTACACAGATAAAAACAATAACAGAACATTATACACAAATTTAATGTCTAGAGCAAGTGTTGTTCCTGGTGTGTTAAATAATATACTATCATTCTATGAATATGACATTCAAGACCAAGATACACCAGAAATTGTTGCTCACAAATACTACGGAGACATAAATCGTTTTTGGATTATACTTTATTGCAACCAAATCAATGACCCACTATGGGACTGGCCTTTGAGTTCGGTAAAATTTCAAAAATATATACTAAACAAATATGATGGTTCAAACAGTGGAAATTTACCAAGTTCTGTTCACCATTATGAAATTATCAAACAAAAAACAAGTTCGGTTTCACCAAATGAAATTCAAGAAGAAAGAATAATTTGTTCACCAGAACAATATTTTAGTTCTCCATATTTCGATTCTCCAACAATTACTATTGGAACAGAAGTGATTAGTTTCGAAATCACAAAGAAAATTGTCAGCAATTATGAATATGAATATGAATTAAATGAATCAAAAAGAAAAATTAAAATATTAAACAAAGAGTATGCGGCTCAGTTTGAAAAAGAGTTTGTAAATTTGATGAAGAATTAAAATGGCTATATTTGCACAAGATTTCGATTTAGAATCGGTTGATATTATTGCTGACAACGACCAAGCAGTTAAAATAAAATACCTTGTTGTTGAACTAAACTTCTTTGAGGATATATTTTCCTTTGCTTGTTCAGGAAACGTGGTTATAAGAGATGCTTTGGGTATTATTGAGAAATTAAAATTGGATGGTTCGGAAATCATTCAAATTTCATATGGAAAATCAAAAGATACAACAAAAAATACCAGAAAGTTTAGATTATACAAAGTGGGTAATAGAATACCTGCTGGTAACAAAACATCAGAACATTACACACTTCATTTCACATCTGAAGAAATGTTTCTTTCCGAACAATTAAAATTAAGTAAA
>Ga0255146_1000355_pt1 | contig 13881 bp, 19 predicted proteins | sample Atl_Cont_RepC_8h_FD_188424 | JGI IMG/M metagenome (GOLD analysis project Ga0255146, IMG submission 188424) | Freshwater microbial communities from Altamaha River, Georgia, United States - Atl_Cont_RepC_8h | ecosystem: Environmental > Aquatic > Freshwater > River | place: USA: Georgia | collected...
GTGCAGTCTCTGAAGGCGTTCCGTGTGCTGCCAAAAAACGCACGTAGGAACTGCCCTGCGCATCGCCCATGACCGCGTCACGTTGTTACCATCGGGATGTGGCGTTACCACAGATCCTGCGCCCTTCTTTCGGAGGGGCAGTGGTAGTGACACGGGCTTTTCTTCGGGAGAATTCAAGGAAGAAAGGAAGGGGTTCACGCAACAAGGTGCATTGCGGACGACGACATCATCATCGTCGTCGCCCACTAGCGGGACGCATTGCCTCGTCCCACTCTGGCCCTTGCGTTGACCAGAAGGTTGGTGCTCAGCACTGCGGAGAGCGAAGGGGTAAATGTAGAGACCGGCGGTGGGCTTGGAGCCAGCGGTCTCGTAGGATGCCACGGCATTGAACCAAGAACCCTTCTTGGTTTGGAAACGATCCTGACCATTGAGGGTAATCTTGGCGTCGTAGAGAGGTGCGTAAGCGTCAGAGGTGGCGGCCAAGTCAGTGCCGGTGTGGAACTTGCCATGGAAAGAACCCTTGGCACCCCATGCGACGTATTTGCAGGGATGATTCAGATTCATTCTCAAGTTGAACGTCTTCTTCGCAGAAGCGTCGGGAGACACGCTCTCTGTGCTGGTTTGCACCTGGCTGATCAAATATTCGTGAGATGACTGGGCAACGATGTCGTGATCTCTTTGAAGATCACACGGACTATACCTTAGGCCCTTTCCGGTTGGCTAGACCGTCACGAAGGACCCACCTTTTCGTAGTCTCTGAACGAAAGACCGTGCCCTGCCATAGCGGGTGTAGGTCTTCCGCTGCTGATCATCCCGTACATACGACGTTGTCACGGTCAGGCGAGCATTACCACGCCCTTGACACCGGGGGTTTCCCCGCCGGGCAGCGTAGTCGTATGCTTTGGGAGTTTCCAGCAAATCAAAGGTGTCGCAGTCGTTTTTGAGGCGACCACTAGCAGCAAACTGTTTGTGTCCCCACGCGCCATAATGGGCAGGCTGCTTTTGCCGTCTTGCACAATCTAAAATTTTCCAACGGCGGCGCTCATCTGCGTCTAAATAAATATAGGTGAGCCAAAGCTCGCACTGAAGGTCGACGGAGGTGTCGATACCGATGCGTGCGAGGGTGGTGGCCTGGGCGAATTGAATGTGAAGCTTCAATTCGTGATACTGCATGGGTCTCCATGTACTATTAAGTACAGGCCCGACTGTCCCTCGAGCGAACTCTGCGGTGGCTTTGCCGCATCATCGTTCGCCGGTTGCTTTGCAGTCAGTGAAGGCAGGCGCATATACTTTGCCATAACGTACGTAGCGCATGCCCTGCGGATTGTGGATTGTGTCATCCGAAACGCCTTGTGACCATACCCGGGTGCGTTCCTTCCCGGCCCCCGACGTGTTTCCAGCGTCGAGTTGGTAGCGTCGGCCTTACCACGTTCCCGCAACTCAGCAAACCTCGCCCCATGCCATGACGGCATGAGACTAGCCACGGGGATTTGAGGACCGTGACTTTTTCGCGCTGCAGATTCCAACGCGATCAAAGGAATGGCAAGGCCAGGGTTGCGATTCCAGTAGAAGATCAAAGGAAGATAGAAGCGCTTGGTAACGCCGTCGAGGGTGTTGTCATCGAAGTTGGTCAAGCGATGATAGGCATCCTTCTCGGCATCCTTGCGGAAGAGTTCGTTGTAGAAGCGGTAGAAATCGGAGGTGATTAAATCAATGCGCTGCCCGCCAAGTTCAAGCTCAGTAGACTCGATAGCGGCCTCTGCGGGGAAGTAGGGGCTGGAATCGACGTCATTGGCGACCTTGCGCTTCAACACAATCTCCAAGTAACCAGTGTACACTAAGTCACCATTCACGGTGGTCCGTGTCTTTGAACACGGCGTCGACTGTCCCTTAACCAGGCTCGGGGTGGGTGACCCGTCGTTGCCCAGCGATTGCTTTGCAGTCAGTGAAGGCCTCGCATGTACTTTCCCATGACGTACGGCAGCGAGTGACCCTGCGGATTACCAATTTCGAGTCTCTCGACTCTCATCCGCGCGGCTTGTGACCATCTCGGAGTGCTTTTTTCTCCGCCCCCCGTCCCTTTCGATGACGAGGTTGGTACCGCGCGGCTCTTATGGCGTTCCCGCAACACGCAATCTTGCACACCTTGACGTATACACGTATCAAGCTGCACTAGCCACTGGCGTCGGAGTGAACTCCGCTGGACGCTGCAATGAGATTTCCGGCATCGTATCCAGATGGATGCCGCTCGTGGCTTTTCCTCGCAATGGTGTGATTTCACGAGATACTGTGGCGGACACGCGACGACCCCAGCCGACGGTGCCGTTAAAGACCTGACTAATGAGTTCCTGGGCAAAGGATGTGTGGCGTCTATAGACAATGCGCCAAAAAGTAATTGACATTTCCCGATGATCTCGCGAACATCGATGGACTGTGTCTCGAGCCCTCATGAGAGGACCGGTAGTCGTACGGTCTCTGAACGCCGCGTCATATGCTCTCACAGCACGTAGACAAGACGCTGCAAGTTGTTCCGTTTCGGGTCTCTGAAGACCGTCATCTCCACGAGTGTCACCATACCGAAGTGATCATCTTCGCCACCGACGCCTTTCGGTCGCCGGCTTGGTCCGTGGAGTTTTGGGACGCGTTCTTGCAAAAGACTACCTCGCAGCCGTTCCGAGAAACGGCCACTAGCTGCTGGCACGTGTTGTACTGGGGTGCCTAATCGGATTTTCCCATCACCGGAGCCCAGGCGATGACGGGCGAGCAGCTTTTCAACCCCCAATTGAAATTAAGGTGAACCAGTAAGATAAATGTCCTGAGCACCGTAAGCAACCTCTACGGTAATTGTTTTACATCGTCGTACCCTCGCTTTCGCGATATTTGGGATGGGGATGAAATCCACCCCATCAGGGAATAGGCTGTCCCTTGAGAGTTTTTGCTTCCAAAAACCCCGGCCTCCATGCAGCCGTTGAAGACGCCGGCCAATGGTCGACGCCCTGCTGATTGTCCATTGGTTCATCCTCGCACATGTCACGATCCTGGAGTGTTCTCTCCATCACGTTGGTCTCGCGACCTCACGCTGCGTCGGCGAGGCTTTAGGAGTTCCCAGCATCGGAAGGCCTGGCAATAGTCGATACTACTATCACTAGCTGCTGACCGGACGGTGACCAAACTTCCAACACCCGCCCTCGGAGAGTTGGCCTAAGTGGTTTGCCCGGAGCGACGAGACCTCTCCGAAGTCGCCCCGGCACGCAACTTTTCAGCTCGTTGCTTCGTGCTCAAGCTGCATAAGACCTCCCGCCATGTTTGGTATCCTAGAGATGAGATTTTTTTTTTGGAAAAAAACGTGTCCCGGGGTCCTGTCCTGGGCGCGCGCGATCAGCGGCGGGAGCTGTATTTTTTCCGAGACCGTCCAGGGTTCCCGAACCCAAAAAAATTCTTGGCACCACATATGGCCCAAGAATTTCGAACCTTTAAGGAGGTCCTGCAGTCGCGCGGGTGGACCGCGGCCAGGGGAGATGGCAAGCAATGCACGCATCTCCTCATGGATCGCGGGAGAGTGCACGTCCCCCTAGATCACGAGGCCCAGTTTCTTAATGAATATACAAATGCTGTCGTCAGGGACTTACGGCCCGCCGTGGTGGAGCTGCGGACGCCTGTGTTCAAGCTGTTTATGGATTTCGATATTTGCGTCTCACGGGATGACGTCGACCTGGACCCTCTCTGGGCCGTGGTCCAGGCCGCCGCAGTTGAGTTTTTCGATACCTCGTCCCACGAACTGATCATCTGCACAGCGCCCCCGAAACGCAAGGACGACGGGGCGATCAAGCGGGGATACCACATTTACTGGCCGGCGATCTACGTGAAGGATTGCCACGCCCTCGCGTTCCGAGACCACCTGATCCCCAAGCTGCGAGATGCCTTTCGAGACGACGCTGAGACCTTTGTCAACTCATGGGAAGAGATCGTTGACAAGGCAGTGTACATGGGGTCTGGCCTGCGGATGCCGTGGAGCAGGAAGTCGCCCAAGGAGGAAAGGGCGTATGTGCCGTCGGCAGTGTGCGACGACGTGACCTTCGAACTCACTCCCGTACCGCAACCTATCAAGGGGGTTGCCGCCGTTCGAGAATGGGTCCACCGCCTGTCTATTCGGACTGACGGCACCGTCAAGGCCACCCCCGTCCGGGAGGAGTTTCACGTGGAGGAACCCGAGGAGACTGCTGGCGGGAGGTACCGAGGCCGTGGAGGCGGCGGGGCGAGGGGTGTGCAGGAGTACGTGGCCGCCTTGCCAAAACTTCTCGAAGCTCTTCCGGACGAGTATTTCGTAGAATTTGGGGGGCGCGAGAACGTCCACCCGGAATCTTTTTTCAAAGCGTCCCTTGCCTCCCCGTACAGTGTTATGTTGCGCTCTGCGTGTCATTTTTGCAGGAACATCGGTCGGTGCCACAAATCCAACAACGTGTACTTTGTGGTGAGTCGAGGAGGCATCACCCAGCGGTGTTATGACGTGGAATCCTGTCGATATTTCGAAACGGACATTCTTCACGCGCTGGAAGATGAAGTCATCAATGTTTTCCTTCCCGCACACGCCACCGCCCCGCCCGTCGCCAACGCCGCAGCCCCCTTAGCAACCCTCCCCTGTCAAAAAACGAAATCTACTTCGAACCTCAGCGCTCTTCTGAGCGGGGGCGTCCGTTCGATGGCGCCTAAACGCATGCGACGCTGAATGAATGTCTTTTTTTTTGTACGTTACAATGGAATATTGCAAATTCTTTTCAATGCATGTAATAACACATTACTTTTTGCTTTTCGCGTCAGCACAGGCGACACACGTCTTCTTGTGGTTCGGCCAATCGCGAATTTGACACTTTTTGGAGCAATATGTGACTGACTTGCACCTACCGCACTGCAACAAACTCCCTTCGACGCCACAACAAAAGCACGTGTGTCGCATGTACCGGCCAGAGGGATGCGGGGCGGGAGCGAGGTTACGGTTCAACAATATGCTATCGCCGTGTGTTAGTGGGAGGGTCCCGCACGGCGAAGGGACGATACAGTCAAAGACCTGCCGCCCTCGATGAGATACTATGAAGCGGATCGCCACCGTGTGTTCAGGTTCACAGCCGATGCTTTCTGCCCACACCAGTCGATGTGCACGCTTTGAGTTCGTATAGGATTCGGCTTTCGTGGTGTACTCGAAAATATCCGTTTGTCGAAGGTCCACATCGACGATCCTCCCAGGCTCTTTCATGTGCTCAGCGGCGTATAATGCTCGAAATTGATGGCACATAAACTCGATAAATTTACGGGCCTGACGATCGGTTTTCACAAAGCCGCGGGCCTTGGCGACGGTGCATGCGATTTGGACCGCTGCCATAATTGTCCACGAGGATGGAGGTGGAATTACCGTTGGCCACTCTACCATTTCTGCGAGCTTCGGAAACATAGGGTGCACAAACAACGCAATATACGCTTGGCGTCCGAGCCCGGGTTCCGTTTTCAGAAGGATGCGCATCGGAACTTGTTTTCCCTTGAGCACCCCACAGCCATCATATTCCGACACAAACGTCTCATGTCCATCCCTGACGGTCTCGTGGTCTTCCACAAACGTCTCGGCCACGGCTTTTAAAGATTCGAGCTCTGCCAGCATCGTTTGCATCATCTCATCATTATCCACAAACCGAAAATCCACAAACGTTATCATGTCTTTATTCCTTGTAAATAAGTTCTTTGACAGTTTAAACTTTGGTAGCGATCTGAGATTTTTAATTAAGGATTCTTAAGAAAAACAGGGATCGTTTTTGTTCACTTTTTTTTAGATTTTTTCAAAATGAACGAAAAACTCAACGGCTTTGCGACAGAATTTTTACAGACGTTTGATGCCTTGGAAACTATTACGGCCGCGGCGACGCGTGTGAAGCCATCGCGGGCCACGATCACCATGATCACCTTTGTCGCCTGGCTCTCGAAACCCGTGCCGCGGCATATTCTGGCCTCTCTCGAGCGACGCAGTTCCTATTTTCTGGACAGGGGGGACGAAGCGCTGGTCAACGGCAGCGTCATGTTGCGAGACGTCAAGACGTCTGCCACCACGCAAATATTTGAATCGGGCAAAGTCCAGGTGGCAGGGTGTGCCAACCACGTGGAGTTTGCCGCATCCATTATGGAAATGTTGGAAGTGTGCTCGCAGTTCGAGGAAATGCGCGAGGTCGAAGCCACAGATTTCCAAATCCATCTCATCAATCTCAATTGCTCCTTGGGCCGAAGAGTCCGCATTGGCGACGAGTTCTTAGAATTGGTGAACAGAGACCTCGCCCCCATCACGGAGACTCGGTATGCGTGCAAACGGGAGAATTATACGCCCAACGTGATCGTCCTCCCCTCCGCTTTGGGAAACGGCGCTACGTTCACATGCAATGTCTTTGCGACGGGAAGTCTCACTATTTCCGGGAGGGTCCCTCAGGATGTCGTGGAAGGGTTCCGGTATGTCGTGACAATCTTGGAAGAACATGCAGACCACCTTCTTGCAGATCTCACCGACAAAAACAGAAAAGAAGAAGCGACCAAACGCATGCGGTCGTGGACGGAGCTTCTCAAAGTTCCTCAGGGGCTGTGTCACTCCCATCTTCCCGTGTCCCGCCTCGTCCCAGAATGCTCCTATTGCCAGCGCTACGGCAACGTGTTCGCGTCAACTCACTGACGTCGCCGGCAAAATCCGTGTGGCGTGCTGCTGTGTTGGCACACAAAATCCATGATCTGTTGCGGCGTGCGTTCGCCCTCGAACTTTGCCGTGTTGCCCGCTGCATCCAGGTACAAAATTGTCGGAAAACTTTCCACGCCCAACCTCTCGCGCACGAAAGCTTGGTGCCGATCCCCATCCACGCTGATCACGGGTACGGCGGCGCCCATAGCCTCGGCGACCTGACCCATCGCTGGCTGGGCCCTCTTACAGTGCCCACACCACGAGACGTTCACAAACAAAAGCGCAGGTCCAGTCACGGTACCGGTGAATTCTTCCATTGTCTGTACCACAATAAAAAAGTTTTTGTTATTTTAGGGTCTTGGATCTCCTGGACGGTGACGAGGCACGCTGGGAAGTTTGTTGGCCTCTGCAGCTGCAATCTTGGCTTCGAGGCGGCGTTGATTGATGAGTTTTCGTTGGTATAAATCGAGTTCACTGATGAGCGCTTTCAATGTATTAATTTTAATCCACAAATTTTGTAACTGGATTTGTTGTTCGAAAGTCAAGCCTCGAATATTTTGGGAACGCGTCTGCAAATTTACCCAACGCATTCTTTTATTCATCGCCGCGGCGTTGGCGATGCTCCTCGTGAACAAACCTTTTGCTGCATATCGCTTCGATTGTGTTTTGAGAATTCTGGTCAGTGTCATGACGTTGGACTCCAGCTCCTCGAGATTCTTTTCATACTTCTTCTTTTTTCTGTCCAAACCCAAAAAACTAAGAAACCGACTGCCCATTATTAATGTTCTTAGGCGCCGATTTTTTTTTCGACGACGTTCACGCTTTCTTTTTAAAAATTTACCCATATTTTCAAAAGGCAACGACTGTAGCGTCTTGTTTTTTTTATAATTAAACAAAAATGAAATTCGGAAATTTCGAGGTGTCTATTATTTCGAGCGACACGGACACCCCTCTCCCCGAGGTCTTCGATCCCAAAACTGGTCGGACCTACGCGGTTGCCCAATGTGACCAAAATTATAAAGTAAAACTGTCCACCGTTCTTGACAATTTTGACAAGTATCCGTATATTGCGGCCCATTTGTATGTGGACGACACAACAGTTGGCGATGGCTATATCTTAGATCGAAAGCTTCCTTCAGCAACTTTCACCGGCTTCCGCACCAAAACTTCTACCACCGTCGAGTGCGAACTGTTCCAATTCAAGCTTCCTGAAGTGGATATGAACACCGAGGCCGGTCCCTCCACGTTCTTTCGTCATGGCAAAATCACCGGCAAGTTCTACGAGGCGTTCAGGAAGGAGGAGGACAAAAAAATGGAACATGGATATCGCGATGGAGAAAGAGTGACGCATTCCAGAGAAAAAGTGCCCAAAATGCCCATGGACAGGAAGAATCCTTTCATGGCTCCTTCTCTGGTCACTGGAAGCGGTGGCATCGTGAAGCGCCCCTTACCTGTCGCTCGGAATTATAAATATCGCAGCGGGGAGTCCCTTGCGAGGTTCACTGTGTACTACGCGACCCCCATGGCCCTTCTGTTCCACCAGATTCTCAGGCGCGATAATCCAGCACATGCCACCATTTTGGACATGTTTGACGAGACCCGCTACGAACCCCCACCTCTTGAAGAGGGTCTGCAACGCCGCCTGGACGCTGCCGGTCCCCGTGACGTGATCAACTTGGTCACCGACGATGAAGAAGAGGAAGAAGTTGTTGATTTGGCCGATGATGTTGATGATGAGTTGGAGGATTAAATATCGTAATCTTTTACATTTTGCACCATGTAACAAAAATGAACTTAATATCTTTTTCAGAGAGTATTTCACAGCACAATGCCCACCACACACACACGTTCAGGTCGCCTCGTTCGCCCACCCGCCGTTCCCCTTTTCCCGCTGCCTCAGGAGGAGGAGGATGAAGACGAGTTGGAGGATCCTACCTATGAACCTTCGGATTCCGAAGAACAAGAAGACCAAGAAGATGATGAGGATTGGGAAACGGATTCCGACGACGACGAATGTCAGGAAATTTGAGTGGCCGTGGGGCAATACGCCAAGAATTTTTGACGCATGCCGGCGTCCATAAGTCCTACTTGATGTGCAGCATAACTGCGTGGGGCTTTTGACGGGTCTCCCCAGCCACTCTGAGCACAGAAATCGCCCACATCTTGTGCAGTTGGACGGCGATAGGATGTTCGAAGCTCGTCCACACAGTCGCTAAACGCCACATCCTCCGCACCGTGAGATGGCCTGTATTTGTCGCGTGCAAGACATTTCAACATAAAGCTCTTCCGCCGAAGCGAAACACCTCCCACCCCGTAAAATGAATGGGGTTTCCAGTATGGCGCTGTGGATCCAACCTCGTTTCCATACGCACACCCAATATATCCAAACCGCTGATACCGATCCGTATCGAGCATGCGGCCGCAGGGCATAGCATCCGTTTGAAACACCAGAATGTGTTCTGCGTCGATCACGTGCCAAAACTCTGGCGTTTTGAACAGTCTGTTGTACTGATCGGCTGATAAATTGTCGACGTGCAAAGGAAGGAAGACCACGCGCCGGTCGAGACCTTCAGTCGCAGCTCTGGCGTACTCTGCATTCTCTGTCCCATGTGCGACATACAACACCCAGTCCGGAGGAACCCGCTGCGAAAATTCGTGGATCACTGGACCCAGGAGTGGGTGCTCCCTTGGCTCGACAATCAACAACGCGCCGTCTGAGGAACCCAACGCTCCGTACGGCTCCCCAAACGAGACGGCGACATTTTCTTCGAAATGCGGGTTTTTTGTCAAGAAGAGGACAACGAGACTCAACATTACGAAAGCCACCACGAGCCCAAAGCAACCAACGACAACATATCGCATACCCATATCTTCGAAAAATAATATCACCGTATCATGAGAAATGAATCTCACTGGACTGCGCACGGTCGCAACGGTGAACATTGTCATCCTCGCGTTCTTCACTGTCGTATACTATGCCATGGATATGTCGCGTCATTTCAATTTTACTGCGCCCCAAGAACGTGGCAAACTTCTGGACGCTGTCTATTTCGGAACTCTCACCCACGCCGCCACGGGGCTCGGTGACGTGACGCCCAGGACCGCCTTTGCCAAGCTGGTCATCACCCTGCATGCCACGGTCGCGTGGATGTCCACGATCTTGCTCATTTTCCTGCTGTAAAAAAAATCTTTGTTGTTTCACAACCGACCATGAGTGCAATTATTGCTCCCACCAGCTTGCCCACCACAGGGACCGCCGCCGCCCCAGCTCCCGTGACCCTCACCACACCACCTCCTATTGTAGGGTACAATCCTTCTTCGGATCGTCTCGCCGACTATTCAACTGCGTTCGCCGCTCTTGCTCCCGGCGCGACTGTCGGTCCCGTCGCCGTCCTCACGCCTCCTCCAGGAGCAGTCCCCAAAAAATCCTTGTCAGCCCTCGAAATCCTCCTCATTTCCACCGCCGTCGCCGTCGGCACTATCACCCTCTGCCTCCTGATTTCCGTCCAGAATAGGCGCTAAAAGGCACGGCTTCCGAGCGGAGCTTTTGTTGGAGCAAGGAATGGGCGTCGGGCGTGTACGCCGGATTCAGCAGCGAAGGTGGGTGCGCTTCGTAATTAACTTTATAATATGCAATCATGAACAACATTAAATGATCCACGCCGCGAGTGTTGTACGACCGTCCGTCTGGTGTTTCCAGTCGAATGGTCAGTCGAGAAACTTTCGCGATGGGATGAAATGTTCGTGGTGGAAAGGGAATCACGTAGTCGTTGCGATGCTCATTGTCACCCAAAGTTCCCAACTTGACGTATCCCAGACCTGCGTGCACCTTTTGCTCCGTGAACCGTTCGCGGAACAACACTTGCTCGATTTCAGGGCACCGAATCAGCACCGCCTTCTCTCCCGTGAGATCAACCAAATTTGGCGAAGATACCCGGTACAATGGATCCGCCAAGGTGGTCGTGACGTCCACGCACAGCTGGTATCCATTCGTACCATAAGTCCACGTCAGTCCAGAATTGGCAGATACTTGATAGGTCGTTTCCCCCGTGGTTGCCTGCGCGACATACGCTGTCGTGACTTCGTTGGCGTGGATGTACAGAATATACCGCTCACCCGCCACGACTGTCCCTGCCCCGGCGTCCAGAATGGCTGTGGACGACCGTGATGGTCGCACCGTCCCTGTCGCCACCACCTCTTGCAACGCGTCTTTCAGCACCACCGACAACCGCAAGGTCGGCGTGCACCCCGGAGGATCGCAGGCCACCGTGATACTTGACACCACGCCACTCGTCGCCGCCACAAAGCTTTGACATAGCCAGGTGGTCGTGCTCAGGAGGGTCGTCGTGGTTTCTGGCAAGGGGCCTGCGAATGCTGGAGACGTCTGCGTTTCCGCCGTGCCGCGGTATGTCGTGGCCTCAAATCCCAAGGCAGTTCGGAGACCCGACGAGGCCATGTACAACGTATAGTTTCGACGCGAGCGGACGAAGCGAGCCTTGTTCGTCAAATCAAATGGGACCGTATACGGTTCAATTTGCAAACTTCCCAACAACAACTGGTTCAACGTGTCTGTCAGCTGCAACAAGTTGTAGTCGCCAGGGGGCACGGTCGCAGTGAAAACTTCCTCGTCATCGTCCAAAGAGTATACGAGAGTATTATACCCTTCGTCAATGTTATAGTGCGTTCGAGGAATCGTGGCATCCAACAAACCAAACGAGCACACGTTTCGGAATGGGGTCTGGAATTCGATCGTGTACTCGGAGGCGGTCGGATGGGCGTTCTTATCACGCATCCTCGAATCCACCATGAAGAGATAACTCTCCTGGGTTTTCATCATGCTGACGTCCTCCATACATTGGATGTCACATTTTTCTCTCGATGCTCACCCGCACGGCACCAGCGCAGACCACGCCGTCTCACGCGCGGTAGCGAGATTCTCGAGCCCTGCGGTCGCTGGGGGCGTCAACCAGGCCGGTGGATCCCACTCGGAAAAGAGGCGGGTCGTTCGAGATACCGAAAGCGTGTTGGCCGCCTTGGAACGGCGCCATGTGGCATGCACCGGTACCACTCGAGAGCAATCCACGAGCGTCACTGTGCCTGTCCGGCGGTCGAACACCACGTCTGATTTCGTCGCTGTTGTAGCGGCAAATCCAAGAATCCAGAGTGTCAACAACGCTTTTTCCACAGCGGCAAATTCGTCTATCTGCTGAAGGCGGGGAGGACGTCCCATCGCCCGGCCCATGACCACCACGCAGGCGCCTACCCGTGAATCCACGCCTGAAAAATAATATGGCGTGGTCAGTGCCGTGCCTTGGAGGGGACCGTCCAGACATTTCGACGTCGCGCGTGAAGAACGAATAGCTTTGTGAATATCCCTTGCGCGGGTGGTTGCAGCCAATACCACCGTCACTGGCACATCGGCCGGGGGGAGAGTGCCGTCAAACGCTTCGAGATCGCGGGCGAAACGGGCAAGTTTAGAGGCCGTTCCGACGCCACCGCCATCGATGTGTGCACACCGTTGGGTGGCACGCCGCACAACCCGGGGGGAAAACCCTCGGCGCTTTATGAGATATGTCCTTGCATCCATGTAGTCTCTTGCGTATATATTTTTTTAAATGTTACAAATTTTGTCTTCTTCTTCGACCGAAAAATTTTTTGTTGTACTTGGAGACGGCTTCTTCCGGCTCGAATTCCCATAAAATGTATCGCGAGAGCGTGGACGGTGCATACGGGTCCTTCCAAGACTCTCGCACCCTATGCCTCGCGATATAGGCATCGCGCTTTGCAGTGGCAACGGCATCACCGCGCGTCCGTTTGTAATAGATGTAGTCCTTGCAGCTCGCGCATCCAAAATGCCGAACGGTCCCGTTGCTAAAAATGGCCATCCGTTTTTTCCCTCGTCGCGTCGATGGTCGAACCGCCAAGAGCATGATGATTGCAGCACAAAAAAATACCATGAACATGAACAGATTCTTAAGAACGTCCGCGCACGCATCGCTCACACATGTCCTCCTCCTACGCGCAGCTGGGGCAAGACCTCTGGGTGCTCGAACATTTCTCAGGCTCAGGCTCAGGAAATCACTATTACCTGGAACTTGGAGCGCATCATCCCGAGCACGGAAGCAATACCAAGTTGCTGGAAGAGCATGGTTGGACAGGTTTGTCCGTCGACCCGTTTCCGCAGGGCGACTGGTCGACGCGACACAATCTCCTCGTCCAACACGCCGTGGCCTCGAGTCCCGTGCCCGCAGTCTTCGTGCGTGCCGGCGAACTAGGAGGGTTTCAAGGTCTGCAAGCCGAGCACATCCACCACCAATTTCCCGACAAGTTTGCCGGTGCGCAAACCACCATTGTCGAACCCTTGACCCCATCCATTCTGCTAAAACTGTACAACGTCCCGCAGTCTATCGACTATCTCAGTGTGGACGTCGAAGGCGCTGAATACGATATTCTCTCCGCTTTTCCATTCGACACTCATGCAGTTCGGCTCATCACCGTGGAACACAACTTTACCGAGAATCGAGACCGCATTCGAGCGCTGTTGGAATCAAAAGGGTTTTATCGAGAACGGGAGGTTGCTTGGGACGATTTTTACGTCTCCAATGCATGACTACTTTTTTCTGTAAACCATGACAATGGAACTGATCATCATCGGCGGCTCTTTGACGTTGTGTCTCCTGGTCATCTTCTGCGCCTGGTGTGCCGTCGTCGCTCTGCGCAATCAAAAGCGAGCCGCTCGAGAGGAAGGTCTCGCTCCAATCCGGGACAAATTGGGGGCGGAACTCCAGGGGATGACCGTGGGGGAAGCCGTCGAACATTTCAAGACAAGGTATCCCGAAATCACCGTACACATTTTACCCGATGTCCCGGATGACGGCAAAGAGTTCGACGATACCCCCAGTGGCGCCTTTTGGAATTCCAATACGGGATTTGCCGTGGTGCTGTACATGAAGCACTCGCCACAGGAACCTCTCACGCAATTCGATGTTGGGCGCGATACGGTGTGGATTGGCTTCGTGTTCTAACTCGCTTTCTTATTGGGCGGTAAGATAGAGGACACGGCCCGGCGGAGTGTGGGTACGAACCGCGTGAGGTGTCGAACCGCTCCGGGACGGGGATTCTTGGTCAGCGAGGCTATTTGCGGGGCGATATCGGCGGCCACGGTGTTGTGATCCGCT
>Ga0255146_1000410_pt1 | contig 12191 bp, 15 predicted proteins | sample Atl_Cont_RepC_8h_FD_188424 | JGI IMG/M metagenome (GOLD analysis project Ga0255146, IMG submission 188424) | Freshwater microbial communities from Altamaha River, Georgia, United States - Atl_Cont_RepC_8h | ecosystem: Environmental > Aquatic > Freshwater > River | place: USA: Georgia | collected...
ATTATACTTCGCATACGCCAACGTCAATGCTATATCCTGCTGGCTGCGAAGTATAATTATAAACCATTTCTTCAACAATGTTAACATCAAATTCTACTTCATCATCGCCATCATCATATCTTGAGTGACCAATCAGCTTACGATCAACAATATAGCACCTAAATTCAGCAGAAAATTTCACCGGATCAGAGATCCAAACTGGCAAATCATCAGGGACTTCTTCGGTAAGTTCTTGCTTAATTGCTCCGGTAAACGCTTTTGTTTTTATTGGTTTTACGAACTCATTTGGCCGTGCACCAGAGTAACTCCCCTGTCTTATTTTCCTCTGCAAATAATTGGTTAGTTCAATTGGGTAGGTTGCAATATATTGTATTTTGATATTTTGTAATTCACAATATTTGTTTACAAATTCTACCGTGCCAATCGGAACATATTCTGCGCCATCAAGATTTTTAATGTTTGATTCTAACTGATCATAAGAAACAGTAAAACATGAATTATCACTTTTTAGAGCAATAAGTTTTTCTTTTCGCAAGTAGTTTTCCTGTTGTAGCAGGTACTTCAATTTTACAACCTCAATTTTTCAATATCTTTTGCGCAGTGCATTCTGCCTGTATTGTAGTCGCTGTTTCCGACTTGACTATTACAGATTTTAACACAGGTATCAACCAATTGATTTGCGAAATCTTTCATTTGTTCAAATGTATACCCGTGCAAATCTCCACGTTCTGGATCGTAACCAAGCCATTCTTGGGCCGGCAAATTGATTTTTGGCTCATTCATTTTGTTATAGCTCTATTAAAAAACGTCAATTCCGCCGTCTTTATTATTCTCAGCAAGCTGAGTGCCTTGTGATTCATATTCTTTAGCCATCATTTTCCAGAGTTCAATGAATGCTTTGCTGAGATCATCATCGAGAATTGATAAACTATCACGTAAAGCATTTATCGGTTTAGATCCAACCGCGCTTTTAACATTGTTATTTGAGAATGTTTTGGCTACTGTTAAAATTTTTCTGGTTGAAATTATGTCATTAACGGCGCCGGCTTCATATGATTTTTTAACTTGTTTATGCCAAGCAGCTAAATGATTTACGATATCCTCTGACAGTTCAAAGCCAGAACTCGTGATAATTTCAATTAATTCACTTTCTGTAGGCGATTCAAATGGGATTGCAATTTCAAACCTGTCAAGCAGCGCGCTGTCAAGTAATTGTGTGTTATATTTTCCGGTTAAATCGCCTTTGCCACGTGAATTGCCTGTTGCGAATACACAGAAGCCCGGTTTAGGATAAACCATTTTATTTAACTTTTTAATCAAGTAGCCGCGATGTTCGAGCACTGGAAATAATTCAGTAGCAACTTGAGGATTGATTCGGTCCAATTCATCTAAAAGCAGAATGGCGCCTAATTCCATAGCCAAAACCGCTGGACCCTTGTTATAAACCATTGTTCCATTTACGAGCCGGAGCCCACCGAATAAATCGTCAACTTCGGTGAAATACGAAATTGGAACTCGAATTACAACTCTGCCAGCCTGTTTAGCTGCAGACAAAACTGAAGTAGTTTTTCCGAGACCTGTTTCACCATAAATGTAAACGTTTACTGGATTTTTTACTTTCAGCTGTCGCTGTACATCAGCAAACGAAGATGTTTTAACGTATGATGTTAGAGCCGGATCATTTGCGGCATTAATTGATTCAATTGATAATTCAATTTCACCGGTCTGCTCGGATTGGAAAATATCATTTTCTCTTTTCATCATCATTTTCTCTTGTGTTGGTTTATTAACAGCGACTTCTATTTTTAAGTTTTTTAAAATGCTCACAGCCTTTTCTACATTTAATGTTACTGGCCTTTTTGTCACTACCGCATCAGATAAATTATCTGATATGAATTTTATCGAGTGCGAAATTATTGAGCTGGGTGCTCCAGCCTTTTTTAAAGAAAAGATTAGATCAGATCTTTCTATTTCGCAACCAAGAAATGGGTTTAACTCGTCAATAAGATATAAACGCATTTGTTCATCAGATAATAACCGTTCGGCCATGACATCTCCAGTAATTCACGCAATAATAAAATTATACCATAATGACATACACATGTAGAATGAATTTACTAAATTCTGATTATAACGAAAAAAGGGGCAAAGATTTGCCCCTTTTCGATTTACTGCATGTTATTAATTTTTTCTACCGTCGAAAAACTGCTCATCTTCGGTTGATCCTTTCAACGCTGCGGTTGAAGCTTCACGTTCAATTGTAGTAGTGACCGCATCAAAATAACCAGTGCCTACTTCACGTTGATGTTTAACTGCGGTGAAACCTTTTTCAGCCGCTGCAAATTCAGCTTCTTGTAGTTCAACGAACGCTGACATATTTCTTCTAGCATAGCCATGTGCCAAGTTAAACATTGAATAATTTAGGCTATGGAAGCCGGCCAAGGTGATGAACTGGAATTTATAGCCCATCGCACCTAGCTCACGTTGGAACTTGGCAATGGTGGCTTCATCGAGATTACGCTTCCAATTGAATGATGGCGAACAGTTGTAAGATAACATCTTGCCAGGGAACTGACGATGAATTGCTTCAGCAAATTTTCTGGCAAATTCTAGATCAGGTTTGCCAGTTTCACACCAAATCAAATCAGCGTATGGCGCGTATGCCAGACCTCGTGAAATTGACTGCTCAAGCCCTGGGCGCGTTTTAAAGAAGCCTTCAACTGTTCGTTCACCGGTGATGAATGGCTTATCATTTTCATCAACGTCTGAAGTTACCAGGTCAGCAGCTTCAGCATCAGTGCGAGCAATTAATACGGTCGGAACACCCATCACATCAGCCGCTAGACGTGCTGAAACGAGTTTAGAAATTGCATCTCGGGTTGGTACCAAAACTTTACCGCCCATATGACCACACTTCTTAACAGCCGCCAGCTGATCTTCAAAATGTACGCCGGAAGCACCTGCTTCAATCATAGCTTTCATCAGCTCAAATGCATTAAGCACGCCGCCAAAGCCAGCTTCAGCATCGGCCACGATTGGCGCAAAATAATCAATGAAATCGGCATCAGAAGGATTCTTACCTTCCATCCATTGAATCTGATCACAACGGGTTAGAGTATTATTGATGCGTTTAACGACCGCTGGAACTGAATTGATAGGATAGAGTGATTGATCAGGATACATTTCACCGGCCAAGTTCGCATCACCCGCAACCTGCCAACCGGACAAGTAAATTGCTTTCAGCCCAGCTTTGACTTGCTGCATTGCTTGATTGCCAGTTAGGGCGCCTAAGGCGTTAACAAAAGGCTGTTCATTCATCAGCTGCCAGAGTTTCATTGAACCGCGTTTTGCAAGTGTGTGTTCAATCTGAACTGAGCCCCGTAAACGAACAACATCATCTGCGGTATAACCACGTTTAATTCCAGCCCACCGCATATTTTCAGCCCAATCTCGCTGAATATCTTGCGCTTGAATCTCGCGCGCGAGCCTTGAAAAATATTCCATCGAAAAATCTCCTAGAGTATTAAAAATTAAGAATAAAAAGGTATAAAAAGAAACAGCCTAGAATTTATTTCTAGGCTGCGTTAAATGATAATGCAGCTTATTTGAATTCTTTAGTAGCTCTATCCAAATTGGCTTCGGCTGGATTGGTGAAATCTGAGCCAATCACTTTGTCTTCAACAATGTGTGAAGCAAAAATGGAATCGCTTGAAGCGCGAGCGCCGGCTGGGCGTTTCACTTTGATGAAGTTTGAGTGGAAATAATCCAGCGCATTGAGGCCGTTGCTCAGTGTGGCTTGTGAAAGCAGTTCCCATAGTGGGTACTTGTCAACGTGTGGTGACATTAGAACTTTCTTAAGACGACCTTTATCGATATTTGCTAGACTGTCAATGTCAACATAATGAAGCGTACCGTCTTCATCGCGCTTAACAACTGCGATTTCTTTTAGAGTACCGGTATCATCAACGTCCAACAGTTCTACGTGGTGCATTGAGGTTTTACGCCCCACTAATTGATTTTGTGCCATGTTTATCTCCTATGATATATTTGAATTCGCACCACGCCATTATGGAATGTTGGGCGATATTGTGGCAAAGTTATTTATAAAATTCGCAAGGCGTATTTTTAATGTACTAAAATTGCAATATAGATTTCTTAGTCGGTGTGTCTGATTGAGAAGACATCTGTTCATTCAACAAATTTGCTGCTGAAGAAGATTTCTGATTTTGCATACTTAGGATTTCAACATAGCTGCTAACATTCTCAGAAATTTTCTTCAATTCATATTTTCCGAGAAATTTCTGAAAATGAAATAACGAAAATTTTGACCTAGCTTCAATAGCATTATCTACCATCTCTGGCATAATATTTCTAATTTCTTCGGGCTGACAAGTTAAATCCATTAACAGCTTATTTTCTTGCCACAGCTCGCCGACATTAAACACGGTTTTTACACCAGGTTCTAGTTCTGCTTCCCACTCATGACTAAATAACGCTTGCCGTGCATATTCGTCTTTGTATGCCTCTTCTATTTTTGTTTTGCGCAATCTTGGGTAGGCGCTCATGACATTATCACCAGAATCGCCGCGAAAACATTTTTCAAAAATAAAATAATCTGGATCCAACGGCTTTTTGGATTTCTTATCAACACCTACATTTTTATCCAGCTTTCCAACGAATTTAACATTTGGCTGACGGTATAATTGTAAGAAGTCATCATCACCAGATACCACGTATAACTCATCTTCTGGCGTATTAAATCGTTGACAATATGCGGCAATGCTATCATCTCCCTCGAGCGATGCATGACTTAAACAAACCAAACTGGTATGTTCACGAGCCATCTCTTCAAAATTTTTAATTAGATCAAAGAAAAGCTGCATTGACGGATCTTTTACACGATTCGCCTTATATACTTGTTTTGAAATACACGCTTCTGATTTTGTGTAATCCTTTCTCCAATTTGCTCGTCCTTCAAAAGCTAGAGCGATCTGTTGTGGTTTTAATTCTCTAGCATATTTCGCCAAAACATTCAACGTCATGTGCATCGCCAAGCCTGCAGTATCTTTGGGATCTGCAGCGCGATTATATGAATTGACTGCAGCTACGCTAAAAAGTAAATTTGATGTATCTACGACAAGACGTCTCATTATTTTTCCTTAGGTGCGAAGTTGATTTTCTGATGAAAGCAGCGGGTGAGATTCAGAATTTACGCTATCCTCTGGATCCGGAAATTCATTCGGGCGCAGCTGTGACCCTACTAAAAACAGCATAGCGGTTTCATTATCATTTGCTCCCCTAATTCCATTCTTATGGAGATTTTCAATCAGGCCTTTATTCCAATACATCTCAAATTTAATTTGCCCATCATCGCTGATGCCAGAAGTGATATATGCAACATAAGGATGTTTGGTCCGTTCAACTAAAAAGTTAATTAACCATGTAAGTATTTTTCTCATTATGAACTCCTTGAAACTGAAGCATTTTGAATAATAGATTTCGAAAAATCTTTAAGTGTTTCTTTTAGCAGTGGTTTAAAAATTGAGTCTGCGAAATGACGTGAAATCATTTCAAGAAATGTATCTTGATCAACACAAAAATCAATTGCCTGAAGATCACTCACTGCGTATGAACACGTTTTTGTATTTCCTAAAGAATCTTCCATCCAAATTGAAAGCGTTTGGGCCGCCATATCTGGATTTTTGTCTAATATAATTCTTTTTGGCGTCCAGTTGTTCGCAACATCAGCAAAATCAGACATGTGTTTCAACAGGAAAACAACATTGTTCAATTCTGCTTCTGTCAAAACAACTGAGCCATCTGACGTTCGACCTGCGTACCACCGCATCTCGAGCTTTTCTGCTAGGGCTTTAGCTACATCTATTTGTTTTTTGGTAATTGTTTGCTTTTTGCTATCGGCCATTGTGAACCTCCGGTGTTATATTTTAATCTATTTTTGAAATAATTGTTAAGAAGTGGCCACCAATCTGAGTTGTAAGTGTTCCATTTTCGCCAATAACTAATTCACATGATTGCTTTTGTTTAAAGACTGCTAGAAGCATGTTTGCTGGATAGTAATGCGCAAAAGCAACTTCTGGTGTAGATGTTTCTTCGCTGACCCATTCGGGATTTTTTTCTAAAGAAATTGAAAAAACATCATTATTAGAATCTGAACATTCAATTACTACATCATTGCCTTTCTTCGCAATGACAACAGTTTTTGCTCCCATGACGCGAACTGCCGAACTTACCATCTCAGCCTGCTCTTTACTAATTTCAAGTCGCCAATTTGGTGGATCATTTATTGCTTTTGGCGCTCGGATCAAACCTGGTGCAGCACACCTGAAATCAACCTTAGCTCCACCACCAGAAAGACGAATATGTGTAACTTCATCTTTATTATTAACAGCAAGTTCAATATTAAAATTTTTGGAATTTTTTAATACGCTCAAGCGGGCAGCAAGTACTGATAATCTAGCTAATCCTAGTTTTGTGGAACCTAAACCTGATAAGCTGATGTTGGATGATAAAATGACACAACTTTTTTCATCATTAATTCCGCGAATCATTCCGTCTTCGATGATAATATTATCAATACTAACCGATGAACAAACTGAGATAATATTTTCATAAAATTCAACAATCTGCTGTGTATTATTTTTCATCATTTATCCTCAGTAAACTAAAACTTTTTTAAGATGTGTGCGATAAGGAGTTGGCACTTCCTGTCCTAACGCAGAAAAGATTCCTTCCAATTTTGAATCAATCATTTTTTCTTCGGTCTTACGTACATCAATTTTTACTTCTGAAAACCAAGCCGGGAATTTTGTCATTTCTGCTGGGATTGCGATACTTTCTAGATTTCTATCATTTTTCTGCAAATAATAGATTAAAACCTTATCACCTGAATTTATCAATGAAGCACTGTTGCCTTCATATTCAATCGCCAGTTCATTATAGTTTATTGAAGCTCTTACGTGACCAGGAAGTTTAGCTCTACCTAATCCAGCTTTTTCTTTCATTTTCCATTCATCGTAAAATTTATCAAGGTTATTTACGGCCTTAGAAACGCCAATGCAGATTAGGTCACTATCACTCGTGTAATTTCTCAGCAACCCATACCGAGATTCATTAATAAACTTTTCAAGTTCAGGATATGATTTGCCATCAAGAATTTGCTGCAGCACCTGCTTCAAGAAATTTTGAATGACCTTTGGTGTATCAGATTTTTTAACTTCTGAGCCCATCGATTTTAGCTTGTTAACTGCTGCACCTTCAAGATCAACAACCTTAATAACATATTTCTTTTTGGCTTGAAACAGCGCTCGCTCACCAACGAGTTCCCGAGCTGCCTTAATTAAATCATCATAACCTGGTGTACACAAAAAGGCTTCACTCATGAAATCTTTAAATGAATTATTAATTCCGACGGCGACGGCATCGGCTATTTCAACTGCGTTTTCTTTATCAGTCGCAAATGTTTGATAATAACACGAATTATGTACCAACACATCATTTGCGAAGAAATAAGGCGCTGAGTCATCTTCCATGACAACATCATACACATACTCTTCATCAAAATCCGGAAGTTGTTCAACACACATAACTTTTTGCCGTTCAATTTTCATTTAACCACCTGACTATGTTTAGTAGCGTTTCTTGTCTTTTGGTTTTCCAATCATTTTCCCATATTATCATTATATCATAACCGCGCGAAATAGCTTCATTATGTTTTTTAGCATCATATTCCCATATTTCTGCTGCAAATCTTTTTTTCATCGTATGATAAAAGTTCGGATGGTATTTTATTGGATTGCAGTGCCAGTAGTCGCCATTAAATTCTATGATCTTCTTGCCAATCCCAAAATCAAAACATCCTGGGATCCCCGGAATATGTACTTGGTATGATAGTTTTTTGCCAGATGCGTTGTTAATTGATCGTAAAACCTCTTTTTCTAAAAAATTTTTAAAATCTATACAATTTCTTCCTCTGCTAAAATCAGCAAATCTACGCGCTCCATCTTCTTCGCCATATTTTTCTTTGAAATATTGCTCTGATGTTGTAAATCTTTGTCGTTCACAATATTGATTCCATTTTTCTAATCCAGCTTTTTCACCATGCCTTTTGACAAAATTAGGAAGAGTGCATGATCTTGATTTATTGAATTGCATAAAATGATCTTCGCTCCAACCGTACGTTGCGGCCTTAAATTGGAACGTATTTGTTAAGGCTTGGAGTTCACGATATTTTTTCCATCTTAATTCGCCATCAGCGCGACCATATTTTTGAATCATTTTTTCTAAAGTTATAGCCTGGTTTTTTGCTAAATTTGGCGCGACCAAAGCGGCGTCAGGGTGTTTCTGTTTATACTCCTTCAGCGTTTTAATTTTGCATCTATGCGTAAAGTGTGTATGTTGCAATCTAGTTGTAATATAACCACACTCAAGACATCTTATAGCATTTCCGTTATCAATCTCGGCATCTAAATTATTTGTGTCTAATATTATTTTAGTTCTATTTGCATTTTTATTCCACTTATTGATTCCTTCAATTTCTCCGTACTTTTTAATGTAATCATCCTTTGATAGAACATGACCCTTAACTGGCATATGCGTCTCCATTTCTAAATTGTTGACACGAAATTTGCCAGCACATGATACTTAATCTTTTACAGAGATGAAAATATCGGTTTTTTGAATATCAGCAGGTTTGACTTCTATTAATTCCCCATTACGTTCTACCATTATTGAATGGTCATTTGTAATCTCTACTGATTTTCCATTTTCTAATGTTACTTTCCAGCGAGCTTTTGAAACTTTGTGTCTATAAATGCTTCTTGCATTAAGATAGCGCGCTTCGCCTGATTTATAAGAAAGAACTTTAAGATTAAACAAACCTTCACCGAATTGTTTTGACCCTTGCGGTTGAGTTTTTATAGGACACGCTTGGAATAACTCTTCCAAGGAAAATGATCCATAATTTGTTTTAACCAAGCTATCGCCAGTAAGAGAATCCGTATCAGAGTAGATGATAGCTTCTGAATCTACGTGGTAATCATGTTGAACTTTACCTTGATTATCAACGCTTGTTGTTTTAATAAGAGATAGTCGCTCTCCTGTTAGAATTTCACCGGCCGTTTCGATCATGTGCGTAGTAATCTGCCTGCCAGAAGCAGTAACGCTGGCGCCCATTCTTTCATCAAAGAAGGCAAAGAACGCATTCAATAATGCGCCATAAGCTGAGTTCAGCGAAATTTTCTTAGTATGCTGAAGTAGATCGTAGTGTGCAACATTCTTTTCAGCTTCAGCTATCTCGGCTTCTGGGGCATTTGATTTAATCAACTCCTTAAGCTTCATACCCCATTCTTTCTTTTTCTTTTGCAAATCTTTCCGGGCGGCGAACCATGAAGTTAATACCGCAGCAACCGCGCCTTGCCCAGAACTCTGATCAAAAACCGTGCCATAAGCGGATATTGCCCATTTCTTCTGTTTTAGAAGTTCATACCATTCAGCACCAGTAGCTTCATACGTATCGTAATTTTCCATTTCCAATACGTGTTTCTTATCATCTTTATGCCAGATTCCTCGCCAATCTTCTTCTTTATTCGTGAATTGACCTATAATCTTTTCGGAAGATATATTCAATGACCTAATCACTGAAGGATAAAGTGAATTGATGTCGACTGAACCGACCCACTCGTGTAAACCAATCTTCGGCGTCATAACGATGGCGCCTTCAACTTTACCATTATTCGGACGAGTGATTTTATCTGGCATAACTTTATGCATCACATTGTGTACATAATTAATAATACCAGTTTCAACATACTTCACTGTTCCTAGCACTGCCTCAACCGGAACAGTATTCTCATGCGACATCTGATTTGCTAACGCAATAAATTTAAATTTCTGATCTAGCTTTTTCAAGATCTCAGTATCGCGTACGTTATATTTTATGAAATGAATAAAATCGTTTTTGTATAAATCTTCGAGTGTTCCTTCATATTCTAGCTTCGGAATATCAAGCTCTTCTCCAGCAATTGCGCCGAGCGCAAAAGAAACTCTGCCTTCAAATGTGAATTTTTTGAAGAGCGCCAAATAGTCAAGGTGAATTCTGCCACTTAGGCTAGCATTGATTTGTTCTTTACCAAATCTTTCTACGGTATCAAATCTTGGTGGCAGTGCGCCAAGAAAACACCACCGGTTCATTGCCTTTTTTCCAAGAACCATCTCAGTTCTTTTGAGCAGATATGGCAAATCAAAAAACTCAGAGTTCCAACCTGATAACAGATCGCTATCTTCAATTAAATCCAAAGTTGAATAAATTAATTCTGCTTCATCTTTTGCGATGATTAGATTTGTTTTAATTTCTGGCATTATCTCATCGAATTGCTTTAGGATGTCACCCTTCCAACCTTTTGGAGGAACCACAATCGTGACAAATTCATCGAGCCATTGGTGATATAACGTAATTGCGTTGATAGGTGCATACGGATTTTCTGGACTTGAAAAGCCGATGTTCTTGTCGTAATCAACTTCAATATCAAGAAATGTATAATTAAGAGATGGTGTTGGTGCCTGATAGTATTCATTCATCAGGACCTTTGCGGTTGGATTAATATCAGATTCAAATCTTTTATCATGCCTAAATTTTGCGGCTTCAAATTCTGCTTTGCAGTCAAAATCAAGACGTGTTAATTTATGTCCAAATAAAGACTCATGCTCACCGTCATTATCTTCGACATAAAAATAATATGGCGCGTTATAACGAACCATATTACGACCAGTTGGCCCTCGCTCCCAAACCAGCACCTGTTCTGTTTCATAGTCAGCACAGGCGCTGATATAGCCGAGTTTTTCCTTATTAGTCATTAGTGCCAGTACGACGGCTTGAGTTTGAGAGGAGCAGGCTTAACACTGCTTCCCACTTTTCAATTTCGGTTTGTGCTTCAGCAAAATCATTTTTGAAGTACATTTTCACGAGCTTATTGAAATCTTTTCCGGAGATGCCAATTTTTTCTTGTGCATCTTCACGTAAAGCTTTAACGCTTTCAGCTTCATCAGCCATGCGTGTCTTTGCGGCAACGGCTTCATCGATGAAGACTTGCAGCTTTTCTTTTTCACTAGGATTGTTGAGGATAGAAACAAGATCTTGAGCTTGCTTTTTTGCTGCTTTCTTTTGGCGTGCCATAACGCTCTCCTTTATGAAAATGAATATACGAATTGGTCAATACCAACACTTAGATTATAACATAGAATTTGATAATGATTTTAATTTGTGCGATTTTTTTCACTGAAATTGTTTTCAGCTAATTTAAAAACAGATTCGTTATTAACTTTAATGACATTGGCGCTAAAATTGGTTGGCAGCTCACCTAGTGATTTGCCTATGTAGTCTGCATTGACCAAATAAAATTTTGCAACAGTTAATTCAGCCGCAGCCGGATCAATTAAATCTTTTTTATCAGCCACATCCCATAACAATTTATAACTGTTATCGCTGATTTGATTAACTTCCGACATTACCTTTTTTACAAAGTTTGCGCATGCAAGTACGCATTCTTCTGAAGTGCTAAATGTCTTTGAGGAAATGCTAATATCATGACAATCTACTAAACCTGAAAATAACGAAACATTCTTAAAATCTTTTGAAGCATTAATAAGACAATAATATTTGTAATACGATTTGTCCTTAGTGGATGACATGTTTCGTGGTCCTTTTTAGATCATCTTTAATATTTAAATATTCTTCAATCTCCATAATTGAAAAAACTTTTCCAATAAGATTTGATGTGGAGATTTCATTATTATCAGTTGCTGTTACCAACAATTTCAAAAAATTATTCCCAAGCTCAATAACACTTTTGTCTTCAAATTCATCTTCTTCAGAGACTGGATACTCAGTCGAGTTGAATTTGTATTTGACATCTTGTGAATTTAAATTATTCAGCGTAGTACTTAATGCTTCAATTGCTTCAATATCAGTGTAATAACCATCTGATGAAAGAACCATCTGTTCAATTCCAAATTCATCAAAATCTAAGGGAAGTTGATCCTCAGAAATCGATAATAGATAAAAATATTTTTCTTTTTCTGTCATGTTGGTCCAAGTAGATAAGGGTTGTTTGCCTTTTCTACGGTTTCAGTTGATCCAGCCAATTGATTCTGTTCTGCACTGGCATTCACCAATA